>Ga0209573_1001834_pt1 | contig 30149 bp, 21 predicted proteins | sample TNRBio252014_DNA_FD_185870 | JGI IMG/M metagenome (GOLD analysis project Ga0209573, IMG submission 185870) | Wastewater treatment Type I Accumulibacter community from EBPR Bioreactor in Madison, WI, USA - TNR Reactor_6/25/2014_ DNA (SPAdes)... | ecosystem: Engineered > Bioreactor > EBPR >...
GCAAAGCGTTCCGCCACTTGCGCAATCGTCAGCTGATCCCGTTCCCGAACCGCTAACACGTGTCGTCGAAAATCCAGTGAATAGGCCATCCCTTCATAATAATCAAAATGGTTCGGTTTTGCTATAGCCACGCGCGAGGTGCTCAATCTGCACGGGCGATAGTCCCAGCTTCCCCAATCCCGCCTGACTCAATCCGGTCGAAAGCGCTGAGGTATTGGCCCGCTTGCGGCGTTCCGGCGAGAGACGTTCCATGTCCAACGTCTCAATGGGGCGCTGGGTGAAGCTATCCTTGTTGGCTGCAATATCCAGCATCGGCTTAAACAGTTGCGGCGTGGGATCAAAGGCAAAGGTCTGAGTCAGCATCGCGCCCATGCGATCAGCAAACAGCTTGCCACCGGCTTCGGGGTCGCTCAGTTGCTCCACCATCCGCTCGGCAATCGTGCCCAGCGCGCCAATCTCAAAGGGCTTTGGGATGCGAAACGGCTGCTCGACGCCGGGCAGCTTAAACCACCAGTACATGTCCCGATCCCACTGCTCGCGCTGTTTGAAATCCTCATCGTCTTTGAAGGCCAGATATAAAACAACCGAGGCCAGCGAGACTATGGCTGCGGCCAACGCAAAGCGGGTAGCCTGTTGGTTCTCGGCTTTACTGCCTTTGCCTGCCAGGCTCTTGCCCAGCGGCTTGAAGCCCTTACGGTAGAGCACATCCAGCCCCTGAAGGCGGGCATTGAGAAACGGCACCGCCGTAATCAAAAAACGGGTTGCTCCCCAGCCACCGGATTGGGCGAAATCCATCAAATCCCGCGCGGCCAAGGAGGCTTGCAAGTGAGTCTTGTTCGCCTCGCGCATCTGCTGATACAAAGCGGCGCGGTTGGCCGACTCCAGCCGGTCGCCAAACTGGTTCCATTTCTCCAGGCCGTGCTTCATTAGATTGAACACGCCCCGAATCTTTTCTTTGGAGTCCAGCACGGTATCGGGCTTAAAGCCTGCAATGCGCTTGGCGGCCGCATCCCGGTCGCCTTCCAAAAGCGTACCAAAGCGGAAAATGCCACCGCCCGCCAGTAAGGCCGCCTGCGTTGCGCTGCCTTCTTTTGCGGCTTGATAGCCGCTGGCAATGTTGCCAAAGGCGTTTGGTGATAACTTGGAAACAGCCAGGGCCGCGATGGAATCCCGAAGCAGGTTTCTGGCTTTAAACGCCGGTGAAATCGTGGTCCCCAAGATCAATGCTCGCTTGGTCGCAGCCAGAGCCTTCATGGCCCAGCCCGACATTGGCGCAGCAGTCAGCGCAGAAATCGCCTCCAGTGTCAGGGGGTCGCTGACGTTGTAATGCACCTTCTGGCCATCCCTCATCGCCCACACGGAGGTTTTATCGGTCATTGCTTCGGCGACTTGCTGGGCAACGCCCAAATGCGCTGCGGTATCCAGAGCAAGCGTCGCTGCACGATTTTTCACGCTGGCGTCGATGAGGTGGAACCAGTTCTTGAGGATATTCTGGAGCGGATCGCCTAGCTTCTCAGTCCCGCCCTTGAGTTTTTCAAAGGCTTTCTGGCGGACCAGCTTACCGCCCGCCGATGGCCCGCGCGTCTCACCCGCATCATCCACCACGCGGTAGAAGGGCAGATAGAAATCATGCTCCCACTGGGCGCGCTGCTGTGCATCAAACAGTCCAGACTGTTGCGCGATGTCGAGGATCGATTTTTGGATGGTGCGATAGCGGTTAAAGGTCTGCTGATAGAGCGCTGTCCGCGATTGTCCATTGGCCATCTGGCCTTGATTGAGCGCCTTGCCCGTCTTGATCTCTTCCGATGTAAAGAGATGTTCGCGACCTTCTTGGGCCAGGCGTTCAGCGCGATTGGCAATGATCCACTGCCAGAACCGATTCAATTCTCCGGCCTGGGCAACCGGTTCCAGTGCTCTCACCAAGCCCTTGCCGGTGTCTTTGACGTTGAGCGCACCCTCATCCCACGTTAATTCGCCATGCAAAAATGCAGCTTCCAGTGCCCCTTCCGGGGATTTACTCATCTTGGCGGCCACCCAGGCCGACAGCGCGGTATGTGTGTCAGTGAAGTCTGCACCAAAGCGCTGCCGATCCAAATCCGCCAGCCGGGCAAAGCGATCCACCATTCCCTGGCGAAGGCGGGTGGCCAGCGTGTCTTTGGATTCTGTCAGTCGCTCGCGTAAGGGCTTAGGCTCTGCGCCAATCTTTTCCGCCATCGCCCTAACTTCGGGCGGTAAGTTATTGGCCCATTCCGTTGGGCGGCCGGGACGGGAGTAGCGGATTACTGGCGTTGCTGCTCCGTTTCCTGCTGATTCATCTTCAGTAAGAGTGCTGCGTGCCGAAAGGCGTCCTCCTTCTCTTGCAGGGTCTTCGGAGAAACTGGCTCTAAGGGCGGCGATTTCGTCTGCTCTTGCTTCGAGGATTGCGTCATAGCTTTCTACCTTTGCAGGGTCTTTATCAAGTCGTACTTGATTATACGCCCACAGCGCCGCTTGTACTTGTTTTGGCTGCAAGCCTGCTTGCTGTGCAAGTTTACGAATGCGAGTTTTCGCGGCGATGATTTGCGCTTTATTGGGCTTCTGGGCGTTGAAAAACAACATAGCAATATGTCGATCTACGGCAATCGCCTCATCGTCCCCCTGATTAGCCTCCGCATATTCGCTAATTTTTGCGCCTGCCAAGGCGCGGTTTTCCCGGATTCGATTTAGGTTAGCAATGACACCGCCGAGATAGCCGATAAATGGCTTCCCAGAATGGAATTGCTCATAGGCCTTGAGCGCCAATCCTACATTGGATTTCACCGTTGCGGCTTGTGATGTGGCTGACAGGATATCCTGAAAGAGCGCGGCATCTTGCCCAAAAATGCGGGCCAGTACCGTATCATGACGCTCGTACCAATTATGCCAATCTCTCATTTGCTCAATGCCGGATAGCAATTCCTTCATCGTGCGCTGGATACGGTCTGATTTACTAAACCGAAAATCCGCGCTCTCCGTCGGATTTTGATTGCTGGTGAGCTTGACCTGATGACTTTGAAAGGCAATGACATACGGCGACATGCCAGGCCCGGTCACCACCGCGCCGTCATACCCCTTGTCTTGTAATTGCCGCTTGAGCTTCGCCGCTTGCGCGACCGAATCCACCGCCATTAAATCGGCATCGGTCAGAAAATAGGGGTTATTGATTCGAGCATGTAGCTCTAAGACATTCCCGCCATACCGATACGCCGCGCCCTTATCGGCGGTCATGAAAAAGCCTAGCCCGGCGGTGGGGTGCTTGCTGTTGTGGCCGGCGCGGTCGGCATCGAACTGGTAAAATGCAGTCGGCGTGCCATGATAGAGCGTTAAGGGCTTGCCGTCTTTGGCGGTCACCCCTTCAAAACCTTCCCCAAACCATCGCGCAAAGGCCGTGGTGCTGGCTTGCTGGGCTTGAAACTGAGCGCGAATGGCTTGGAATTCCTGCCAGAGGCGATCTTGTTCGGCGGCTGCATCGGCGGTTGTGGCGTGGCTAAAGAGACGTCTGATGGCTGGGTCTAGCCGTCGCTGAGCACTGCCCTGTTGTGCAAGTTCTCCCAGAATTGATCGCCATCCCGCTCGCCCTGCGCTTTGTACCAGGGTATGGACGAGTACGTTTCTTTTAAGCGTTGTTGCGCCCGCTTGCGCCGCTCTTGCTCCTGGGGACTGAGCGAGTGCTGCGAAATCAGCCTGTCCAAGCGTTCGCCCGGTGTCAGTGTTGACAAATTGTCTTTTTCCGAAGTCATAGCGTAATGCCTTTAAGTCAGGAATCGTGTTATGAAGTAACTCGCTTGAACGCATCAGCATCTGGGCTAGATTATAATCGTGCTGCCCTATGCGCCAAGGGATATTTTGGTATGGATGCGGCTGAATAAAATCGGTGCTGTTAAATTTCAGCGCCAGAGAAATCAGGTGTTCTAACCGTCGCGCCTTCCCTGCATCCGTGATCCCTAATGGATCGCCGATAAATACCTTCCCAGTGTTATGCGCCCATTGCCCCACAAGTTGATACAGCAAACCACCATGACTGAATCCTTGCTCTAATAGCACCGCATTAATATGAACTTCACGCCCATTGGCGGCCAGAGTAATGCTAGCGTGCTTACCATCGGGCATTGTGACGACCCAAACCCGCTCCTTACCCTGAGCAGGTTCCTCAGTAACGCGCAATTTATGCTTTACGCTGAGGTCTTTTGCGATGGCTGTCAAATCTTGTTTGGTAGAAGTTTGATATTGAAAAGCATCAGAGTTCCCCGTTAGCAGCTTCACGCCAGCCGCTGCCCACTCGAAACGCTGTTGTGGTGTGAGCGGCGCAGGGTTATCCGATTGGCTAAACGCCGTCGCGGCTCTGCGTTCTTGCCGTGCGACCGCTTTCCCTGCCGCTTTCGCCTGGCTCTTTAAGGCCGATACCGCCAGAGCGCGAATATCCGAGGGCGTCAGCTTCACCTTAATGCCCATACGGAATAGTGCCGCCCGAATGGCGCTCAGTATCCGACGCACCAGCGGCAGCTTTTCATCCGCATACTGCACCAGGTAGGAGACCAGTTCCTGCTGCACATCCGTATGATGATTTGCCTCATACTCCTGCTGCGCCTTGGCGAGTGCTTGTTGGGCTGTCTTATCACCTTGCGCTGCCAATCGATAGGCGTCTTGCACCAGCGTGGTAAAGCTGGGATTCCCGATAAAATTCTTTAGGCCAAATAGTTTTAGCGCGGCATGGGCTAGCCGGATATGGGCGCGGTTCCCTTCGTGGAACCGATCATCCACCGCAATATGCATGGCCTCATGCAACGCTACGCTTAAGGCGTCGCCGTTCTCAAGGTTAGACGCCACCAGGTGAATGACGCCATTGCGATCTACAAAGCCCGCCGCACCGGTTTTGGTGGGGTCGTTTTGGTGAATCTCTAGCCTGCCCGCTTGTTGTAATGCCTTTACGGCTTTTTCGCCCAGCGCCTCCACCAGTTGGGCGCGGGCTTGGGTGGGGGTGAGTGTATTGGCTGTAGGACTATCGGCCCGCGATAGCTTGGGCTGACCCTGGTAGCTATTTTCGAGCCATTGGATTAACCTATCTTTGCGCGATGATATATTTTGCTGCCCGCCCGGCTTTGGCTGCTGGGATCGCTCAGCAAAACCGGTCATCGCGTTTTCTATTTCTGTGGGGTCTCTTACGTCTGCATCGTAGTGGAGTAGTTCCAGCGTTCCGTCATCTAATTCACGCGCCACCAGCCGAACAATGGTGTCTTTGCCATCAATGGCGGCTCGCACGCCATAGTTATGCCATGCTTTGACACGTCCGTGTGTGCCATCATCTTCATCAATCCATAACGGTGTTGCTTTTTCAAACAAAGTCCGTAGTGACGGAACAATATGCATTACCCGCTCATCAGCACTATGCTGACGCATCTCTTTAAATGCCTTTCTTACAAATCGAACTGTTTTTCCGTCAACTTGATTGGTGGCTGGCTGTAGTTCTCGATAAAGCAAATCCGCCGCATCACGCAGGCTTTTCCCGTGCTTATCCGTTAAAGCGGGCCGAATAGGGACAACCACGGGATCTGAGGATAATAGGTGGTCTAATTTTTCTTGATCAGTTGGTTGTTGCGCTGGCTGCGAAAACCTTAACCCCTCTTGCCCTGCCGCCATTGCAATATCTGATGGGCGATTAGAGCCGGTCAGTACAAAGTGCTTAGCCACTTTATCTGCTTCCGCTTTCTGAGCGGCCTTCTTGCCTTTAGAGGCTTGTTCTGCCTCAAGTTGTTTCAGACGGGTTTGTTCTGCCTGCAAGTCGGCTTGGCTGTAGCTTGATAGCAAGGGGGCTTTCACTACCGTATCCGCTGGCGTAACCCGTGCGGGCTTGGTAGGGGCGGTCATTTCCTCTCGGATTTGCGCAACCAGATTAGGGTTCGTGCTCCAATTTTCCCATGCGTCACGCTGCTGCTTTATTTCGGCAATCTTGGCACGTACCGCAGCGGGGTCATTAACGTTAATACCTTCCTGGCGGGCCATCTCGGGTCGTTTCGCCGCACCTTGAATGGCGGCCAGTCTTTCCGTTAGGCGGCGCTGTTGACGACTAGCTAGGGTCGCCATTCGCTCCGCTTCTTTCAGCGCTGAATCATCAAATCCAAAAAGATCACCCGTAGTATCCGCCGTCGCGCCACGCTCAGCAGCTAGGCTGCCAACAGCCTGCATGAAGTTGACCGCATTGCTGGTACTCTTGCCCTCTGCAATCGCTTTAATGCCTACAGCTTGGAGGCGTTCGTTTCCTGGGGCGGCGCTGCTGATGCGGTAGGCGGCATCGTCGGAGAGTTGATCGGCACGATGAGCGGCAAGGAGGCTCTCAGTGCCGCCTTGTGCGATTCCGTAAGCCCTTGCGCCTGTCGCTCGCGCCAGTAGTCCGCGTGACTGGGCCTCGTCTTGGGAGATTCGGTTGCCTTGGAAGTAATGGACATAATCTTTAACCTTGCCTTGTTCGTCTCGGATGTTGAGTTCAGCGTCCAGCATCGCCGCTTGATCTGCGGTAAAGCCGTCTTGCTCACGCAAAACCTGTGCCGGAATGGTGGATTCACCGGAGCGACGAGCCAAATCCAGGCGATGCCGACCGGAGATGACTTCTTGGCGGCCATCCGTTCGTTGCCAAACGATAATAGGCGCTGTACCGGTTCGGTCATATTTTCCTCCCAGGGGTTCGACTACGCCTTTTGCGTCAGCGCCCGATTTGAATTGTGGAACCTCCTCCGACAACCGAAGCCGATCTACAGGAACCTCTTCGGTGCGGAGGTTGGATAGCGCGTGTTGCCGATTTAGCAGGGGGGGGGTTTGGGCTTGCCCTTCTTGATGGCGTTGATCATTTTGGATCTCCGGTTGCGGTTTCGGGGCCGATGCGGCAGGCATCGGGGCTAAAGGGTTTGTACTAGTCTGTGTGCGCGAAACTGGTGCGACCTCGCTCGCTGGGCTTGTCTTTTGCTGCGGCCGTGCGCCCATCTTTTCGGCTAGCCGCGCCTGCTCTTGCGCACTGACGCTAGGTTTCGTGGATGCCTGTCCCAACAACGGGGACAGTTCAATCGACTGGCCGCGTTGGAGTTGGATGCTGTCGCTCGGTTTGGTGGGTGCTTGATTTAATGCCCCCGCCTCAGCAGCGATCCCCTGCTTTTGCTTGGTGCCGGATAAAGGCGCTTGCTGTGACTCCATAGCAGTCGGAGAAGGAAGCGCTGGACTTTGAGGCTGATTAAGCTGCTGCACTTCAGACGCTAAGGCATTACGCTGTACTGCGCGTGCCGCTTCTGGTGGCGACGACGCTAGATCCTGGGATACCGGGGAATCTTGTAGCGCTGCGGGCTGGGCTGACTGGCTTTGGCTGCCATGAAGACGCTGTAGGTCATCAAGTTGCTGGAGGTCTGTGGCTGGAGCATCCGTCGCTTGTGGCGCATTGCTCAAGCCAATGGATGGATCAAATGAGCCTTCAAGGCCGGGATGCCCAGTTTCGGTTGGTGCTCCACGCTGAATACGCCTTTCGATTTCAGATTGAATGGCATTGGTCACGTCACCGACTCGCGCTTGATGATCAGCGGATAGCTGATCTTGCGGTAAGGCGTTCAGCGTCGCCAGTGAGTGAGCTAATACCTGATCATCCGCATTCAGTAGGTGATCTCGCGCTTGATCCGCTTGCTTGATCGCGTTATCTGCCGCCTGTTCGGCGTTGCGTTGGGTATTTGCAGTCGTCGAACCATGCCCGCCCGCTGCCATCGCGCCGCCCATAATGCCGCCTGCCAGTGCGCCAGACACCGCTTGATTCAGCACGCCTTGCCATAGCGACTGCTGAGGATTGACGTTCTCCTGAATGGCTTTGTTTTGCAGGAATTGTTCCGCACCCGACTGTACCAGTTCTTGTCCTGCTTCACCCGCTACGCCAACGCCCAGTGAACCGAGCAGGGTTTTCCCTAATTGGCCGGAGCCGTGGAACAGTTTTCCAAAGGCCGCGCCCATCGGCGCACCCGTAGCAGCCACTGTTAAGCCGGTCTGTAGCCCCACTTGATTGGCGGTATCCTCTGCCAGTTTAGCCCGCGCTTGATCCGGCGATAGCGATTGCAATAACTCTCGATACTGTGGGCTCACTTTTTGTAATTCTTCGTGAGGCATCTGAAGGACAGTCTCTTTCGCCTGGACCGCATTACTTCCAGCCGCCGTTAAGCCTTCACCTGCCCCATACCCAAGAGCGCCCGCCCCCATTGCCAGCCGTTCCGCACCGACAGCACCAAGTCGAGGCAATGCAGCAAGCCCTGCTTTTTGTAGCGCCCCTGTGATGGGGCCGCCCATTCCCATGCCGATGACCGTGCCGGGGATGGATTCAACAGCGATACCTAAATAGGCGCGAGGGTCAGACCAGCTGGGGCCGAGCGAATTGTCATCATTGAAAAACTTCTTTTGTCCTGCGACTTGCTGAGCTTGCGACAGATTGGCATGTGCCTGGTTGGCGACATCGCCCCAATACTGCTGACCGCCTTCCGCATCGATGACCTGATTAAGCCCTGGCACCTTCCCAGCGAGCCAATTTAGCCCTTGCGCTGTGCTGGCGTATCCGGACTTTAGGAGGTTGCCGACATCGGATAGCAGCCCAGGCTGTTCTGCGGGCGGTTTTTGTGCGGCAGGCGGATCAGGAAGGCGCACGGGCGGGATATGGGCCGTAGCTTGGCGCAAAGCATCCAACGACCCAGGACCAGGCGGATTCATCGCTGAAGGCGAGGCAGAAGGGGAGAGCGCCGCAAGACCGACAGGCTGCGGCTGATAGGGGGCATACTCGGTGTCGCGTGGCGCATGGAGCGCGGCTAACCCTGTTGGCGCGTTCGGCTCCCACGGATGGGGCAGGCGCGGGGCAGCATAGGGGTATTGATCCCACCAATTGGACATCGCACAATCCTCAAGCTGTCCGTCCTCACGACGGTCACGTTACGACTTAAGTGTATAACAGTTTGATTTTAGGCGGTAGAAAGATTGGCGCGGGGATTGCTTTGGATAGCGCAATGCCGTGCGTTTGGCGCGGGAATGGTGGGATTTGTTTCAATGTGAAACGGGGAGATTTCAAAATGAAACGGTTATGGCTGGCTGGAATAGTGAGTATGGTCTTTGGCGTGACGTCTACGCTGGTATTGGCGTGTGATAGCAATTTTGATTGCAGTATCGGTAGCAAGTGCATCAAACAGAGTGGCGAGTATGAAGGAGTGTGCGTAGGCGGGATGTCCCCCGGTAATAGGAACGATGAGAGACCGCACTATCAGCGGCATAGCTCACAAGGCAATACCTGCTCATTGAAGGACTCCATGGATGGAGGACGACCCCGCCGGTCGTAGAAGGGATTGCGTCGGGCCTTAGCAGCGCCCGCCTCGATGTCAGGGCGCAGAAACAAACGGTATCGAAACGCGCTATCTGCCGCGCATGGGCTTCGCGCTCCTCGAAAAACCGCTTGCCTATGCCTCTGCCACGGTATTCCGACAGCAAAACGGATTCGCCGTAATAGAAAATGCGTGAGGGATCGTAACCGTGAGTCAGGAAAGGTTCGATCAGTTCCGGGGGTTCAGCCGCCAAAGGCAAACCGCTGGAGGCCCCTACCACCTGATGACCATCCCAGGCAAGCGCTATGACGCTCTCTGGGTTATTCGCATAGCTTTGAAGATAGTTTTCCTCGTAGGCGACCGTGCCCTGGTACAAATAGGGATACTCCTGAAACACCTGAATACGCAGTCGCGCTAGCTCAGGTAAATAGGGGTTGATGGCGTTGCCGGATAGACGCTGGATGCGGAGTTCTTCGGACATGGGGTTATTTCGCGACGATCTATCAAGAATAGGGCTAGCCGGTCTCTTCACAAAACCATTTCCTCGTCACCCTAGGCCCGCAAATAGCCCCACGAGTGCAGCCGGTCGCTGTCCTCCTCGTTCCAGCGATCCCCAATATCCTCGCGGAAATACATATTGGGAATCATCACATTCTTGACCCGGTTGTACACTTGCCGCTGGGCTTGTTTCATGGTGGGGCCGATGCCGCAGACGATCAAAGCAACTCCTGAGGTGCCTGTCACCAGCCACTCATCATTCAGTAGCTTCACGTCTTCGATATGGATACCTTCGCGGGATGGGGTTTTGAACAGAATCACCGCATCCTTGGAACTGCTTTCAAACGTCTCCTTATCCTTGAACGGGAATGGCGGCACGACGATGCGCACTCCGACCTGAAAACCGCTGCGGGCGCGAAAGCGGCTGATGGAGCCTTCCGCCAGTTTGTAGAGCAATTCCGAAATCGGCAATAACACGCCTTCCTGTTGGATGCTGATCGTGGGATAGCCAAAACGCGAAGTAAATTCCAGCGGATAAATGCCGTTGCTGTTGACGATGCAGTTGATGTCGATATAGCCAACGAAGCGTTCGCGTCGCAGCTTCGGCTCCATCTTCTTCAGAGTCGAGTTAAAAATCTTGTTCGGCTCGCTCCAGAACATCGCCGTACCCATCTCGCCGGTCGATGGGCCGATGTCGCCCGGAAACAGTTTTTTATGCTCGAAGTTGACGCAGATCGGATACACGAACTCAGCGCCGTTGAAAAATGCGCCGGTGGCGACCTCCACCCCCATAATCCGCCGCTGAAGCTGGAATTCCTTGATCTTGTCAGCCCAGGCGCGCTTGTAGTCGTCTAACACCTGCACCACGTCGCGGCCATCATCCTCCTCGCCAACGAATAACAGCCGCTTGTAGTTTTGTGCCTCACCGCTGGGTTTGATGACGTAGCGAGCCGGATTAGCTTTAACGAAAGCGATGGCGTCATCGAAAGAAGTAAAATTCTCCTGCGGGATGATAGTGACGCCCGCCGCTCGCAATTCCTGCTGGCCAAAAGCCCGATCATCTTCCAGCCGATCGGTGTAAGCAGACCCGCCAACCACCAGCTTGCCATTGCGGCGCAATTCCTCCGCTAAACTGCCCATGCCCAGCACATCATCGAATACGATCACATCGGCCCAATCAACTTCCTGTCGCCAATCCTCTGTTTTGGGTACGAAGCCATCGGCAATTTCCCGCTCGTCGGGATTTTGAATGTAATACTTAACCTCGTGGCCTTCCTTGACCGTCTGCCAGGCAATGTCCCCGATCAGACTATCCCAAGATACAAAGAGAAAACGTTTATTCGACATAGGCTTAAGTGGTTTGAGTCAAGCGAGTGCGGGCGATCTTGTGCGATTAACCGTTACGGTAATCCTGCGCCCAGGGCGTCGGGATGAACTCGCGGGTCTTATCCTGGAGCGTGTCGCAGCGCTTACCCTGATGAAACTCGTATTTTTGATTATTGGAAAACACCCAAGGCTCACCCGCCAGACGCGCTTGCCGGTAGCATTTCAGATAAGACACCTCGTCTTGATATTCCCACACATCAAAGCCCTGGCTGCTTTTCACCAAACAGCAGCCATAGCGCTCATTACCCGTGGGTAATTTAATGGTGGATTCCAAAATACTAGGCGGTGCGGCCAAGACTGAGGTGGTATTCCAAAACACCAATCCCCCCAATGCAGCCAACAAAACACTGGATTTTTTCATAATAACCAACCTCCCTCGCGTTGCTATGACGTTTTAAGAATCAATCGAAACGGCGAAATTTTATAAGTTGCGCGCTTGAGCCGCCGCATTGCCGGTATAGCTTGCTGGCGTCATTGCCAGCAGACTCACCTTGGCTTCATCAGGAATCGCCAAACCGGCGATAAATGCGCGCAGCGTCTCCCGATCCACCCGTTGGCCGCGCGTCAGCGCTTTCAATTGCTCGTAAGGTTGCTCGATGCCGTAACGGCGCATCACCGTTTGAATCGGTTCAGCCAGCACTTCCCAATTTTCGTCCAGGTCGGCGTCCAGCGCCGCCGCATTCACCTCCAGCTTGCCGATCCCTTTCTCACAGGATTGATAGGCGACTAGCGAATGCGCTAAACCAACGCCTAGCGCCCGCAGCACGGTGGAGTCGGTCAAATCCCGCTGCCAGCGCGATACCGGCAGCTTGGCCGCCAGATGATCCAGTAAGGCATTAGCAATCCCCAGATTGCCCTCAGCATTCTCGAAATCAATGGGGTTGACCTTATGCGGCATGGTCGAGGATCCAATTTCACCAGCCACCGTCTTTTGACGGAAATAACCGATGGCGATGTAACTCCAGATGTCGCGACAGAAATCCAGCAACACGGTATTGGCGCGCATCAGTGCGTGGAAAAATTCCGCCATGTAATCATGCGGTTCAATTTGAGTGGTGTAGGGGTTCCACTCCAGGCCCAAATCTTCGCTCACAAAGCGGCGAGCAAACGCCAGCCAATCGATTTCCGGATAAGCCGCCAGATGGGCGTTGTAGTTACCCACCGCGCCATTGATCTTGCCCAGTAACGGCACTGCCAGCAGTTGCGCGCGCTGCCGCTGGAGCCGATAAACCACATTGGCGATTTCTTTACCGAGTGTGGTCGGCGAGGCTGGCTGGCCATGGGTGCGCGCTAGCATGGGTTGATCGGCGTGTTGATGGGCCAGGCGAGTGAGCGTGGTGATCAGACCATCCCAGGAGGGCAGCACAATCTTGTCCCGCGCCTCACGCAGCATCAGCGCGTAAGCCAGATTGTTGATGTCTTCCGAGGTGCAGGCGAAGTGAATGAATTCACTCACCGCGTTTAACTCAGCGTTGCCAGCGATCTTTTCCTTGAGCAGGTACTCCACTGCTTTCACATCATGATTGGTGATCCGCTCAATCGCTTTGACGCGCTGCGCATCAGCAGGGCTAAAATCCGTTAGCAGTCCCTGAAGCGTACAGAGCGCCGCTTCACTCAGCGGCGGAACCTCAGTCATAGCGGAATGGCGAGCGAGCGCTTGCAACCAGCGCACTTCGACCATCACCCGGTGACGGATCAAACCATACTCGCTAAAAATGGGTCGCAAGGCAGCGGTTTTGTCGGCGTAACGACCGTCGATGGGTGAAATAGCAGTAAGAGCAGTCAGTTCCATGCGCTTTCAGTCGTGCGTGAATGATTTGATCCGCATCACGGCAGCCAGCCAGACCTGGCTGTTATGCCCGGTTATAACTCACCTTTAGTTCCGCTTAGCCCAACGCCGCCAAGGCCGCTGCATAATTGGGTTCCTGGGCGATTTCCGGCACCAGCTCGGTATAAAGGACGCGATTGCTTTCATCAAGGACCACCACGGCGCGAGCGGTCAAACCCGCCAACGGACCACTTTCCTGAAGCACGCCATAATCTTTGGCGAAATTGCGCGAGCGCATCATCGACAGTGGGATGACGTTATTTAAGCCTTCGCTGTCGCAAAACCGCTTTTGCGCGAAAGGCAGATCAGTGGAAATAATCAGCACAACTGCATCAGCATGTTTTTTGGATTCTTCGTTGAGCTTGCGAGTGGACAGCGCGCACACCGAAGTATCAAGACTGGGGACGATGCTCATCAGCTTTTTCTTACCCGCGAAATCCGCCAATGTCACATCTTTAAGATCGGTGGTGACCAATTTAAAATCGGGAGCGACAGCGCCGACGGCCGGCAAGTCGCCGTTGATCGTCACGGGATTCCCTTTAAAGGTGATGGTGGCCATGCAAGAGCGCTCCTGAAAAGGTTGGATTCAAAAAAATAAGCCATCGGCAGCGCCTGTCAGAGTCAGGCTTTACCCCGGCCCTTGAAGTCTAGCGCTATTTTCCCGACGACGCCTAGCGAAACACAGGCGGCGTATTCAGCCAACGGCCTCGCATTCAGATCAAAGCTGGATTAGCCAGAGTGCCGGTGTCCTCATCCCCATCGGCGGTGACGAGGGCTGCATAGGCGGTAGCGTCCAGTAGGCCAGCCAAACTTGCCGATGACTGCAACCGGAAGATCCAGCTCTCGCCGTAAGGATCCTCGTTAATCAGTTCAGGATTGTCCGCCAACAGTTCGTTGACTTCGATAATCACCCCATCCAGGGGACTATAAATGTCTGAAGCGGCTTTAACCGACTCCACGACTGCGCACGCTTCAGCCGCAGCGACCGCGCGGCCCACTTCCGGGGTTTCGACATACACCAGATCGCCTAACAGGTGCTGAGCATAGTCGGTGATACCGACGAGTATGACGCCCTGCTTGTCAGCGCGCGCCCATTCGTGGCTTTCGGTGTAGCGTAAATCAATAGGAATGTCGCTGCTCATCAGTATCTTCTCCACAGTGGTTTAGGAATTATTCATTATAAATCAATCAGACCCGCGCTCCGCTAAAGCTCTGCCTGAGTGACCGTGCAGGCCATGTCTAGTTTACTGATAGATGACCAACTCTGTTAACACCATCGTTTTAGCACAGTCTCGGTCTGCTTAACGCAAGAAGGCGTCCAGCAGCTTTCTTCATGACAACAAGTTTCAATTCACAGCCTCCGAGGCTTGCGAAGAGGTCAGAGCCAGCAAGCGATTCTGCTAGAATCCCACGATGGACGTTTCCTGGATTATCGACGATCTCAATGAGCCCCAACGCGCTGCGGTAACCGCGCCGTTAGGCTCTTTGCGGGTATTGGCTGGCGCTGGGAGCGGCAAAACGCGGGTGCTGACCCGACGGATTGCCTGGCTGTTGGCGGTAGAGAACGCCTCGCCCTGGTCGATCCTGGCAGTCACCTTCACCAACAAAGCGGCCGCCGAAATGCGCGGCCGGGTCGAGTCGATGCTCGATCATCCCATTAGCGGGCTATGGATCGGTACGTTTCACGGCATCGCCCATCGGCTGTTGCGTCAGCATTGGCAGGAAGCCCGCTTGCCGCGCGCATTCCAGATCCTCGATAGTGATGATCAGACCCGTCTGTTAAAGCGGGTGCTGCGCACTTTAAATCTGGATGACAAGAAATGGCCGCCGCCTCAGGTCGCAGGCTTTATCAACCGCTGCAAAGATGAGGGTCAACGGCCGGCTGATCTTGAACAACAAGACGATCCTGTCAAACGCCAGTACCAGCGGATTTATACCCTTTATCAGCAGGAATGCGAACGCGGCGGCCTGGTCGATTTTGGCGAATTGCTGTTGCGGGCTTATGAACTCTGGCGTGATAACCCTGAGCTACTGGCTCATTATCACGAGCGCTTTCAGCATGTGCTAGTCGATGAGTTTCAAGACACCAACACCATCCAATACCAGTGGGTGCGATTGCTTGGCGGCGAGCAGCACGATGTGTTTATCGTTGGCGACGATGACCAGTGCGTCTACGGTTGGCGTGGCTCTAAAGTCGAGAATATCCAGCGCTTCGCCGAAGATTTTCCCGGTACCCAAACCATCCGCCTGGAGCAGAACTACCGCTCGACCCATAACATCTTAAAAGCCGCCAACGCCTTGATCGCTAATAATAGTGGGCGCTTGGGTAAAAACCTCTGGACTGCTGACGGCGATGGCGAACCTATTCAGGTCTATGGCGCTTTTAACGAGGTCGATGAGGCGCGCTTCGTCACTGAGCGCATCCGTCAATGGGTCGAGCGTGGCGGGCGGCGTGGTGATGTGGCGATTTTGTATCGCTCCAACGCGCAATCCCGCTTGTTCGAGGAAACGCTGATTGGCATGGCGATCCCCTACCGGATTTACGGGGGCTTGCGCTTTTTTGAGCGGGCCGAGATCAAGGATGCGCTGGCTTATCTGCGGCTGTTGGCCAATCGCGATGATGATCCTTCGTTCGAGCGGGTGGCCAATACGCCGCCGCGTGGCATTGGCGAACGGACTTTCGATCAGTTGCGGGAGGCCGCACGTGATCAGGGCGTCTCGCTGTGGCAGGCAGCGTTGCGCCTGTTGGCAGAGGGGGCATTGCCTGGGCGAGCCGCCAATGCGGTACGCGCCTTCCTCACCTTGATTGAACAACTTGACGGGAACAGCCACAGTTATCTACTGCCCGAACGGGTCGAGCACGCTATCACTGGCAGCGGCTTGCTGGCTATGTACCAACAGGCTAAAGCCGATAAAGGCGAAATGCGTGCGGAAAATCTGGAGGAGCTGATTAACGCCAGCGGCGATTTCATCAATAACGCCGATCCGCTGTTGGTCGGGGTTGATACGACCGATCCGGACTGGCTAAACGCCTTTCTCGCTCATGCCGCGCTTGAATCAGGTCAGGGTCAGGGTTCTGCGGGTGACGATTGCGTACAATTGATGACCCTGCACATGGCCAAGGGCTTGGAGTTTCCGGTGGTCTTCCTGGTCGGCCTGGAAGAGGGACTGTTTCCGCACGGACGTTCGGCCGGTGAGGCGCGGCAATTGGAAGAAGAGCGTCGGCTGGCCTATGTTGGCGTGACCCGCGCCCGGCAGCAGTTATATTTGAGTTATGCCGAGCAGCGGACCTGGTACGGGCAGCAACAATATCCATCGCTTTCCCGCTTTGTCGGCGAAATGCCCGCTGAACTACTGCACGAAGTGCGCCCTCGCCCAAAGCGGTTGCCATCCGTTGCACCGGCGCGGCCAACACCTGCCACGTCGGCGTTACCGACGGCTCCGGGCGTAGGCTTACGTCCCCGGCAACGAGTTCGGCATCCACAATTCGGCGATGGCGTGGTGCTGGAGGTTGAAGGCGCTGGTTATCATGCCCGAGCCCGCATCGATTTTCCTCAATCCGGCGGGACAAAGTGGTTGGTGGTCGCTTACGCCAGATTGGAAGTCCTCTGAACCGTTCTCATCAGTGTTCAGCTTGAACCGACCGGTGAAATGAAATTATTTTGATGCAATATGGCTATTTTTATTATTATTTAGTGTACTTTGTCCTATCCTATTAGGAGACTGAATTCTCCTAAAAAGTCGCTTTCAATCACCGATCAGCTTGACCCAAAAAATACTGTGAATGCCCAAAATCCCTTAGCGCCGGTTGTGCGTCAATTTCCGCAGGCGGTCGATTCTCGCTCCAGCGCCGCAGCGAAACCCCGCATGGCCGAACATCGCCTCACCATTAAGGAAGTGCTGGATGATCTGGTTGCCGATGAACTGGTGAGCAAGGCGGATGCCGAGCGGGCGCTGAGCGGCACTAAAATGGAGCGTGGCGAGCTGCATCCGTTGGTCATTATCGCCAACAAAAAACTGCACCACCTGCAACCGCCGCATCAAATTCTCAGTTTGGAAGTGCTCACCGAGTGGCTGGCCAACAGGGTCGGTTTGCCTTATCTGCGCATTGATCCACTTAAGCTCGATATCGCCGCGGTAGAGCGGTTGTTGCCGTTTATTTCCTTTGACTACGCCGCCCGCTATCACATTCTGCCGATTGCAGCCGACGAAACGCGGGTCGTGTTCGCCACCACTGAACCGTGGTTGACCGACTGGCAAAATGTCCTGGGGCAAACATTGCGGCGCACGATTGAACGGGTCATCGCCAACCCTCTGGATGTCAACCGCTATCAGATGGAATTTTACGGCGTCTCGCGCTCGGTGCGCGGCGCGCTCAAGGGTACGGCGGAACCGGCTTCCGGGATTCTCAACTTCGAGCAATTACTGGAGTTGGGCCGCCGGGGCGAATTGAGCGCCGATGAGCGCCCCATCGTGCAGATTGTGGATTGGTTGCTGCAATATGCGTTTTCCCAACGAGCCAGCGACATTCATCTGGAACCCCGGCGCGAGCAGGGCAATATCCGGTTTCGCATCGATGGGGTATTGAATGCTATCTATCAACTGCCACCCGCTGTGATGGCCGCTGTCACCAGCCGCATCAAAATACTCGGTCGGATGGATGTGGCGGAAAAGCGCCGACCGCAGGATGGCCGCATCAAAACCCGTACCCCGGCAGGCCGGGAGATCGAGTTGCGCCTGTCGACCATGCCAACCGCCTTCGGTGAAAAATGCGTGCTGCGCATTTTCGATCCCGATACGGTCACCAAGACCTTCGGCCAGCTTGGTTTCGCCCCCGCTGAAGAAAAGGCGTGGCGCGGGATGATCGCCCGACCGCACGGCATTGTGCTGGTGACTGGGCCAACTGGCTCCGGTAAGACCACCACCTTGTATACCACGCTCAAGCAATTGGCAGCACCGGAAGTCAACGTCTGTACGGTGGAAGACCCCATCGAAATGATCGTGCCGGAACTCAACCAGATGCAGGTGCAATCGGCGATTGATCTGACCTTCGCCCATGGCATTCGCACTCTGTTACGGCAAGATCCTGACATTATTATGGTGGGGGAGATCCGTGATCTGGAAACCGCCCAGATGGCGGTGCAAGCTGCGTTGACCGGCCATCTCGTGCTGTCCACGCTACACACCAACGACGCCGCCTCTGCCGTGACTCGCTTACTGGATTTGGGCGTTCCGTATTACCTGATTCAAAACGTGCTGATTGGAGTGATGGCGCAACGCCTGGTTCGGACCCTCTGTCCCCACTGTAAAGGAACTGCCGAAATCGACGAGGCGTTGTGGAATGCGCTGGTCCGGCCCTGGGCTTTACCCAAACCAACCCGCATCGGTGCGCCGAATGGCTGCCCGGAATGTCGCAATACCGGTTATTTAGGGCGAGTCGGCGTTTATGAACTGCTGGCGATAACGCCGGGTGTTCGTCATTTGCTGCGGCCGGATTTGGATGAAGATACGTTACGGCGCGGCGTTTTCGAGCAGGGTATGCGACCGTTACGGGTTGGGGCGGCGTTGCAGATTGCTGCTGGCGTCACAACCTTTGAGGAAGTGATGCAGATTTTGCCACCTTTGACGGATTAGTCGATGTTTATTTTTGATACATATTGCCGTTTTTGACTAAATTGTTGTGAAAGCGCACAATATATTTAAGTTTTTTATTCGGGTTTTGATGTCCCATCACACTACAACCATCCATTTAGAGGTGCGCGATGTCTGCAAAATTAGTTAAAGGCGCTGTAGCGGCTGCGCTGGCCACGGGTTTATTAACGGGTGTTGCGAATGCCTACCAGGCTGGCGATTGGTTAGTCAGAGGCGGTATTTGGGGCGCATTTCCCAAGTCTGATAATCTTTCGCTGCCGCTGGGTACAGTGGAAGTGGATGATGGTGTCACCTTTGGCTTTAACATCACCCACATGATTAGCCCCAATCTCGGCGTTGAGCTGCTGGGCGCTTGGCCCTTTAGCCATGACATCAAGCTGGGTGGCCGCAAAGTCGGTGAAACCAAGCATCTGCCACCGACCGTCACTCTTCAGTATCACTTCTTGCCGCAGAACCCGATCCGGCCTTATGTGGGTCTGGGTTTGAACTACACCTTCTTCTTTGACGAAGGCACCACCGGCGCGCTGACTGGAACCAAGCTAAGCCTTAAGGATTCCTGGGGCCTGGCAGCGCAAGCTGGCGTCGACATCGACGTGACCCCCGATTGGTTCTTGAATCTGGACGTTCACTATATCGACATCGACACCAAGGCCAAGGTTAATGGGGCCAGTCTCGGCACTGTCGAAATTGATCCCTGGGTCTTCGGTATCAATCTCGGTGCCCGCTTCTAACAATCTCCTCACCCTCAACGCCGCTGCCGTCTCTGACGGTGCGGCGTTTTTTCTTCAAGCGCGTTCGGGATAACCCAAACCCTGCAAGATCCTGGCTAATTCAGCGCGGATGTCGCTGTCTGCCTGCACCAGAACCCGACCGGTTGGCGTTTCGACATGGACATCGCGCACATGCGGGTGTTTGCCCAACCCAGCGCGGATCGCGCTAGCGCAACCGTCACACTTGATATTCTGCGCAAAAAATTCGAGTTCCATGCGGTAAGCCTCTGCTGATGACCATAGATTTGGAGTATAACGCGCCAGCGCCAGCCTGCCATCCATTCACTCAAGGCGGCTGATCGCACCAATAGGGTGCATTCGGCTTAAATTCTGCACTGGTATGGTTCATGGGCAGGTCTACCTATAGCGGCCTACGCGACAAGATAGGCTCTTTTGTCTAGAAAAATCTGCACTGGCATGGTTTGTGCCCTGACTTAGCGCAATAAAGCGTGATATCCAGCCATTTCTCTACCCAACCGGCCAGGACCGGTCTGTCAATCTGAGGACTTAATGAAATGAATGCTGCTGACGTAATGAAGCTGATCCAGGAAAAAGACATCAAGTTCGTGGACTATCGGTTCACCGACACCCGTGGCAAGGAGCAACACGTCACCGTGCCGATCAGCGCTGTGGACGAGGACGTTTTTGAAGACGGCAAGATGTTTGATGGGTCCTCGATCGCCGGTTGGAAGGGCATTCAGGAATCAGACATGATTTTGCTGCCCGATCCGGTCACCGCCTTTGTCGATCCGTTCTTTGAAGAGCCGACGCTGGTCATAACGTGCGATGTCATTGAGCCTAATACCATGCAAGGTTATGAGCGTGACCCGCGCTCATTGGCGCGTCGCGCTGAGGCGTATCTGAAATCAACCGGCATCGCTGATACCGCTTATTTCGGCCCGGAAAACGAGTTTTTCATTTTCGATGATATCCGTTGGGGCGCTGATATCAGCGGTTGCTTTTACAAGATCGACTCCTCGGAAGCAGGATGGAATTCTGAGCGCGCCTATGAGGGCGGCAACTTTGGCCATCGTCCTGGCGTCAAAGGAGGTTATTTCCCGGTGCCGCCGGTTGATTCGCTGCACGATATCCGCGCTGCGATGTGCCTGGCCTTGGAGCAGGTCGGCTTGCGGGTGGAGGTGCATCACCATGAAGTCGCAACCGCCGGCCAGTGCGAGATCGGCGTCGGTTTCGATACCTTAGTGCGCAAAGCCGATGAGGTGCAGGCGCTGAAATACGTGGTTCAGAATGTTGCCCAAAGCTATGGCAAGACGGCGACCTTTATGCCTAAACCGCTGGTTGGCGATAACGGCAGTGGCATGCACGTCCATCAATCGCTGGCCAAGGATGGGGTCAACCTATTCGCCGGTGATCGCTACGCCGGGTTATCGGAAACTGCGCTCTATTACATCGGTGGCATCATCAAGCACGCCAAGGCCCTCAACGCCTTTACCAATGCCTCAACCAACAGCTATAAGCGATTGGTGCCGCATTTTGAAGCGCCGGTGATGTTGGCTTACTCAGCCCGCAACCGCTCCGCCTCGATCCGTATCCCCTACGTCAGCAGCCCGAAAGGTCGGCGCATCGAAGTACGTTTCCCGGATTCTACCGCCAACCCCTATCTGGCTTTCGCCGCAATGCTGATGGCGGGTCTGGACGGGATTCAGAACAGGCTCCATCCAGGCGATGCGATGGATAAGGATCTCTACGATCTGCCCCCGGAAGAGGAAAAGCAGATTCCCAAAGTCTGTTTCTATTTCGATGAAGCCCTAGCGGCGCTGGATGCTGATCGTGATTTTCTGATCAAAGGTGGGGTGTTCACCAACGATCTGATCAATGCTTATATCACCTTGAAGCAGGAAGAAGTCACGCGGTTGCGCATGACCACGCACCCGGTGGAGTTCGATCTGTATTACAGCTTGTGATGGCCACTCGGCTGCGCGCCTACGCAACCGGCTGACCTTGTGGGCTTTGCCATCGGTAACGCCCCTTCGGGGGCGTTTGCGTTTGCGGCGACTGGGACCGGCGCGGTTGCACTACGATGGTGCGCACCGGTTGGATGCGGTGGCGATGAGCCAACCGATCGCTCGATGAAGCTGCCAAGGCGAGAGAAACATGCCCAGAGACTACGCCCGCCGGGTTGTCGATAGTTTGAGCGTCGCCGTGCTGGTGCTGGACCGGCGGCTGCGCGTGCTGTTTATGAACGCTGCTGCCGAAACACTGTTCGAGCTGAGTTTCCGTAAAGCAAGCCGACTGGGCCTGCCCACGCTGATCGTGCGCGGAGAAACCTTCATCGCTGGGCTGCGTCATTGCCTAAAGAGTGGCTATCCCTATATCGAACGGGAATTGCATTTGATTTTGCCAGTGGAGCGCGCCATGACCGTGGATTGCACCGCCGCCCCCTTCCCGGAGCGTGATCCACCCACTGAATTGCTGCTGGAGCTGCGGCAGGTTGATTGGCGGCTGCGGATCGACCGGGAAGAACACATGCTGGCTCAGCATCACACCACACGGGCGCTGGTGCGCAATTTGGCGCATGAGGTCAAAAATCCCCTCGGTGGGCTGCGCGGGGCTGCTCAACTGCTAGAGCGGGAATTGCCCGACCCAGCGCTGCGTGAGTACACCCGCATCATCATCGGCGAGGCGGATCGGCTGCGCAATCTGGTGGATCGCATGTTAGGACCCAACCAGCCCCATGTGTGCAACGAAGTCAGTATTCACGAAATCCTGGAGCGCGTCTGTGGGCTGGTTAAAGCCGAAGCCGCCGTCGGCATCCGTATCGAGCGGGATTACGATCCCAGCATTCCGCCCGTTTGGGGCGATGCCGACCGTCTGATCCAGGCGGTACTCAATGTGGTGCGCAACGCCGTCCAGGCGGTGGATAGTCAGGGAACCATCACCCTACGAACGCGGGTACAGCGTCAATACACCATCGGCTCCAAGCGTCATAAGCTGGTCGCGCAATTGGATGTCATCGACGATGGGCCGGGCATTCCGCCAGAGCAGCAGGACCAGATTTTTTATCCAATGGTCAGCGGCCGACCGGATGGCACCGGACTGGGCTTATCGATTGCCCAGAATATCATTAACCAGCACGGCGGCCTGATTGAATGCGCCAGCCGCTCCGGTGAAACCATTTTCACGCTGCTATTGCCCCTGGGAAAAACCGGATGAGCAAGAAAGAACAGGTGTGGGTCATCGACGATGATCACGCCATCCGCTGGGTGCTGGAAAAAGCGCTACAGCGCGAGGGCATAAGCGTTACGGTTTTCGAGAGCGCCAAGGGGGTGCTAAGCGCGCTCCAACAAAGTCGGCCCGACGCGATCATGGCGGATATTCGGATGCCGGGCCTAAACGGTCTGGAATTGCTCGCCCGCTTGCGGGAACGCGCGCCCGATTTGCCGGTCATCATCATGACCGCCCATTCTGACCTGGATAGCGCAGTGTCCGCCTACGAGGGCGGGGCCTTCGATTATCTGCCCAAGCCGTTTGATGTTGATGAAGCGGTGGCACTGATTCGGCGTGCCTGTTTAGCCTATCGCCAGCAAAATCAGCCGCCGCTTCAGGAAGATCCGCTGCCGGAGATCATTGGCGAAGCGCCAGCGATGCAGGAGGTGTTTCGCGCCATTGGGCGGCTGGCACGCTCTAACATCACCGTGTTGGTCACCGGGGAATCCGGCACCGGCAAGGAATTGGTTGCCCGCGCCTTGCACCGGCACAGCCCGCGCGCCGCCAAACCGTTTATCGCGATCAACACCGCTGCCATCCCCCGTGATTTATTGGAATCCGAGCTATTTGGCCATGAACGCGGCGCGTTTACCGGCGCGCAAGCCGCTCGTCAGGGCCGCTTTGAGCAGGCCAACGGCGGTACCTTGTTCCTGGACGAAATCGGCGACATGCCAGCCGAATTACAGACTCGCTTGCTGCGGGTGTTAGCCGAAGGCGAGTTTTATCGTGTCGGTGGCCATCTGCCGACGCAGGTCGATGTGCGAGTCATCGCCGCCACTCACCAAAACCTGGAGCAGCGGGTCAAGGAAGGTCTCTTTCGGGAAGATCTCTACCATCGGCTGAACGTGATTCGCGTGCAATTGCCCTCGCTAAACAAACGCCGGGAGGATATTCCGCTCTTAACCCGTCATTTTCTGGCACAGGCCGGGCGGGAATTGGGCGTTGAACCCAAGACGTTACGGCCGGAGACAGGTGTCTATCTGCGTGAGCTGGATTGGCCGGGCAATGTTCGGCAGTTGGAGAATCTCTGTCGCTGGTTGACGGTGATGGCCTCCGGTCGGGAGATTTTATTAGAAGACCTGCCGGCAGATCTGCGCGAGCGAACGCCGGTGGCAGAATCGAATGTCCCCGACTGGGAAACGGCCTTACGCTCCTGGGCGGGACGACGGCTTGCGCGCGGTGGCCATCGTTTGCTGGATACCGCTTTGCCCAGCTTTGAACGGGTACTGATTCGGGTTGCGCTGGAGCAAAGCGGTGGCCATCGGCAAGATGCGGCTCGATTACTGGGCTGGGGGCGTAATACCTTGACTCGCAAGATCAAGGAATTGGGAATGGAATAGCGAGGCGCTGATTAGTGAGTTAGGCCATGTTCGATGTTTTGCTTTATGAACCAGAGATTCCACCCAACACAGGTAATGTCATCCGACTGTGCGCCAATACCGGTGCTCGGCTCCATTTGATCCGACCGCTGGGTTTTCAGTTTGATGATCGCCGTTTGCGGCGCGCCGGTTTGGATTATGCCGAATGGGCTAGCGTGCGCCTGCATCGGGATTTATTCACTTGTCTGGCCGAGATCGCACCGGTGCGCCTGTTTGCCTTCACCACCAAAGGTTCACGCGCCTACCATAGCGTTGCTTACCAGGCTGATGATGCCTTGCTGTTTGGCCCGGAAACGCGGGGGTTACCAGCGCGGGTGCTCGCTGAAATCCCGTCGGAACAGCGTCTGCGGGTGCCAATGTTGCCCCCAGGCCGTAGTCTTAACCTGGCAAACACCGTAGCCATCGCTTTATACGAGGCATGGCGCCAAAACGATTTTCGAAGCGCCAGCGAGCCGAGTAAGGCTGGACTGCCGGACCCTCCTCTGGCACCCGCACTCTGAAAGAGTGGTCGATTATTGTTGATCGGAGACTGCTATGGCCTATCAGTTAGTCAGTTTTGTTCTGTGTCCTTTCGTGCAGCGCGCGGTGATTACTCTCAAGGAAAAGCAAGTTGAGTTCGAGATAACCTACATCGACTTGCAAAGCCCGCCACCGTGGTTTCTTGCGATTTCGCCGATGGGCAAGGTACCGGTTTTGCAGGTGGATGAGCAGCGCGTACTCTTTGAGTCAGCGGTCATTAACGAGTATCTGGATGAGACCAACCCGCCCGCATTGCACCCTCAAGATGTCTGGCGGCGCGCACACAATCGCGCCTGGATCGAATTCGGCTCGAACCTGATCGGTCGGCAGTATCGAATGCTGACTGCCCCGGATAAGCCAACTTTGGTCCGAGAGCGGGATGAGTTTTTGGCAGAGTTGCAGCATCTGGAACAACAACTTGTCGCCGGGCCGTTTTTCAACGGGGCTGATTTTTCGCTAGCCGATACCGCTTACGCGCCTTTGCTGATGCGCCTGGAGATCATGGAGCGGCGCTGTCCTCAGGATCTGTTCCGGTCAACCCCAAAGATTGCCGCCTGGTCTGCGGCGCTGCTGGCTCGTCCATCCGTTCAAGCGTCGGTCGTAGCCGATTTTGAAGAGCAGTTTCGAGCCTATTTTGCCGCACAGGGCGGCTATTGGGGCGCGCGGCTGGCGTGAATAAAATCGTGCCTGTTTCGCTCGCGCCGAAATTGGGCTGTGCTGGCATCGAGTTGTAACATAGATCTGCTATCTAGCTTACTAGCGTTCTCGCCAAACCCGCAACCAATGCGCTTCTTCGTAGAGCTTTTAAAATTATTTCTAAGTGTCACTCTGTTGGAAGTTTAAGTGAACATCATTTCGTCAATGAGTTAACGCCTTGGCCGATAGCGATCAATGAACAAGACAATCGAAAACAAAACCTTCGCTGAAATCCAGATCGGCGATCAAGCCAGCCTGACGCATACGCTGAATCAAGACGGCGTAGAGGCTCTGGCCAGTCTGACTGGCAATTTCAACTTGATCGATCTCGATCCTGGTCCGGGTAATACCGGCATGTTTAATCAAGGCGGCGGCCAGGTGGGCTGGGCGGCGGCGCTATTTGCCACGCTAGCCGGAACCCAGCTGCCTGGCTTAGGCTCTATCGCTGAAGGCATCGAAGTCCGTCTCCATCAGCCTGTCGCTATCGGCGTACCCGTGACGGCTACCGCCACAGTCAAGGAGAAACGGCCAGACAGCGGCATCGTGCTGCTGGAATGCCGCGCGGTCGATCCCCATGACATCTTGCTGGCCGATGGCTGGCTTGAAGTACTAGCGCCGCAACAAAAGATGCGTTATGCGGCTAAGGATATGCCATCCATCCAATTGCGCCATGCCGACCGCTTTGAAGCGTTGCTGCAAACCTGCGCAGGATTGCCGCCCCTGGCCTGTGCAGTGGCCCATCCGTGCAGTGCCGATGCGTTACTCGGCGCTATCGAGGCCGCTCAACGCGAGTTAATTGACCCGATCCTGATCGGCCCTGAAGAGAAAATCCGGGCCATTGCTGATCAGGCGGGTGTGGACCTTTCTCCCTACCGGCTGATCCCGGCTGATCACAGCCATCATGCTGCTGCCTTAGCGGTTGCCCTGGTCCATTCCGGCGAGGCGCAAGCGCTGATGAAAGGCAGCTTGCACACCGATGAAATTCTGGCCGAGGTGGTGAAAAAGGAAGGCGGTCTGCGCACCGAACGCCGCATCAGCCACTGCTTTCTGCTGTCCGTGCCGACCTTTACCCGCTGGATCATCATTACCGACGCTGCCATCAACATTGCCCCCACGTTGGATGACAAGCGCGACATCATTCAAAACGCCATCGACCTGGCACACGCTATTGAAATTACCGAACCCAAGGTGGCCATTGTTTCGGCGGTCGAGACCGTGACTCCTAAGATTCCCTCAACCCTGGAAGCCGCCGCCTTGTGCAAAATGGCGGATCGCGATCAGATCGTGGGCGGTTTGGTCGATGGTCCCCTTGCCCTCGATAACGCTATTGATGAACAAGCCGCTAAAACCAAAGGCATCCACTCACCGGTGGCCGGTAAGGCCGATATTCTGGTCGTGCCCAACATGGAGGCAGGCAACATGCTGGCCAAGCAGTTGACCTTCATGGCTGATGCAGAAGCAGCCGGTCTGGTGATTGGCGCTCGTGTCCCGATCATTCTCACCAGTCGAGCGGATAGCGCGCGCGCCCGGTTGGCTTCATGCGCAGTGGCGGTTTTATTTGCCGAGGCTCAGCGTCGGGGTCTGAGCTTGCAAAAACCGCTGGGCTGACCGTGATGACGCCGCAGAGAAGTCAAGCGATACCAACGACAGAGCAGTTGGCGCAGCTACGCGATTTCGCCATCACCGAAAAGCTACGCGATGGCACGCCAGTCATCGTCAGGGCTATCCATCCGGATGACAAGGCCAGGATCAATGCGGCTTTTCAGCAACTGGAACCGTCATCGATCTATAACCGTTTTTTTCAGCATAAAACCCAACTAACCGCGACGGAACTGCAAAGGGTCACTGAGCTTGATTTTGATAAAGAGATCCGATTAGTCGTTACCCTGGGCCAGGGTGAGGGCGAAACGATTATCGGCACCAGCGGCTATAGCGCTTATCAGGAGAATGATGGCCGATGGAGTGCGGAAATTGCCTTCACGGTCGAGGAGGATTATCAAGGGCAGGGCATCGCCAGCGGCCTGTTGCGCCATCTCATCGCAATCGGCCGCGCAAAAGGGATAACACAGTTTAAGGCGACGGTATTACCGGGTAATGAGGCGATGCTGGGAGTCTTTTCCCGCAGTGGCTTACCGATGCAAACCGAGTACGATTCTGAAACTGTCAATGTAACGCTCACGCTAGACGGGTGACGGGATCGCGTCCTGATTTTCTTTAGAGCCTGTACGAAAAGCACTCCCCTCCCCCAGGGAGAGGAGATTTAGCAAAATGTCAGGTATTGACCTGAAGCGATTTAGCAGACGCCAGCTTCGCCGCCACATCGAGCGCATCCGCCGTCGTAGTGACCAAATGATCGACCCGCAGTTTGCGGCGCCATTCCTTAAGGATCGACTCATCGGTTTTTTGCCAGATACACAGGATTACCTTGGCTTGCGGCGCATGGCGCGTGACTTGCCGGGTGAAGGCTCGCAAATGCAGGGTGCTTAGCGGCTCGATAAACGACAGGCAGACCAACGCCACGCCGTGTGCTTCTTCCGGGCTGATAGTGGCCGCTTCAGTTAACGGCCAAGCCCGCGCCGCCAAGCCGTGTTTGGTCAGCACCTGGCCCAGCATCTTGGCCGCTGCACCATCCAGCGGATGATTGCCGTATAAAATAGCGACCGGCTGTGGCGTGCGCCATTCCGCGCGCAGATCATCAGCGGTGAAAACCTTCTTTTCGATTTCACGGTCAGCGCGAATCGTTTCCAAGGCGGCTTCCGCCTCAGCGGTGACATTACGGCTGCGTCTCCTCTGCGGTTTTACGTCGTCTAGCGCATCCACCAGCGCCTCCGACGATGCTGCCAGCGTTGTCAACCGGTCGCCAGTCACTGAGCCACGCACGATATCGAGATGCGCGCGGCGGATGGCCTCCAAGGCGATCTCATCGTAATAGGTCGATAAGCTGCGGCCCTTGAGCAATTCCCGCGCTTGCACTTCAGCCTCGCGCGGATCACCCGCCAACATCCGCTGATAAAAGATTTCATGCGGCTGCAACGCAGGCCGATCACCGAGCAGAATATCCAGGAATTGCAGGCGCGGGATGTGCCGACCGATCACCACTAAACAGATAGTCAGCGGCGTTGATAAAACCAGGCCAATCGGTCCCCAGAGAAAGGCCCAAACCATCGCTGCGATCACGATCGCAATGGGCGACAGGCCAGAGGTGCGACCGTAGAGCATCGGTTCGACGATGTTGGTGCTGACCGGCTCAACGACGGCGAACAGACCGGCTGTCCACAGAAAACTGTTCCAGCCAGGGTCGGTAGCAAAGGCGATGAACAACGGCGGGATCAAACCAATCAGGCCCAAATAAGGCACAAAATTCAGCAGGCCGTAAATAATGCCCCACAGGTACGGACTGGGTAGACCGATCACCCAAAGCCCCGTGCCGATGATCAACCCAAGCGAGATATTCACTGCCAGTTGGGTCAAGAGCTGACGCCCGACCCGAAACCCGGCGTCATCAAAGGCGGCGGTCGTTTGCTGGAGATCCTCGGCTCCCGCCAGGCGGATCACCCGATTGCGCAGATCTTCACGCTGCGCCAGCATAAAAGCAGTCATCAACAGCACAACTGCCAAAGAGGCCACCGGTTGCAAGGCCGGGGCAAGATAGCTTTGAATTGCCTCAAAGCCATGGGGCTTATCGTCGATGCGCACCGTCTGCACCGCCGGCGCATCGCCGCCGATTTTTTCCAGTTCAGTCAACGACCGGGCCAGCGAGTCAGCTGCATTGCTAAAGACGCTGCTTTCGCCAAGCTTTTGCGATAAACCCGAGACTTTTTGGCGAATCGTGCCTTCATAGGTGGGCATATCCGCAGCCAATGCCGAGGCTTGCTGGTAGGCGACATAAGCGATGCCAACAATCAAGGCCAGCGCCACCAGGATAGCACCAAGCACCGCCAATCCACGCCCGGCCTTGATGCGCTCCAGCCAGGTCACAATAGGCGTCAGCGCAAAGCTCAGTAACATGGCTAAGGCCAGATAGACAAGGACATCCTTGCCCAACATCAAAATAGCAGCGATCCCTAGCACCAGCACCACGCCGGCCATAGTATTGAACAACGGGATGGCCTGCCGTAGCAGCCGATTGGCGATGATATCCACAGGTGCCCCTTAAGCTTGGCGCGATCTGATCAGGGTTAGCTCGACTAAAGTCGGCTCAGGCAGCCGGTTTCAGCAGGGCATCGATTTGTTCCAGCAGTTTGGGGAAATCAATAGGCTTGGGATGATAATCATCGCAACCGGCCTGGAGGGTTTTTTCCCGATCGCCCGCCATCGCATGAGCGGTCAGGGCGATGATCGGCGTCTTTTGGGTTTGCGGATCGGCCTTAATGGCGCGGGCGGCGGTCCAGCCATCCATGATCGGCAGGTTCATATCCAGCAGGATAATGTCAGGCGCTGAGGATTTGGCGCTCTCAACCCCCTGTTCGCCATCGTGGGCCAGCGTGACGGTGTGGCCACGGCGTTCCAGGCGCCGTGATAGAAAGTCCCAGATTTGTTCGCTGTCTTCGACTAGCAGGATTTTGGCCATTGCAAGCTCCTTCGTTATTTTATTATGTCAGTGATGTCGAGTGGTGGAATCAGGAGGTCTTGGCCTGTTCGGCAAAGCGCCGCAGGTCAGCCACGAGGTCAGCCAGCGGCATCGAACCCTTCTGAACGATGCCCGCCGTTTCATTAGCCAGACTGCGCACCTTACCGGATTGCACATCTTCCGCTGTCATCACTACCAGCGGCAAGTCATCGAATTGTTCATTTTTGCGCACTTCGCGGATAAAAGCATAGCCGTCCATTTCCGGCATGATCAAATCAACCAGAA
>Ga0209573_1001835_pt1 | contig 30128 bp, 28 predicted proteins | sample TNRBio252014_DNA_FD_185870 | JGI IMG/M metagenome (GOLD analysis project Ga0209573, IMG submission 185870) | Wastewater treatment Type I Accumulibacter community from EBPR Bioreactor in Madison, WI, USA - TNR Reactor_6/25/2014_ DNA (SPAdes)... | ecosystem: Engineered > Bioreactor > EBPR >...
ACGCTGCGCGTGCCGTTGCACCCAGCACAAAATGCTCAATCAACTTGCCCTGCTGGCGAGGGCTCAGGCGACTCTTTCGTGTATACATATTTCCATCCTAGCAGACCCGCTTAGATGGAATAGCCCCCAAATGAATTTTATACGCATCTCCTCACAGAGTATGAATTATTCCTTTCCTTGTCAAAGCAGTACAAGGAGCGCAAGGCGAGGCGGCGGAGTGTACTTGGGGTACATGAGCACGCCGAGTCCGCTGCGCGACGACGTAATGCGAAGGCAAGTAAAGGAATACCTTACACCATGCAAAGCCCGCCGTTGACATGCAATGTCTGGCCGGTGATATAGGCCGCGCTATCGCCCGCAAGGAAGGCGACCGCGCTGGCGATGTCTTCCGGGCTGCCCAGCCGTCCCGCCGGAATATTGGCCAGGATCCGCTCGCGCTGCTGATCGTTCAGCGCGTCCGTCATCGGCGTGGCGATGAAGCCGGGCGCGACGCAGTTGACCGTGATGCCGCGGGAGGCGACTTCGGCGGCCATCGCCTTGGACATGCCCGCCATGCCCGCTTTCGAGGCGCAGTAATTGGCCTGACCCGGGTTGCCGGTGGTGCCCACCACGGAAGAAATATTGATAATCCGCCCGAAACGCTTTTTCATCATGCCCTTGAGTGCATTCCGCGAGAGCTTGAACGTAGCGGTCAGGTTCACGGCGATGACCTGTTCCCAATCCTCGTCTTTCATGCGCATAGCGAGCGTATCGCGGGTGATGCCGGCGTTATTGACCAGAATATCCAGCCCGCCGAGCGCCTCCTCGGCGCGGGCGACCAGCCCGTCCACGCTCGCCGTGTCGGAGAGGTTGCACGGCAGGATAACGGTGTCACCGCCCAACGCTGCCGCGACTTCCTTCAGCTTTTCTTCCCGCGTGCCGGAGATGGCGATGCGCGCCCCCGCGTCTTTTAATGTTTTGGCGATGGCCTCACCGATGCCGCCCGTGGCACCGGTGATAAGTGCGGTTTTGTTGTCTAAAGTGTTCATTGGATTCTCCTTGTTGATGCGCCCCGTGCGAGCCTCCTGGCTCTCCGATGGCGCGCCGCTTACGCGGGCTCTTGGCAGGCGAAGTCTCCTGACTTCGCTTCCTTACATAGTGTCAGGGACAAGAAGGGAGGCCAGTAGGCCGACCCAGCCTTGAGCCCCGTCTCATGGGCAGCGCAGGAAGCGCGGCCCGGAGGCGATAAAAACGACTAGGCAGCCTTTACTAAAGTCTCTATATCCTCCGGTGCGCCGACGGCAAGCGTTTCGATCTCTTTCTCGATGCGCTTGATGAGGCCGGAAAGCACTTTGCCCTCGCCGATCTCGATCATGCGCCCCACGCCCTGCGCTTTCATAGACGACACCGACTCCCTCCAGCGCACGCGACCCGTCACCTGCTCCACTAATTGTGCGCGGATGGATTCTACGTCGCAGGTGGCGCTGGCGGTGACGTTGGCGACCAGCGGCACGAGCGGCGCGTGCATCCCGGTGGTGGCCAGCGCCTCGCGCATCGCAACGGCGGCAGGCTGCATCAGGCTGCAATGAAACGGCGCGCTGACATTCAGCTCCAGCGCCCGCTTGGCGCCGCGTTCGGTGGCAAGGGCAATGGCTTTCTCCACCCCGGCGCGGCTGCCGCTGATGACGATCTGCCCCGGCGAGTTGTCGTTGGCGACGTCGCAGACCTCGCCTCCCGCGGACGCCTCCCGCGCAATCGCTTCGACCGCGTCCATCTCAAGCCCCAGTATGGCCGCCATCGTACCCTCGCCCTGGGGGACGGCTTTTTGCATCGAACGCCCGCGCAGCTTGAGCAGGCGGGCGGTATCAGCCAGGCTGAAGGTGCCTGCGGCGGCCAGCGCGGAATATTCGCCCAGCGAATGCCCGGCGACGAACGCCGCCTGTTTCTTCAACTCGAATCCGGCCTCCTTCTCCATCACGCGAAAGGCCGCCAGAGATACGGCCATAATTGCGGGTTGGGCGTTCTCAGTGAGCGTCAGATCGGACTCCGACCCGTCAAACATCAGGCGGGTGAGGTGCTGACTCAGCGCCTCGTCGATTTCATGGAACACGTCGCGGGCGACGGCGAAATTCTCGGACAATGCCTTGCCCATGCCCGGTTTTTGCGACCCCTGCCCGGGGAAGACCAATGCGGTGGAACTCATTTCTTCTCCTTAAACCTTAAAAAAAACGGCTCCTTGTCATAAATACTTCACAGGGGGATGGTAAAGGGAAAAACAACGCAACACCACATAAGGCGGCGAGAATAATGCCACATACCCCTTCTCCCATCCCGTTAAAAAATGGAGAACAGATAGACGCGGCTATCCTTGAGAAGGTGGAGACGGCGTTTCTCCGCTTGGGCATGGAGTTGGGCGAGAGCGATGCGGACGAGTTCCAACGGGTGTTGGCAAAACTTGAGGAGGGCGCAAAGGGTCGCCATCCGATGTGGAACAGTTTTCTCAAACTCCCTACGGTGCGGCTGTTGCAGGAAGTGGGGCTGGTAGATGAGCATCTCGGTCTCCCTGTGGCACTATGGAGCGCCGTAAAGGCGGCGATAGTGCAAGAGCCCACAACGCATCGATTCCAGGTTGTATCGTTATATAAGCAGGTTCGCGTGGAAAAGTGGGAGTCGCAGCGTGGGGCGGAAACTTCAGATGGATCCCCTACAACGGAGATTAAGGAGCCGGATGTCTATCGTTTATTGAGCATTCCAAGAAAATCCGGACGCGATGACGGGGAAATAGATACGGGGGGCATAGGCTATTAATTTTGCCGCAAACCCCTCACAAAAACCGCTTGCCAACAGCGCAAAAATCTGTATTTTAACACACCCTTGAGACAAAAAGTGTGAGAAGTAGGCAAGCAATATGAGCAAAACAGCCCTGTACGAAGTAGTGTTCGCGGTAAAACCCGATTTGAGCCGTCAGGACGTGGATAAGCTGGCGGATGAGTACCTTGAGGTGCTGAAAGAGCTGGGCGGCAAGCAGATCAAGCGCGAATATTGGGGTCTGCGCGGTCTGGCGTATAAAATTCAGAAAACCAGCAAAGCGCATTACATGCTGCTGGGCGTGGAAGCCAGCGCGACCGCGATCGCCGAGATTTCGCGCAAGCTGCGCATCAATGAGAACGTGATTCGCAATCTGGTCACCCGCGTGGAGGCGATTGATGAAAAACCCTCACCCATCGTGCGTTCTTACGATGATAACGACGCTGCTAGCGCGGCCTAAAAAGCAAAGATAACGGAGACAAATCCATGGCATTCCAAAAAAGAGAATCTTCGGGTGGTAACGCGGGCGCGGCAGCCGGAGCTGCAGGGGGTCGCCGCGTATTCATGCGCCGTCGCAAAACCTGCCCGTTGACGGGTTCCAAAGCCCCGGCGATTGATTATAAGGACGTGCGGCTGCTGTCGCGCTTCATTTCCGAGCGCGGAAAAATTCTGCCCAGCCGGATTACATCCGTCTCCGCGAAAAAGCAGCGCAAACTGGCGACCGCCATTAAACGTGCGCGCAACCTGGCGCTTCTTCCTTACGTTTCCCAGTAATTTGTCTCTGGCTCCCAACGTGCCGGATACCGTCCTTGCAGTGCAGGCGGCGGGAGGTTAAGCTCGCGCCATGCCAGTTATTCACCGATATGCTGTTTTTGCCGGATTGCTCTCCGGCGCGCTGTTTTTCCTGACTTCCTCCGGCCTGTTCACGGGTGCGTTTGTCGTATTTACTCCCCTGGTGCCGCTATTTTGGGCGGGGTTCCGGTTGGGAGGCCATGCCATTGGTCATGCGGCGACGGTGGCGCTGATTTGCTGCCTGCTTTTTCTGGGGCCGCAGACCGCTTCGATCCTCCTGCTTGTTTTTATCACCCCGGCATGGGTGTTCGGACGCCAGCTCCTGAAGGCGCGGCTGAACCGCCAGGGCGGCATTGAATGGTATGCCGCGGGCAATGCGCTGGTGGCGCTGGTGACGTATATTGCCATCGCGTTCATTCTTCTTGGGTATTATTTCGCGGGCGGCGAATCCGATCTTCTGGCGCTGTCACAGGCCAATGTAGAGGCGAACGCCTCGGCCATGGATCCGGCGCTGGTAGATCAATTGACGCAGTTTGTAAGGCAATATCCGTATTTTATCTTTGGCTCGCTCTTATGGTTTGCGGTGCTGGTCATGTACGGCGCCGCGTGCCTGGCCAATTTTATTTGCAAAACCTACGGCAAGGCGCTGCGGCCGAGTCTGGCGGTGATTCCTTACGATCCTCCGGTCTACGTCCCTGTATGGTTGTTGCTGTCGGGTCTGCTCGGGTTTTTTGTCCCCCATGAGACGGCGTATATCCCCCAGACCGTATTTTTTCTCTTTCTGGTTCCGTATTTCCTGTTGGGGCTTGCCCTGCTGCATATAAAATCACGCAGTTGGGAAGGGCGCGGTTTCTGGCTGGGGGTGTTTTATGTAATCCTCCTGTTTTCCCAATGGCTGGCGATTGTACTGGCGGCCTGGGGCTTTGTTCACCATATGGGGAAGCTTTCGGGACAGCTGGAACAAAGAAACAAAAAGTAGATGCGGTGGATTTGCCCTTGCCAAAACCCCAAAAACTGCGTATAACCCGCTCTCTTTTACGTTAGATATGAAAGGTCTGGGCCATGGAAGTGATTCTGATGGAAAACGTCACCCGCCTCGGCAGGGTAGGCAGTGTGGTGAAAGTTCGCAACGGTTACGGGCGTAATTACCTGATTCCGCAAGGTAAAGCCATCCGTGCGACCAAGGAAAACATGGATAAATTCGAGTCACAACGTGCGGCGCTGGAAAAACATGACGCTGAATTGAAGGCCGCTGCAGGTGAGCAGGCCAAGAAATTCGAAGGAGTCTCCGTTAAAATTGTGCGTCAGGCCAGTGAGGACGGAAAATTGTTCGGCTCCGTAGGCGTGCGCGATGTTTCGCAGGCACTGGAAGAGCAAGGGCTGGAAGTGGAGCGTCGCCAGATCGACCTCGTGTCGGGCATTAAGCAGCTGGGGCGGTACAAAGCCACGATCCTGCTGCATTCCGATGTGAAAGCAGAGATCAATGTGGATGTGGTGCGTTCGCTGGAAGCCTCGCTGATTGACGAAGAAGAGGAAGAAGCGCCTGCTGCCAGTGAAGCCTTCGCCGAGGGCGCGTCGAAAGAAGGCGAAGCCGCATAATACGATTTCTTACCGCGTCTGCCTCGCCTGCGCAGCATCTTGCGGGGTGAGGGCGCACCCCGAGAAACGACGAGAATATCAAAAACAGGCCGCATCATCCGGCCTGTTTTTTTTTATGCTTGTCCATTGCCATTGGGAGCAGAGGGGGCTATCAATAAAGCCATACCAAAAAACAAAACATCTATGGCAGGCATCATGGCGGAACCCGTCTTACTCACACGCACGGAAAAATCTGCGCCCACTCCACAGGACGACGAGGCATCCTACCGAAGCGCACCGCACAACCTGGAGGCGGAGCAGGCGTTACTGGGCTCCATCCTCGTCAATAACGGGGTGCTGGGTAATTTGTCTGAAGGGCTGGAGCCCGCGCATTTTTATGTACCGCTGCACCAGCGTATCTATGAGGCGATTCAGCGTTTCCACGATAAGGGTATGATCGCCGATCCTATTTCGTTGCGGCATTTCTTTCACGATGACGATGAAATATCGGGCAATGCCGATTCGTACCTCGCCCGGCTGGCCGCCAAGTCCGTGATGGTGATCAATCCGCGTGACTATAGCGAATTGATTATCGATCTGGCCCTAAAGCGCCAGCTGATCGAAATCGGCGGCACCATGATAAGCGATGCGTATGCGCCGGAAGAGGGCACCTTCGCACGCGAACAGATTGAAAGCGCCGAACAGCAATTGTTTGATCTGGCAACGACCGGCGATTTCAAAAGCGGCTTTATCAGTTTTCGCGCCGCTTCCACGGCCGCGATGCAGCGGGCGGAATATGCCTATAAGCAGAAGGGAAGCGTCATTGGCGTGCCCACCGGGCTGGCCGATCTGGATAATTTACTGGGCGGGCTTCAGGACTCCGACCTGTTGATTCTCGCCGGTCGTCCCTCGATGGGAAAAACCGCGCTGGCGACGGTTATGGCGTATAACGCCGCTTTGCGCTTTCTGGCGGAATATGAACATGCACGCATGGAAGCCGGGCAGGGTGCGCCCTCGGAGAAGCCGCGGTCGGTCGGGTTTTTCTCGCTGGAGATGTCGGCGGAGCAGCTTGCCAACCGGATTCTGTCGGCGCGCACGGAGATCAATTCGCATAAAATTCTGCGGGGGGATTTAAGCAATGAAGAATTTTCCCGCCTGATCGAGGCGGATCATGAGCTTTCCGAATTGCCGTTTTTTATCGACGACACCCCGGCGCTGACCATCTCGGCGTTGCGTACCCGTGCGCGGCGCCTGAAACGCACCCAGAATCTCGGCTTGCTGGTGGTGGATTACCTGCAACTCGTGCGGCCTTCTTTTGCGAATGCCCAGGGCAACCGGGTCACCGAAATCTCGGAAATCACGCAGGGGCTGAAATCCATTGCCAAGGAGCTGAACGTCCCCGTAGTGGCGCTTTCTCAGTTGTCGCGTGCGGTGGAACAACGCGAGGACAAGCGCCCGCTGCTGTCGGATTTGCGTGAATCGGGCAGTATCGAGCAGGACGCCGATGTGGTGATGTTCGTCTTCCGCGAGGAATATTACCTGGAGCGCAAAAAACCCGCGGAGCCGGGTACGGCGGAATATGAAAGCTGGGAGCTGAAGGAAAAATACGAGCGATGCCACCGCAAGGCGGATGTGATTGTGGCCAAACAGCGCCATGGACCCATTGGCACGGCAACGCTGATGTTCTTCAGTGAATATGCGTATTTCTGCGATGCGGCGGAAGAGGATCATTTGCCGCAACAGTATCAATAATGCCTGCTGGCTTCCTGCAGGGCGGTGCGCACTAAGTCGAGCAGCTTCTCCTGGCTGTAGGGCTTGATGAGATAATAATTCGCCCCGGCTTCCATGGCCTCCACCACATCGGATTTCTGGGCTTTGGCTGTTTCCATGACCACCGGCAGATGCTTGAAACGCTCAAACTGGCGGATCTTTTTCAAAAACCCGATGCCATCGAGCTGCGGCATCATCCAGTCGAGCATGACCAGCCGTATTTCTTCGCGGCGCTCACTGAGCAGGCGTAACGCTTCCGTTCCGTCCGTGGCGCTGATGACGTGGAATCCCGCTCCTTCTAATTGTTCGCAAAGCAAGTCGCGGTTCACTTCATCATCGTCTACCACGAGAATAAATTGACGATGTTTCATAAGAGAAGCCTGCTTCTAACTTATTTTTCAATTATATATTGTACATTTTACCATTTTCGGTAAAAGAAGTTAATACCAAATCGACAAAAATGCCGCTTACCGTCTCAGGAAGAGGTAGTCTGGAGGCATCCTCGCCCGGAAAGGCCTGGGAACGCATTTTGGTGGCGACGATGCCCGGATCGATGAGATTGGCGCAAATGGGGGTCTTTGCGTTTTCTGCGGCATAGGTGCGCACCAGCATATCCAGCCCGGCCTTGCTGACGGCATATGCCCCCCAATAGGCAAAGGCGGCTTTCGCCGCGCCGGAAGTGACAAACAACACCCGCGCCGCGTCCGACCGCCGCAGCAGCGGATCCAAGCTGCGCAAAAGGCGGTAATTGGCGGTGAGGTTTACATCGAGGACGTTCTGCCACATCTCCGGTTCGGCATGGGCGAGGGGGGAAAGCGTGCCAAGCAGGGCAGCGTTGCCCACGAGAATGTCCAGGCGGCCAAACTTCTCATGCATCGCGGCGCCCAATGCGTCGATCTTTTCGTGGTGGGCAAGATCCAGCGGCACCAGGGTGGCCGGTTTTCCGCTGATTTTGCGTATGGCGTCGTCTATTTCCTCCAGTCCGCCCACGGTGCGCGCCACTAAAATAAGTTCCGCCCCTTCCGCGGCATAGGCTTTGGCGACTGCGGCGCCGATGCCGCGTGACGCGCCGGTGATTAATGCGATTTTTCCCTCTAAGCGTTTGGTCATGTCTGTCCTTTTGATGATGACGGTGAGTCAGGTGCGATGCGGTGTGCGACCGTTTCTTTCTTTGGCGTGCCCGGAGGGATTGGCTTGCGGCTACGCCGCATCGCCGCCCTACGCTCGGCCTCCTGGCCTCGCTTCGGGTCGAACCCTATGTTCTCATCCCCCGCGCCCGCCAGTTTCAGGAAGAGCCGCTCCGCAGCCCCTTCTTAAACTGGCGTGCCCGGAGGGATTCGAACCCCCGACCGTCGGATTAGAAATCCGATGCTCTATCCAGCTGAGCTACGGGCACGCAGGCGGTTAGATTTACCGTAGCCGACGGCCGGACTCAAGGTTTACCTTTAAGCAGTATGTCCCGCGCCTGATTCAGCTTCTTGGCAAAATACTCGCTGCCGCCCTGATCCGGGTGGTTCAGGCGCATCAGGCGGCGATAGGCTTCCTCGATTTCTTCACGGCTTGCCTGGGAAGATACCCCGAGAATATCGCGGGCTTCGTCGGCATTCATTTTTGATGCCGCGGGCGGCGTTCCCGCCGGGGTAGCCCGTCCCCAATGCCAGGGAGCGGCAAGCAGCCCCAGCATCGCCAGGCGGCGCAAGACAGGGGAGAAAAGGCTGGCGAGCGCCAGCCCGATGCCTGCGGTAAGAAAACCCGTTTTCCTGGCCTCTTCGACAGACATACGGGAATAGCCACGCAGCGCACGATCCAGGACGTAAACGAGAAGGATCCCCAGAGCCAACGAAAAAAGGAGCATGGGCATCGGCGCGCCCCTATTCCCTTAGGAGGTGGCTTCGCTCAACGCGGGCTCACGGGTGCGGGAGAAAATGCCCCCGATACCGGCGCGTGGCGGTGCGGCCGGTTCTGCTGCGGGAGGTGTTTTTCCCGCACTTGCGGCAACCGGCACCGCCTTGGCGGGCAGATCGGTCTCGTCCTTGGTGCCACTGCGCAATTCTTTAATGCGCTGGTTGATCAACGGAATATTCAGCACCTTCAGCAGGTCACGCACTTCCTGACGTGCGGCGATATGGGACATGGAGACATTCACCGAGGTTTCGTCGTCCACCACATCCAGCACGGTGACGCCCTGCAGGAACATTTCGCGGAAAATCACCCGCTCGGAGAAGCCCGGCGCCAGGCGGAAGCCGATACGGCGCGCCAGTTCTTCCGTGACCTGCGTCATGAAGCGTTTGTTGCGGGCGTCGATATTGCTCAGACGGTTGCGCATCACCACCCAGTCGATAGAATGGCCGTCGCGTTTGGCGCGGTTGAGTTTTTGTTCCCACACCATCTCGCTGTAGATGCTGGGGCGGATAATCTGCATCGTGCGGCCATCCACATTGGCCAGCACGTCCAGATCCACGAAACTGTCATTGATCGGGGTAATGACGGTGTCGGCGAAGGAATGCGCCAGACGGGAAAGATAAGTATCGTTGCCGGGCGTATCGATAATCACAAAATCGCAACGGCTGTAGAGGGAGGCCAGCCCGCGTGCGAAACGGTCGCGTTCATCCTTGCGGACTTCCTCTTCCGTGGTGAACGGGCTTTTCGTAATGATGACGTGATTGGGCAGGGGCAGATTAACCCCTTCTTTAGCGACGGTTTCCCGGCGGTTTTCCACATAACGCGACAAGGATCGCTGGCGGGAGTCAATGTCCATGCTGCCCACCGAGAACCCCAGCCGCAACAGCGATACGATCAGGTGCATGGTGGTGGTGGTCTTGCCCGATCCGCCTTTTTCATTGCCGGTGACGATGATATAGGCGCGACGACCGCCAATGTCGCCAACTTCCAGTGGGGTGGCGTCTTCTGACATGGATGCGCCTTCATTTGTCTCGGACATGGAACAACCCCTTGTTTCCCGCGTTGATAGTCTCTTAGCGCCCTACGTTAGCGGATTGGAGAAGGAGAGTAAAGAGCGGGTGAAAATTTATTTTACGGTACGGAGCAAAGGAGGAAGGGCAGGTCATTTTGCCGCGGGATATTCGGGTAAAAACAGCCTTAGAAACCCGTTCCCTTACTGGTCGAGTATTCAAAATGGTAGGCGGTGTCGGGGAAGACGATATTCCGCGCCGCGTGCATCGCCATCGCGGCTTCCGAGAATCCGCAGAGAATCAGCTTCAGCTTATTTCTATAGGTGGCGATGTCGCCCACCGCGAAGATGCCGGGGACGTTCGTTTCGCAGGTCGCAGGATCGACCTCGATATGGTTCATGTGCAGGTTCAGCCCCCAGTCCGCGATCGGCCCCAATTCCATCGCCAGTCCGAAGAAGGCCAGCAGATGGTCAGCGGGAAGCGTCTTCTCTTCGCCCTCCAGCGTCGCCACCTTCACACCCGTGAGTTTGCCGCTCTCGCCCTCCAGCCCGGAAAGCTGGTAGGGAATCACCATCTCGATTTTGCCTGCTTCGGCCAGCGCCTCCATGCGCGACACGCTTTCGGGAGCGGCGCGGAATTTGGGGCGCCGATGCACGACATACAGCTTCTCCGCCACATCGGCCAGCGACAGCGTCCAGTCCACGGCGGAATCCCCGCCGCCCGCGATCACGATGCGCTTGCCCCGGAAGGCGTCCTTCTTCGTCACCATATACTGCACGCCGCCGGTGGATTCATAGGCCTCCAGCCCGTCAATCGGCGGGCGGTTGGGGCCGAACGCGCCGCAGCCCGCGGCGATGACGACGGCTTTAGCGTGGATGACGGTGCCTTTAGAAGTCACCAGTTTATATATCTTGCTTCCCCGCCTCGCCTCCTGCTCGGCAGATGAAGCGGGGCTCAGGGCTGGGTCGGCCTTCTGGCCTCCCTTCATGTCCCCTTCGATAATTTCCAGCTTCTCCACGCGCTGCCCCAGATGGTAAACCGGCGAAAACGGTTCCGCCTGCGCGTTGAGATTTTCGATCAGCTCGTACGCATCAATCGCCGGGTGGCCGGGAATATCGTAAATCGGCTTTTCGGGATACATCGCGGCGCACTGGCCGCCGACTTCCTCCAGCGCGTCCACGGCGTGACAGCGCATCTTCAGCATCCCCGCCTCGAAAATGGCAAACAGCCCCACCGGGCCTGCGCCGATAATCGCTATATCCGTCTCGTGAATCATCGCGTGTTTATAGGCAATTGCGGGGAAATGTGCAATGCTCTATGATACTCCCATGAAACGCTTGGTCTTTATGCTTCCTCTCCTGCTTTCCGCCTGCGCGGATCCGGCGCAGCGCGCCGCCTACGCCCAGCAGGTCGAACAGGCTGATCACAGTGAATGCCTGCGGCTGGGGTATCAGCCCGGCACGCCGACCTACGGCGACTGCCGCCTGCGCCTGCGCGAAATGCGGCTGGAAGAGCGCGCCATCAACCGCCAGCCGGTCTTTTACCCACAGGTGGGCGCGCCTTATTACGGCTATCGCCGCCACCCGTGGTAGAGATGCTATACATCCCGGCATTATTTTATTACCATTCTCCACATGAGCGACCAAGACACCTATCCCTGGCTGAAGACCTACCCTAAAGATATCGACTGGCACGCGGAAATTCCCGTAGGCGCGCTGCATGAGCGGCTGGATCGTGCAGAGAAGAAATACGCGGATCACGTTTGCGTGGAGTTCAAAGGCCGCGAGTTCACCTACCGTGAGATCACCGACAAGGTGCGGCGCCTGGCGCGTGCCCTGCACGAGATGGGGGTGGGTAAAGGCACAAGGGTGGGGTTGTTTATGCCCAACTGCCCGCAATATATCATCGCGTATTACGGTATTCTTCGCGCCGGGGCGACGGTGGTGAACTACAATCCGCTCTATTCGCCGCGTGAGCTGGAGCATCAGATCAAGGACTCCAACACGGAGGTGATGATCACGCTGGCGCTCAACCTGCTTTATCCGAAGCTCGAGAAATTCATCGGCACGACCTGCCTGAAGAAAGTCATCGTCTCCCAGATGGGAGAGGCGCTACCCAAAGCGAAGGCCGCATTGTTTTCCGTGGCCAAATCCAAGGATATTGCCGACATCCCCGAGGATGACCGGCATTTCCGCTTCGCCGATCTCCTGCAGGCTCCGCCCGAAGTGCAAACCGCCCGCATCGACCCCCACAAGGATATCGCCGTACTGCAATATACAGGCGGCACCACCGGCGTACCCAAGGGGGTGGTGCTGACGCACGCCAACCTTACCGCCAATATCCGCCAGTGCCGCCTGTGGTTTACGGATGCGAAAGACGGCGAGGAAATCATGATGGGCGTGCTGCCCTTCTTCCACGTTTTTGCCATGACCGTCACGATGAATTTTGCAATCGCCTCGGGCTTTCGCATCATTTTGCATCCCCGGTTTGAGATGAAATCGGTGCTCGACGACATTCAAAGCAAGAAACCCACGCTCATGCCCGGCGTGCCCACGATGTTTTCGGCCATCCTCAATTATGCGAAGCTCGATAAATACGACCTCACCTCGCTGAAGATGTGCATCTCCGGCGGTGGCCCCCTGCCGCACGACGTAAAGACCCGTTTTGAAGCCAAAACCGGCTGCAAATTGTTTGAAGGCTACGGGCTGTCGGAAACCTCTCCCGTGGCTTCCTGCAATCCGATTTACGGAGTGAATAAAACCGGCTCCATCGGCCTGCCGCTGCCCGGCACGATTTTCGAGATACTCAGCCAGGAGGACGGGGAAACCGTCCTTCCACAGGGCGAGACAGGAGAGATATGCATTCGCGGCAAGCAGGTGATGCCGGGCTACTGGAACAACCAGGAGGAAACCGACAAGGTGCTGCGCAACGGCCGCCTTCATACCGGCGATGTCGGCTATATGGATGAGGATGGCTATATATTCATTGTTGACCGTATCAAGGAGATGATAATATCGGGCGGCTACAACATCTACCCGCGCACGATTGAGGAGGTGTTGCACACCCACCCCGACATCGTCCAGTGCGCCGTGATCGGCGTGGATCATCCCACACGCGGGCAGGTGCCCAAAGCCTTCGTGGTGAAGAAAGAGGCAAGCGCGCTTACCGAGCACGACGTCAAGCATTACCTGAAGGACAAGCTCTCCGCCTATTGCCTGCCCCAGCACATTGAATTTCGTGCCGAGCTGCCCACCTCCATGATCGGCAAGATTTTGAAAAAGGAGCTGGTGGCGGAGGAGAAGGCTAAATCGCAAAAGGTGGAGTCCGCCCCTTAAATATGCTAGTCTTCTTTCCAAGATTTGTAAAAGGAGTCAGTCTATGCGTACCTTCCTATTAGCAGCCGCGCTGCTCATCTCCGCCCCCGCTTTTGCCCAGGACGGCGAAGACAGCATCCCCGTAGCACCCATCTCCAGCGGTGCCGCCAAACCCGCTGACCGCCCCATGGACATGTTCGAGGATGCGGACACGGACGGTAATGGCGTCCTCAGCAAGCAGGAGTTTCTGGGTCGCGCCGAGGCGCATTTCAAGGAAATGGACATGGATGCCGATGGATTGGTGACGCCGGATGAAATGCACGCCCTCAGCGACAAGCGCCGTCTGCAAATGCAGATGATGTTGAAAAAAGAAACGCCGCCCGCCTCGAAAGAATAATCCCGGGCGTTAAACTTGTCTTAAGCGGGATAAGGTATAGCTAGGGGTAGAGCCAAGTCACCGATACGAGGTACACCATGAAGAATGCCGTCATCTGCGGCTATGTCCGCACCCCTTTCACCCCCGCCAATAAAGGTCAGCTGGCGAAAGTAAGGCCGGACGACCTCGCCGCCGCCGCCGTCAAAGGGCTGCTGGCCAAGACCGGCGTGAAGGCGGAGGATGTGGAGGATTTGCTGCTGGGCTGCGCTTTTCCCGAAGGTGAGCAAGGGCTGAATATGGGGCGGATCGTGACCTTTCTGGCCGGGTTGCCGGAGAAGGTGGGCGGGGTGACCATCAACCGTTTCTGCGGCTCCTCCATGGAGGCGATTCATTCGGCGGCAGGCAAAATCGCTATCGGCGCAGGTGAGGTTTTCGTCTGCGCGGGCGTCGAATCCATGACCCGCGTGCCGATGACCGGCTTCAATCCCCTGCCCAACCCGGCGCTCTACGCCCGTATGCCGCAGGTCTATATGAGCATGGGGCTGACGGCGGAGAAGGTGGCGGAGCAATGCAATATCAGCCGCCACGATATGGAAGAATTCGCACTGACCTCGCATCAGAAAGCAGCGAAGGCGGATTTTTCGGAAGAGATTGTGCCGGTTTCCACCCCCACCAATATTTCCACCCCCACCCCTACCCTCCCCCTGAAGGGGGAGGGAGGCGACGCGGTACGCGGCGCGGGAGGGGGTCAAATAACTCAGGATGGCTGCATACGCGCCGATACGTCACTGGAGGCGCTGGAGAGCCTGTATGCGGCATTCAAGGAAGGCGGCCGGGTGACGGCGGGCACCTCCTCCCCGCTGACCGATGGCGCGGCGGCGGTACTGGTCTGCTCGGAAGAATATGCGAAGAAGAACAAGCTGCCGATGCTGGCGCGCATCAAAGCCACCGCCGTGGTTGGGCTTGATCCGGAAGTGATGGGGCTGGGGCCCATCGAAGCGACGAAAAAGGCGCTGGAGCGCGCAGGCTTGAAAATAGACCAGATCGACCTCGCCGAGATTAACGAAGCCTTCGCCGCGCAGGCCATCCCCTGCATGGCGCAAATCGGCATCGACCCGGCCAAGGTGAACATGGAGGGCGGCGCGATTGCGCTCGGCCACCCGCTGGGCGCATCGGGGGCGCGCATCACCGGCAAGGCCGCACTGCTGCTGCATCGGCATAAGAAAAAATACGCGCTCGCCACCATGTGCATCGGCGGCGGCCAGGGCATCGCCACCGTGCTGGAGGCGGTTTGATGCGAGAAGCCATGGAAGTTTACGGAGAATTATTTTCGGGTGTAAATACACGGGATCAAGAATATTGGAATAAAAATTTTGCCGTCATCAAAGAACAGCCAGGACACTTGGGCACTTTCCAAGCCTTAATTACTTGGCATTTGATCTGTTTTAGAAAATCACATGCGCGAGAAGAAGGAATGCTTTTGGTAATGCTTTGCGCTACCGCATGGCAAGTATTGCGTAACCTGATCGGAATTGAGGGAGATGAAAGAAACTGGTTGCGCGAAAAACATAAAGGTTGCACCGATGATATTTTTTCAGAAGATTGGCAAAATAGCATCCGTTTTTTGGAAAATATGCATCGGATATATAAGATACAAACCTTCTTGCGGCATCCCTCTAAGAAATTAGGTGATTATTCATGGGTTTTTCATGAAACATGGCCTGACGATATAAGAGCCTTTTTAGATGAAGCAGCCTTCCTATTGCGTAGCATATTAAACCTTGCCGACAATGAGTTTTCCCCTCAGTCTGGCTGGGAAAGTGAATGGCAAGAAAAACGATTGTTGCACGATAATGCAATAGCCGCAAATAGAGCATAATTCATGACCCCACTCGAACAACTCCGCGCTGAGCGCGCCGCCCGCACGCCGGAAGAAAGAAAGGCGCTGGAAGACGCATGGAAAAAAGAAAACGCCGAGGCGATTGCCGTGTATAACAAAGAGTTTGAGAGGCGCGGCCCACTGCTTAGACCCATCTGGCTGCCGGAGGATAAATGAACTTAACTATCCGTCATTGCGAGCGCAGCGACGCAATCCAGAAATATGATGGCTCTGGATTGCTTCGTCGCTTATTGCTCCTCGCAATGACGTCTCAGTAAAAAGGAATCGTCATGAAAGACATTAAAAAAGCCGCCGTTTTAGGCTCTGGGGTAATGGGTTCGGGCATCGCCGCCCTGCTCGCCAACGCGGGTGTGGAGGTGCTACTGCTCGACATCGTCCCGAAGGATGCGACGGACAGAAACATGCTGGCCAAGGGAGCCATCGACAAGCAGCTCAAAGCCAAGCCTGCCAGCGGGTTTACGCTGCCGAAAAACGCCAGGCGCGTCACGCCGGGTAACCTCGAAGACGATCTGGAGAAGCTGAAAGATTGCGACTGGGTAGTGGAAGTCGTGCTGGAGCGGCTGGACGTCAAGCACGACGTCTACAAAAAGATTCTCCCCTACCTCAAGCCCGACGCGGTGCTCTCCACCAACACCTCCACTATCCCGCTTGCGGAGCTGGAGAAAGGGATGCCGGAGGAGCTGAAGCATCGCTTCCTGCTGACGCATTTCTTCAACCCGCCGCGCTTCCTGCCGCTGCTGGAAGTCACCGGTGGCAAGGACTGCGACCCGGCGATTGTCGAGGAGATGAAAGAATTTGCCGATATCCGCCTGGGCAAAGGCGTGGTGATGTGCAAAGACACACCCGGCTTCTTAGGGAACCGCATCGGCGTCTATTGGCTGATTCAGGGTTTGCTCAAAGCCATGGAGCTGGGCATCTCGGTGGAAGACGCGGACGCAGTGATGGGCAAGCCGGTGGGTATTCCCAAGACCGGCGTGTTCGGGCTGTTCGACCTCATCGGCATCGACCTCATGCCGCATATCGCCAAATCCATGCTGGCGACCTTGCCGAAGGAAGACCGGTTCTGCGAAATTTACCGCGAGCCGGAGCTCATCAAGAAACTGATTGCCGAAGGCTATACCGGGCGCAAGGGCAAGGGCGGTTTTTACCGCATGAATACGGAAGGCGGCAAGAAGGTCAAGGAAGCCATCGACCTGGCTACCGGCGAGTATCACAAGGAAAAGAAGTCGACCTTAAAGAGCGTGGATGCTGCACGGGCAGGGCTTGCCGCGCTGGTAAGCTATCCCGACATTGGCGGACGCTACGCCAAGGCCGTGCTCACCGAAACGCTGTGGTACGCGGCCTCGCTGATTCCCGAAATCTCGGACGATATTCTGGGCATCGACGATGCCATGAAGCTCGGCTACAACTGGAAATACGGCCCCTTTGAGTTGATCGATCGTCTGTCCACCAAAGACATGGCGGGCGCGGACGTACTCGCTGCGGCTTGCGTGGAAGCCGGGCTGGACGTGCCGGAGATTCTGCAGGTGGCAGCAGGCAAGAGTTTCTACAAGGAAGAGGGGAGCAGGAAATACTACCTCACAATGTCGGGAGAGTACGCCGCGCTGGAAGCGCCGAAAGGCGCGTGGCTGCTGAAGGATAAAACCCGCGGCGCGCAGCCTGTAAAAAAGAACGCCTCCGCCGCGATGTGGGATCTGGGCGACGGCGTGCTGGGCTTCGAGTTCAAATCCAAGGGCAACACGTTCGACCCCGAGGTGATGGCGATGCTGCGTTCCTCGCACGACCTCGTGAAGGAGGGCTTCAAGGGGTTGGTGATCGGCCATGACGGCGAGCATTTCTCCTTCGGCGCGAATCTCGGCTTCTTCATGTATGTGGCGAATCTGGCGGCGTGGCCGATGTTATCGGACGTCATCAGGGAAGGCCAGCAGACATTTTACGGCCTGAAATACGCGCCCTTCCCGGTGGTCGGCGCACCGGCGGGCATGGCGCTTGGCGGTGGCTGCGAAATCCTGCTCCACTGTGACGCCGTGCAGTCGCATATGGAACTCTACGCCGGGCTGGTGGAAGCGGGCGTGGGCGTCATCCCGGGCTGGGGCGGCTGCAAGGAGATGCTGATGCGCGGCGCGGCTGCACAAGAATCTGGAATCAAGAATCTGGAATCAAGAAAAGAAAATCTTCCCGATTCCCTCCTCCCCCAAGGCTCAATGCCCGTGATAAGCAAGGCCTTCGAGCAGATCGGGATGGCCAAAGTCTCGACCTCGGCGGAAGAAGCACGCGAGATGATGATCTTAAATCCCGTCTCCGGCATCATCATGAACCGCCGCAGGGTATTGGCCGATGCAAAAGCACTGTGCCTGAAACTCGCGCAAGGGTATACGCCGCCGCAGCCGCGCACGATCCGCTTGCCGGGTGCGACCGCAAAAACTGCGCTTTTGATGGCGCTGGACGGTTTCAAAGCGCAGGGCAAGGCCACCCCGCATGATCTGGTGGTGGGCGAACATCTGGCGACGGTGTTATCGGGCGGCGATACCGACATTACGCAGGAGCTGACCGAGCAAAATCTGCTCGACTTAGAGCACGACGTATTCATGGAGCTGGTGAAGACGGAAGGTACGCTGGCGCGCATCGAGCATATGCTGGAGACGAATAAACCGCTGCGGAATTAACCCGAACCTTTTGGGGGCAGGGAAGCGTTGGCGCGCACCGCTTCCGTTCCTTCATTCGTGGGCGTGGAGGCGGGAGACTTTACGTCAGAGAGAGTAAGCGTTTCCGACTCTGGAGAGGCAGGGCAGGACAGCCAGCCGACCCCGGATTGCAGCAATGCGGAGATGTCGTACATCTTCAGCCTGTCTTTCTCCTCACCGCTCAGCGGACATATTTGTGTGGGGATGATGTCCGCGCAGCCGCCATACGCTTCACTGAGCAGGCTCGTATTGAAGCCCCGCAACAGATTTTCCCTTTCCTCCTCCGTCAGCGTCCTGCCGCCGGTCGCCTCGGCGATCTTTTGGTTGATCTCTTTCCGGTAAATCGAGGAGATTTCTTTGGAGATTCTTGCCGCTCCTTCCGTGTTACCCGCTTCCAGTAAATTGATTTTCTTGATATTTCCCCCGATGATTTGCTGCATCGTATCAAAACCGATATTTTGCATATGGAACCCGAGCACCGCTCCTTCCTCACGCGAACCCGTAGATTTGAGGCCGCTTTTCTCAAGTAAGGCGACAACGCCCTCCACGTCATGCTTGTCGTAGAGTTCTTTCATCTCCTTGTCGAATTCCTTGCGCCGCTCCGGCGTCATGTCGCGTATATGGCAGGCGAGGCTGTAGATGGTCTTTCCCGCCTCCGCGTTGAAATTGAGCTGCGTCGCTGCCAGCGTCAGCCGTTCCTCTTCGGTGAGGGCGGACATCTTGCCGCCATGGCTTTGCAGTTTATGGGTGATGGGGTTGACGTTCTCCGGCGTCAGCTTGTCTTTCATGCCTTTGACCACCGCCTGAAGATTCTCCGCGTTGACCTCTTTGCCCTCTGCCTGCAGATGTTTTTCGATGGCTTCTTTCAGCCCCCCGTCCATCCGTGCGTAACCACGCATGAAGATTTCATCCACCGCCGTCCTGGTGGCGTCATGCACTTCCTTCACCTCTTGTTTCAGTGTTTGGTAGGTTTCGGGATCGGGATGCTGCTTATACTCCCGCATCAACCCGATCAGTTTGGGCGGGATACGATCCTTGCCCATCATGTCTTCGATGTTGTGCAGATAGGCCTGGGTCTCGTCGTCCCATTTCTGCTTCGCCTCGTCATTGATATGATCCAGTGCCTTCTTCGCCTCTTTTTTCTGATCCTCAATCGCCTGCGCGAATCTCGGATTGCGTTGCATGATCGCCTGAATATCCTGCTGCATATCCCACATCGGACGCAGCTTCGGATCATCCCGAAACATCCTGGCAGTATTGCCTGTCACATAGTCCTGCGTTTCCTGTGAGTAATCCTTCAGGTTACCGATATTGTACTGCTGCATGAAGTTGCGGGTCTGCTCAATCTGCGCCGCATGGTTCAGTGCCTCGGTGGCCTCCAGTGCTTCTTCTTTCGCTTCGTCCTCCAGCTTGCTGGCTTCCTCCATGATCGCCGCGTAATGCTGGGCATAAAACTGTACGGCGGAATCACTGGAATGCAGCATGGCGTCGGGAGAGCCGCTGGCAATGGCGGCGTCAATTTCCGAGAGGTGCTTACCCAGCTCGCCGATCGCCACCGCCAGATCGCTACCCCCTCCCTGGAGTCCCTGCAATTGTGTGATGAGCTGTTTTATGTGGAGCTTGACATTCTCTGCGTAGCGTTGCTGCATGGACGCCTTCGTCTGCGAAGGAGGAAGCGCCTCCTGCGGGGTACTACCGCCAGCATCTGCAGAGAATTCTTCCAACATTATGGTTCCGTCCGGGTCATCCTTACTTATGAGTATATTCCACTATACCGCATTACTATGACGCTTTTGTGACGCCGTGGGACGTTTTGCATTTTCTTAACAGTATATTACCTGTGAATTCTCATGTTAGCGCCGGGTTTTCCTCCCTCCCACTTACATTTTTATAGGATCTGCATTATATCTGAGGAATGCGAAGGACGCTGCGCATTCTGTTTATCTCCCTGATCGTGCTTGTTTTGCTGGCGGCGGGCGTGTTTGTTTTTTTGCCCTGGAAAGACTACGCCGCCCCTGCCATTGCCCACCAGTTACGCGCCCGCGGATTACCCATAGAATCTTTCCAGATCAAAGGGATAAGTCGGGACGGGGTGGTGTTGCGCCCGCTGGTGCTGGCTACCGACCCTCCTCTCGTGTTGCCGGAAGTGGCGCTGGAATGGAGCCTCGCCGGTATATCGACGCCGCAGCTTAAGACCCTGACATTGCGCGGCCTGCGTTATACGCTACGCCCGGGCAGCAGTAACAGCAGCCCAGAAGCGCCCACCATTCCGGCTGACCCTGCTTTTTTTGCGCAGATTCCCCTCTCTCGTATCCGGATCGAGGACGCAAGCATCACCATGGCGGAAAAAACCGCCGCCTTTACCCTTCCGTTTTCAGGTGCGTTGGAACTACAACCCGTGCCGCATCTGACGCTGCGCAGTGACGGCGCGGAGTTCGCCAGCGGCGACAGCCGGTTGCAGGCCACATCCATCGCGCTTGATCTTACCTTGAATGGCGAAAAGAAACGCTGGGAGGGCGTGCTGAAAATGGCGGCGCTTACCGATGTCAGTGAGACGCCGTCTCTGCCCGTGTTAAAGCCGGAAGTCAAACTTACGCTCGGTGAATCGACCGTCACCGCGAAAGCGGCATCGGGTGAATATCGCGGTAATATGACCTACAACCTTAAAGACAAGAGCGCGAAGCTCTCCAGCCTTTCGCTACCTTTTGCCGGGGGAAAAGTAGAGGCATCACCCTTTACCTACCGATCCGGCACACCATTTGCCGCTGACTTCATCTTCACCGGCATTGACCTTCAAACTGCGCTCGGGATGTTGATGGAGAAGTCGGGCGTTTCTGCGCAGGGCACGCTGGATGGCACGATTCCGCTGCGGCTGGAAAACGGGATTTTCAGTCTGGGCGCGGGTGAGCTGGCTGCACGCGACGCCGGGCAGCTTGCGGTGTCGGCGGAGAGTCTCGGTGCGCTGGCAGGCGCCGGTGGGCAGGCGGAAAATGTGGCGCTTCTGCTGGGGGATTTCCGTTTTCAATTATTGAAAATTGATTTTGAGCCTGCTCCAAATAATGAGGTGGTGGCGCGGTTAAAGCTGGAAGGAAACAACCCGAACGTCTATGATGGCAAGCGTGTGAACCTGAACGTAACGCTCACCGGCGACGTCATGAAGTCGTTGCGCAGCAGCGTGGAGCTGCTGAACGCACCGCAGGAATGGATTAAAAAGGAGATGAGAGATGAGAAGTGAGCGAATGGAGCGTATTGCGCGGTCAGTGAACCGCGCCAGCCATGAGCAAGCGAAGCGTCGCGCATTGCGGAGCGCAACAGCGGGGAGCAGGGGTCTATTAATTCTACTTCTTCTCGCCGCCTGTCAGCCCACGGTGCAGATTCAGGCGCCGGACAAACCCATCGAGATCAACCTGAATGTGAATATCGAACACCATGTGAAGGTGGAGATTCAAAAAGACCTGGATTCCGCCATGAATAAAAATTCTGACATCTTCTAAGGAGACATCATGAAACTCTCTTCTCTTAGCGCCGCTGCCCTCAGCGCCATTTTAATCGCCGCCCCTGCCTTCGCACTGGACTTCCAGTCTGCCAAATCGCAAGGGCTGGTGGGCGAAACCTTAAGCGGCTATATCGCTCCCGTGGGCCCGGCGAGTGCCGAAGTCAGTGCGGTGGTGGCGGATATCAACGCCAAACGTAAGGCCGAATATCAGCGTATTTCCGCAGGTAACGGTCAGCCCCTGAGCGTGGTGGAGAAACTGGCGGCGGAAAAACTCTACGAAGAACGCCTCAGCCCGGGCGACTACTACCGGGACGCCTCCGGCGCCTGGAAGCGCAAATAATACATTTGCCCGCTCCACCCCACTTTGCTACACCAGCCCTCGGCGGTCCCGTAGCTCAGCAGGATAGAGCGACAGATTCCTAATCTCTCGGTCTCTTATTTTATCGCTTTTTATGAGGTGTTTTTATCATTATACAATAATGTTTTAGTCAATTTACTTGCGTCCTCAGACAGCCAATTATAGACTTACACACATGTTACACATTTTTGCACATGTGATTGATCGGAGCACAAAATGACAAAACACACGATTCTGGGCGGGAAAGTCTGCGTTTATAAGCGGGGGAAAAGCCGATACTGGCAGTGTTCCACCTATATCGCCGGGAAGAACCGGCGGGTGAGCACGAAGCAGGAAGGTCTGGCGCAGGCAAAGGACTTCGCCGAGGACTGGTATCTCGACCTGCGCGGAAAAAACAGCCGGGGCGAATTGAAGACCGAGAAAACCTTCAAGGAAGCCGCTGAGCAGTTCCTTCGGGAATTCGAGATTATTACCGAGGGCCAACGCAGTCCCGGTTATTCGGAGGCAAACGAACGACGCCTGACCCTCCACCTCCTGCCGTTCTTCGGTGACAAGGGGCTGTCCGAAATCACCCCCGGTCTGGTTCAGGAATACCGCATTTACCGTCTCAACACGGACAACAAACCCCTCGCCAAGCCCTTCCGGCAGGCGGCACGGCAGTTTGAGAGAGAGTTCGGCTTTCGCAGCGTGCAACGCAGTGAGCAGGAAGCAGAGGCGCGTATGGAGGCATTCAAGAAACATGTCGTCCCGTTCTTTGATACGACTGTCGTCTCCAGCGTCACGCCGGAGGTTGTCGAGCAGTACCGCCAGCACCGGCTCGCGGAGACTGATCTAAAGAATGCCCACGCCGTGCTGATGATAGACCGGGAACTGGGATCGCTGGGCGAAATGCTCCGCTGGGTAAGGCATCGCAGTACGCCGCCGTCGAAGAGCACGATGCACCATGAAATCGTAACGCTCCGGCAGACCGTGAAGACCGCCATCCGCCACGGCTGGCTGGAGCACCTGCCGGATTTCTCACCCCCGTACCGGAAGGCAGAGAAGATCACCCACCGCGCATGGTTCTCGCAGCCGGAATATAAGACGCTTTACGAAGCATCGCGTGCGCGTGCCCGAAGAAGCAAGAACACGGCGCGGCAATGGGCCGCCGAACAATTGCATGATTACATCCTGTTCATGGCGAATACCGGCCTGCGTCCCGATGAGGCCAATACACTGGAGTTCCGCGACGTGGAGATTGTAGAGGATGAATCGACCGGTGAGACGATCCTCCTCATCTCGGTGCGGGGCAAACGCGGGGTGGGGTATTGCAAAAGCACCGCCAACGCCGTGCGACCATTTGAACGGTTACGCGAGAGGTTGCGGATTGATTCAGGAGGGCATCTCAAGGACATCGCTGCCGCCGGGGCGGATCAATCGCCCGGAACGCCCTGGCACACCCCAAGGCCGACCGATCTTGTATTCTCTGCGGACCATAAGAAGCAGTTCAACGCGATCCTCGCGGAGAACGATTTGAAGTTCGACCGTGAGGGCGACCGACGCACCGCCTACAGCCTGCGGCACACCTATATCTGCTTCCGGCTGCTCGAAGGAGCCGACATTTATCAGGTGGCCAAGAACTGCCGCACCAGCGTGGAGATGATCGAAAAATACTACGCCTCGCACATCGCCACGACACTCGATGCCTCCGCGATCAACGTGCGCAGACCAAGGGTAGTGAAGACCGGAAACGAGGGATAGCCTGTGCAACTCGTTAGCCAATGAACAGAAAAGCCTGGATGCCTTATAGGAACAAGCACATTATCGCTCACTGTAACGCTATTCTCTAAAGGCCAATAGCTAGAGAAATCTAGGAGGAACCTTTCCTCTCCAATGACCTGCCTGCACTGAATCTGCACAAAAAATCCTGCGTAAATACGTTCGCCCAATGGCAAAAAGCACGTTAGGATTTTTACAGAAGACGATGAGGCACAACACGACAAACGGGAAAAAGTTGCGGACAGTTCTAACAAAGAGTCAAGCGGTAAATTAACGTTTTATTAAAATATTCCGCTCCTTGCCAAACCGCCGTTACGCTATGATGCGCACACTCACCCCAATGAAAAAGGAACTCAGTCATGAAAACGAAATGGATGATGCGAATGCTCAGAAAAACAACAGCGGGAAATTCGATTGTCGCTTTGGCGGTAGGTATTTCGCTTATGACGCCCAAACCCGCCTTGGCGCTCTCATGTGATGCGCGCTCTATTGAGAGAAGCTATAAAAAATCGGACTGGGTGTTTCTAGCCAGAGTGCAGGACGCGCAGAATACCTATAGCGAGAAAGACCCCAAGGATCACAGAAGCTTACAGAAACTGAAGCTCAAAGTTCTCCAAGCATGGAAAGGTAGACCGCCGGAGACAATGGAACTGGAAATATATACTGTTTGGGCAGTGCTTATTTACGGAACACGCCCTCCCTTGGAGGTAAATCAATCTTATATTTTTGCCCTCACAGAAGAACAAACTGTCGCGCCTTTTACATTCAAAGTGGATTGTGACTACCCGTGGCTTGCGAATAAGGCCGAAAAAGAAATCAACTGGTTAAACAGTAATACAAATAATAAAAAAGGAGAATAACCATGAGCTTTAACCCCTATGAGCAGCCGTATTATATCCGTGATCTTTTAACGTGGGTGGATGATCCCACGAAATCACCAGCAGACGACATAGAAACGCCTTTTTCATGGACCGGCAATGCGGGACAGGCGGCGACCGTTACCTATGGTTTCAATCCTCTGGATACCTATAATTACGGCGCTGAGCTTGCCGATACGATTACGGCTAATGACCCTAAGGAATTCGATGCCAACTCAAAGGCCATGACCAGACTCGCGGCGACACGATTCAGCGAATACGCCAACATTAACTTGGTAGAGGCTTCTGCCACAGTGCGACCTCAGATCGCCATTGTTAATCATGCCACAAGCCCCTATGCGGGACTCTTACCCAAACTTCCCATCATTAATCAAAAGATAGCGGGCGGGGACATCTACCTCAACCCCAGCTTTCAGGGACGTGTAGAAGGCCAGAAAGGATTCTGGACGATACTGCATGAATTGGGGCACGCGCTCGGCCTGTCGCACCCGCAGTCAGATGCGGGCGGCGATGACCCGGATTATGACCGCGACCTTACGATGATGTCCTATAATCCCGGTGACAAGGCTTACGGGCAACTTGACCAGGATGTGGGCACGCATATCATCACCCCCATGATCGATGACATCGCAGCCCTGCAATATCTCTACGGCATGCAGACCGATCTCGTGAAGGGCCGATCAGGCGTCACCGAATATACTTTCAATCCCTTCGCCACCAGCTATTCGCATACCGTTTTCACCGGGAATCAGGGTGTGCGCACCATCTGGGACGCCGGTGGTTCGGATACGTTTAACTTAACCAATGCCTCCGATTCCGTGACCCTAGATTTAAGGGGAGGCTTCGATACGAAATTCACCAGCAGCCTGCAAGACGATGTACCGAATTTTTCCCGTGTCGGGGGAGAATATATAGCTCTTGCGCTTGATCCTCGCAACGCCAGCGGCGTAGTTGACATCGAGAAAGCGATTGGCGGTTCGGGCGCGGACACCCTCATCGGTGGTTATGCGGCGAATACCTTGGAAGGAGGTGGCGGTGCGGATCGGATTATCGAGCCGTTCACGGGAGATGCGGCGGTAAACTATCTTTACGGCGGCGAGGGCAACGATTCCATTTACGGCGGCGCGAACATGACGGGACAGTTGGGCGGCGACTTTATCTACGGCGGCCCCGGTGTGGATACGATCTGGATGAATGGCGGGATTGCTGTTTTTGAGAATGACGGCACGGGCACGGGCGAGCGCTTCATCGGCTGGACGGGAAGCAGCAGTATCCGCCGCAGCGACGCCAATGGCACGACGGACATTAACGGCATTACCGTGGCGGTGAACCCGGAAGGTGCGTTCGTGGAAGTGGCGATGGGGCAGATCGGCACGAACAACACGCTGCGTGTGGGCAATGTGGAGATCAAGGGCAGTTTCGCTTCGCCGGTGGACACGACGCAATACGGCAAGCTGTGGAGTCTGGGCAATGGCTGGTGGATCGAGGGTAATACGGCGCAAATCATCGTGCGTGACGCCAACTACCGCGCCGTGGCGGAAATCGACGAATGGTATAATGGGGATTTCGGGATCAGCCTGACCACGGGGCAAGGCCCGTCGCCGCATCTGGCCGCTATTGGGGCGCTTCCGGCGGCAGACAGGCCGGATTTTGCAACACCGTATCTGGTGAAGCCGCGCGAGGGCACATTGGGCAACGACATACGCCAGGGCACGAACCTTGCCGACAATCTCGTGCTGCTGGCGGGCAACGATACCTCGGATGGCGGTCACGGCAACGACACCACCAACGGCGGCGACGGGGCGAATCTGATGACCGGCGGGCCAGATGTAGACAGGTTCAACATCGCTCTGGCGAGCGCGGTCTATACGGACACCATCACGGACTTCAACCCTTCTGTGGGCGAGATCATCGATGTGTCGGCACTGGGGAGCAATTTGACGCTTTCCATCACCCAGACGGGAGCGGACTCCAGTTTCACCATCGGCAACCGCACGGTGTTGATGAAGAACGTGAGCGCCTCTCAGTTAACCCTGTCCAGCTTCGTGGGCGTGTCGGCGCTGTCGGTGACGGTGGTTCCCACTACGGGCAATGACTCCCTCACAGGCACGGCGGGAGCCGACACCATCGACGCGCTGGGTGGCAACGATACGATCAGCGGGCTGGGCGGCAACGATTCGCTGATCGGCAACGGCGGCGATGACGTGCTGATTGGTGGCGCGGGCGCGGATACCTTGAACGGCGGCAACGGATCGGATACGGCGAGCTACGCGGGCAGCGCGGCGGTGAACGTCAACCTCGCCACGGGCGCGGCATCGGGTGGCCATGCGGCGGGGGACATGTTCTCCTCCATCGAAAACCTGATTGGATCGAGCAACGCCGACACGCTGGCAGGCAATACCAGCGCCAACAGCATTCTGGGCGGCGGCGGTAACGATACGATTCTGGGCGATTCCGGCAACGATACGCTGGACGGCGAAGCGGGCAACGATTCCATCGACGGCGGTTCTGGCAACGACCTGATCTACGGCTCCGCGGGTTCGGACGCCATGATCGGCGGCACGGGCACGGACACGCTGGACTATTCGCGCAGCACCGCAGCGATCACGGTGAGCCTGCTGGCGGGCACGGCGTCGGGCGGTTATGCGGCGGGCGATACGATTTCAGGCGCGGAATACGTCATCGGTTCCAACTACAACGACTCCATCACCGGCGATGCAGGTAACAACTCCCTGATTGGTGGGTTCGGCAACGATACACTGCGCGGTGATGCAGGGCGCGACACCATCGACGGTGGCGACGGCAACGATTCCCTCTACGGCGGGACGGATAACGACAAGCTGACCGATCTTCTGGGCAACAATAAACTCTTTGGTGAAGCGGGCAATGACACATTGACCGGAGGTGTGGGCGCGGACTCGCTCGATGGCGGTGACGGCGACGACACGCTGGAAGGCGGCGCGGGCGCGGATACGCTCATCGGCGGGCTGGGCATCGACACCCTGACCTACGATCACGCCACGGCGGCGGTGAACGTGAATCTGAAGACGAGCACCGGCGCGGGAGCGGAAGCGGCAGGCGACAAGCCTTCGGGCATCGAGAAGCTGATCGGCTCCGACTTCAACGATACGCTTACCGGCGGTACGGCGGCGGAATCCATCGACGGCGGCAACGGCAACAACACCATCAATGGCGACGCCGGGGCGGACTCCCTGAAAGGCGGCAGCGGCCTGGACACGATGAACGGCGGCGCGGGCAACGATACGCTGGATGGCGGTAGCGGCAACGACTCCCTGCGCGGCGGCACGGAAGCGGACAGCATTGACGGCGGCACGGGTAATGATTTGCTCTTCGGCGATGCAGGAGCGGATACGCTCGATGGCGGCAGTGGAGCGGATACCATGAACGGTGGGGCGGATGCCGATATTTTTTACATCACCACCTATGACACCGGCCTTGGCACGGCGGCGGATCACATCGTGGGATTCTCGCGCACGCAGGGGGATAAGATCGAGTTCAATATGAGCGGTATCTCCGCATCCAGCTTCGTGGGCACAGGAGCCTTCGCCTCCGGCGGCGTCAAGGAGTTCGGTTACGACAAGATTACCGTCGCGGGCGTCAAATCCACCGTCATCCGCATCGATCTCGACAATAACGGCGCAACCGACCGCGAAATCGTGCTGGAAGGCATCCATATCGACCTCACGGCCAGCGACTTCCTGTATTAGGGAGGCAGCGCCGGTACGCCCGCTTACGGCTTACTGGAAGAGGTATGGGCGGGGTTCAAACACCTCCATGATCAACGTGCGCCGACCCCGTCTGGTGAAACCCACGGAGCAAGCCGTGGCCTGAGTCAAAGATTAATTCCAGACACTATGAAGGAAAATCCCCGCAATGCGCTGCGGGGATTTTTGGTCGTCTTTTGGGGGCGGTTTTGGACAGCTGCTCCTACGGAATTACCTACGGAATCCCGTTTTCCGTACCCTGACCCTCCGCCCGCCGCTCTCAGAGCCGATGTGAAGCCACCCGCCAGCCCTGACCTCAACCAAACAACATGTTCGATTGAGGTCAGGGCTGGCGGGTGCGAAGGAAGAGATGGAAAGCGGCAGGCGGAAATGGTAGGTGGTGGGTTGTTTGGTTTATTTTTTTAACATTTGAGGTGGAATTGAGTGAATAAATTAATTAAGAAGTTGGGATTAAGAAGAAGATAGAAGAAGAACGGATAGATGATTTTTCAGGAGCGGGATGCGGAGATACTGAAGTGGATTAACGGCTTCGGGTTTGCGAGCGTGGATCAGATCAGGAGGTTCATGAGGGTCAATGCATCCACAGGGTATCTGCGGATCAAGAAGCTGGTCGAGGGAGGTTACCTGGAACGGGATCGGATACTACACGGCCAGGCCAGGATTCATCGGGTGACACGCAAGGGCACGAAGATCAGCGGCGATGCGCTCCCCCCGTTGGCGGATATAAATTTCGGTACGTTCCGGCACGATCTGGCACTGGTCGATCTGGCATTGACGCTGGAGGAGCAGACCGGAGGCGTCTTCACCCCGGATCGTCGCCTCCGCCATAACGGGGGGCTCAGCGGCGGCGGCCTGAGCGGCCATGTCGCTGATGGCTATCTCCACATCGGAGAGGAAGAGCCGATAGCTATCGAGCTCGAACTCTCCGTGAAGTCACGGGTGCGGATACACCGCATCATTAAAAAATACTCCAGCGACCTCAGTATCAGGGAGGTATGGTACTATACCGACCGCGCGGACGTCGCCCGCGCCATCGAAGAGGCCGCAAGCCGCTTCTCCTTCATCAAGGTCAGAAGTCTGAGCGATACCCCGCAAGAGGACAAGGCGGCATGAGCGCGGAGTTGACACTTTCTCCCGAAGGGAGGCAACAATCCTTCGCCATTGCGCTGATAGCGCTGCTGGCGATGCTGGCGCTCGGCCCGCTTGTCATGATGATTGCGGCCATCGTTGCCATCCTCCTGTTTCTTTTTGCATCACCTGCGCCGATAGCCTTCGCTACGGCCGTCCTGGCGGCACTGTCGGGAATGCTTCTTTTTCATGACATAACCGACTGGCTGACCGGCCCGGTCAGCTTCATGCGTGATTTTTACGCTGCCGCCCTGCCGGGCGGGCTGGTAGCCTTACTTATGCACGGCGGTGCGGCAGCGGAGTTTATGGATGCCCTTGCCACGCAGGCGTGGCGCTGGTTCTTCGTGCCGTCCCAGTGGGCCTTCAGCGGCCCGGCGGGCGTATGCTGTGGCGCGCTGGGCTACGGCATCCTTACACTCTACCGTTCCAATCCGCTGAAAGAACTGAAGCAGCAAAAAACCGCCCATAAAAACCTTGGGAAGGTAGGCGACCTTCCCGCTTCCCGCATCAATCAAAAAACTGCAGCGACGCCGGATGGTTCCCTGATCGGCGTCGACGGCGACTCCCGCCTGGTCGTATTGACCGACGAGGCAGCGAACCAGCACACGCTGGTGCTGGGGACGACCGGATCGGGCAAGACCGTGACGGTCT
>Ga0209573_1001836_pt1 | contig 30089 bp, 25 predicted proteins | sample TNRBio252014_DNA_FD_185870 | JGI IMG/M metagenome (GOLD analysis project Ga0209573, IMG submission 185870) | Wastewater treatment Type I Accumulibacter community from EBPR Bioreactor in Madison, WI, USA - TNR Reactor_6/25/2014_ DNA (SPAdes)... | ecosystem: Engineered > Bioreactor > EBPR >...
AGTTGCTCGGGCGGGGCCCGCATGCAAGAGTCGGGGCTGAGCCTGATGCAGATGGCCAAGACGTCGGCGGCCCTGGCGCGTTTCGACAGCGTCGGCGGGCTCTTTATCAGCGTGCTGACCGACCCGACCACGGGCGGCGTGACGGCCAGCTTCGCCATGCTCGGCGATGTGATCTTGGCCGAGCCCAACGCCCTCATCTGCTTCGCGGGCCCGCGCGTGATCCAGCAAACGATCCGCCAGACCCTGCCCGAGGGATTCCAGCGGAGCGAATTCCTGCGCAAGAGCGGGTTTGTGGACAAGGTGGTCCCCCGGGGCCAGCTCCGCAGCGAACTGGCCCGGATCATCGACTACACAGCGCGGTAGAACTCCAATCGCATTCTCATGACTCGTCGGCGGATCACAAGACGAGGTATCCACTTGCATGCAGAGCAGGAGACCCAAGTGTTGTTCTCTGTTCAGGTACTCTTCCGTCTGCAAGGCAGCCAATGCCTCGAATCCGGCGCCTCGCGTCACATAACCTCTTGCGGTGCGATTGCTTCACCCACACGATGACAGATCCTCCGTGCTCGTGCCATACCAAGCAAATTGAGCTTCTGATTCGCAGGTACAGCAGGTACACTGTCTCACTATCTGGAGACTATCCATGAAGTGTCGTATTGCGTTTGGTAGTATTGTGGCGGTGGCTCTCAACGGGGTGTGCGGGGGGGACGCGGCGGGTTCGGTGGTCACGCTGATCAGCGAACCGAACATGCCGGCGGGGGTGTTCTCTCAGTCCGCGATCAACACTTCAGGCGGGTTCTCGTTCGTCGTCGGCGTGTCTGGCAGCGGCGGGAACCCCGACGCCTACCGGTCGATCAGACATTCCAGCACGTCGGGGATTGCCCAGGGCACGGTCGTCCACACGCACCAGACCACCTGGAACCCGCTTCTCAACGATGCTATCTACACGATCGACATGGGCATCGACGTCAATTGCTTCAACGGCGGGACCAGCGGGGCGGTCGGCTTCGGGCTGGTCATCGTGCAGAACGGCGTGGTCTATTACGGGCCCAGCTTCGCTCCGGGTACCGCGTCGGGCTGGCGAACCTCGCTACGCCGCACGGGCCTGAGAGCTACGGACTTTTCTAACGGCGTGCTGCATCCCGATTTCACACCCTCAGGTTCGACCATCTCTTTCGGTTTCTATTCGGCAAACGGGACCATCAGCGGCGTGCCGATCTCCAGCAGCAGTGGTGCGGACAACTTCACCGTCACCATCCACACCTGCGAGGCCGACGCCAACGGCGATGGGTTCGTCGATGGGTTCGACTACGACGACTACGTCTCGTGTTTCGAAGGGACAGCGAACCCTCCCTGCGCGCCCGGAGTCTGGTCTGATTTCAACGGAGACGGGTTCGTCGACGGGTTTGATTACGACGACTTCATCGCCGCGTTCGAGACGGGGTGCTGAGCGCCTGCCGGGGCGCGCGAGAGAACGCTGAGTACGACCGTGCCACGAACGCCGGGACTCCTGCCCGTCGTTCGTGTCTTTGATCGACTCGTAGCCCTCGAACAGACTCCTTGTCCACGACTGAGCAACCGCGAACGGCCGCAGGAGTCGATCGTGCGAGGCAAACCCATCTCCGTGCCGCGAATCAAACTCATAGGTATTAACCTATCTATACGACGTGCTATACTAAGGCACATGCCTCAGCATTTGGCACACATCGACCGCGTGTTCCACAGCCTGGCCGACCCGACTCGGCGTGCCGTTCTCCGCCGACTGGCGCGTGGTCCCGCGCCGGTCTCGGACCTTGCGCGATCGTTCCCGATGTCGCTCCCGGCGTTCTCGCAGCACCTGGGCGTTCTCGAAGCCGACGGGCTGGTTCGATCACGAAAAGTTGGACGCGTTCGCACGTTTTCGCTCGTTCCCAAAGCGCTCAAGCCCGCCGAGGACTGGCTCGCCCGCCAGCGTGGCATGTGGGAAACTCGCCTCGATCAACTCGACTCTCTTCTGTCCGACCTGAACTCAAAGGAGAACCCATGAGCAGCGCAGCATCTCGGCATCTCGTCTACCAGCCGATCGTTCATGTCCCTGATCCGAAGCTCGACCTCTTGCTTGAGCGGGTTGTCGACGTATCGCCGGAGCGTGTCTGGGTCGCGTGGACGACGCCGGAACTGTTGATGAAGTGGTTCACGCCCGCGCCATGGAAGACCGTTGAGTGTGAGATGGACCTTCGACCCGGCGGACGGTTCCACACCGTCATGGAATCCGCTGAGGGCCAGCGGTTCCCCAATGCGGGCTGTTATCTCGAAATCGTGCCCAACCGAAAGCTCGTGTGGTCCACCGGCTTGCTACCGGGGTACCGACCCATGTCGCCCAGCGCTGACAAGTCTGGCGGCAAAGCGTGTGATGAGTTCGCGATGACCGCGGTGATCTCGATCGAGCCGCACGGCACCGGAACCCGATATTCGGCGCTGGCGATCCACGCCGATCCCGGCAGCCGTGATCGTCACGAAGCGATGGGCTTCCATTCCGGATGGGGAACCTGCCTTGACCAACTTGTCACACTCATGAGCAGTGTAAACCAGTAACATGAGTTCTGGGTCGCCGCTCTGATGTCGTGAACCACAGCGGGCAGACGATCATGCCACAAGCTTCGGGACAACTGCACGTCGTTTGTGACTTTGATCGTTCAATTGGGCGCGTTCATACTCTTCATTCACTATTGATGCGGGTTGTGAACGGCGTGCTGCGTTCGCGCCGACGAAATGCCCGGACATGAGACTTTGCAGCGTGACCGACGATACGTGCGGGACATTATCGTGCGTGCGCCAGCCGTGGGTGACTCCGTTTACTGAGCCTTGCGAGCACCCCGTGAGGCGGGCTCGGTTGGGGCTGGGCCTTCGAGCGGCGGAGGCTGTTGGGGTACGCCGTAGGAATCCTTGAGTGCGCGTTCGACCGCGGCGGCCTTGGGATCTACGGGCGGAGGGGTGGCATTGCTCCACATGGTCCATGCGGCGACTCCCAACGCGACCAGAGCAAGGCCGATCAATAGGGCGTTGCGGGTGGTCTTTGGGGGTTGGGCGTCACGAGTGCCATCGATCACGTTGAATCCTCCGACTGGGATTGCGGACCCTAGAAATCACGCCCACGGATCCCGTCGCGGGTTCCCCAGAAGAACGCGGGGTCGCCGTACTTCCAGGTGAAGCCCTGGCGTGCGCCGTACAGGAATCGGTTGTCCATCTCGGTTTCGGTTGGGTTCCAGAGGCCCGAGGGGGCTCTGAGCTTAGTGGAATCTGTGCCGTTGACGGTGTCGGTGCGTTCGTAGAGCTCTCGCATATCGATGGTGCGTGCGCTGGTGTCTGCGGCGGCGATGGCGGTTTTGGCACGGATGTCGTTGAACATGTAGTCTTCCTTGCCGTAATAGTCCTTGTTCACAAAGAGGAGCACTTTGTTGTTGGGCTGGACGAGGTCCGAAGTCTTGTTGCGACGGATGAGGTGCTTGTTCGCCGTGTTCGCCACGGCGCGTGCGGTGCCGTTCGAGAAACGAGCCCAGTCCTGCCAGAAGACCGGAGCGTACCAGTACGAACTGGGGAAAATCCAGGTGTAATCGGTCTGCGCGTTGCTGTCCTGGTTCGTGGCGAACCAGTTCTTCAGCGCGGCGTCGCCGGGATCGATGATCGACTTAATCCGCGACTGGTTCGCATTCTCGCCGAAGAACATGTGGGCGGCCCAGTGATACCCGAACGTCTCGGTACCCGACTGGCTGAAGCCCCCGCTGTAGGGCCATCCGATCGTGCGGAAATGCTCCGGCTGCCACCAGACCCAGTAAGAATCGTTGGCCACGTTGGACTGAGCGAACGGATTGACGAATGAGTCTTTGTTGTCGGTGGCGTAGATCGACATGTACTTTGCGTTGCCACCCAGGTTGGCAAGGCCCTGAAGCCGGCGCGCCGTTGTCCGAGCCTTGCTCAGCGCGGGCAGCAGCAGCGAGATCAGCATCGCGATGATCGCGATCACCACCAACAATTCGATCAAAGTAAAGGCACGCTCTTTCATTGTGCATCTCCACGAAATGCGGCGGCCTGCGCCGTTGAACCCGAAGCCTGAGCCCGCGAACGGAGCTTGGTGATGGCTTCGACCCAGATTGTACTTCATACTCACCCCGAACGCATCTCAATCTCATCGGGGTTTTGGTTTTCGTGTTACGTTCGTATATTGTGCGCGCAATGAAGACAGGCTCAGCGGGCACAGATCTGCCGCCTCGGTGTTACTTCGAGCCGACGGCCGGTACCCCTTTGTCGAGAGCTTCTTCGACCGCCTCGCAGAACCGCTCGATCTCGTCGATGGTGGTGTACACGCTCGGCGTGATCCGCATGCCTTCGAATTCGTCGTGTTTGATGTTCGTGACGAGAATACGACGCATACCGAGGAACTGGATCAACGCGGCCGAGTCGATCCCGTTGATCTGAACGGTGCCGATGCCGCAGCTGCTTTCCGGGTCGAGCGAGGTATGGAGCCGGACCCGGCCGCTCGGGTGCGAGAGAAGCCGCCGGGCCCACAGGTCGCGGAGATACCGCAGCCTGGCCTCTTTGCGTGCCGGGCCGATGGCTTCATAAAACGTCAGGGCTTCGGCGATGGCGAGGAATCCCGCGGCGGGGTGCGTCCCGATCTCCTCAAACTTGCGGATGTCATCGGCCTGTTTGGCGTCGGCGGCCATCATGGGCCATAGCCCCTTGATCTTGTCTCGTCGGACGTACAGCAACCCTGTGCCGTGCGGGGCATGGAGCCATTTGTGCAGGCTGACGCCGTAGTAGTCGCACCCGAGATCCGACAGCTTGTAGTCGAGGTGAGCAAACGCATGGGCCCCGTCGACAATGACGGGGATGTTGCGTTGCCGCGCCATCGCCACAATGGCTTTGACGGGGAGGATCTGCCCGGTGATGTTAATAACGTGCGAAATCAGAAGGAGCCGCGTTTTTGACGTGATGGCCTGTTGAAAGATCCGCACGATCCCATCCTGGTCCTCGGCTGGGATGGGCAGTTTGACCTGCTTCAGGACGATCCCCTCGCGGCGTTCGCGCTGCTTGAAGGTCGTGATCATCCTCGGGTAATCTTGCGTGGTGGTGATCACCTCGTCGCCGCGGGCGAGGTCGAAACCGAGTTGACAGATCTGGAGCGACTCGGACGCATTGCGTGTGATGGCGATTTCTTCCTTGTCGACGCCCCACTGCCGCGCCAGCCGTTCGCGCACCGACTCTTTGCGGGGTTCAAGAATTTGCCAGAGCGCCGTGGATGAGGGTGTGGAATTCGAGAAATCGAGGTGGCGTTTCTGGGCTTCTTGCACGACCTGCGGCGACGGGCTGACGCCGCCGTTGTTCAGGTTGATGATGTTGCGATCGACGGTGAAGGCCTGCTGGACACGCGACCAGAAGTCCTCGTCGGCGGCGGCGTGCAGAGGCGAATCGTGCCGCGTCGAGGCGAGCTCGCGGGCGATCTCGTGCCACGAAGCGTTCCAGGAGGCCTGGGCGGCGAGCGGAAGAGCCGCGGCCGATGCGATGGATCCGAGGAATTCGCGGCGCGACGACATAGGGGGAGACTCCAGAGCTGGAAGAGCCCAGAGCCTACCACAAAGCGAGGTCGCGCCTACACCGCAACCGGAGCGGGCTGCCCGACGGCGAGCCGGTACGACGCCAGGCAGCGTTCGGCGGCCCCGGTCCACGTGAGGCGTCGAAGCTCGACGCATCCGTGCTCGCGCAGCGTGCGCGACAAAGGCGGGTGCCTCAGCACCGCGACGATCTTGTTCGCGATCTCGTCGGTATCCCAGAAATCGACCTTGAGAACGTGCGTGAGCACCTCGGCCGCCCCGGCGGTCTTCGACAGAATCACCGGGACGTCGTGGTGGATGGCCTCGAGCGCGGCGAGCCCGAAAGGCTCCGACACGCTGGGCATCACGTAACAATCCGCCATCTTGAAGACTCGATCGACGTCGCGCCCGCGCAGGAAACCGGTGAACAGAACGCGATGCCCGATGCCCATCGCGGCGGCCAGCTCCACCATCCGCAACGCCATGTCGCCAGAGCCTGCGACCACAAACTTGACGTTGTCCACCCGTTCGAGCACCCGTTTGGCCGCGGCGATGAAATACTCCGGGCCTTTCTGCATCGTGATGCGGCCCAAGAACAACACCACTTTGTCGCCCTCTTCGATGTCAGACCCCATCGGGGCATCCTGCTCAACGCGGTCGATCCCGTTGTAGATCACGTCGATTCGATCCGCGGGAACGCCGTACCGCCTGACGCAGATGTCCTTCGTGAGCTGGCTCACGGCAACCACCCGGGCCGCGGCGTGCATCCCGCGACGCTCGATGTCGTACACAGCCTGGTTGATGTTGTCGCCCGAGCGGTCGAATTCGGTCGAGTGCACGTGGACGACCAATGGCTTGCCCGTCACCAACGACAACGCGACCCCGGCCGGGTAGGTGAGCCAATCGTGGGCGTGGATGAGGTCGTACGGGCGACCGTGAGTGAGCGAGACGCACAGCCTGGCGTAGCGATCCGCGTCGCCGAAGAGGTCTGGGCCGTACCCGTGGCCTGCGCCCCCGCCGGCTCCCAGGTGCATCCCCGTCATTCCAGGGGCATGAGAGGAAGTCGGCGCGTGCGGGAGACTCGGGATAGCCGGGAGCCCCACGGCCTCGGGGCTAAGCCCTTGCAGCGCCTCGGCGGTGAAGACCTCCGTCGAGCCCGCACCGACGGGGCCCATGGGCGACGCCGAGTTGTACGGGTGCGCGAACGTCGCCGGGATCTCGAGGAACGAGGCGTGAGAGAAGTCAGCGGTTTCGAGCCCCCCACCGCCCCCACGACCCCCGCCCGCTTGACCAATGCTGGCGCCTGTGCCGCGCCCGGGGCCGGATCGGGCCGAGTGTGGTGCTGGAGGCGGAGAATCGGGGCTCAGCAGTGTGACATGCGACGTGTGCGAGCGATCGACAGGCCTTGGAAGAATGAACGTGACCCGGTGCCCGAGTTGATCGAGCGCGCGAGTCAGCCCGTAGCACGCTACGCCCAGTCCACCGGCAATGAAGGGCGGGAATTCCCAGCCCAGCATGAGGATCCGCATGAGTCTCCCGTCGCCTTCCTACTCGTCATCGCCCCCGGGCATGTCGCCCAGGTTCCGGAATGCAGCTTCATACGCCAAGAGGTACGCGCGGAGCGTTTCCTCAGCAACGTCCTTCGGGCCGACACGGGTCAGGAATGTGTACAGCTTGTCGTCGGAGCGATAATGCTCCACCGCGAGCTTGGGCCCGCGAAACCCCAACTCGGCGAGTTCTTCGTCCACCAGATCCGAGAGCTTGTCTTTCGTAAAGACCAGGTCCTGCTCGATCGACTGGCTCAGCCATCGATCGGGCGTTACCAGGGAAACGCACGCCCCGCCCCTTTGCACATCGACCCTGAAGAACGCCGGCGCCGCAGAAGCCTTGGCCGTGCATTCGAGACGATCTTCGGTCCAGGTCACATCGGCAAAGACACCGGCGTCCCGAGCTGCCTCGCCTACCTGCCTCACTCTTTGAGCCCACGTCGACATTGCCTCAGCCGCTCCATCAGTTCCGGCGCCCGCGCGGGCATCCAAGGCCTAAACGGTAGGCCCCTTGCGCACCGCGCCGAACGGGGCGGTGGCGTTCTCGATGACACGCTCGCTCTGATGGTCACGCTCCCAAGGCCTTTGCTCCGGCTCGCCGGAGTCCACACAACGCGATCGCGATGGCGTCAGCGACGTCCGGCGGTTCGGGAGGAGAATTCAGCCCGAAACACGCCTGTACCGCACGCTGCATCTGATCCTTACGGGCTTGCCCGTTGCCCGTCATGCTCTTCTTCACGGTCGCGGGCCGCAATTCGATGAGCCTGAGCCCGGCCTGTCTGACCGCCAGAAGCATGACCCCGCGGGCGTGCCCCATCACGATCCCCGTCACGGGGTGACCGTAGTGCGAGAACAATGCCTCGACCGCGACCACTTCGGGCCTGAGTCGTTCGATCAGTCCCCGGAAATCACGATCCAGCTCGTCGAGCCTTGCCGAAACAGTTTTGGCGTCCGTCCCGCTCTGACGCCCCAGCCTGAGCACCCCGGCTTCGAGCAGACGGACGGGCTCACCGGTCGCCAGGCACGACCCGTGTCCGAGCGATTCGTCGAGCAATGCATAGCCCGTCAGCCGTAACCCGGGATCGATACCAAGAATGCGCACACCCGACGGTATCGGTCCGCGCTCACCGCCGCCGTGAAGCGATCCGTTTCTTGCCCCCCACCCCTCCCACAGTCCGCGGCCCTGAGATGGAGAGGAAATGTCGCACGCAGTGGGCCACGGCCTTGGCGATGGGGTCACATTCCAGATTGACGCCTTGGCCTCGAACCAGCCTCCCGAGGTGCGTTCGATCGAGAGTCACCGGGATCAGTGCAACCTCGAACCAGCTCGCGTCATCGCCTCTCACCTTGGAATGGGAGCTCTTCGTGCGCGCGGCACGCGCCGGGACACCGATCTCCGCCACCGTCAACGAGACCCCAGCAAGCGACACAGACCCCTTGGGCACGATATACGGCAGCAGCCCCTCGGGAGGGGCCAGCCTGATCCGCCAATCGTCGCGCTCTGTCACGCTGATGACCCTGGCAACCCCGTCGATATGCCCTTGAACCATGTGACCGTCGAGTAACGTGCTCGCCCCGGCCGCACGTTCCAGATGAACCAGAGCCCCCGGCGCAAGCTCGCCCAGCGTGGTCTTCGACAGCGTTTCAGGGATAACGTGAAAGACCCAGGAGGCACCCTCTCGAGGCGGCCTGGCAATCGTCAGGCAGCACCCGTCCACAGCAATGGAGTCGCCCAAATGGGGTTTCCAGGCCCGAGCGACCGCTTCGGGCCGGATCGATAGTTGGTATATCCCTCCCTCTCCCACACGGTGCGACGATCCGGCCCCGCTCCCGCCACGACCGGGGCCCGCTCGAAGGGGTTCCATCGCGACGACCGATCCCAGGGAATGAATGATGCCGGTGAACATACGGGAACTGTGGGCGTCCAACCGGCGCAGGTAAAGGGCCTTCAGGTACGCTATCCTCTGCCCCGTCTCTCACCCATCCCCCCGCCCCATCGCCCCCACCCCCGGCAGTTCACGCCGGGCCGACGAGTACCGGCGACTCGGGTTCGGGCTCGGTCAGGGTGAGCAGCGGGATTAGGACGGCCCAACGGGCATTGGAGATTTGCATGGCGTCGACGCGGCTGAAGTTGATCGGTGTGCTGGCTGGGTGCGCGGTTCTTTCGCTTTCGGGCTGCAACGGGCTCGGGGGCGGGAACACCCTGTTGATGAACACGGATGTTGCCGGGCGAACCGCCGCGTTCCCCATCGATGACGCCGCGTTTCTCAAATTCGGGTACCGCCGCGACTGGGTCGGTTACCCTGCGCTCGCCGAAAGAGCCCGCGTCGTCCACCTTGGGGTATTTGAGGACTCCATCGTGGTCCAGGACTCGGCGACGATGACGACTGTGCTCGAGCCCGCAACGGGAGAACTCCGCTGGAAGCAGCAACTCGCCACCCCTCTGACCAGATTTTTCGGGATGGGTCGATACCCCGCTGGCGCTGGCGGTGCCATCATCTTCGCTGCCGATTCCGAAGTGCTCGGAGTGAAGCCTCTCGACGGCGGGATTATCCTGCGCCAACGCTACGAAAAAGTCATCAACACCCCCCCGGTCATCCGAGGCGAGCTCGCATTATTCGGTACGCCTAGCGGCGAAATCATGGGCCACTCGCTCTCGCTGGGGCTCAAACGCTGGGGATTTGACACGCCCGCAGCCTTTGCCCAGCCTTTGGTCCTCATGGGCGAAGTCATCGCCGGGGTCAACCGCACGGGCGAGGTCGTGTTCCTTAACGCCGCGACCGGATCGGTCATGAGCCGGAGCCGGGCGATGTTCGAGGGACCGGGCACCGCCCCGATCGCTGCGGGAGACGTGCTCGCCGTCGCCAGTGCGGACCAGTCCATCTACACATTCCGCCCCGGACAAGACCGCCCGGCGCGTCAGTATCGCACGTCCGCCCCGCTTCGCGTCCAGCCCAGCTACGACTCCGGCGTGCTCTACTGTGAAGTCGAAGGCTCGCTGATGGCCTTCAAGATGCCCGAGCTCACACCCTTGTGGACCAGCAAGGACACCCGGGGAACCGCCGTCGCGTTGCGCAAAGACCGTCTGCTCGTCTGGGATCACACCGGCGGCGGAACGGGGATCGGAACACTAGTCTCCGTTGACCCCCGACGAGGCGATGTCATCGACCGCCTCGAACTCCCCGCGGTCCAAAGCCTGACCTTTGACCGCTTCCGTGACGGGACGCTCTACATCGTCAGCAAGTCCGGCCTTGTCGCACGATTCCTGACGAATTGAACGCCCGTGCCATCATCGTGTACAAACCCCGATCTCGATCGGGGTTTTTTTCTAATGAAAGAGGCACCGCGTGTCTCGCGGTGCCCCAAGTCAACGTAGATCTCAGAGACGATCAGGCCCGGCTCAGGTACGAGCCGTTCTCGGTCGACACTTTCAGCGTCTCGCCCTGTTTGATGAACGCGGGAACTCGGACAATCAGCCCGGTTTCCATCTCCGCATCCTTGGTCTGGTTGGTCACAGTGGCGCCCTTGACTTCGGGCGGGCAGTCCTTCACGGTCAGCTCCACTGACGCTGGCAATTCGAGCGTGATGGGGTTGCCCTCGCTGAGCAGAACGATCAGCTTGCTGTTGGGTCGCAGGTACTTGAGCGAATCGCCCAGCACCGCGGCCGGCATCGTGATCTGCTCATAGTTCTCGGTGTCCATGAATGTCGCGCCCGACGGATCCGAGTAGAGGTACTCCATCTCGCGACGATCCAGGTCAACCACATCGAGAGAGTCCGAGCTCGACAGCCGACGCTCGATGATCTGACCCGTCACGACGTTCTTGACTTTGAGCTGAATGAACGCACGCAGGTTGCCCGGCGTGCGGTGCTCGAAATTAGTGATCACGAAGAGCTTGCCGTCCATCCGCACGCCCAAGCCCGGCCGAAGTTCGGTCGCCCGCATGAGATTCTCCGAAAAAGAGGGGTCGATACTAGGCCCAAGACCGGCTCGAATCCCACCCAAAGTCGTACTGAGGCCCCCCAACGGAACACAAATCCCCATTATTGGTGAGTCGTCGCGCTCGGATGGTAAAAGTTTGGGAAGCACACACGGGATCGGCTTGACGCCGGGGGCCGACGGGGCTTTGCTCGGGCATGCTGCGGATCATCTCCGGCGAGTTTCGCCGGCGGCTTCTCGAAACCCCTCCCGACGCCATCACCACCCGCCCCATCCCCGATCGCGTCAAGGGCTCGCTCTTCCAGATCCTTCGCGGGCATTGCCAGGGCGCGACGGTCATCGATACGTTTGCGGGCGTGGGACCCATCGGTCTTGAAGCCCTCTCTCGAGGCGCGAGCAAGGTTGTCATGGTCGAGCGCGACCGCCGGGTCTTTCAATTGCTCGAGCGCAACGCGCAGCAACTGGGGCCCGCCGCAATGGACCGCCTCGAACTCGTCTGTGGCGACGCGCTGGGCCCGGGTGCGCTCGCCCGTTGCCCTAGGCCCGTCCACCTTGTGTTCATGGACCCTCCGTTTCCCATGATCCGAGAGCCCATAGGCTTCGCACGCATCAAGGCACAGTTCGAGCGGCTCATCTCGCTGCTGGACGACACCGGGTACGCCGTGCTCCGGACGCCTTCACCTCTGGTTCACGAATTCGACGCGGAAGGACAGCCCATCGTGCGCGGGGAGGTTGGTGTCAAAGAACGAGCCCCACGCCCGGTTCGCGACGAGTACAATAAGAAGAAGTCCCGGCGTGACGAGGACGACGAGCCCGACGGCCGTTGGCTCCGCGAGGACGAGATCGCCGACATGCTCGAGTCTCCCGCCGGGCAGGCCGAACCCGCCGCCCCCAAGGGTCCGGTGGTGGCCCGCCGCGAGTTTCCCAGCCTGGAAATGGCCGGCGCCGTGGGCCCTGAGACCCACGATTATCACAACATGGCGTTGCATCTCTACATGAAGAAGGGGCCGACGGCTCCCTGACCACGGAGGCTGGGGCATGAATGACTGGCGTGATGGGTTGTCGCCCGAGCAGCGCGAGGCCGTCGAGCACTCGGGCGGCCCCTTGATCGTTCTCTCCGGACCAGGCACCGGGAAGACTCGCGTCATCGTGCACCGCATAGCCCGGCTGATCGCCCAGGGAGAAGACCCCGGACGCATTGTCGCCATGACCTATACGACCAAGGCGGCCCGCGAGATGCGGGATCGGCTCGCAGGGCTTGTCGGGAGTAGCCGCGCAGAACTCGTGCACGCCCAGACGTTCCACTCATTCGGGCAACGGCTCGTTCGACGATTCGGCGATCTGCTGGGGCTTCCCGCGAAGACACTGATCGCCGACTCCGCGATGGAGAAACGTCTTCTCCGGAGTCTGGCCCGGGAGCACGGGTTGTTCCGGGCCGCCGCGCCGGGTGGACTCGATGCCGCGCTCGCCCGCGCCCGAAAGTGGATCGAACAGATGGGGCACCACGCCGTCTTCCCGGACCAAGCCCGTAAGGCAGCCGAATCAATGAGAGATCGTGCCCGAACGCTCGACACCGACGGCGGACGGGCATTGGCGGCCCGTGCCGAGGAAATCGCCGAGGTCGCCTCACTGGCAGAGTGCTTCACAGAAGCAAAGCGGCGCAAGGGTTGGCTCAGCTTCGAGGACCTCATCACGCTGCCGATCTCCCTCTTGGCACTCACAAACACCTTCGTCGCCGACATCTGCCGTTCGGACTACCGGCGGTTTATCGTTGACGAGTTCCAAGACATCAACCCGGCCCAACTCCGGCTCATCGAACTGCTATCGCCCGCCGCGGATGCGGACGTGTGCGCCGTCGGCGACGACGACCAGGCTATCTACGCCTTCCGCGGATCCGACGATCGCGTCTTCGAGTCTTTCTCCCGGGCGTGGCCGCGGCGTCATGTCGTCGTCCTCACCGAGAATCATCGCAGCGTCCCGGCGGTCGTGGCCGTTGGAAACAGCGTCATCTCGCGTGCGTCGCACCGATTCGCGCCAGATAAAGTTGTTCGCCCCTTCCCATCCAATACACACGAGCCCTGGGCGGGCGTCGAGATCGTTCGGCACAGCGGCGACCTTGACGGCGCGCTCGTGGCGGCCACGCTCCTCGTGGATCGCCACCAACATCCGTCCAAGCCGTGGAGCGGTTACGCGATCCTCGCGCAAAAAAACAGCGACCTCGAGGCCGCCGCGTCCGCGCTCGAAATCGAGGGCATTCCGACCGTGCGCCAGCGATCGGCGTCGATCGCCGACGATCAGGGCGTTCAGGACACGCTGGCCTGGGCCCGGCTCCTAGGCGATCCCCAGGACGGCTACGCCGCGTGCAGGCTCATGGCTCGACCGCCGTATTCGATCAACCCCGACGACGTGGCGGGTTGGATCCGCAGGTACCGCGCCGTGCAAACGCAGGCGGCCAATCGCCACGAAGTCTCCCCGCCATTCGCGGCCTGGCTCGCCTCACTCCACGACGACCGTCTCACCGGGTTTCTCGACCGGCACGCCGAGCTAGCCGCGTTGGCCGCCACCGAGCCAGCGGGAGAAGTGGTGTACCAGATCGTGCTGCGGACAGACCCGGCTCACGCCGACCTTCCGTGCGACGCCGACGGGCGTGCTCGTGCTCGACGCGTCGCCGCGCTCGTTGCTCTCCTTCGGTTCGCCCGAGAACGGCAAGACCGCCTCGAACAGCCGGGGCGCCTCCGCGAATTCCTCGACTATTACGACGACCTGGACGACAAAGACCGCTCGTTGGGATCCGACGAGGACCGCATCGATGGGGATGCCGAGATTGCCCCCGAAACCGACGGCGTCCGGCTTCTCACGGCGCACTCCTCCAAGGGGCTCGAATTCGACACCGTTCTCGTGCTCCGCGTTCACCCCTCGGGGTTTCCTTCCTCCAGAAGACACGAGGATGCCCCCCCCGACGAACTTCTAGGCCTCCACCACGACGACAGCCGACACGCCGACGAACAACGCCGGCTCTTTTACGTCGCATGCACCAGAACCAAACAGCGACTGGTTCTGTTCGCAAAGACCGTCAAGAAAGCCACCGGAACCCACTACACGGTCGAACTCGAATCGGATCATTCCGTCTCCGAGTCGGCGTCCGTCCGTACCGCCGCAGAGGTGATGGACAGGGCCGCAGAACTCGGGATCACGTTGCGCTCGCAGAACCTTGCAACGGGCGCAGGGCGCCCTCGATCCGAGGCCGAATTTCTCGCGATGGCCCGAGCCGACGCCCGGCGAGTCGCGTCTCTCGCTCTCGAACGCTCAGGCACCGAGTCGCTCGACGAGGAGGAGTTCGCTGAGTGCGCCCGTGGCCTCTCGGATGCGGCGGCCAGGCTCGCGATCGTCCACGCCGTCGAGCACGGGCGGCCGCCCGCCCCGTGGCTTCTGGCTTCCAAAGACCGTCGCGTGTTCCACGACACTCTGGCGGCGGACGTCGTCTCATCCCGGGGGGCGACGTCATTCGGCTTGCGCGCCCCGCCGCCCCCGCTGAGCCTGAGTTTCTCCTCGATCACAGACTTCGAGAAGTGCCCACGGTGCTGGTATTTCAAGCACGTCCTGGAGCTGCCCGAGCCCCCGAGCGACCGCGCGAACATCGGGTCGCTGGTTCATACCGTCCTCGAACGCTGGGGTAAGCTCCGCCAGCGCGCCGCCGCGAGCGGCTCGCCTGAACCCAGCTCTGAGTTGTTGCTCGCCCTGGTGCGCACCGCCGCCGAGGAACGGCGAGGGCTCGACGATGACATCAGCCCCGAGACTATTGATCAAGTGCGCACGCTCATCGCGCGCGCGGTCGGACTTGACGACCCACGGGCCAACCTCCTCGACCTCGAGCACGTCATCCGCTTCCCCTACGTCTGCGAAGGCATCAGCCACACGATGACCGCCAAGATCGACCGGATCGATCAGCTCAACAACGATCTGCGCGTGATTGACTACAAGACAGGCGAGCCCCGAAAGTACCTCAGATCCCCCGCGAAAGACGACCCTCAGTTGGGGATCTACGCGATGGCTCTCGCGTGGCGATTCGCGGGGACCGCCGACAAAGCCGCGGGAGACTTCCCGATTCCAATGGGCCTCGCCGAGTACTGGATCCTGTCGACGGGCGAACGGGGCACGATCGCCTTCGACGACCTTGACCTGCCAAAGGTCCGCAAGAAGATCGACGGCGTGATCGAGCGCATTCTCGCCGGAGACTTTGCGAGGTCGGGCAGTTGCCGCGAACAGCAGGCAGAAGGGTCGTCTCCCTTATGCGCGGTGTTCGGTGATCTTGTCCCGCCCGCTGGGAAGGGCTCCGCCGTCACTTCGACTGATAGCTGAACTTTTGCCCACCGACGGAAGCCTCGTACATCAGCCCCGCCTCGTCCATGGTGAATACAGCGACGCCGTCGGTGTATTTCGCGCTCGTCCCCACGCCGGACTTGAGCGCCACCGCGGTTGCCTGGGCCGCGAATGCGAAGTTCCCGCTCTTGAACCTCCCGACGGCGTCCGCATTCTCAAAAGCAATGATCTCGGTGTAGGCCTGACCGCCAAGCTGGAATCCGATCGTCGCTTGGGTCAAGTCGCAGTACCCGGTGGCGGCACCACTCTCGAAGAGCACCCCGCGGCCGTACGCGCCGCCGAAGCCGATCGCGCCTTTGCCCACGCTCGGGAACACCGCGTACCCCGCTGCCTTGTCAAGAAGAGGACCGATCGTCGGATCTGACTTGCGAGCCTTGGCGAGCGAGTCAGCAGCCTCTTGCTGAATCTCGGCCCGCCCGGCCTCGGTTTTCGGGGCCGTGCTGCACCCCGGCATCACCGGCAAACCCGCCGCCGCCACGATCACCATCGACACTAGACCCATTCGCCTGTTCATGCCATGCCTCCGTTCTATCACCATAGCACACCATCGAACATCCAGGCACCCCCTTTCCTCGCTCTTCCACCATGCAGCCGTCCTGTCGGCCGCTCGGTATCCGGATCATGCAAACTCCGAAATCGCGGTGGCACAGGCCGGCCCTGATCTCCGCAATCTCCACGCTCCTGGTCGGCTGCTCGACAGCACAGCTCTCGATCCCCGGCCCACCTCAGATCGATGTCGTCTTGGTGTATCTCACGTCTGGCCCCACCAGTGGCTCGGGCGACAATGCCCAACGAGCCGCGATGTTCCAGGGGCACATGGCCAACATCAAACGACTCGCCGAGGAACGGCAACTGCTCATCGCCGGCCCCTTCGACAAGCCCACCGACAATAGCTGGCGAGGCTTGTTGCTCCTCGATGTTGACACCGTCGAGAAAGCGCAAGCGCTGGCTGCCACAGATCCTGGAGTGCGTGCCGGAGAATTTGTCGCTGTAGCTCGACCGATGCGGGTTGTGTCCACGCTTCGTCAGACCGGTGAGCTCGAACGCCAGATGCTCGCGGAGTTCGCCGCTCAACACCCCGCCCCTGATGGATCTTCCGCCCCCGCCTCAACAGCCTCCTCGCCGTCAACCATCAGGTCTTATGTCTTTCTCTCGGTTCCGGATGTCGAAGCCGCGGAGGCCGACCTCGTCACGTCGTGCCTCGTGTCGAAAGTCGTGTGGAAAGGCCGATTCTCGGGGGACCGTGGCGGGGTCTTCGTCCTTGACGCCGAGCGACCCGAAGACGTCCGCGCCACCTTGCACGACAACACCACGATCATCGTCGACGGCTGGTGGTCAACCAAATCTCTCACCAAGCTCTCGGCTCTCCGGTAACCCGTACCCTTCGAGTTGAGGCTCGCTCTTAAGCGACGCCATTCATCGTGGTCAGCAATTCCGCCAGCCCACGGGCGTCTCTCTTGGTGGCCGGGAGCTCGAGCCGCCGGTCAACCGCGTCCGACAGCGCGCCCGATGAAACCAGGAGCGCCAAGGCGTGCCGATCGTCTCGGGCCAACCCTCTGACCGTCTTGACGAGCGCGGGAGAGAGTCGCAGGTGCGACGACATCCGATCGAACGCGTCTGCATACGGATCGCGCTGTCGAGCGGACCAGCGTCGAACGCCGGCGTACACGCCCGCCGCCGCGACAGCCGCCGCCGCAATGATCGACACCGACGCCCAAAGCGGAACGGCGACCGCGGGTGTCTCGGGAGGGTCTTGAACAATCAGCGTGATGGGCTTGGAGTCCATGGAGTGCCTTTACGCGGCCAGCGCGTACGCCGCGTCCGGTTCTTGTTGTTCGTCGTAGCGCTGGACGATCCCCCGGGCTCGGGCCCCGGCACGACCGGATTCACCGGACAGACGCCGCGCAGACTCGATGAGTTCCCCACGCCACGAGGCATCGATCCGTGAGATACCCAGCAGACGGTCGGCAAGCCAAAGCCCCGCGACGGGCTCAAACCCGCGGCCTTGAACGAGCCCCAGGACGCCCGCCGCGACGATCCCCCGCGTCGAGTCTCCATGGGCTCCGGCCACAGCGCGAACGAACATCGCCCGCAGCGTGGAAGCACGAACGCGATGGTGCTGATCGTCCTTGAGTTCGAGAAGCGACGCCGAGAGCCACGCGGGTGACTCGCCCCACGACCGTTCACGCCTCGCCACCGCTTCGATGGCATTGGACCGCACTCGAGGATCGCGGCTGGTCAAGGCCTCGGCAATCGCGTCCGCAGCATCCCGACCCTTCACGCCCGCCAGCGCGCTCACGGCTGCGCTCACGCTCGGATCTCCGGCTTCTCCGTTGCGAACCGCCTCGATCAGACGGCCGGCGAGCACCGCTTCAAGGCCGGCGCGCCGAGCAAGCCTCAGAACAGCCGCACGTTCCATCGAATCGGCCTCGTCCCACCGAGACGCCAGTGCGGCCGGCAGCTCAGTCGCCCGCGGTCTCGCATCCGCCGCACGGACCGGATAAGGCAGCCCCGATCCTACAGAACGGATTCTCTCACCCCGGGCGATGAGCCGAACGCTCTCGTGCGGGCTCCGAGCCAGCACCTCTGCCCAGGAGTCGTCGATCCCCGTGCGCCGGGATTCACCAACCGCAGAGATCCGCAATAAGGCGGAGCGTGCGACTTCCTCGCACGCGTCGAACGCGAAGTCCCGCAGCACCGCAATAGGCGCAACGCCGGTCGCCGCGAGTCGGACACGCGTATCTGGGTCAACGAGCGCTGACTCGCACGCCGCCGAGAGCTCTTTAGCATCGGGGGTGCATTGCTTCGCCATGAGGAACGCCGCTCGTCGCATGGAGGGATCTTCCGAGGCTGCGCCGGGCCAAACCGAGGCCCCGAGCTTCGATCGGGACAGCGAAGCTCTGCGAGCGGGACTCCACGCAAGCCACCACGAGTCGAGCATGGCATGACGCTCGACGTCGCTCATGGAGCGCTTCAGCCGATCCGCACACGCCGAAGCCGCCCACGCCCGGGACAGGTACTCCCACGCGCGGAGTCTTGAGCACTGCAAGTCTCGGCCTGACCTGAGCGCCGCGACGAATGCGGAACGCTCCGGCCCGGCCCGGTCAAGCCACGCCGAGATCGGTCCCGGTCCCCGGGCCCGCCCCAGCATATTGATCGCGGCGTGCATCACACCCTGCCGCTCGTGGGTCGAAAATGCTCGAGCTGATCCCGCGATCGCCGCTTCCACGCGATCACGCTCAGGCGAGATTCTCCACGCCGCAGCGAGTTCCGACGCCCGGACCACCACACGCTCGGCCGCCGCTCCTGCTAACGCATCGGGGTGCCCGAGGTTCGCCGAGAACGTCTCGACGAAGGACGCAACGACGGCGGGTTCGATACTCTCATCTTGCAGAACAAAGATCGCGGCCTCGGCCGCACCCCACGCATGGTCGGTCGCCGCGAGTTCGATCGCTGCAAGCGGCAGATCCGGAACAAGACGAATCGCTCGCGTCGCGTCATCGGGGAGGAATTCACCCCATCTTGCAACCAACGCACGCTCAACCCCGGACCATCTCTGGTCGCCCGGCTTACGCTCGACATAATCGATGAATTCGCTCAGTTCCTGTCGCGAACCGAACAAGATTCCGACTTCGACCGCCAACTGTCGCTGCACCGTGGTGAGCGCATCGATCGCATGAAAACGCTTCAAGATTGGATTGGTTTTTACAGGACGATCTGGTATGGTGTGGTGGTGAGTGCCTGGCACCCGTCGCGTAAGGGTGCCAAACAACCGCAATAGGTTGTGGATGCGCTCCGAAGATGTTCCGCCCGATCGCACGCTTAGTTCAACTTTCGATGAAGGAGGCAGCACACAAAGCGACGAGAGGTCCTGAACCTACGTGAACCCCAAGGCACGAAGACCACGTGCCATATGCATCGGACGCCGGGGGAGTCGGTGGCCGAATGCGAGGGGGGGGTTCCAAGGACCGAGAACAACGGTGCGTTCAAAAGTGGTGGGCACCCGCGGAGAGCGGGTGTGGTCAATATGAGAGAGTCGCCCGCCCCAGCGTCAGAACTGACAGCGGCCGCTAGGCCCGGGGGCCTGGAAAACGCGATGCATTCACCAGTCAAACCGAACGTAACCCTTACATACGCTGCAAGCTTGTACGACCGGGCACTCAAGCCAGACCAATTCCGAGTGAAACTCGATCGAGTGGTTCGGGCCGAAGGATGCATCCTTGAAGGATGGCTCTGTCCCGGGTCGCACGCCTTGAAGGTGGAGCGGCCCGGACTTTCGGCGTGCGAAGTGGTTCACTCGGACATGGACCGCCACATGCCTACCGGCGGGCTTCTCTCCTCATTTGTTGCTTCTGGAGAGCATGAGTTCGAGCACACGTTCGCCGCGGCCAAGGTCAACTACTACCTCAGCATTCAGACCGAAACGCTGACTGACCAATTGTACGAGGAAGTATTCGAGGAGATCAGCGATCTGGCCAAAGAGAACAAGGCACTGACTCTTCCTTGGGAGGACGATGCTGGACGCTGCCTGAGCGTGCTCGACTTCACTCGTCGCCCGGCGGAGGTCGCGGTGGATTCGTATCACCTCGTCGCTGCGGCCGGGATTGTGGTGCGTGCCGCGTCGATCTTCGAGTTCAAATAGCGGACCCGAGCAGGATCCTCAGGGTTGGGATGCCCTTGATCAAGGCCCGTGAGCAGAGGGCTGTATGATGCCTCTTGGGCTACAATTGCCTCATGGCGTCACGTGCAGAGCGAATTCGGTCGCCCCGTCGGCGGTGATCCTTTGGGATCACTTGGCCGCCGGGGCCTTGTCGCCCGGCTGGCGCCGCGACGACCGTCCACCGGACGCCGACGCTTTGCCTTTCCTATTTTATCGCTGCACTCGTTGCGACCGTGTCCACGGGGAGAGCCCTCACCCCATCGACCCCAGAGCCGATCGGTACCACTATGACGACGCCCACCAATACACCCTCGAACGCCAAACCCAGCGCCGCGACGAACGCGGCGGAGTCCAAGCCCGCCGAGCGAGCGGAGAAAAACCGCTACAAAGAAACGCTCAACCTCCCCAAGACGGCGTTTGCGATGAAGGCGAGCTTGGTGCAGAACGAGCCGGCGAGCCTGAAACGCTGGCAGGCGATGAACCTGTATGAGAAAGTGCGAGAGGCCCGGCGTGGGAAGCCCCGCTTTGTCTTCCACGATGGCCCGCCTTACGCCAATGGGAACATCCATCTGGGCCACCTGCTGAACAAATCGCTCAAGGACATCGTGGTGCGATCGCGGACGATGATGGGCATGGACTGCCCGTACGTGCCGGGCTGGGACTGCCACGGGCTGCCCATCGAGCACAAGGTGATGACCGAGATGCAAGAGAAGGGCAAGCTGGCCAAGCTGGCGACCCTGCCCGACGATCAACGCAAGATGATCGTCCGCAAAGAGTGCCAGACGTACGCGGAGAAGTATGTGAAGCTGCAGCGTGGGCAGATGGAGCGGCTGCTGACGCTGGCCGACTACGAACACCCGTACCTGACGCTGCACCCGAGCTTCGAGGGCGCGACGCTCGAGATTCTGGCGGGCCTCTGCGAACGCGGGCTGGTGTACCGCGCGCTCAAGCCGGTACACTGGTCGGTGGCCAACGAGACCGCACTGGCCGAGGCTGAGCTCGAATACCAGGACCGGCAGGACCTATCGGTGTATGTGGACTTCGAGGCGGCGGATCAGGACAAGGTCTACGACGCCTTCGGGCTCAAGGACCCGGAAAGCGACGGGGACGATGAGCCCGCGGCGAGCGACGCCGAGACCGCGAAACTGCCCAAGCCCGGCACGCGGCCGCTGGTCCGGCCCTCATTCATGATCTGGACAACCACGCCCTGGACGCTGCCGGCGAACCTGGCGATCGCGGTGAACCCGAAGTTTGAGTACGCGTGCGTATGGGCGGACGGGGCGGTGACGGTGATGGCCGCCGACGCCGTGGGCCGAGTGATGAAGATGCCTACGGGCGAGCACACCGTCGAGCATTTCGTGGTGCTGGGCACATGCACGGGCGAGAAGCTCATCGGGCTCAAATACCGCCACCCGTTTGTCGCCGACAACGAGGGCGCGCGTTCCGCGGAGTTCGCGGCCGCTGAAACGGTGCGGGCCGATGCTCCCTTCCACACGATCGTCGGCGCTGAGTACGTCACGCTCGAGGACGGCACGGGACTGGTTCACACCGCGCCCGGGCACGGTACCGAGGACTTCCAGACCGGTCAGCGCGTCGGGCTGCCGCCCTATTGCCCGGTGAAGGGCGACGGCACGTACGACACGACCGTGCCCAAGTGGCTTAAGGGCGTGTCGATCTGGAAGGCCAACGAGGATGTCGCGAGGCACCTGAAGAACTCGGGGCATCTGTTCTTCAGCCACACGTTCATGCACAGCTATCCGCACGATTGGCGGAGCAAGACACCGGTCATTTTCCGGTGTACCCATCAGTGGTTCGTCGCGGTGGACCGCCCGCTGAAGGGCACGTCGGCGAGCATCCGAGAGCTCGCGCTGCGGCAGACACAGCCCGCGGGCGGTGCGGACGTGAAATTCGTGCCTGAATGGGGCCGCAACCGCATGCGAGGCATGCTTGAGTCCCGCCCCGATTGGTGCATCTCTCGTCAGCGTTCGTGGGGCATGCCCATCCCCGCGTTCACTCTCGCCGACGGGACGGTGTTCATGACCGGGGCGTCGGTACGTGCCGTTGCCAAGGTTGTGCGTGAGAAGGGGACCGACGCATGGTTCCAGTCCACGCCCGAAGAATTGCTGAGGCACTATGACCCGATCGCCGACCCCGACGCGCCGCGGGGGCTGACGCGTGACGCCCTGAACGCCTCGAAAAAAGGCGGCGACATCGTGGACGTGTGGTTCGAGTCGGGCAGCACGTGGAACGCGTGTATGAAAGAGCGCGGGCTCGGGTTCCCGATGGACTTGTACCTGGAAGGTTCGGACCAGCACCGCGGGTGGTTCCAGAGCTCGCTGCTGCCGTCGCTCGCGCTCGAGGGCGTGCCCCCGTTCAAGACGCTGCTGACGCACGGGTTTATTGTGGACAAGGACGGGAAGAAACTGAGCAAGAGCCGGCCCGACGCCGCGAGGTACGAGGTCGAAAGCCTGTGCAACGAGTTCGGGATGGACGTGATGCGGTGGTGGGTGGCGAGCCTGCCGTACGAGAACGACATCAAGGCGGACTTGGGCTTGTTCGCCGAGATGGGCGAGAGCTACCGAAAAGTGCGCAACACGCTGCGGTTTTTGCTGAGTAACCTGTACGACTTTGTGCCCACATGCGACGGGAAGGCGGGACACTGCGTCCCTGTCTCGGCGATGCCCCCGAACTCGATCGACGCGTGGGCGCTCGGCGAATTCGACCGGCTGACGGCGAGCGTGGTCGCGGCGTACGGGGCGTACGACTTCCGGGCCGTTCACCAGTCCATCTTTGATTTCTGCAACGACACGCTGAGCTCGATCTATCTCGCGGCGGTCAAGGACCGTTTGTACTGCGACAAGGCCGATTCCCCTCGACGCCGTCGCACGCAAACGGTGCTGTGGGACATCGCCGACGGGTTGTGCCGGCTGCTGGCTCCAGTGATGTGCCACACCGCCGACGAGGCGTACAGAGCGCTTCTCGCGTCGGACACGGCGTGTGTCCACCTGTCCGAATTCCCGTCCGCGACAGGTGTGCGTGCCGACGAGGGTTGGCCCGCGGTGTTACAGGCACGAGCCGCGGCTCTGCTCGTCATCGAGCAGTCGAAGAAGGCGCAGGGAGTTGATAATCCGCTGGACATGGGCGTGACACTGCCCGATGCGGCAGGCGTGCTCGCGCGGTTCGAGGCTACCGACCTCGCGGATCTGCTGGGCGTCAGCCGCGTGTGGCTCGACGCTTCAGCGGGGGGGGCTCCGGTCGTCAAAGACCTGCGCGACGAGCCTCGGTGCGACCGCTCGTGGAAGCGGGACGGGACCGTGCGAGCCCGGCCCGATGGCGGGATGCTCTCGGATCGCGACGCCCTCGCGGTGGGCTCCGTTTGACTGCTACTTCCCGACGCAGAAGGACCGGAAAAGACGCCCCAGCACCTCGTCGGGGGTGACGTTGCCGACGAGTTCGCCCAGGCTGTCGATGGCGCTGCGCAGCTCGGCGGCGATGGTCTCGGGCCAGGCTAATGCACGCGACCCGGGCACGATGAGAGCAAGGGCGGCGTGCAGATGGTCGATAGCCGCCGACACCGCACGAAGGTGCCTCGGGGCGGCCGCCAGCGGGCTCTCGCCTGCGCCCCACACGGCATCGGCTACGGCCCTGCGGAGCGTGTCCATTCCGCGACCGTCCAGAGCGCACACGCCGAGAGCCGATCCGACGTGATCGGAGTCCCATGCTCGGTCGATCTGCGTGCGGACACGCACGACAGGTCCGGAGTGGTCGATTGCGATATCGAACCGTCCGCTGGGGTCGCAATGGACCAGCACGTCGGCGTCGAGAACGGCGCGTCGAGCGGCGTCCTGAGCGGCCCGTTCTGGTGCGCTCAGGCCCGAAGAATCCAGCCCCGGAAGATCCATCAGCGAAACCTCGGATGCACCAGGCGAGACCCCGGTCAGGTCAAGCGGCTCGACTAAGACGTCGCGCGTCGTGCCCGCGCGGGGCGATGTGACGGCGCGTAAACGGGCGAGCAACGCATTGAACAGGGTTGATTTTCCCGCGTTGGGTGGGCCGATCAAAGCGACAACAGGGAGGGACCCCGGTCCTCGGGGCGTCGATCGATGGTCGGCTCCTGCCCATTCCGCGGCGCGCGAAAGAACTCCGCCGATCGCCGACGAGAGTGCGTCAGGAGAGATCGCGACGACGTCCTCTTGATCGGTAAAGTCGATGCCGGCCTCGACAAGAGCGAGGAGATTGGCAAGCGCATCGACCCAGTCACGATAGCGGTCGCCCGCCCCACCAGCGAGGAGCACCCTGGCGGCACGGGCCTGATCGGCGTTGCGTGCCGCGATGATCGCCGCAACACCCTCGGCCTGCTCCACCGTCAATCGGCCCCCGAGATAGGCACGGGCGGTGAACTCGCCTGGTTCGGCGAGGCGAACCCCGTGGATGGAGGTCGCCGCGGCGAGCAGCCGACGCACCAGCTCTTCGGATCCAGCGACCTGTACCTCGGCAGTGTCCTCCCCGGTGTACGACGCGGGTTGGGGCATGGCAAAAACAAGACAGGGGATGGCCCCGGGGATGCCTGCCTGCGCCAATGAGATTCGGCGTCGAGTGACGCCGCGAGGGCCAAGCCCCGAGCCGGTCAAAGACCCGAGCAGCCCGCTGCAAGCCGCCCCGCTGATTCGGATGACGGCACGCGGGGCAATCCCGGCGGCACTGGCCCGGGCGACAATGGTGTCGGAGGTTCTCATCAACGGGGCCCGGGCGGGTCACTTCTTTCGAGACTGCTCCATTTGCTTCTGGCGAGCCTCTGCCGCCTGCTGGATCCGAGCGAGGAAACCCGGGGGACGCTTGGCCCGTTCCTCTCGCATTTTGTCAACGTTGAGCAGGTCGTGCTTGTCCATGTACCGCTTGATCCACTTGCTCTCAATGATGCTCAATGTCGAGTTCATGAAGAAGTAGAGCGTGAGCCCGCAGGGGGCGTTGTACATCATGAGCGGGAACATCACCACCGTCATCCACTTCATCATCTTCATCTGCAGCTCTTGCTCGGGGGTCATCGTCGCCGAAGTCTGAGGAGGCGTGAGGTACTTTTGCTGCACAAAGAAGAGCACGCCCAGCATGAAGGGCATCACGTTGACCGATGAAATCTCGCCCATCATCGGGACGGTGAAGAGCGTGCGGCCGAAGTACCAGAGCCGGTCGGGCTCAGCGAGGTCGCCGAAGAAAAACCAGATCCCCGACCCATCGGGGATCACCGACTGGAACACCCCGTAGAACGCTGGTTGGTGGCGGAGCTCGGCGGCGAAAAAGAGAGTTGCCGACAGCGCCATCCAAACCGGGGTCTGCAGGAACATCGGGAGGCACCCGAGCATCCCCGCCGGGTTCACGCCTTCCTCACGCCAGAGTTTGGCGGTCTCGGCCTGAAGCTTCGAGGGGTCGTTTGCGAATTTTTCTTTGAGTTGCTGCATCTTGGGGCCCATCGCCCCCATTTGTTTCCCGAACCGTTGCATACGGATCTGCGACCAGCGGGTGATGGGGTGGAGCAACGACTTGACGATCAGCACAAGGATGATGATCGCCAGGGACCAGTCGTGCGTCACGTGGTCGTGAATGAAACGCAGCAGCCCCAGAATCGGCTCGGTGAGCCACGAGAACGTGCAGCAGCCGCAAGGACCCCCGAAGTTGAAGAGCACGACCTGCGACATGCCAGCGTTGGTGGCCAGTTTGTTCTTATGGATCTCGGATACGGACTGGGGACCGAGGTAGCAGACCATCGGGAACTCGGCTGCCCCGTTCGGGCTTGCGCTCATTGACACGCTGTTGAGCCTCGTCGCGAGCACTTCGGCTTCATCCATAGTCTGGCCCGGTGTCTGGGCCTTGAGCGCGAGGAGCCGCTCGACGGTCGCGACGGAAGCGAATGATCGCCCGGAAGCCGGGCCGACGAGCGCCGCGAAGTACCGGTTCGTCGTTCCGACCCAGGACAGTTCGTATCCTCGCTCGGTGCTGCGCTGCGTCGGCCAGATCTGCAGTGAGAAGTCGTAGGCGTTGGTTGCTTTGTTCACCGCTCCCTTGACCTGATCGTGCGTCTGAACAAACGCCGACTCAGACGAAAGAACCATCTGCCGGCTCGGGTCCGTGGCCGCGTCGGGCAGGTACCCGTAGCGGAACTTGCGGAGGTCTCCCCCGTAGCTCACTCGGTCACGGAACATCTCGACCACGCCGAGCTGAAACCAGCGTACGGTCATGGGCTCTTTCGTCAGATTCACCACTCGCTGCGAGAGCGAGATGGTGGACTCGCCCGGGGGGATCGAGAACCGACGTTCCACGCGTGCCACTTCGTTCCCGGCCTCGTCGGACACGATCGCCTCGAAAGCGCCCGGCGCCGTTTCCCGCCAGGCTTTCTCGGAGAGCAGATCGGCGTATGACCCGTTGAGTTCCACGCCGAGCAGCGCGAGAGGCGTCAAGGTTCGTCCGTTGGCCAGACCCGTCTCAATCTGGGCCGTCACGTGTTTGTCGCGACGGATCGAGGTGTACGAGCCCGCCAGATCGGCTTGAGCAAGCCCCGCTCCGCGGGGCGAGAACATCACACGAAGCGTGCCGTCGGGCGTGTCGAGCGTGCCCAGCTCCGAAAACACGACCTTGCCGTCCGTGAGTTCTTTGGATACGAGCCGTCCAAGAACCGGAGCCGGCTGCGTCGGGCTTGTGGCCGATGGCGTCGCGCCTAAGGGGGACCCAGACGCGGGTGACCCCGGATTCTCACCGGAGTGTGCGGCAGCCTTTCCTGCGGGCGACGGTGTGGGGGCTGGGGTTTGCGCCGATTCTTGTGGTACGGTCGCGGCTGTTGGTTTCTTGTTGATCGCGGCAACGAAGACCACCGCGCCGACCAGCACGACCAAAAGCAACACGATGAGTCGAAGAGCCCGGTTCGGGGAGTCCGCCATAGGCCGCAAGAGTAGTCGCTTGCCGATGACAACCCCGGGAATGCTCGGAATCCATCGGCGCTGGTCCGCCGGGCTCGGGGTTGCGGCGGGCCTAACGACCCGAATACAGCCGATCCACGAGCCACGTGGGCAACTGCTGGATCCCGCGCATCTTGTTCGCGGTGACGTCAATGTCGTACGGGACGCGCACGAACTCCGCCCGATCGGGGTGCAGGATCAGATAGCTTGCTCGCGGGTCGAGATCTCGGGGTTGCCCCACGGATCCCACATTAATCACCGCTTTCTCACCGTCACGCCAGCGATAGCACCGGTCGGCCCCCAGCTCGTCGGGCGGGTAGAAGTCTGGTTCGTCGGTGAACACGCCGGGAACGTGCGTGTGCCCCACGATGCACACTCGCGGCACCCGATCGAAGATGGCTTCGAGCTTTTCGGGCGAGTTCTGCGGGTCGTCGGGGAAAATATACTCGTTGATGGGACGCCGAGGCGACCCGTGGACTGCGAGAATGGAGAACGAGAGGTCGGGGGGCTGGTCAACAACACGCACTTTCAGCCTGCCCATGAAGTCGTATCGCTCAGCACGCTTCTTGTCGTCGGGCTCGTTGTCGAACTGGTCGCGGGTCCAGTACGCTGCCGTCTCGGCGCCCTGATTGAAGTTCGTGGGCTCGTAAAGAACAGCAAAGTCGTGGTTGCCCATGAGCGCCCAGGCGCACTTCTCACGGACAAGGTCCACGCATTCGAGCGGATCTGGGCCATACCCCACGGTGTCGCCCAGACAAATGATCCTCTCGATCCCTCGGGCCGAGATGTCGGCAAGAACCGCGCGCAAGGCCGACACGTTCGCGTGAATGTCCGAAATAACCGCCGTTGGCACCGAGGGGATCCTTCCGTCGTCAGGCCGGGTTCGGCCGGGCCGCTAGTCTAGCGGCACCCCCCCACGTCGGTCGAACCGGTGAGACCACCGAATCGGGACCCTTACCCGGGACCGCCGAAATGACAGGGATTCCCCGGCCCGGTTCCACTCGGGCAGTCGGGCCCAGACGCCGACTTGTGGGGGTGCCCTTTCGGGCACGAGCGGGCGTGGTTATCGCCCTTGGGGGCGTTCAGCTTGACCATGCCGGGCAGGCACCGGGTTCGCAGGGAGAGAAAGTCGGAGTCGGCGACAGATTGCGCCGATGGTGAAGTCCGGTTCGCGGTCCCATCCGAATACGATCGGATGGGAAGGGGCGATAACCACAACCGCCTACCGGGATCCTGACGGGTTCCGGGGGCACGAGGAAGACCTATGCCCGCTGCCAGTGTCAGCTACCAGCGCACCCGAGAGATGACCATCGACGAGCTCATGCTCGAGAATCGGGTGGTCTTCTTGATCGGGGAGATCAACCAGTCGTCCGCCGCACGGGTCATGATGCAGATGCTGTACCTCGAGAACCTCAAACGGGGCTCGGAGATCAACTTCTACATCAACTCCCCGGGCGGCGCGGTCGACGATACGCTCGCGATTTACGACACCATGCGGTTCATCTCGTCTCCGGTCGCAACATACTGCATGGGGCGGGCGTACTCGGGCGGGTCGGTGCTGCTGGCCGCGGGTCAGAGGGGGAAGCGATTCATGCTGCCCCACGCGAAGGTAATGATCCACCAGCCGTACGGCGGGGTCGGGGGTCAGGCCGAAGACATCCGTATTCAGGCCGAGCAGATCATCAAGACCAAGCAGGAGCTGAATCGGATCCTGGGTCGCCACTGCGGGAAGGACGCTGAGCAGATCCTTCGGGACGCGGAGCGTGACCGGTACTTCACGGCGCAGGAAGCGGTGAACTACGGGCTCGCGGACGAAGTCCTCACCGAGCCCCCGAAGGAAGCCTCGGGGGTTGCCCCGGGCGTCCGCTAAAGCCGTTCTATTCGAGAGTTCTCAGGTTTCATCAACGCACACAGCGGCCCCCAGGGCCGATTCGGAGTTCAATATGTCCGGCTACATGGTTCCCATCGTGATCGAGAAAGGCGCCAAGGGCGAACGCGCGTACGACATCTACTCGCGGCTGCTCAAAGATCGCATCATCTTTCTTGGGAGCCCCATCGGGGACGAAGTCGCGAGTGTGATCATCGCGCAGCTGCTGTTCCTGGCCAACGAGGACAGCAAAAGCGATATCCATATCTACGTCAACAGCCCCGGCGGGAGTGTGACGGCGGGCCTGGGGATCATTGACACCATGAAGTTCCTCGAGTGCGACGTGGCGACATACATCATCGGGCAGGCCGCCAGCATGGGTTCGCTGATCGCCACCAGCGGAACGAAGGGGAAACGGTACGCGCTGCCCAACGCCCGCAACCTGATGCACCAGCCGTTGCTCTCGGGCGTGATGGAGGGCCAGGCCACGGACCTCGAGATCGAGGCCCGCGAGATGCTCCGACTTCGCGACCGGCTGTACCGGATCTACGCCGAGGCTACGGGGCAGACGACCGATAAAATCGCTAAGGACTGCGACCGCAACAAGTGGCTCGACGACGGCGAAATGGTGGAGTACGGGCTGATCGACAAAGTGCTCACGCGCATGCCCCACACCCCGGGCAAGAAAGCCACCGACGAATAAACGCTCGCCGGCGAGGCACTCAATACACACTCGCAAAGCCCGGAGCGGCGTCGCTCCGGGCTTCTTTGTTGGCCGAAGGTGTTCAGAGAGTTCGCCGGGTGAGCGCGATGAAGTCTGTCGAGGCACGCTTGCCTCCGGCTTCGGTCACCAGCCTGGCAACCTGCCCGCGGTGATAGGTCGAGTGGTTGTAGACGTGGGTGATGATCTCGCCGACCGTGCTTTCGTACGCCACGCCCTCGCTGCTGGTGTACCGAACCGCTCGGGCGATATCGGGCTCGGTGACGGTGCCGAGGAACGACTCCCAATCTCGATCCTGACCGCCGGCTTTTTCTCGGATCTCGGCGATGGTCCACGGGGGGAACCAATCGGAAACCCGTTCGACCTTGCCTTGCAAACGCGACAGCCAGACGGTTCGATCGATCTGGCTGTGCGACATAACCTGCAATGCCCGCGTGTGTTGCATCGCGCCCCGAGAGA
>Ga0209573_1001837_pt1 | contig 30085 bp, 25 predicted proteins | sample TNRBio252014_DNA_FD_185870 | JGI IMG/M metagenome (GOLD analysis project Ga0209573, IMG submission 185870) | Wastewater treatment Type I Accumulibacter community from EBPR Bioreactor in Madison, WI, USA - TNR Reactor_6/25/2014_ DNA (SPAdes)... | ecosystem: Engineered > Bioreactor > EBPR >...
GCACTGTCTGAGTAGACCGGGAATGTGGCTAATTTCCGGTTCTCCATTACAGATACCGAATCTTTTTTCATCGCCAGTGAAGCGATACCTCCCAAAAACAACAGGCCACAAAAAACTGCTACATTAACCCGGTGAATTCTTTTATTTGATATGTCGCTCATATATTACTTCAACATGTTTAAACCGGTTAAAACCGGAAATAAATAAATGGGTTATAACTTTTGCCTACCAATTGGGCTATGCAAACAAAAAGAAGCGCTACATTAAACCCGACAGTTACAGTATCATACAGGGTAATACGGCCAGCTTTCTTTTCCACCCATGCTATTACCCGGTGATAAACCGGCATACAAAGAGTGATGGCCATTATCAACCAGAATAAATGTGTGGTTAAAGTATTTATTACATCCATATTCCCTTCGGGACCTGCACTGAAAGTGAATAGTTTTTCAACATATGCAATGAGCATGGTAGTATCGGTGAAATAGAAAATAACCCAACCCGGAATAATAACCGCTAATGCATAAAAATGGGCAACAAATGCCGGCAGTTTATCAAGAACCTTTTGCAAAAAAGCTTTTTCCAGAGCTATGAAAACAAAAAAGTATAAGCCCCAGAAAATAAAATTCCAGCTGGGACCATGCCAGAGTCCGGTGAGAAACCATACTACAAAGAGATTGAAATACACTCTTTTTTTATTGCCTCCTAACGGGATATAGACATAATCCCTGAAAATACTCCCAAGAGAGATATGCCATCTTCGCCAGAATTCACTGATGGATTTCGAAATGTAAGGGTAATTAAAGTTTTCGCGGAAATGAAAGCCAAACATTCTTCCCAGGCCTATGGCCATATCTGAGTAACCTGAAAAATCAAAGTAGATCTGCAGCGCAAACATAGTGAGCCCCACCCATGCTTCAAAGCTTGATAAAGACGAAAGTTCTGTAAGGGTAAGGGGATCACTATTATCACCCATATATTTTTTAACCAACTCCGCGGCTACATTGGCAATGATTACTTTTTTAAACAAACCAATACAAAAACGGGAGAGACCCAGGCTAAAATCCTTCAGATTTTCTTTTCTTCCGTATATCTCTGTTTCTACATGCGCATACCGGATAATAGGCCCTGCTACTAAAGAAGAATACAATGAGACATACATTAAAAAATTCGGAAATGACTTTTGTGCTTTAATATCTCCCCGGTAAACATCGACTACATAGGAGATAGTATGAAAAGTATAAAAAGAAATACCGATCGGCAATGCATAGCCGGGTGCAGTAAACGAGGTACCTAGAACAGAATTGACCGTATCAACAATAAAGACATCATATTTAAAAGTTGCCAGCAACCCGAGGTTAAATATCAATGTAATTACTACTCCCACCTTTGCCCATTTGGTGCCCCGGTGCTTTTGAATAAAAAGGGCATTGCCCCAATCTACCATAGAAGAAAGTATCATCAGTGAAATCCAGATAGGCTCACCCCAACCGTAAAAGAACAGCGAAAAAACAATGAGAACCCAATTTCTCCAGGTGGCATTTTTAGTGCTGTAGTAAAGCAGCAGGTTCAATGGCAGAAAAAGGAACAGGAAGATAAGGCTTGCGAAAACCATATTCAGGGGGTTGAGGAATAATTAGCTGTGTAAAATACTGTTTTGGTTAGTTATTTAATAGCGGATAAACAGGTTTTTTTGAAAATACCCTGTGATGGGTACCAGGTAGGTTTATTGGCAGTGTATACGTACCTTCATTCTTTAAATAGTTTTACATGCAATTAACTGCAAAACTTATTCAATTATTGCCTTTGCAGACCGGAACTGGTAAAAATGGGCAATGGAAAAAGCAGGACATCATAGTAGAAACAGAAGGTCAATACCCCAAAAAAGTTTGTATTTCCATCTGGGGAGATAAGATCAATGAATCGATGCTAAAAGTGGGAAGCATGCTCACTATCTCCTTTGATGTGGAAAGCCGGGAATACAACGGTCGCTGGTATACTGATGTAAAAGCATGGAAAGTAGAACCTGCAGGCACAAGTACAACAGATAAAATAGCAGATGACCAGGTGTATTTTGATGAAGGACAAACAGATGGGGGAAATGATTTGCCTTTTTAAAGTTCCTTTCTTAACCGGGCCACAGGTATATTCAATTGTTCCCTGTATTTAGCTACTGTACGGCGGGCAATATTATATCCCTTTTCCTGTAGTAATTCAGTAAGCCGTTCATCACTTAAAGGCCGTTTCTTATCTTCTCCTTCAATAAAGTCGCTGAGTATCTTCTTTACTTCACGGGTAGAAACTTCTTCACCGCTGTCTGTACTTAGTGACTCACTGAAGAAAAACTTGAGGCGGTAGGTGCCGAATTCAGTTTGAACAAACTTGCTGTTGGCTACCCTGCTCACGGTTGAAATATCCAGGTTTGTTTTCTCAGCAATATCTTTCAGGATCATCGGCCTCAGCTCTGTTTCATCACCCGTAAGGAAAAATTCATACTGGTGTTCCATGATCGCATTCATGGTACTGAGCAAAGTATGCTGTCTTTGTTTAATGGCATCAATAAACCATTTAGCCGAATCAATCTTCTGTTTGATGAACAGTACCGCTTCTTTTTGTCGTTTATCTTTTTTGGCGCCCCGGTCATATTCTTTCAGCATATCACGGTATCCTTCACTGATGCGGAGTTCGGGAGCATTGCGGCTGTTAAGTGTCAGTTCCAGTTTGCCGCCATTGTTGATGATGAAAAAATCGGGTACCACATAACTTTCAGCCTTATTGATCTCTCCAACATTGCCACCGGGTTTTGGATTCAGCCGGATGATTTGCTGCATCACTTCCCTCAGTTGGTCATCATCAAGGTTCAGCCCACGCTGAATTTTTTCGTAATGTTTTTTGGTAAACTCATCAAAGTATTTGGAAATAGCTTTAATAGCAATATCTACCGGGCGGCCTTCATCTTTTTGACGATATAACTGTATCAGCAAACACTCTCTTAAATCTCTGGCGGCTACCCCGGGCGGCTCAAACTGCTGGATACGGTTAATAATAGCTTCTACTTCTTCTTCGGTAGCAATAATATTTTGACGGAAAGCCAGGTCATCTACAATGGCAGATGTCTCTCTTCGCAAATAACCATCTTCATCAATGCTGCCCACTATCTGCTCAGCTATGGCTTGTTCTTTTTCTTCCAGTTTCAGCAGGCCAAGCTGGTCAATAAGGGTCTCGTAAAAACTGGCTTCTGTTTTATATGGTAACTGTCTTCCTTCATCTTCTTCGGGATAGTTATCGTCGCGGAGTTTATAATCACCTACTTCATCATCACCCTCCTGCACATACTCACTTACATCAATATTATCATATTCATCCTCACTGCCGTCATTATCCTCATGATCCTCATCGCCGGTTTCGCTGAATTCATCTTTTAATTCATCTGCACCCTCATCGTGCCCTTCTTCATCCAGTTCCAGTGCAGGATTTTCTTCCAGTTCCTCTTTGATCCGGGTTTCCAGGTTGGCCGTAGGTACCTGCAGCAGTTTCATCAGTTGAATCTGCTGTGGCGACAGCTTCTGCAGCAATTTTTGTTGTAAGCTCTGGCTAAGGGCCATGGTTCGTTCAGTCGTTTTTTTAGTTGCGGGCTTATTTTTAATAAAAATTTGCCCATTGCACAAAAATAATGCCGTAAATTTAGATGCAAATAAAATAAATATGGCGCAACGGTTTTGCTGTTTTCTTGTTGTGTTCCTGTTAATGTTTTTTCAGGGTGTTTTTGCCCAACAGAAAGCAGGAATCCGGCAGCCGTTATTTCCAGTAGAAAGCATTAGTTATCAGAAACCTGTGCCGGCATTTCAACCAAAGTTTTCATTTACAAGAAATGTAAGTAATAATGAATGCACAAGTATACCGGGGTATAGGTTGTTAAATTTACTAACCGTATCATATTACCCCAACAGTCTGGGCTTTTTTTGCAAAAAGGAATTACAACTGGATAAAATTACCAGGGTTCCTCTCCGGTTCAGGTTGGGGTCAATGGAGTATGTGAACTGGATGGAACAAAAGCCAAATGCAATGAAGGATAGATAGGTTTATAAAGAAACTGATTGCTGATTCAATACTTTCTTTATGGCATTTACCATCTTCTCTCCTTTCTCTTTAATCTGCTCTCCTGTCCACAATAAACTTATTGAAGTGGAAATACAACGGTTCATCACAGCATCACTGGCTGTAAAATCTTTATTGGCCTGTTGCATCACTCTTTCTTTCAGCTCGGGGCTCAGTGAATTTAATGTAATGGCATTCTTAAGATGATCCCATTTACGGATATAGTGCCAGTTATTATCGAACCAGTAGAAGTTACCGGCTACTATTCCCTGTGCTTTTAGTTCTGCCACAACAGCCCTTGTTATTTCTTCCGTAGGAAGGAACCAACTAATAAAACTACAACTGTCACCGGCAGGATCTGGTATACGACGGAAAGAAATCTGAGGTACCTGTGCCAGGATGTTTTTTAGTTGGGTATGGTTACTTTTCTGAATCGTCAGAAATTCATTCAGCCTTTTTATCTGTGCCAGGCCTACTGCAGCATGCAATTCGGAGATACGATAGTTATAACCGATAAAGGGATGCAGGTCAGCGCCGCGGTCCACACCTTTATGGTCATGGCCATGATCGGTGTAGCCATCACTCTTTATGTAAATATCTTCCCTGCTGGTCATTACCACACCGCCTTCGGCACAGGTCATTGTTTTTACAAAATCAAAAGAGAAAGTGCCTGCATCACCAATAGTGCCGAGATGTTTTCCCTTATAAGTACCGCCAATACTCTGGCAGGCATCTTCCAGTAAAATCAAATTATGTTCTTTGCAAATGGCTATTAAGGCATCCATATCGGCCATACTGCCGCACATATGCACCGGCATTACGGCTTTTGTTTTTGGAGTGATGGCTTTTCGTACGGCTTCAGGATTCAAGGTCAAAGTATCATCTACATCCACCAATACAGGAACAGCACCAACACTCAGGACCGCTTCAAAACTTGCTACAAACGTAAAGCAGGGGGTAATCACTTCATCACCATAGCCAATACCCAGTGCACTCATGGCGGTTGTTAATGCAGATGTGCCGCTGGAAGTTAGTTGCGCATATTTACAGCCGAAGGTTTTGTTAATAGCAACTTCTAATTCTTTACTCTTCCAGATTCCTTTTCTGGGTCCGTCAAATCCATAGCGCATCAGGATGCCTGTTTCCAGTACATCATTTACTTCTTTTCTTTCTTTATCACTCCAGAGTTCGTAGCCGGGCATATTTTTTAGTTTGTAGTTTGAGGTTTGAAGTTGTTTCCTCGGGTCCGGCAAAGGTAAAAAACGTTGCTATGCTTCCTTTAAGGCTTTGGGGTATAAAACTCCCATTTTCCGTCTGGCTGAATTAAAATGGCAATTTCACTCAACTCACTTTCATTATTGTTTCGCCCAACTGCTGTTATAACATACCGGTAAGAAAAATGATTGGAGGAAAGAGTCTCTTTCAGTTGAAAACCCTCTGGTTTCACTACTATTTTCGATAAGTATCTGGGTACATTACCAAAGGTCTCAGTATGAGAGTCAGCAGCATACTGGTACACTACATAATATTTTATTTCCACGCTGTTCCTGGGGTCGGGTTTCACATCCAGTTGAATAATGGAGTCATTAATGATCGATCTTTCCACAATGGGAGGCCAGGGCTTTTCATTATCAATCCAGCGCATGGGAGGCAACAAGGCGGTGTGTTGGTAGTAATTATTTTTAAGGCTGTCATTCCAGCCATTCGGATTACGCTCAAAGGACTTGCTGCTGAAATAAATACTTCCCTGCACATTCGGATAACGGCGTAATAGTTTTATCTGGTTAGGTAACTCTTCCGGATTTTTCCATTTTGGATGATTCTCGGATGTGCGGTAAATGCCATGCCCGATATACACATGACGGCCATAACTGTTACGGCTCCACCAGTCCAGCATTTTTGCATAATCAATTTTATCATGGCCGATCTCAAGATAGAGCTGTGGGGTTACATAATCGATCCACCCTTTCTGCAACCATAATAAAATATCAGCGTACAGATCATCATAGTTGGTTTGCCCGGCACGGGTATCGCTTCCTCTTAAAGGGTCCTTATCCTTATTTCGCCAGACACTGAAAGGAGAAATACCAAAGCGGCACATCTTTTTTTCTTCTTTAATGGCTTTGCTCAATGCCAGGATGATTGAGTCAACATTGCTCCTCCGCCAGTCGTCCTTGCTAAGTGTGCTTCCCGAACGGTTATAGGATGCTGCATCAGGAAACTCTTTCCCGGGAATACGATAGGGGTAGAAATAATCATCCATATGGATGGCATCTACGTCATACCGTTTTACAATATCACGAACTACTTTTATTACAAAGGCCTGCGCCTCTTTATTTCCCGGATCGAAATATTTCTTATCACCATAAGTCAGGAACCATTCAGGATGAACACGGCTGATATGATTGGGAGCAACAGAAGACTGACCAATATGATGAACAGCCCGGTATGGATTCAGCCAGGCATGAAATTCCATTCCCCGTTTATGAGTTTCTTCTATCATGAACTGAAGAGGATCGTAATAGGGAGAAGGAGGTTTGCCCTGCTGACCGGTCAGCCACTGGCTCCAGGGTTCATATTGAGAGGGGTAAAATGCATCTGCCGCCGGACGGATCTGTACAATCATGGCATTCATTCCGTTTCGCTGGTGCAAATCCAGCAAACGGATATAATCTGCTTTTTGTTTTTCAGGGTCAGTAAGACCCGCTTGTGGCCAGTCGATATTATTAACAGTAGCTATCCAGACACCCCGGAATTCATACTTCGGTTGCGCCAGGGTAAGTTGAGTGGAAAGAAGAATAAAAAGTAGTAACAAGGTAGCGGCTTGCTTCATGTTTGTTTTCAGGTTCAGAATGAATAATCTGGCGAAATTACATCATTCAGCCCCATCCCGTATCTTATCGAGCAGGTCACTTAAAAGATTAGCATCTTTTTCTGAAAGATTGCTCAGGACAGCATCCATCTCATCCTGCTTTGCATCCAATCGTTCTAATAATTTTTTTCCTTTATCAGTAATAATTACGTCTACAAGACGACGGTCATTTTTACAAGTCACTTTTTTAACTAATCCTTTTACAATAAGCCGGTCCACAATACGGCTGGTATCGCTCATTTTTTCCAGCATTCTTTCTCTTATTTGCAGTGTAGAAAGAGGTTGAGGAAAACTACCCCTCAGAATACGAAGAATATTGAATTGTTGTGAGGTGATGTCTTCTGACTCGAAGATGCTTTTAGTTTTATCTTTCATCCAGGCCAGTGTATAAATAAGATTGATACTCGCTTTCTGGTGAGCATTACGAAATTTGGCCTGCTGTATGTCTTTTTCAATACCCATACTCCCGCAACTTATTATTAAATGTAAAAAGTTTTGGGCTAAGCTGACAAGCTTACCCAAAACTTATTGATACTGCTCAAAGGTATTTTAATTATTGTAGTAGAACTTTTCTTCTACAATTTTCCCGTTTTTCCAGCGCTGAACCGCCAATTGGGTATAGTTTCTTACGCCATAGTCTTTGTGGGTATAATCAAACCACCATTCTGTTACAGCCAGGTCATCGCTGTAAACAGTGTTTACCACTTTAGCTCCGCGAAATTCAGTAAGCCCATTTACAAAAGCTTCCTCGTACTGGCGATTGATGGCTTTGCCTTCACGGGCCGGGTAGTTGTTGTCCTGCATTACCACATCGTCTGCATAAAACTTATCAAAGGCATCAAGGATTTTTCCTTCCAGGATCATCTGGTTCAACTGGTCAACATTTGTTCTTAAGTCGCTCATGGTATTATTTTTTTCGTTATAAATATTTGAGAGAACAAAATTAATGTTGCAACATTGATTTTCCAAAAAATAATCACTTTTATTGTTCAATTAGCCATTTATTAACATTACAGGGGCAGCAACCGTGTATAAAAATCCCTCTTTGAGGTATTGGCGTATATGCATAAAATCGGTTGTTTTACCGAACGAACCACGAACCATTTAATTTTATTTTTATGAAGCTACTTTCCGAATCCATCCGCAGCTTTTTTGAAGGCTTTGCTTCCTTCTACACTTCTATCTACCATGAAATAAAGAATTGGTAGATCAGTGCATAGCCGAAGTTGCTGCTAACGAATATTTATCAGGAGGCCGGGTTGCTACCAGCTTCTTTTTTCAGCTGGCCGGAGAGTTTAAGAATAGTAAACAGGTGATGTGCTTCATGCAGCAAAAAGAAATTGATCCATTGCAGCAGCGTCATTTCTCCCATAGCGGGGTGGATGCCTTTTTTTATAAAATCTGTTTCCGGTAATGATACCATCCCCGATGCAATTTCTTTCCGGGTGGTAAGCATATCATGCATGATCTCTCTTATAGATTTACCGCAATTATCATGAAATAAGGGATCTGTTTCGGCAGTATAGCGTTCAAATACGGGATTGGCACCTTCAAGTATCTGTTTTACCCGTTTAATAAAAGTATGCTGGTAGGTTTGCAGGTGTACTATATTTTCAAAAATGGACCATTTACCTGTTATTATTTGCCTTCTTACCTGTTCTTCTGTAAGATCATCAATCAGGTCGACCAGTGTTTTGTGCTGGTATTGCAGCCGGGTGGATATGTGTGATGGTATTTGCATAATACAGCCTTTTAATAATTAGTCATTGCTCCACACTTTGGTTCCTTCAGAACAATTGGCACAGATATCAATATTCTTTCTTCCTTTTAATATCTGCTGCCTGAATTTACCATACTCACCATTTGTCCATATTTCTTTAAATGATTTTTTCTTAAGGTCTCCCAACTGGTGTTGTGCATCTTTATCAAAACAACAGGGCGCCACCAATCCGTCCCAGGTAATGACCGGATCGTGCCATAGCCGCCAGCAATGATTGGAAAGTTTTCCTTTAAATGTATATCCATCGGAAGTTTTCTGATAGCGGCTGTATTTATCAATAGTTGGTATCAGCTGATTGGGGTCATTCTTATAATCATATACCTGGGCTGTTTTGAACCATACATCATCCACCCCGGTTTCTTTGGCTAATTTTTTTACATCTTCTACCTGGTGCTCATTAGGTTTTACTACCAGGAACTGAAACACCACAAATGGCTTCTTGCTCTTGAGTTCTTTCTTCCATTTCACAATATTCTTTGCGCCTTCAATTACTTTATTCAGTTGCCCGCCTACACGGTATTGTTCATATACATCTTGTGTGGTGCCATCTATTGAAATGATCAGGCGGTCCAGTCCGCTTTCAATGGTTCTTTTTGCATTGGCATCAGTAAGGTAATGGGCATTGGTGGAAGTGGCTGTATAGATCCTCTTTTTGGATGCATACTCAACCATATCAAGGAAAGATGGGTTGAGATAAGGCTCGCCCTGGAAATAGAAAACGAGGTAAAGAAGTTCTTTATGTAACTGATCAATTGTTTCACTGAAAAAATCTTTTTGCAGCATTCCGGTAGGGCGGGTAAAGGCCCTCAGTCCACTGGGACACTCAGGGCATCGCAGATTACAGGAAGTAGTAGGTTCAAATGAAATTGAAACAGGATAACCCCATTGTACCGGTTTCTTTGTCCATTTACTGATATAATAACTACTCATCACTTTTACCCCGTTCCAGGCCCGGCGGGGCGTAAGCTTGGATAGTAAATTGAAACTGTCTCTTCGGTTAAATCGGCTCATCAGGAGTAAAGTTAAGTTGGTATCTTCAAATGCTTTTCCGATGAAATACCCGATTATTCCATACCGTATTTTTCCGCTCGGTGATTCAGCCCTCACTATTGATTTCGGAAATGTAATAGATGAGGATGTCAATAAGTGTGTATTTGCCTGTTTTCACCAGTTGCAACAAGATCCCCTGCCCGGAATAATTGAGTTGATCCCCGCTTACAGTTCTCTCACGGTTTGTTATGACGTAGTCACTGTGAAAAAAAGAGTTCATAGCGGTAAAACTGGATTTGAATCGATAAAAGAATGGGTTGAAGGTAAATTAGATCAGCCATTCTCGTTTGATGAAACAGCGACAGTTGAGATAAAAATTCCCGTTTGTTATGCTGCTGAATTTGCCCCGGATATTGAACAATTAGCCAGAACAAAAGGGCTCTCACCAGAAGAGGTAATAGAAATTCATACATTAAAATCGTACAAAGTATACATGCTGGGTTTTTTGCCTGGCTTTGCCTATATGGGAGAAGTGGATGAAAGAATTACAATGCCGAGAAAACAACAGCCACAAAATATTTTGCCCGGTAGTGTGGGTATTGCGGGCAAACAAACAGGCATTTATCCCTTTGCATCACCGGGAGGCTGGCAAATTATTGGACGGACACCTTTAAAACTGTTTGATATTGAAAAAGAGAGTCCGGCCTTATTGAAAGCCGGGCAAACAGTTCGGTTTTACTCAATCAGTAAGAATGAGTTTGAAAATTATTAAAGCAGGGGTGTTGGATACGATACAGGACCTGGGCCGGTATGGTAACCAGCAGCTGGGTATTAATCCCGGCGGGGCTATGGATAAGGTTGCCATGCAAACAGCTAATGCCCTGGTCGGAAATGATTTATCCGAAGCGGTTATTGAATTGCATTATCCTGCATCTGTCTTTTTGTTTTCTCGGCCAGCCCTTATCGCCTTGAGTGGGGCTGAATTTTCAGCCAGTATTAATGGGGAACCTGTTGCTAATCTTCGTGTTATTGCAGTGAATAAAAATAATGCACTTCAATTTCATAAACCAGTAAATGGAGCAAGAGCCTATCTCGCTGTTCATGGGGGATTTGAAATAGAAAAATGGCTGGGAAGCGGAAGTACAAACCTAAAGATTAAAGCCGGCGGTTTTCGTGGAAGGGGTTTAAGTAAAAGCGATGAGATTCCTTTCAAATGCAATATTGATTTCTCAGCACTTTTTAATAAAAAGGAATTCAAGGTATTGCCCTGGTCGGCTGATACATGTTTTGCAGAGGATTCAAAAGAAGTATTTGTTTTACCAGGTAACGAGTGGGATAAGCTGACTGTTACATCAAAAGAAATATTTACCAGCACTCCGTTTGTAGCAACCAAACAATCCGACAGGATGGGATATCGTTTAGGTAATAATCCGCTCAGCTCAGTTTCAACGGAAGAATTAATTTCTTCTGCAGTTGATTTTGGTACTATTCAGTTACTGCCAGATGGAAAATTGATCGTGTTGATGGCAGATCACCAGACTACCGGCGGCTATCCCAGGATAGCCCATGTAATTACAGCACATCATTCAAGACTGGCGCAACTCAAAACAGGGGACGGAATCTGGTTCCGGCTGACAGACCAGCTAACGGCAGAGGAATTATTGTTACAACAAAAAAGACATTTGCTGCAACTTCAAAATGCTTGTACTTTCAAGTTACACCAATACTTACAAAAACATGGATATTAACTGTGATATGGGTGAAGGCATCGGTAACGAAGAACTCATAATGCCTTTTATCAGCTCGGCTAATATTGCCTGCGGATATCATGCAGGAGATGTTGAAACGATGCAGCATATAATAGAATTATGCAATAAGCATCATGTTGCTATTGGTGCACATCCATCCTTTCTTGACAGAGAAAATTTTGGAAGAACCGAAATAGGGCTGCCTGTTGATGATCTGTATGAACTCATCACTCAGCAACTTATAATTCTCAATGAAGTGGCTTCCTCTGTTGATCAAAAATTGGTGCATGTAAAACCACACGGGGCACTCTATAATATGTCTGCCAAAGATGCATTAGTGGCAAGTATTGTTGCAAAAGCAGTAAAGGATTTTGATAATGATCTTGTATTGTTTGGCTTAAGCGGCAGCCATTCTGTTCGTGAAGCAAAAATGGCCGGATTAAAAACACGCAGTGAAGTATTTGCCGACAGAACTTACCAGGATGACGGTACACTAACGCCCCGTACAGTATCAGATGCATTGATCACAGATACAAACGAAGCGGTAGAACAAGTATTGCAAATGATGAACGAAGGTACTGTTACCACTTTGTCAGGAAAAAAGATACCTGTGGTGGCCGAAACAGTTTGTATTCATGGTGATGGGGTACAGGCGGTTGAAATTGCCAAAGCAATTTATAATGCTACCCAAAAATAATTCTGCCATACTAGGTGCGGCCTTTTTAATGGCTACTTCCGCCATTGGCCCCGGGTTTCTTACGCAGACTTCTTTGTTTACTGAACAATTGCTGACCAGTTTTGGGTTTGTAATTCTTATTTCCGTATTGCTTGATATCGGAGCACAGCTCAATATCTGGCGAATCATTTCTGTTAGTGAATACAGGGCACAGGATATAGCCAACAAACTCTTGCCGGGTCTTGGTTTTTTTTTAGCGGGACTGATTGCCTTTGGTGGGTTGGTATTTAATATCGGAAATATTGCCGGAACAGGATTGGGATTGAATGTACTGACAGGTATTGATACGAAAGCCGGTGCTATAATCAGTTGTATGATTGCCCTGGGAATTTTTTGGTATTCGGAAGCGGGAAAGCTGATAGACATATTTGTGAAGATCCTTGGTTTACTGATGATCGGTCTTACTGTGTATATCGCCTTTTCTTCACATCCTCCCGTTAGCGAGGCATTGTTCAGAACAGTATGGCCGGAGAAAATAGATGTCATGAAGATTGTGACACTGGTGGGTGGTACAGTAGGGGGATATATTTCATTTGCCGGGGCACACAGACTTATTGACGCAGGAGTAAAGGGTAAAAAAAATATTTCGCAGGTAACAAAAAGCTCTGTCAGTGGTATCCTTATCACTTCCTTTATGCGGTATATTTTATTTTTAGCCGCATTGGGGGTAGTGTGGCAGGGAATAAAATTATCAGCTGATAATCCGGCAGCTTCCGTATTTCAATCAGCTGCGGGAGAGATCGGCTATAAATTTTTTGGTATTGTGATGTGGAGTGCAGCCATTACTTCTGTTGTAGGGGCCTCTTATACCTCAGTTTCTTTCTGGAAAACACTATCACCTGTCGTCAAAAATCATGAGAAAATTGTTACCAGCATTTTTATCATTATTTCTACGCTCATTTTTCTTTATGTTGGCCAGCCTGTCAGGTTATTGGTATTGGCAGGAGCTGTTAATGGATTGATTTTGCCAGTGGCATTAGCTGTTATGCTGATAGCGGCCAATAAGTCCTCTGTTGTTAAGCAATACAAACACCCTGTACTGCTTAAAATTATCGGGTGGCTGGTAGTGGCAACGATGACATATATGGGCATTTTAACTATCCAGCAGAGCGTTGGGAAATTGTTTTAGGGAAGGCAGTAAAAACAAAAAAGCCCAACCATAGGGTACGTTGAGCTTTTTGTTATCATCCATCCTTGTTTTGTGTCCAATCAGCCGTTTAATATTTTAGAGCCAAGCAAATAATTCTTGCCGGGATGATATATGAAAAGACAGGTTCCGTTTTTTATAGTAGTAATAATATCTGTAGCTTCTTTTTTGGGTACGGCAGGACAGCCCCAGCTGCGGCCCATGTATCCGCCTTGCTGTACACGGCTTTCATTTACATAGTCTGCACCATGTATCACAATGGTTCTCATCAATGCTTTATCATTATATCCGGGATCGACACCATTGATACGTAACGATAACCCATGCTTTCCGATATACGTATTATCAGTAATGTAAAAACCAAGACTGCTTTGTAAAGATTCAGGTTTGTTGGAAAAGCTGTTTGCAAACTCTGCACCGGAGTTTTTACCATGTGCAACGTAAGTGTTGGTAACAAGCTTACTGTTCTCAACATCTATAATATATAATCTTTTCTTTTTGGAAGACTGACTGAAATCACAGATCGTTAAATAGTTACTGCGCCTGATCATATTCTTTTTGATGAGCTGCTCATATCCCTTCCAGGCATAATCAAAAGCTTCTTTTGACAAACCATATTGCTGCAGGTTGATATCATTATATAAGGCCGTTGCAGCATCTGCTATTATTGGAGCATAAGATAAATCTGTATGTGATACAGGAGAAACCGAAACAGGATAACTGTTTACAGTTTGATGAGACGGGATAATTGTGAACGATGTGCACAATAATCCCATAGATATTGGGACAAAAAGTTTTCTCACTCAGGTACGGTTTTTCAAACTATCAAACGTAATGCAAGGCCAAAATATTATCGGTAACTTAATAATGCAAGAATTAAATGATTGTTTTTTAATTAATTGCGAATAATTACTAAGAACTTGCAATAACTATACGGGAAAATCTACGAAATGGCTGTGTTTGTGCGAATTATTACGATAATAAGTAAGAGTAAAGCCTGTGTATATAATTACTGTGTGGATCAGTTTTCCATTATCTTATGTATATCCCGCTGTTTGGTGACAAATTCACTGGAATATATTTTTAAGAGTAGCATGAATAAGGAGATCAGCAATGGCCCGAATATAAGCCCGATAAAACCAAACAGGTTTAGCCCGATAATAACACCAAAAATGGTGGTAAGAGGATGAACATCGCCTAATTTTCTGAGGAGGGTAAAGCGAAGCACATTATCGACTGTACCAATTATACCAAATCCAAATATAAGCATGGCTATTCCCTGCCAGTTTTGCCCGTTGGCAAAGAAAATGATGGCCAGCGGAACATATGCCAATGCGGCGCCTACTACTGGAAGCATTGCTGCGATGCAGGTGACACCAAACCAGAAGAAAGGTTCTTTAACACCGAGAATGAGGTAGCCAATTAATCCAACCAGTCCTTGCGCAAAAGCGATCATAGGTATTCCAATAGCATTGGAGGCTACCATCTTGTTTACCTCTTTCCCCAATCTTGCCACATTCTTATCATGCAGGGGAATATATTCATAGAGTGCATCTTCCATCTTCCTGGCATTTACCAGCATGAAATATAAAATGAAGTACATGAAAAAGATAGTAGTGAGTGTATTGAATGTGGCGCCTAAAATGCCGGGTAAGCTTTTTGCAATAAAATCACCCAGCTTATTAATATTCTCATCACTGGCAATTTCAATATTAAATCGTTGTTCAATCCCTCCGACCACTTTTTTCAATGCCTCTACCAGTTCAGCAGAGTGCTGAATGGCATAGGTAACTTTTGATGATAACATATTAGCCAGTAAACCGATTGGAAGCAGTATAACTATAAAAGAAATCAGCATGAGTAAAATAGCTGTCCACCCTTTTCGCCATTTCTTCTTTTCTGTCAGGTGGAGCATGGCCTTATGCATCAGTATATAAATAGTGATGGCTCCGAGGAAAGCAGGCAGGAAAGTGTAAAGCTGCCAGAAAAGGACAATACCAAGCAATAGTATAATGATGATGAAAAAAAATTGCCGGATCCGGTTCTGGTCAATTACATTATTACTCATACGTATAAGTATAGATAGACTACTAAGGTAAAAAGGTTTTTGCCAGTAAGAATAAAGAAAGACAGGAATTGCCTTATTCAAAACAATTCCTGCCGGAAAAGCATTCAGTTTATACTTTAATTTCTTTCCACTTCCCTTTCTTAAAATAATACCATGCAGCAAGGGCAATCGCAGTTTCGGCAGCAGGAATTGCTATAAATGCACCAACAGGGCCCATATCCAATGTATTTACCAGCAGGTATGCTAAGGGTACCTGGAAAAGCCAGAAACCAATAAAATTTATCCAGGTAGGTGTTTTGGTATCGCCGGCGCCATTCAATGCCTGTATCATTACCATACCCACACCATAAAAAATATAGCCACAGCCAATGATTTGCAGCGCCAGTACTCCAAAATGGTGAACCGTTGGCTCATTGGTGAATATGCTGATGATCGGTGAAGCAAACAGCAGAAATAATAACATTACTCCTGCCATAAAAATGGCATTGTATCTTGTTGAAAGCAATACACTTTTTTCTGCCCTGTCCGGTTGTTTGGCTCCCAGGTTCTGGCCTACTAATGTTGCAGCTGCATTGCTTAAGCCCCAGGCAGGTAAAATAAAGAATACCACATTCCTTATGGCTACCTGGTAGCCGGCCGATGCATCAGTGCCTCCGTATTTTGCCACTAATACCGCCAGGACGATCCAGCTTCCTGATTGAATAACAAATTGTAAGGTAGCCGGCGACGCCACTGCTACAAGAGTTTTTACAACTGGTACATCCCATTTAAAATGGGAGGCTTTTACTTTAATAATGCCCTTTCCTCTAAAAAAGTGGTAGCATTGATATAATACACCGGTACCCCGGCCGATTACCGTTGCAATGGCAGCTCCTTTCAATCCGAGTTCAGGAAAAGGACCATACCCATTAATAAGTACGGGGCATAATATGATATTGATGATACTGGCGATCCATAAGCTTCGCATGGCCATGGCCGCATCACCGGCACCCCGGAAAATACCATTGATCAGAAATAGTAAGATAATCACAACACTTCCGCCCAGCATAATGCGGGTAAATACCGCTCCTTCTTTTACTACCTCGGGGGAGCCACCCATAATCCGTAATATATCCGGTGCAAAGACAATTCCGATAGTACTGATAACAACAGTCACCAGCAGGGCTATCAGTATTGATTGCATACCTGCATGTGCGGCAGCATCAGGATTTTTTTCACCAATACGCCTTGCTACTACAGCGGTGGCAGCGGTACTTAACCCAATAGCTATAGAATAAACAATGGTAATAGCTGATTCAGTAAGACCTACGGTGGCAATGGCATTGGCGCCGAGTTTACCGACAAAGAACATATCAACTACAGCAAAAACAGATTCAAGACTTAATTCAAGGATCATTGGAATAGCCAGCAGAACAATAGCGCTGCGGATACTACCCTGCGTATAGTCATGCTCGTCACCCCGGAGGGACTGTTTGACTAATGAAAAGAAATGAGATACCCTATTGGTATTGGTTGTTTGTTTCAACATGATTAAAAGCTTTTGAAATTAAGCTAAAATGAAAAGATTGAAGCAACGAAAAGTTGCAATTGGTAATAGCCTTAAATAACAGGTTCTTTCCCGAAGATTGCGGGATTTAAAATGGAGTCGAACCCTGGCAGATTTTCATATTCGTATGCTTGAAAGTGGGAGCGAAGATAGAAAAAAGGATAAACCCGGCAATCACATAAAGATGTGACAGTAGTTTTTTGCCGGTTTTAAAAGCATAGCAACCCCGCCCTGATTTGATGCACAGCAGTGACCATTGCAGGTTTTTGTTCCCTGTTAAATGCCCAAAATCAGACAAATGAGTAACGGTAGTCATATGATTTCATATAGAAAAAAATTGACCTTGGGTTAAATTCCGGAACCATAAACCCGCAAACATGCCTGCCGATACAGTACAACAACTGGTGGAACCCGGGCAAACACAAATGCTCAACCAGTTATGGGAATTGCAACTACAAAATGGTTTTATTAACGACAAGGATATAAAGCTGATTGCAGGGCGGTTCGATCTTTCAACTATTGAAGTGGAAGGAGTTGTTTCCTTTTATCATTTTTTTCACCGGAAGCCCACCGGTAAATACACCATTTATCTCAACAACAGTATTGTTGCAGATATAAAGGGGTTCAGCCGCATCAAAGAAACTTTTGAAAGAGAAACAGGTGCTGTGTTTGGCTCTGTAGACCGTACCGGTACATTCGGTTTGTTCCTTACACCTTGTATCGGGTTGAGCGACCAGGAGCCTTCTGCATTAATAAATTTTTATCCTTTCACTAATCTGAATGCGATCAAAGTAAAAGATATCATTGCTTCACTTCGAAATGGTGCAACGCCGGAGTCCGTTTGTGATACACCGGCTGATAATATCAGGTATACCCCGCCGGGGAATAAAAGCATTTTCTTTAAAAAGTTTATGGATGGATCGGCACTGGCCAATACAGCAAAACTGGGTGCTGAAGGAGTTTTAGAAGAATTGAAAAAAACAGAACTGGCTGGCCGGGGTGGTGCTTATTATCCTACCTGGAAAAAATGGAAAGCGGCTAAGGATCAGCCTGCCCTTCCAAAATATGTTGTCTGTAATGCGGATGAAGGAGAACCCGGCACTTTTAAAGACAGGGTGTTGATGAACACTCAGGCGAAATCGCTGATCGAAGGAATGATGATCTGCGGCTACACTATCGGCGCTGAATACGGTATCATTTACCTGCGGGGGGAATACAGATGGCTTCAGCATAAACTAGAAGATGCAATCAGTGAATACCGAAAAACCGGTTTGTTGGGAAAAGATTGCGGAAATATCAAAGGATTCAATTTCGATATCAGGATACAAATGGGCGCCGGCTCCTATGTATGTGGTGAAGAAACTGCGTTACTCGAATCACTGGAAGGCAAAAGAGGTGAACCAAGGACCAAATGGTTTTTCCCTGTTGAAAAAGGGTATTTGCAACAACCTACTGTTATCAATAATGTAGAAACATTTTGTGCTGCGGCCCGCATACTGGAAATGGGTGCAGACGAGTATCTGCAAATGGGGATTCCCGGTTCACCCGGCACCAAACTCATCAGTGTGTCCGGTGATTGCAAACTTCCCGGCATCTATGAAATTGAATGGGGTATGACAGTGGCTGAATTATTGGAACTCTGTGAAGCCGATGATCCTTATTATATCCAGGTAAGCGGTCCATCCGGTGAATGCATTTCCATTAAAGAAAAATATCGCCGCATTTCTATGCTCGACCTGCTGGCCCGTAAAGACATTCGTTGCGGTGGTTCATTTATGATCTTCAATAAACAACGAGACCTGGTAAAAGTGCTGCTGAATTTTTCTGAGTTCTTCAAATCAGAATCCTGCGGCATTTGCACACCTTGCCGTGCAGGGAACTTTATCATACAGCGTAAACTGGAAAGACTGGACAACGGCCTTGCCAATGAAAAGGACCTGGAAGAATTAAAGAGCTGGAGCACCATTATGAAAAATACGAGCCGTTGCGGATTGGGTAAAACAGCTACGAACAGTTTGATCTTCTCCATGGAGAAATTTCATGATTACTTCCACAACAAATTAGATAAAGACTTCAACGGGCTGAACCTGAAGTTTGATATGGAGGCTGCGACAGAAGAATATGAGAAATATAAAATCTGATGACATGGCAGACATGCTGAACATAACGATTGATGGCAAAAGTATTCAGGCAGAAAAAGGAAAGAACCTGATGCAGGTAGCTAAAGAAAATGGCATTTTCATACCATCACTCTGTTATTACGAACACATAGAACCGCCACTCGGTACCTGCCGGGTATGCACCTGCAAAATAAATGGCAAGTTCGGCCCGGCCTGTACAGAAAAAATATCAGAAGGCCTTTCCATAGAAGTTAATTCTGAAGAATTAAAGGATACCCGCAAGGCCCTGGTGGAAATGATGTTTGCGGAAGGCAATCATATCTGCCCTGCCTGTGAAAAAAGCGGTAACTGTGATCTGCAGCATATGGGTTATGAACTCGGAGTTTCTTCTACCCGCTTCCAACACCTTTTTAAAGACCGTATCATTGATTTCAAACCGAGCAGGATGGTTATGGAACACAACCGTTGTATCAAATGCCTGCGTTGCGTGGTAGATGTAAAAACCGACGATGGTAAAAAAGTATTTACCTATCAAAACCGGGGTAATGAAACATATGTGGGAATCGATTATGACCAGGAAGTAAAGCTTACAGAAGAACAAGCGATAAATGCTATGAAGATTTGCCCAACCGGGGCCATCATTGTTCGGGGAGCAAGCCTTGCAGCACCTTTTGGCGAAAGGAAATTTGATATGGAATCTGTGCAAAAAGATTATAACAAGAAAAAACAAACACATAAGAGCAGGCAACCGGTAATGGGTAAAAAGATTGTGGCCACTGTTTCATTAGCCGGTTGTTTTGGTTGCCATATGTCATTACTGGATATTGATGCAGACCTGCTGGATGTGGTCGAGCTGGTATCCTTCGATAAATCACCGCTTACAGATTTTAAAGAGTTCACTTCCCGTTGTCATATTGGTATCATCGAAGGCGGTGTATGCAATTCAGAAAATGTAGAAACGCTTCGCAAATTCAGGGAACATTGTGATGTACTTGTAGCACTGGGTGAGTGTTCAGTATGGGGCGGACTTCCGTCCATGAGAAACAGCATACCGCTGAGTGAATGCCTGGAAGAAGCTTATCTCAATTCTGCTACCAGTGAACCGGGTGCTAATATCATTCCCTATCATGAGGATTTACCAAAAATTCTTGACAGGGTGTATGCCTGCAATGAAATAGTTAAGATAGATTATTATATACCCGGCTGCCCACCTGATGCCAATCACATCTGGAAAGCCGTGAAAAATATTTTGTGGGGAGAAGAGTATTCCATTTTGTATTCAGAGTTTAAGTACGATTAATGTATTGAAATATGAACAGGAAGATTACCATAGACCCTGTAACAAGGGTGGAAGGCCACGGCAGGGTTACTATACACCTCGATGAATACGGACAGGTGAAAGATTCTTTTTTTCACATTGTAGAGTTCAGGGGTTTTGAACGTTTTATACAAGGTCATCCTTATTGGGAAGCACCTGTATTAGTGCAGCGCTTATGTGGTATCTGCCCCGTAAGCCATCACCTGGCAGCTGCCAAAGCCATTGACCAGATCGTAGGAGTTGATCCCAAAGATCTTTCACCTACCGCCACCAAACTTCGCCGGCTGATGCATTTTGGACAAGTGTTTCAATCTCATGCATTACATTTCTTTTATCTCGCATCACCTGATCTGTTGTTTGGAGTAGATGCTCCGGTAGAAAAAAGAAATGTGGTGGCAGTGGCTGTTGAGAACAGGGAGTTGGCCATCAAAGGCATCACCATGAGGAAGTTTGGACAGGAGGTTATCAAAGCGGTTGCCGGCAAAAAAATTCACGGTATCCTGGCTGTTCCCGGAGGTGTACATAAAACATTTACCGAAAAAGAAAGAGATTATTTTCTCGATGGTAAGAACATTGAGAATATTGACACAATGATCGAATGGTCAGTTGCGATGGTGAACTTTATGAAAAACTATCATGAACAGAACCGGAAGTTCCTCGATGATTTTGCATATTTCCCCTCAGGACATCTTGGCATGGTAAACGATATGGGCGGGCTGGACTTATATGATGGAAAATTGAGAGCTATTGACAGTGAAGGCAACAGAACATTACATGATATTGCAACAGATCTTTACCAGGATTATTTTTCTGAAGCGGTATCCCAATGGTCATACATGAAATTTCCTTACCTGAAAAAACTGGGAAGAGAAAAAGGATGGAACAGGGTGGGCCCATTGGCAAGAATGAATGTATGTGATTTCATTACTACTCCCCTGGCGGAGAAAGCAAGACAGGAGTTCATCTCTTTTACGGGAAAGAGAGTGAATAACAGTACTATGTATTCACACTGGGCCAGGTTGATCGAAGTGCTGCATTGCGCAGAAGAGATGAAAATACTGCTGAACGACCCTGAACTGATGGGAAGCGATCTTATTCGTAAAGGCACACCCCGGTTGAAAGGCATTGGAATTATAGAAGCACCCCGCGGCACACTCACCCATCATTATGAAGTGAATGAAAAAGGAATGATCACTAAATGCAATCTCATCGTATCCACCACGCATAATAATGATGCGATGAATACCGCGGTGAAATGGGTGGCCAATAATGTGATCAGCCGTAAAGGCCATATCACCGATGGCATGCTGAACCAGGTGGAAGTAGCGATAAGAGCATACGACCCTTGCCTGAGCTGTGCCACCCAGGCTATGGGTAAAATGCCGCTGAAAGCAGAACTATATAATCATAAAGGAGAGCTGGTAGATGAAAAATTCAAGAACTGAAAAAGGCGACATATTAGTAATTGGAATTGGTAACAGCGGCCGCCGGGATGACGGATTAGGCTGGAAATTTACCAGCCTGGTAGATCATGCAGGACTGAAAATGTTCGACTGCGAATTTCGCTACCAGTTGCAGGTCGAGGATGTATTACTGGTCTGCAGGTACGACAAGGTAGTTTTTATCGATGCCTCACATAGTGAACTGAAAGAAGGATTTGAATTACAACCCTGTATAGCAGCACATCATTATTTTTTCTCCTCCCATATGCAAAGCCCGGAAACCATCCTGTACCTCGCTAAAGAGCTGTATAATAAAACTCCCGAGGCTTATACATTAGCTATAGCAGGGTATAACTGGGGCCTTGGAAATTCACTGAGCAAAGAAGCGGAACCGAACCTGCAAAAAGCCATTTCATTTTTCGAAAAGAAATTTATTCCGGCTGTTGGTAACAGGGCCTGAAATTTTATTTAACTGCCATCTTTACCCTTATTCTTCTGTCTATGCAGGCTAAGTATGAAGCAGTGACATTTATGCAGCATAATGCCTCAGCCAGTAACTTTACCGAATGATTGTTCACAGGGAGATACCTTATAGCGAATTGACCGGCATCAATGTCATATATAAGGCCGGACAAAAGAAGCGCCGGAAGGGAAAAAATTTTATGGTAACTCATGAAAGAAGTAGATTATTAGAGGAAACCCATTATTACCCGTTTGGATTAACAATGGCTGGCATCAGTAGTAAAGCACTGGCCTTCGGAAAATCAAATAACTACAAGTATAACGGAAAAGAGAAACAGGAACAGGAATTCGCTGATGGCAGCAGCCTGGAATGGTATGACTATGGTGCAAGGATGTATGATGTGCAGATTGGAAGGTGGCATGTTATTGATCCTAAGACAGATATACTGCATAGCTGGTCAACTTATAATTATTCATTTAATAATCCAATAAATTATATTGATCCCGATGGAAAATTTAGCGTGACTTTTTCTGGTCAGTTTTTAAAAGATAATGGGATATCCGATGTAGCAGGATTTTCTAGGTTCATTTTGGAATATACAAATTCGATTGAAAAATTTGTAAATGAAGATAAAAATAAGGATGTATTAGATGAAATACAAAGGACTACTGGGTTAGAAAGAGATCGAATTATGCATGATCTTACATCGGATTCAGGCCCGGTACTTGAGTTATTAGATATTCAAGGAGGAATTGAAAGTCAAAATATATCTGAAAATAAAATTTATATGAGTGGTCGTGGGTTGATAGCTCAGTATAAGGCAAAAATAACTGGTAATGACGAAGAGGCATACTATCATGGTATTGCAAATATTATGTACGCTTTACATGAATATGGCCATCTTGGAGATAAGATATCAAATAACGGACTAAATTCAGGACAAGATGATTATTTGCAAAATGGCGATTTGCCATTTAGTTCCAAGAAATCTGGTCAGGTCCCAATTGCTATCACTGGGCATAGAGGATCAGATATAGATTATCGGATTTTAAATGGAAAGGCACCTATTACAAGGTATTCTGGTTCATATAGGCAAATATCTTATTGGGATACAGCAAACAGGACTCTTGACCCGGAATTTGTTGAAATGGTGAAAAATTCAGCAAGGTTTGGCCCATATGTAAAGTCTAAATGAAATTTTTTATGCAAAAAATTATTTTCTTATTTTTTTCTGTTCATTTAATGCGAGTGCTCAGCATTCATACAAAGATGTTCAAAGCGAAGTATTGGAATTATATAAAAGAGTAAATTCCATTTATGGGAATGTCTATATTGATACCTCTTGCGCAAAGTCTGAAACTTCTGAGTTGAAATATAGAATTAGCAAGGAGGATTACGAAAACATTAATAGGATTATTTCATCTAATAACATGAAGGCTATTGATAAGAGATATTATTGCTCATACAGTTTTGGTTCAAGTAGAGTTATTTCAAAAGAAGATTTCTATAAACTAAGAGACAATATTATTGAGTACTCACATTATGAAGTAAGTTATAATAATAAATTAGACAGTTTAATTCAAGAAATGAGTGTCCTCTCATTAAGAACAGATTCTCTTGCTGTCAACAACTTAAACAACTCACGTCTTGTTCTAAAGTCCTCATATTGGCGGTTGGATTCTGAGAAAAGAGAGAGGTCAAGAAAAAAAATATTTAACATTAATTCGGTATTTGAATCTGAAAAGTATATTCTAATTGTTTATAGTATTTCTGAACTTCATTCAATATTGCATACTAAAACATATTTTGATTTTATTCTAAAATAATAGCCGGGTAGTGTTAAAGCAGTATTGGAAAAAAGTTTATCAATCAATTACCCACGCATTTCTATCATGGTTCGTAATAATATAAAATTTTTTACTCCCGGTTAAGCCAAATAAAATACTATCAACTTTAAAAAGGGGATATCTAAAAGTGGTATCCCTTTCGTTAATCCTTAAGTGTATTGCTGAACTATCTTTTTTCTTTTTGTAACTACCTATTGAATACCCCAACACGATGTCCTTATTTTTTTGCCTTTGTTGGTGTTCCGTAAAAGCATCACGCCGCTGTCATGTCTTCGGCAGATAAATTGTGTCTGGTGTGTGGGTGCTGCAGCCTTGGCAAGAGACCAACAGCAGATGCTTTAGGAAATCCTTATCTTAGTTTCTGTATTTATTCCCACATTTTTGACACATTACATGGATTGAAGAAAGTGGTTTCCTCAGTTCGTTTGTTGGTGTTTTTACCAGTCACACCAAGGGCTGCACACAACACACAACAAAGGCCGCTCAACGATTCGGGAAGACCAACAAGGGTGAAAAACACTAATCACAACGAGATTCAGGAACAAATTACTCTTTAAGATAACAAAGGCCTTTAATATCAGGAGTATTATATAGCTTATAGATTCCCTTCTCTGGCTCTATGCATATTGTTGTTCTCGGGTCATAGTTATAACAAGCAACATCTGCATAATTTGACACTTTAGGCGATTCTTTTTCTAATATCCAGTGTAATTCTATAGCATAATAACGGCCTTTGCGAACTCTGCATGATTTGGGCTGGTTCTGCTGAATTTTGCTAACTATTTTATAAGTACTATCGCCCTTTGTTGCATAAATCACATACCAGTTTCCAATCGTTTTGATTTTCGTAATATAATAGTAGTCTTTACCACTCCCAACCTCTTTATTTAATTTCTTATTATAAGAACAAGAAGCTAAAAAAAGTAATATCAAATAATAAATAGATTTCATTCTGGATAAGTTAAAATAACAACCTTGTTTCCTTTTTTACCCGGAACATACCATTCTCGTTTCTTATAATCCGCAGGAGGACTTCCATCATCATTAAACTCCAGCAATTTTCCTGCGCCATCATAATAATTAGTATAAACAGTTATGCCTGGAGTTGCTTTTTTATGTGCAGTAGGATAAACAGAACCTTCACCCCCTGACTCAGGTGATGACACTCCGGACTTCTGAGAGATTAATGCCCCTTGATATGCTTCTGTAACTTCATGAAGCATTTGTTTACCCGGTTTACCAACCGCATCGCTCATTTTCGCTGTATTGTCTGGATTGACTGACTGCTCAGCAACAACCGTATTGCCTTTAGGGTCTGCTGTTACGGTATTCCCCATAAACGAGCCCCCAATCATTAACCCTCCATTAGGCGCTTTATTTGATGATGATGTGTTTACATTTACCACAACACTATGGTCATCAATTGCTTTTACCAACTGGCTTGCATCTTTAGACAGCTTACCGCTTTCCTGCTTGTATGTTACATTTCCTTTATCATCCATAGAAAGGGTAAGTTGGCCTTTCACTGATGCCTGCAACTGGTCAAATGCTTTTTGTCGTTCAGTACCATTTATATTTACATCAGTTGGCCCCATCCCATCAGGGTCTATAAATCGTATCGGGTTATCAAAAGCAAAATTGTAAGGAGAGTGCCTACGCATTTTGTCTGCTAACGGGTCTATGTTGAACCACCTTCCTATTTGTGCATCGTACATCCTTGCTCCAAAGTCGCTCCATTCTAAACCACTTCCGTCACTAAATTCCTTTTCCTGTTTCTCTTTCCCGTTGTACTTGTAATTATTTGCTTTCCCGAAGGCCAGTGCTTTGGAGCTGATACCCGCCATTGTTAACCCAAACGGATAATAATGCGTTTCCTCTAATAATCTACCTCTTTCATGTGTTACCATAAAGTTGTCAAAGTACACCAATGCGTCACTTTCATTGGTAAAGTAAACATACACATATCCGCTTTTCCCTGCTGTTATCGCATTACTAAAATTACGACTTAATGTACCCTTTACATTAGGTGTATAATCCACCTTCAGCACCACACTGTTCGTCGCATCAAATTTAAACTGGTCATCAAAAAACAAGATATTCATATAGGCTTTCGGGGCCTGGTTGCCACCGCTGGTACTGGCAGGGGTATTTAATAGCGTAGTAAAGACTGAGTTGGCAGATAACTGGCTGTTTATTGTGGCAGCTTCCCCTTTAATTAAATTTCCTGCAGTATTAGTATTACTAAAGCTACCTGACAAGCTGTTTACAAAACTGTTCAGCGGGTTTGCTGTGCTATTATCAGTATTTGTTTCGGTATAATAATATTCCACACTGGCATGGATACGGTCTCCCGCCATTACTTTCAAAAATTTTGTAGCCCCGATAGAAGTGGTTGACTTCCTCACTAACCGTACATAGCTTCCATTGGCTGAATTATCACCAAACCCGCCAGGCCTGGCGGTGCGAACACCGGTTACATTAATGGACTGACCATTTGCATCCTCCCAATGGGCATCCTGGTTCAGCACTTCCTGGCTTCCGCTGCTGCCTTCAAAACTTAGTGCCGGGTATGCATCACTCTTCATTTCTTCCGTCAGTACCATCCGCACATTCCCTAAATGGTCTTTTAAGAAGTAGTCATATTCAAATTTGGCAGGGTTAGCACCTTCTGCTGCAACAAACCGTATCCTTCCTTCTTCATGACCTATAAACTGAAGGGTGTCGTTCTGGTATATCCCTCCGCCCAGGTACAGCGTGGTTTTCACCGGTTGCCCTGTCTCCGTCACTTCTTTGAGCATTTTGTTGCCCGCAGCATCATAACTGTAATTGATAGTTCCTTTTACAGCGCCTCCTGCATCCCTGATAGATATAGTCTGTGGCAGGTTTAAATGATTATAGACAATATCTTCAGCTGATGCTGTACCTACATCCTTATTCAGATCTTTTTTCAGATTCCCGTTCACATCATAGGTGTAATCAGTAGCAGCGTTTGTTTTCACACCGCCAAGGATACCCATGTAAACAGCAGAACTGCGAAAATCACCCTGTTTGGTGTTTACATCATTGCTATTGTCTAGTACGTTTTTCAAGCGGTTGCTGTTGCTGTAATAATTATAGACAAGCTGATCAATAAAATCGCTGCTACTGACTTTCCATGCCTTCTGATTCATGGTAAGTATATTTCCGTTGGCATCATAGGTTAAATTACTCACACTAAAATCTATGCCGGCTGTTTTATTGAAACTGCTAGATGTATATTGGTTAAAATCAGCAGTTGTGATCCTGTTGGCAGCATCATAACTGTAATCAAACTTCCTGATCTCATCATCACCGGTACTTTTCCAGACGGTACCGGTTATATTGCCGTTGTATTGACCGGCTGAAAAATTACCAATAGCGCTTCCATTGGTTGGTGCAATAGCCGTTTTATCATACCCAAGATCAAACCCAAACCAGGTATTTCCTGAACCAGATACTGTTTTGGCAAAATCCCTGTTCATTCCGAGCATCCAGCCCCGGATATTATAATCAAAATTTTCGATTTCAAGCGGGCCACTTGTTGAAGGGTCTGTTCCAACATTTTTTTTCTTCAGTTGTCCCAGCTTGTCATACTCCGTTTGAGAAACTGTTTTGAATGAACTCATGGTTCCGCTGTTAACCTGGGTATTACTGATTTTCTTTTCTGTTTTTGTCACCCTTCCCAGGTCATCATAAGATAATTGAGTCACTATAATACTTGTCTGCGCATTGGTATTTGCTTTTTGTGTCTTGCTGATACTAACAAGGGGTTGGCCGGCCCACCCATACTGTGTTGTGGTTATATCAGTTCCTCCGGTAGTATTGGTTTTCTGTACCTGAATAACCCTTCCTTTTTCATCATAAAAACTGATTGCATAGACATAGGAAGAATAGCCTGAGCCTCCACCCATTCCGCCCCCACCACCTGTTGGAAGGTTCATTATTTTTATCCTTGTTCCGGTTACCATTCCCTTTAGTTGCACCGACTGGGTATTTGCCTGGGGATACGGCCATGTGGTACCTGAAACAGGTAAGAAATAACTGTCATAACTTGTATTGTATGTTGACAGCAATGGATTGCTGTATTGGCTCAGCCATGAATAGTCATCATAAAACGTTCTTGATAATTCATCATAGGTTTGTCCGCTAAGGTTCGGGTAGGCAGTACTATTTGCTGCCTGGCCTTTGTGATATATTCTGTCATTACTGTTATTCCACAATCCTGTTGCCAAAGGTCTGTTGAGCTCATCATAGAGTGTGTACATCCATTTTGCCGGACTCTGCGTTCTCATATTCGCATCCTGCGTCAGTACCAATCTGTCTTTTGCATCGTACACCATCCATACTTCACCGGCTCCGGGTACTTTTTTCATCACCATTCTGCTTCTTTCATCGTACTCATACCGGAAGCATTGTTCGGTTAGAATTTCACCGTTAAGAGCTGTTATGTTCCAACTGTTTAAAATCAGCAGTTCAACTCCCCTTGGCTGTACCACACAGCGAAGGTTACCTGCATCATCATAGATGTAATTGGTGCTTAACCAACCCGTATAACCACTGCCGGTTCCGTTATCATCACCGGCAGTCAGTTGCACCTTTTTTAGTAAGACCTTTCCTTGTTTGTCTTTAAATTCAATCACCTGTTTGCCGTGTTCATCAGTTATGATTGATTTCACCAGGTCTCCGGCAGCATAGGCGCCTGTAACAGCATAACTGCCCCAGTTATTTACCACATTGGTTACCCGCCATTTTTTTACATCATCAGTTGCCGTGTTTGCCCATATTTTTGTTGCAATACCCCTGTTCGAGCCAATCCAGTTGTTACCCGGGCTGAGTACTTTTTCTACTTGTCCAAGCGGAGAAGCCTCAAATACTGTTTGTCCATAAAAATACGTTTCACTTTGCCCTCCATATTGCTGGGTCATAAAAGTTGCCTGTTGTTGAAACGGATCAGGTTTGAATGCTCCGTCAGCGGCAGTTGAGGCAAAAGGGAGATATTTAAACTGCTCCCGGCCAAACCCATCATAAACATTTGCTGTAACCAGGTCGAAAGCCGTTCCATTCGTTTCCATGGATCCCTTTTTTAAAACGGTTTGTATTGGCCTGCCTAACCCGTCAATATACTGAGTTGCCTCCCTGACATCTTTTAATTCTTTGATAAGAAGATTATTTCCATCACTTTCAGGCGCCAGGGCATCCCAGGTTCGCACAAAATTTACTTTGCTTCCTGCCGGGTACGCTGCAGGAGGACTTTGCTGGGCAAACAGTTCGCCTTGCAACATAACTACCAATGTCAGAAACAACCTGGTAGTACTGCTCCGTAAAATATCTTGACGCTTCATTAATACTGGTTTTATTACTGCATGTTTAATGTCTTATTTACTGCCTGGCTGCTGATCCGGGTGTGCGGCCTCAGCACACCATATAACTGGCCTGATCCATTGATAAAGAACTTATGCCATGGACCGGCCACATCCATATCAAAATTCTCATTGAGCTCACTGTTCGTCAGCCAGCTGAACAAAGGGTGTTGCTGAACCCCTGAAGTTTTTCGGGTATAAAGACCGTCAGTCAAAACAATGCTGCTGCTTAACTTACTTTCATACCAGGTCCTCAATTGACTTCTCTGCTCGCTGGTAAACCCGTCTTCTATAGAAGGGCTTGCAATTACCACCAGCTGTTGTGAATGTGCAGTAGCAAGCGTATCCAGGCAATATAATAAACTGTCTGCCTGTGCATTTTGAATTACCGGAAGGGTTACTACAAGGAGTTTTTTTCCCTGGTACACAGCAAGTGGCTGGTTTCCACCCGCAATTTTCGGGACAGCATACTCATACACACTTTGTGACCATATCCAAAGCGATACTATCGAGGTGATCGCAAAAATCTTAA
>Ga0209573_1001838_pt1 | contig 30084 bp, 20 predicted proteins | sample TNRBio252014_DNA_FD_185870 | JGI IMG/M metagenome (GOLD analysis project Ga0209573, IMG submission 185870) | Wastewater treatment Type I Accumulibacter community from EBPR Bioreactor in Madison, WI, USA - TNR Reactor_6/25/2014_ DNA (SPAdes)... | ecosystem: Engineered > Bioreactor > EBPR >...
GATGAGGCCGCTTTCGCGGAATTCGTAACGCACCACTTTGGCCATTTTCCCGATTTTGAATGCCTTCATAAATCCATCCGCAACCGTCCCACCGTATTGGCCCGCTTTACGGCGGGTGATTTTCCCATCGAAATCTTCGGCCAAAACCGCCCGGCTGCCGAGCAGGAAGCGGTGCGCCATTTGCTGGTGGAATACGCTATTTTACAGGAAAGGGGCGAGGAATTCCGGCAAGCGGTGATTGCTTTGAAAATGGCAGGGATGAAGACGGAGCCGGCGTTTGGGAGGTTGCTGGGGATGAAAGGGGATGGGTATGAGGGGTTGTTGGGGTAAAAAAACAAAGGCGCCCCCTCCCGGAAGCGCCCCTGTCTTTATACACCTAAAAATGTAATCCAATTACTTCGAAAACACCGTCGTCCCCGAATCCCCAAACTCATTCTCCCAGTTCACGGTAATTTTGCCGCTGCCGTCAATGGAGCCGGTGCCCCGGCTGGTCCAGTAGCCGGCTGTCCAGGTTACGTTGCCGCACACGTCGAGCATGGTGGAGCCTAAGCCGTTGAATGTGTTGCCGTTGCACAGGTCGTAGGGTGCGCAGTACCAGGCGTCATACAAACCCGCCGAAAAGTTGGTCACCCGGTAGGTTGTGGGGCCTGTACGCGTGAAGGTAACCGTGCTGTTGACGGTGACCGGATCAGGGCAGCAACCATCGGTGGAAGTGCCTGTAGTAACCGTGGTATAGGTGCCGGCTAAGTTGGACGGGCAGCCCACAAAGGTCCCAAAACGAGAAGTAAAGCTTGCAAAACCTGGGTTGTTGGTGATCCCTCCGTCAATGTTGTTGAAATCGCGAACCGTGCCGCCTACTTCAACGTCATCCAACACAACAAAGGGGTAAACCCTGCCGTCGTTGAGTGTCACCCGGGTGCGGAAGTTGAACAAATCGCCGCCCTGAAGCTCCGCAGCCGTTTTTCCGACAAATGCAGCCATTTCATCTGCGGTAAAATCATAGTGCAGGCTACCGGTTGCGAAGTCGCTTTGCCCAAGCGTAATGGCTGGAAATTCTGCATAGGTAGAATCTATCGTAACATACGTCAGCAAAAATTCCACCTTGTTCAGGTCTTTGTTTGCTGAGTAGACATCGAATACAAAACGGGCATTAGACAAATTCTGAAAATCCAGGAAAGTAGTGTTCGGGTCAACCATAACGCGCATGTTGACGCCATCTAAAAATTCCGGGAACCGGTCTTTGTCTTCGTCAACGCAAGCCCCCAATAGCAGGGTCATTGCCAGGATAAAGACATAACGCAATTTATGTTTGTGATTCATTGCTTCGTTTTTTTAATTTTCAAATTTTCAAATTCTCAAATCTTCAAATCAATTCGCGTCCCAAAACACCCGATCTATACCGCTGTTGCGTTGGCCGGGCGCATTGGGGTTGATCTGCAAATCGTTGGTATTGTACGGCAGCGACACCGGATACAAACGGGTTTGCGAGGTGAATTGATTGTTGTCTTCTTCCGGAAGGAAGATTTTCGGGAAACCGACCCGGCGGATATCGTTGTACGTTTCGACACCGTAACCGAATTCGGCAATCCATTTTTGCGTCAGAATCAACTCCAGTTTTTTAGTATCGTCGCCTGCGTCGTAAAGCGCCAGCACAGCACTCATGTAAGCGTCTCTTGCGCTTGCCGAAATTTGCGGTGCGCCTGCTGCGGATGCGACTTCATTAACTTTCGCAAAGGCGGCGGTCATGGCGCTTTCAAACAAGTTGCGGGCGTTCTCACCCGTACCTTTGGTCAAAGCCAATTCTGCCCTTGCAAACAAGCTGGCTGCATAAGTCAGTAAGCGTTGCGCGGAAGCGCCCTTCAATCCCATATTGGCATTGGCGGCTCCACCGGTATTGGTATCAAACTGACCACCGGCAGGATACAACCCGATAACGGTTTGGGCAAGCGACTGGTCAAACCCTTCATTCGGGTCGCGGTTGAGCGAGCCAAACCAGATGCTCAGGAATTCGCCGTCTTTATAGGCAAAGGGCCGTTCCGGCACCTGTCCGGGTCTCAGTTGCTTATAGAAATAGTACGGCAGACGCGGATCGGGCAAGCCGTGGAAAATCGTATTCTGGCATTCGGCATTGCCCTGCATCAGTTGATAGAAATAGGGGCTGATGTACCAGTCCGGGTCTGACCGGGCGTACTCGCGCACGAAAGCCGGGTGGCGGTTTTCCGGCGCTATGCTGCTGCCGTAAAACAACTCGAAGTCGTCGCCGATAGAAGACATCAACTCTTCGCCCAATAGTTTAGAGACGTCGGCAGCATTGTACAAATCCGTAAGGCGAACCTTGTTGTACATATTCAACTTGATCGTATTGGCTGCTTTGATCCAGCGGCTGATGTTGCCATTGTAAATCAAATCGTCGCTCGTCACGGGGCGAGCCGATGATTTTTTCAGGTTGGCAACTGCTTCATCTAACAACAGAAAAAGGTCGGTGTAAATGGCTTTGCCATTGTCGAATGCCGGAAACGGATTGGCTGCACCCTGGTTGGCATTAAAGTAGGGGATATCGCCCCAAACGTCCACCATGGTGCTGAAGGCATAAGCTCTCAGCACTTGTGCAATGCCGACATAATGCCAGCTTTCCTGTTCCGTTCCGATGCGGATGATTTCACGGAGGTCGGTTAATGCTACAGTATAGAGTTTATCCCACGGTTCGGTGATGTTAAAATCATTGCCATCGGTGGCATAATCATCGTGGTTGCTGCGCTGAACCAACTGGTGCGACCAAACGGCCAGCACATCCGACAGCCCTGCTGTGCCCAAGCCTAATGCGCCGGCAGTAGTTGCTTGCGTGTAAGGCAATATTTGGGACAATGGCGCCGAAGTCGGGTTGTTCGGATCGTCGTTAATGTCGAGGTAGTCGCTGCAGCCCGACAAAATGATCAGGGCTAACACAACGATGGTGGATTTGATATAAAACAGGTATTGCTTCATTATTTGATTCGATTTTGATGATCAGAATGTGGCCCTCAGGTTGACGCCATAACGGCGGATGGAAGGCGCGTTGTTGAACTCATACCCCTGGAAGTTGGCGTTGCCAAAGGTGCTTGTTTCAGGGTCTACGTTCGAATATTTTGGGAAGTTGACCGCCTTGTACCACAGGTTACGACCACTGAAAGAGAGGCGCAGTGAGCCAATCGGCGTTTTGTCTAAGAATTTTGCAGGGAAGTCATACCCTAAGCTTACTTCGCGAATGCGGATCGTGGTGCCGTCGAAAATATTCCACTCATCCTGGCTGTTGATGGCAAAGGTGTTACCAAACCACAGGTCGTTTACCTCAACCATCGTCTGGTTTGGAATCACATTGCCGGCCTCGTCGCGAATGGGTTCCAGCGTATTCGGATCGCCATAAACACCTGGGATTACAGCATTAAGCTCGCGGTTTTCATTGTATTTCGTGACGCCGCGGCCCAGCAGGAATTGGGCAGTGTAGGAATAGATATCGCCACCATGACGATAATCAAGAACAGCATTCAGCGAAAAGCCTTTGTAAGAAATCGTATTGGTCAAGCCCACCTGGAAATCAGGGTTCGGGTCGCCAACGATTTCAGGATTCGGCGCATTGATGAGCTGCCCGTTTGACGGGTCAATCAGCAGGTTGCCGTCTTCGTCACGTGCAGAAACAGAGCCGCGGATTACGCCGTAAGGTTCGCCCGGGCGGAGTACAGAAACTACGCTGCCCCCAAAAAGGTTGCGGATAACGATTTCTTCTACCCCTTCGCGGAGCGATTCCACGATGTTTTTGTTTTTTGTAAAGGTGGTGTAGATGTTCCAGTCGAAGCCGCCGCGCGTGCTGATCGGGTTCAGGTTCAAACCTACTTCGATCCCTTTGTTGCTCAATTCTCCGAAGTTGGTGAAGAGTACGTCAAATCCGGAAACAGAAGGCAACGAGAGCAACGCAATCTGATTCGTTGTTGAATTTTGATAATACGTAACGTCTAATTTAACGCGACGATTAAAAAACTGCAATTCTGTGCCAACCTCAAATTCCGTAGTAAACTCTGGTGTCAGGTTCGGGTCGAATTCCGTATTCAGCAAAGTGGAGCCGGAAACGCCGTTGAGCGGGAAGTCAATATCGCGAACCCCGGAAGTTGAACCAGCGCTTTCGCCAATATTGATGCGGTACGTAGCGGCCAAGCTATATGGGTTGGCGTCGTTGCCTACACGGGCATAGCTCGCGCGCAGTTTGCCATAGCTCAGCAGGTTTGATTTGATACCCAAGGCTTCTGTGAAAATAAAGGAAGAACTTACTGCCGGGTAGAAATAGCTGTTGTTGCCCTTTGAAAGCGTCGAAGACCAGTCATTTCTGCCGGTCACGGTCAGATACAGGTAGTCGCGGTAGCCCAATTCAGCTTCTGCATACGCGCCAATGATGCGCCTTCTCGTATAATTACCGCCGTTCGGCACTACGCTCTGCGTATTGTCGAGGTCAATAATGTTGAAGTCAATCATCGGAGTGCCAAGGAAAGACTGCTGGTCAATGGTACGCTGGTTCAGGTTATGGCCTACAAAAGCCCTCAGGGTAAGGTCATTGCTGTTCAGCTTGGGCTGGAAGTTGACGATCAGGTTGGATTCAATTTCCTGCCAGGTAACGTCGTTGTCAATGATTTGACCTACGCCGTTGGCGCCCCGGGAGCCTGGGCGGAACCACTCCTGGTCGCGTTGCGTATAGGCATTAACACCCAAATTGTAATCTACGCTGATCCAGTCATTGATGTCAATCCCGGCATTCAGGGTCGTCACGAAACGGTCAACCGTGCTGGAAAATCCATCGAATCGCGCCGACCAGAACGGGTTGGTTGCCTGCGCGCGGTCTAAGAAGTAGACGCTGCCCTGGTCAACCGGATCCTGGAATGGGAAGTTCTCCTGATCCCAGTTGCGACCGGGGAACATGGTTCGGGACATGAAGCTGGCATTGCCGATGGCATTGTTGGCGCCACCTTGCGGGCCTGTTTGCAAAGAAGCCGTGTAAGAGAAGGTACCACCAAGGCGGATGCCATTTAATAATTTGGTTTGCCCGCCAATGCTCAGCGAATTCCGGTCAAAAGCTGAACTGCCTTCCGGGAAGATTCCCTCCTGATTGAGGCTGGAAACCGTTGCGGCAAAATTGGTCGTCTGATCGCCGCCCCGGATCGTGAGGGAGTTATCCCAGACAACCCCGGTCTGGAAAACGCCTTTCACATTATTCGGATAAGCCCGATAAGGCGTGTTTTTACCAAAATATTGCGGAAAACGCGGGTTGTTGGTGAGCCAGTGCGGAATGGAATCCCGGGTTGGGTAACCTGCTGCTCCATTAAAAGCAGCCCCCCAGGAGCCGTTTGCCTGCTGGTAGTTGAAATCTGTGCCTGCGCCATATTTATTTTGGTATTCGGGCAAGCTGGCAATTTCTTCGAGAGAATACGAGCTGCTCAGGGTAACCTCCAGACCTTTGTTGGCCTTTCTGCCTTTACCCGTTTTAGTGGTCACAACAATGACGCCTCGGGAAGCCCGTGAGCCATAAAGCGCTGCTGCTGCTGAACCTTTAAGCACCGACATAGACTCGATGTTGTTCGGGTCAAGGTCTGCAATACGACTGCCATAAGCGCCACCGCCCGTAAGCTGGAAGGAAGCGCCGTTGGTGCTGTTGTCATAAGGAATCCCATCCACGACAAAGAGCGGCTGGTTTTCACCGAGGAAAGAAGTGTTGCCGCGAATGGTAATGCGGGTGGCACTTCCCGGCACACTACTGGAACCGATGATGTTAATCCCGGGCACTTTTGCCGATAAGGCCCGCAATGGATCAGGTTCTGAAACCTGCTGCAATTTTTCACCGCCGACATTATCAACGGCGTAACCGATTTTTTGCCGGTCGCGGCCCAGACCCAAGGCGGTGACCACTGCGGTTTCCAGGATAATCCCTTCGGTGAGTACCACATCCACTACATTGGAAGCGCCCAACGCAATTTCCTGAGAGGCGTAGCCCGTGTAGCTGACTACCAATACTTTGGCGTCTGCCGGTACCGCCAGGGTGTAGTTACCGTCGTAGTCCGTAACGGTACCTACATCTGTACCTTGTACCAAAACATTGGCGCCAATTAATGGCTCGCGGGCGGCGTCAGTAATTTTGCCGCTCACCGTTCGCTGCGCCATTGCCGTGCAAACCATCAGCAGGACGATTTGCGCCGTTAGCAAGAGTTGCTTCATAAGAAACGGTTTTAAATGAATAAATAAAATTCCTTGCCACCTACCCTGTCAACCAGAATGGTAGCCCTATTGCACGCTTCATTTGAAGCGGAATAACCCGGTAATTTTGTTTGATGATGGCGCCGCCCTGAATTGCCTTTATTTGAGGCAGCGATGATCAGGCGAGAAAAAATTTGGCGGTTTTGTACCGCTTTTTTACATTTGCTTAATATTGCGCGGCACTGCCAAAAAGTTGTCGTGCACTTTGGGTGCACGACAACACAAGTGGACTAGTATGAAAAAAACTCTTATTCAGGTAGCCGCGTCTTTGTGATGCCCGCACTTTGCAGGCTTCGCTTCTTCATCGTCTCGATACAGGTTTTGCTGAAAAGCGCTTGTACCGAGACTTTCTTTTTAGGAACATCGCAAGAATAAGTTCGCGTTTTCGGCGAGGGGATTTTTTCATCGGACAAGGCGCGAGAAGGGAGCGTAGCCAAAGCTACGTGACCGACGAAGCAACGAAGTCCGGTGGAAAAAGCCACCGCCCAAATCGGGAAGTTATTATTGCGGCGTTCCTCAAAAACGAATGCAAGATATAGCCTTCCGATAGGTGGTAACCCTACCCAGATGGGTAGTTTTGAGGGTAGGATGGGGGGAATTGATATCCCCCAGGCATCTCAATTTTTTATTGATGATTGATGATTACATGATTGATGATTGACAATGCAGGAGATACGTAAACACGAAGGTATATGCACTCCACATCATCAATCATCATTAATCAACCATCTCTCATCAATAACACTTAGTCCGTTCGCCAGATCCGGCCTTCGGCGTTTAGATGCCAAAACCCAAGCCCGTCTGCGGTGAGGGCTTGTAATTCAAACTGGCTGTCCGTGATTTGTAAGCGGGGAGCAAACGCATATCCGCGAATGTCTACTTCAGGGAGGGTAAGAGCTGACAGCTTATCGCAATAGCGGCCATCTTGTTTGCGAAACGCCTGTTGCTGGTAAAAAAGCTGCCACAACGCCCATTTGATTTGTTCATCGGGACGAGTGCTCCACGCGGCGTTGCTCGTCCCCGATACGAATTGGACATACCCCCAAAGCTCGGGTCGGTGCATGTCTACGTAGCCAATGGGCGACCACACCCAGTTTTCCTGCGGAAAATCATCCACCTTGCCGGTTTTCGGATTCGGTTTTTTTACGTAATGGCCATCTTGTGCCGCTACATGCCAGTCTACGCGGGAGAAATTAACGCGCCATTGTTCGCCGGGCAGCGGTGCCCTTCTGCCGGGCGCAATTTCTTTCAGTGCCTCCCACGGCAGGGCAATTTCCACCGTCCAGGATCGGTCTGAGTCTGACGGATCGTTGAGGGTGCCATCGAGTGCAACGGCCGTTTGAATGCCTTTGATGTCCCAGTTCATCAGGTAGTTGGGCAGGGTATCGGCGCGGTAAGGGCGCAGCATGAACAAATCCCAGATGGCATTGTGGGCGTTCATTTCAAATTCGTAATAATCGAGTCCGTCGCCGTCGGGGTCTATAAAAATTTCAAAATCGTCATTTTTGTACATGATGGCGTCGCGTTCGGTCAGGGTAGCCCACAGGTGCGGTTCGTCCAACTGAGCCGCGACGTAAAAATATTGGTCATCCCACAACATTTTAGCGCGGGTGCGGTGGGCAGGAATGGGTTTGAGGTTGCCTTCGATGTCCTGGAAATCGAAAGTCCAGAGCGCTTTTTCCCAGGCGCGTTCATTGAGTTGGCCATCTATGGTTAATGACGTTTCGGCGCGCTGACAGAGGTATTGTTCGGGTTGGAAAGGGATAGGGTGGGTATAAGACTGACGGGCGAATTTCGGAGAGCAACCTGCGATCCACAGCAGGAAAAAAAAGAAAAGAGGGAACACAAACCGGGAAGTAGTCATGGGAACCATTTTTTATCTCCAAATATAGTGTCTGTTTTTTAGAGTTTGAGAGCAAGGCATGCGAAGGCCAGAAAATCGGAGTTTACTCGCGTAAATGACGCTTTTCTGGCCTTCGTATAACGCAGCTATCGGACTATAAAAACAGACACTTGCCTGAAACAGCAAGAGCCATCCCACATACTGATGGGATGGCTCCTGTGAGAACCCTTAGCTTCAAGTTATACCTTAAGCAAAGACTTTGGCAGCAGCAGCATCAGTTCCTGCCCCACCACAATCTCGCGATGGTTGAGGTGGTTCCAGGCCATGATGTCTTCCACTGAGCATTTGAACAGCATGGCCAGCGCTTCGATGCGGTCGCCGGGAACGGCTACGTACGAAGTCCGGAACATGCTTTTGGGCAGCGTGTTTTCTGCCGGGTTGATTTTTCCTGTTTTTTTAGCCAGAAACTTGCTGAAGGCATTTGCCGTTACAGCAGGAAGTATCAAAAAGTGGCCTTTGTTGCTCTTGGGCACGGCGTTCAAAGCAAAACCAGGATTGAGTTTACGAAGCAGCGAAAGGCTGATGTCGCAAGCTTTTGAGATTTCCATAAAGCTCATGTGGTTGTATACGCGGAACGTGCGGGTATCCTGCATGAGCGAGCTTGGAAACTTCGGCTTCAGGCTGTGGTGCTGGTAGTGATTGATCAGGTAAGCCGCCGCAATAAAAGACGGAACATATTTTTGGGTTGCTCTCGGCAGGTATTTGCTGATTTCCCAGTAATCGTCGCATTTTGCAAGCTTGATGGCGCGGTGCACCCGAGCCGAACCGCAGTTGTAAGCGGCCATGGCCAAAGCCCAGTCGCCAAACTCATTATAAAGGTATGCGAGGATTTTAACGGCGGCTTCCGTTCCCCGGTAAGGGTCGCGGCGTTCGTCCACATAACCGCCTACTTCGAGGCCAAAACGGCGTGCTGTTGAAGGGATAACCTGCCAAAGTCCGCCTGCGCCAACCGGTGAAGAGACTTCCGGACGCAAGGTAGATTCAATCATGGGCAGGTACTTCAGTTCTTTTGGAAGTCCGTGAATACTCAGGTAGTGTTCGAACATCGGGAAGTAGAGGGTCGTTCTGCCGAGCATCGCTTCAGCTTCTTTGCTGCCTACGGAAATGTAGCGGCGGATAAGCTCTCTGACTTGACCGTTGTAGCGCGTCTGTACTGGAAGTGTAAGACCAAGCACGCGGTGCTTGATGGATGCCTCGGAAGAACTGCCAGAACCTTCACCCGAAATTGCTTCGGGGAGATAACTGGAGTCGGAGGGCTTTGCTGGGAGTTGTGTGGTAGCTATTGCAACGACAATAGCCACGAGTGTCCATGGGAAATTCATCATAATTTTTTTTTGTCTTCAAGACCATCGCCTGCCCGGGAACAATGGTTTTTTTTGATTTCTTCAGTGCTTTCGATTTTCATGACCCAATGCCTCAGGCATCGGGCGGGCGGTTTACTGTAAGGGGATCGGGATAACAAATTAAAAATCATAGAAATGCAAAAGACGCTGCAAAGCTATACCCGGTAATCTACAAAATCAACCTTTTTGCAAATGGGGTGTAGTTTTAGGGCATTTGGTAATATTTTTGCATCAAATGTTAGTAAGTTGGAAATACGAGATAATAATTTTGTTTATTGGCCTGATTTTTGAAAGACCAAAATTTTCCGGACTATTTCGGGTTGATTCAGAAATAAAGTATGGATTGATCTACCGTCCTCAACAACGTCCTTTCGGAGTGTTAAAATTTTCTTAAGAAAAACCAGAGAAGCCCAAAAGCTTATAATTTCATCGCTTATGCACTTAAAAATTCTGTCATTCGGCATTGCAAAAGAGATTGTCGGAAGCCCCGTTTTCGACTTTGAACTGGAATCTGAAGCCACCGTTGGCGATTTAAAGCGTCGCTTGCTGGAGCGGTTTCCCGATTTTAGGGCCTTGTCTTCTTTGGCCATTGCCGTGGACGGCACTTATGCGGAAGACGACTGGCCGGTGCGGGAAGGGCAGGAAATTGCGCTGATTCCGCCGGTGAGTGGGGGGTGAGTAGTTTTTCCCTCAAATTCTAAAACAAAACTATATCTTTAGTGCGCATCAAGTTGACAAAATGAAAGTCCTACACATCAGCGCAGAATGTTATCCGGCAGCCAAAGCAGGCGGGCTGGGCGACGTCGTGGGCGCATTGCCCAAATACCTGACTCAGGCTGGCGTTCCGGCCGGGGTCTTATTGCCTAAATACCAGTTGAAATGGATCAATGGGCATCATTTTACGCCCGTGTTCAAGGGGGTGGTACGAATGCACAACTATTATGTGCCGTTCACCATTGAGCGGGAAAATGAGGATTCGCTGGGTTTTCCGCTTTTTGTGGCCAATATTCCCGGCAAATTTGACCGTCCGGGCATTTACGCCGATCCTTCGGGGTATGGCTACGGGGATGAAGTGGAGCGCTACCTGTGTTTTCAGCAGGCAGCCCTGCAATGGATACTGCATTCGCCGGGGCGTCCGGAGGTGATTCACTGCCACGACCACCATACGGGGCTGATTCCGTTCATGCTCAAGCATTGCCCGGAATACCGCTCGCTGGCTTACATTCCTACGGTTTTCACCATCCACAATGGCTTGTATCATGGGGCATTCAGTTGGCAAAAGTTGTACCTCATGCCCTTCTTCGACGCCGGAGCACGTGGCCTGCTGGATTGGGCCGACACCATCTGTCCCTTGGCTGCTGCCGTAAAATGCGCCTGGCGGGTGACGACCGTGTCTCCCAGCTACCTCGAAGAGTTGCGCCAATCGTCCAACGGCATGGAGGGCCTGTTCTACCACGAGCAGCACAAATCGCTGGGCATCCTGAACGGCATTGACGCCCAGGTTTGGGACCCGGCGGCAGATCCTTACATTGCCCGCCAGCTCGAAGACGGCAAAGTGGGCGATTTTAAAACATTGAATAAAAAGGTGTTGGCACAACGCTTCAATATTGATCCCGATTTACCGCTCATTGTTTTCATCGGCAGGATGCTCCCGGAAAAAGGCGCCGATATGGTACCGGAACTCATTCACCGCGTCATGCACAGCGGTATGAGGATCGCTTTTGTGGCGCTGGGAACCGGCGACCCGCACTTGCAGGATACCTTCCGCCAGTTGGCTTACCAATACCAGGGGCGCTTCGATGCGGCCTTAGAATATAATGAAGGATTGGCGCACCAACTTTACGCCGGCGGTGATTTTCTGTTTATGCCCTCGCGCATTGAACCCTGCGGCCTGAACCAATTGTACGCCATGCGCTACGGCGCCATTCCGATTGTGCGCTCTATTGGCGGTCTCCGCGATTCCGTGCCGGACATTGGAGAACCAGGCGGTTATGGCAGGGGGATCCGCTTCGACCGGTTCGATGTAGAAGATGCGTATATGGCTTTTTACCGAGCGGCTGATTTGCATTACCACCAGCGCGAAAGCATGGAACGCATCCGCGAACGGATTATGGCCGTTGATTTTTCGTGGGAACGGACGGTGCAGCGCTATATTGATATTTACCGCCAAATGGCGGATGTATAAAACATAAATAATACCGGATATGGCAAAAATCAAAATGATCAGTCTTATTCTGGGTGGCGGCGCCGGCTCGCGGCTGCACCCCCTAACCGCTCAACGTTCCAAACCAGCCGTTCCGATCGGTGGAAAATACCGGCTGATAGACATCCCTATCTCTAATTGCTTGAATTCCAACCTGCGCCGAATGTTTGTGGTGACACAATACAACTCGGCTTCTCTTAACCAACACATTAAAAATACCTACGTTTTCGACCACTTTACCCATGGTTTCGTAGACATCCTGGCAGCAGAACAAACCCCTGCAAGCGACAAGTGGTTTCAGGGAACCGCCGATGCCGTGCGCCAATCCATGCATCACCTGCGCAACCACGAATACGACTACATCCTGATTTTGTCGGGCGACCAGTTGTACCAAATGGATTTTGAAAAATTAGCGCAGTACCATATTGATCAGGAGGCCGACCTGACCATTGCAACCATTCCGGTGATAGACCGCGATGCGCCGGGGTTCGGGATCATGAAAGTGAATGAAAAAGGCTTTATTGACAGCTTTATTGAAAAGCCAAAGCCAGACCAGCTTTCGGAATGGACATCAGCCGTGCCGGAAGAATACCAGCAGGAAGGCAAAGTGTTTTTGGCTTCGATGGGGATTTACGTTTTCAACAAAGACTTTATGAAAAAGCTCTTTGATGACAACCCCGACGCGGTTGATTTCGGGAAAGAAATTATCCCTTATGCCATCGAAAATGGCTTCCGGGTTGCCAGTTATCTTTTCGACGACTATTGGACGGACATTGGAACCATCCGGTCTTTTTACGAGGCGAACATTGCCCTTACGGAACACCTGCCCCAGTTCGACCTTTTTGGCAAAGGCCGGATGGTGTATACCCGCCCCCGTTTGCTGGCGCCGTCCAAGATATTGGGCACCCGGCTGTCTCAGTCTATTGTTTCGGAAGGCAGCATCATCGCAGCCCAAAACATTGAACGATCCATCATTGGTATCCGTTCCAGAATCGGCCAGGGCACAGAAATTCTGGATGCCATCGTCATGGGCAATGATTCCTACGAAACGCTGGAAGAACTTCAGCGCAAGGAAAGCGGCGCCAATATGGGTATTGGCAGTGACTGCTACATCCGCAATGCGATTTTGGACAAGGATTGCCGCATCGGAAACGGTGTTTACATCCACGGCAGCATCTCCCTACCAGATACAGAAACGGCAACCTATTGCATCCGCGACGGCATCATTGTCATCAAAAAAGGCGCGCTGATTCCCGACGGAACAAAAATTGGGTTAATTTGAAAAAATCAAAACCGGGATTCGAGGTAATACGGCAACATCGCCCGCCAGGTACTCCAGTCGTGTGGCATATCAGGGCCCCAGACATCGAGTTCGTGCGGAATTTCTTTTGCATTCAATAACGCACTGAAGCGTCGGGAAGCGTCGGGGGTTTCCCAGTCGCCGGAGCCGGTCAGGATATGGATGTGTTTACTGGCTTTGATGCGCGGCAAAACGAAGTCGTCGTTCAGGCCGGGCAGGTATTCCATTGGAGAATTGAAATAGACATCCTCATCGTGGTAACCATCGGTGTACGTGCTGAGGTTGTAATTACCACTCATGGCGATGACGCCGTTGATGAGGTCAGGGCGCCTGAAGAACAGGTTGGCCGAATGCAACGCGCCGAAAGATGCACCGCAGGTAATAATCTCCGTATTTTCGCTGGTCATGTTGCGGATGAAAGGCACAACCTCATTAAACACATAATCATTGAATTGCTGGTGCCGCATGGCCTTGTGGCGGGGATGCATACGGTTGTTTAACCAGCTTTCTGAATTGATGCTGTTGATGGAAAAAACCTTTACTTTTCCTTCATTAACGTACTTGCTGATGGCGTCAATCAGGAGAAAGCGTTCGTATTCTAAGTAATCTGCAGCAGCGGTTGGTAACAGCAAAAGCGCCGTACCGTAATGGCCATACATGGCAATTTCCATGTGCTTGTTCAGACTGGGGCTGTGCCAGCCGTGGATTTCTCGTTTCATTTCTTCGTGCGTTTGTTAGCTGCACAAAGAAAACAAAAAACATTAGTATTGGAAAGTCCTTCTAATAGAAAGGCGTTGAAAAACACAAGTTGGCAAGGGGCAAAAGGCAAGTTGGCAAAAGGCAAACTCGCAAGTATCCCCGTTGCAAATTTGTCTACTTGCCAATTTGCCCCTTGCATCTTGCCTCTTTAATTCGAGTCCACTACCCTGCCGGAGCCGCTTATCTGAACATTCAGCGTCGGATTGCCTTTGTAGAAAACATCGCCGCTGCCGCTGATGCGCACATCAAGTTGGTCGCTCACGCGCACTTCTGCATCACCGCTGCCACTGATGGTCAAATCAGCTACCCGGGTTTGCAGGTTGAAGGAACGCAGGTCGCCGCTGCCGGAAATGCGGCAATTGAGTTCGTCGGCGCTGCCGCTCAGAAATAGTTCACCGGAACCGGAAATAGTTGCTTCAATATCATCTGCTTCCATTTCGACATCCATGGTGCCGGAACCGGAGATGTTCATGTCAATATCGCCGATTACAAACGTATTTTCACTAATGATGTCGCCGGAGCCGGAAATTTTCAGCACCGAAAGATCGGGTACGGTAATAAAAACCTTCAGGTCGCCGATGTCGCGGACGCAACGATCAGTGTCAATCTCCCAAACACCATTGTTTACATCGAGTTCCAGTTCGTCAATGATATTGCCTTTTCCTTCCACCACAACTTCCTGCACAGGACCCTGGGTGATCAATACGGTAGCAGAAATTTCGAGGCTAATGCCTGTGAAGTTTGGTACATTAAGCGTTTCCGTAACGATGGGGCCATTTCCATCCACACAATTGAAAAAGCCGTCATCATCGTCCACATCTATAAAGCACCCATTGATGGTGAATACACCTGCAATTGCCAGCACCAGCCAGCTGAGTTTTTTACGCATGATTTTGAAGCGTTTTTTGTTTTAAATAATAAAGTCGGGTAAATCTTATTATACTACTTATCTTCTCCAGCCAAACCAGCCAAAACGAAGCCCAAGCCCCCACATCGCGCCACTCAAATCTTCATTCCGGTAACCTAAGGCTTCGTTGGCTCCACTAACATGGCGATAGCTCACCGTACCCGCTAAGCGGAACCACCGGAAAACGTTGAGTTCAACGCCGATTTCGGGGGTCAGTACAAAAACCTTATCCAAATCGTCGTACTGTTGTCCGTTGTCTTCCAGTTCAATGTTGAGCGCACCCCAGCCTACGCGGGCACTGCCATAGAGGTGAATCACTTTGTGTGAAGGCACCATGAAGCCCAGCCACAAACCGCCGTGTCCGATTTCTAATTTGCGGATATTGCCGTTTTCGAGCAAGCCTTCAAAGTCACCGCCGCCCATGCCATAGCCACCGAGGAAAAAATTCCGGAAAACTAAGCCGCCGCCACCGCCGGCAGAAGAACCAAGGTCGTTGTTAAGGCCGGTTTCGTACATCGGGCCACCAAATGCGCCAACTACGCGCATACTTCCAAAAAGGGTTTCGTGTTGTGCTACTGCGGAAAACAGCCATCCGAGCAGTGCGAGCACCATTAACAGTCGTTTCATTGATGATTGATTTTAATTAAATTCGTGATTTTTGACAAAAAATATTTTTTTACCACATAGTTCACAGTAGGTGTTTTCACATAGTTCACATAGAATCTCGTACAGCTATGTACTCTATCCCGCCAAGTCGGGACAAGTTGTGAAAAAACTATGCGCCCTATGTGGTAAATAATTACGACAAAAGAATATAGAGAACAAGCCATTGCTTGTCAGTTTGTTAAACCAATATTGATTGTGGAAAAAGCCACCGCCCAAATCGGGAGGTTATTATTGCGGCGTTCCTAAAAACGCACGCCTGCCTGGAAGCCTACCCAGGCTTTGATGTTCGTATCACCTTTTGTTTCATCGTATAGCGCATAGGGTGCAACAGAAGATCCGATGACGCCGGTTTCAGGGTCTATCCGTTTGGAAACCAAAATATTGCCAACCGGTCCCAGGAAAAAACTGGCATTGCGTCCGGGGCGGATATCTAAGGTCAGGCGCAGTTGCCCCAACAGGTTCAGTTTATTCGTCCATTCTTCCCACTCGTTGAGGTGGATGCCCACCAATTCAAAATTCAATAGCGTTCGTTTACTCAGTCCGATGGCCGTACCGAATCCATACCCCAAGCCCCAGGTCGTGAAGGTGCCGGATTTCACTAAGTTGCTGTCGGTGTTGATGCTAACATCGTCCCACCGAACACCAAAATGAAAAATATTGTAGAACGACCGGGCGCCGAGTTTGAGGCCAAGGTTCGCAAACAACGACTCCCCCGATGAAAACTCTGTTCGGTTATAGCCATCCCGAACGATATTGAGCAAGCCGATCGGTGCGCCACCGCTGATGGTGTCGCTGATGTTGATCAACCCGATCTGGAAGCCTTTCACCCGTTTTCCGATATTCAGCAAGCTGCTGACCTGCCCCCAACTCACGTCTCCCGCGCGGTTGAACAAGGCCGAAGCCTGCCCGTGCACTTTGCCTTTGGCCACATTGAACAGCCCGGAAGCCTGCACCCCTTCTGCTTTTCCGCCGCTGACGTTGAAAAGGCCCGCTGCCTGTACGCCGTCAAAATCTCCGCTGACGTTGAACAATCCGGCTGCTTGTACGCCCTGGCTGGATTCGCCGCTGACGTTAAACAGGCCGGCTGCCTGGGTACCAACCATGGCCCCGCCAACCATATTTCCAAATCCCGCAACCTGTACCCCCTTCACGTCTTTGGTGATGGAGTTGAAAAACCCGCCAACTTCCAGTCCGTCTACCCCGCCATTCGTTCCCCAGAATACATTCAGCGACAAGTTGTTGGTAATCCGGTTGCTGCGCAGGGCATTTGTTCCCAGAAAAGGCAACAGGGATATTTGCGCCAAGCGGTTTTCTTCATCTACCGGAACCGGGTTGGGGGCGGAGATTTCATAAGGGATTGCGTCCAACTCAATTACGCGATTTCCTCCCGATACAGAAATAGTTTGTTTCTTATCAATGGCAGGCATATCCTGCTCTTTATTGCGTTTGATTTTGTGCGCCGGCACTTCTGTCACGGGGTTGGGGTGGATGGGGCTCGTTTGCCGCACCTTGCCACGCAGTGTTTCAATGCTGGTCAGTTGCTGGTTTTTACGGCGGTCCGGGCGAAGCGCAACCTGGTCGCCAATGGCTGCGTATTCAATCGGGGTTTGGTGAAATACCTCGTCAAGAGCCGCCGACAACGGTTGGTTTTTGACCGAAACGCTGACCCGGTGATCAAGGGGCACAAAGTCGCGGCTGTATGAAAACTGGACGCTGTATTTACGGCTGATGTCTGTAATGATATTTTCAAGCGGTTCATTGGCGTAGGTAAACGTGACTTTCTGCGACAAAGACTGGGCTCCAGCGCTTATCGCGAACAGAAACATCATGCTGATTGATATAAACCGGGCGTTGCTCATGCCAATGGTATTAGTCGTTTTGGTTGTTGGCGGTTGATGGGGGTATTCATTTCTTTATGTTTGGAAACAAGCGCACCGGAGCGGCCTTAACGGAGTTTTAACACCCGTCGCCAGTCAGGATGTATTTGTTTGTTTGTTTGTTTATTTTTAAATCCATGGTAAAATCCATGAGTTTTAAAACATCGTCTAAGTTGGGATTTTGGAGTGCATCCATTTTGAACTGGCATTTCAAAATAGCTTCATTGCTCACTTCAATCTCTACCTCAAAATAGCGCTCTAATTCGAGAATTACTTCGGTGACCGGAACATCCTCAAAAGCTAAACTGCGCGTTTTCCAGGCATCCGAGTTGTTGTTTCTTTTTTCGATTTTGACCACCTGATTCCGGCTTTTTTCAAAAACTCCGGCGTCTCCGGGTGACAGCAGCAGGCGATTTTCAGTTGCCGTTGCGGCCTTAAGTTCTACTTTTCCGGTTTTTACAGTCACTTCCACCCCGCTTTCTTCCGGGTATGCCCGCACGTTAAACGAAGTTCCAAGCACTGTTGTCACCGCTTCGCCGCTTTGGATGGTAAACGTTTTTCCATCGGCCTTGCGCACCTCAAAAAAGGCTTCTCCATCGAGCGTTACCTGGCGTTGTTTGAAATCGCTGTGGTATTCGAGGCGGCTCAATTCATTCATCCAGACCGTGCTTCCATCGGGCAGGGTAACTTCTTTTCTTTCGCCGGCGCCGGTGCTGATTGCTACAACCGCATCGGCTTCATTGCCGGGTTGCCAGATCCAGTAAGCTGCCGCAACCAACAAAAGAATGGCCGCCGCAGCGCGCAACAGAACTTTGCCAAAAGACAGGTGGCGAATCTTAGTCGTTGGGGCAGGATGCGCAATTTTTTGTTCTAAAGCCTGCCAGGCGGTTTCAATTTTAGCTTCATTGGGAGTGGTAAATGCAGCTTCATACCCTTCGGAAGCGCTCCACAATTGGATGATTTCATCAAAATACGCCTGGTTAGCCGGGCTTTCTGCAGCCCATGCCAGAAGCTTTGCCTGTTCGGGTGCTTCGATGTTGCCCGACAGGTACTTTGCGATCAAATCTGTGTATAAAGCTTCTTGCATATCCGGCTTTTATTGGCGCGTTTGATGAAGAGATGCAGGGAATACAACCATACCCCTATGCCACCGCAAAAAAAATAAAAAAAAATCGCAAAAGGTTATGGAATTTTTTGAGTCGTGTGTCCTGATAAGGAAACCATCAAAATAAGAGGCTCATGGCTTTTAAAACGCGACAACAATTAGCAGATGAATTTGGCATCAGTGTGAGGACGCTGTACCGCTGGCTGACAAAGTGGAATGTGAATCTACCCGGAGGATTGATTCGGCCATCGGATCAGGATGCCATTTACCGGATCGTAGGAAAACCAGCGCGCGATTTTACACAATCGAAAAAACCTGAGCAGGGCAAATCTTCCCGCGCTGAACGAAAAAGAAACCGCAAAAAGGATCTTAGTGACCGAGATTTCGCCTGAAAGCAGCAAATGTGTCCGAATTTGTCCGGTAATGTCCGACTTTGTCGCTTGCAGTAACTACGGTTCGGATGCTATTTTTGTGAAGTACTGGCGTGCATAAAATTCGCGCCAGCTAAAACCCATCTGTATGAAATTACTCTTTATAGGTCTGAGTCTTTTCGGGCTGACATATACCGCATCGCCTTTACCCGGACAATCGAAAAGTTCAACTTTAGAGGTACATCGCTTATTGGACAGCGTGGCCACCGCTTCTTCTTCGAATCATTATTCCATTGTGCGAAAACTAACGCGCTATCCGGTTCAGGAATTTGACCGGGCTGCACGGGAAAAAGTAGGCCTGTTGCTGAATTCGCAGCAGGTTCATCTTCGGGAGTGGGTTTTACTCGCCGGTTTTCTGGGGCTGGAAAGTGAACTGAGGCAGTTATTGACGGCGAAAGTATTGCCCAAAACACTGCAACAAACGATTCACTTTGCCCTGATTCGCTGTGGCGATGAAGCGCAACTGCAAAAAATGATGCAAAAGGTTCGCACGATTCCGGTTAACGACGATTTTGTATACCAACTGGTTCCTTTGCTGGTTTATACGCGAAAAAAAGATGTTACAGATTACCTGCTGGAACTGGTTCAAAAGGAAGACCAGCACTGTACGCCTGCCGATGCTGAAACGTCGGGCAATATCAACTGCGCTTATCGGATTATGGAATATTTAGCGCCGGTTATCCGCGATTTTCCTTTGAAATTGGACGTATCCGGCGACCTGGTTGTGGACGATTATTCAAAAGCGTTAGCGTTGGTGCGCGCCTGGATCACGGAACAAAAAGCGGCTTATGTTTTGGAACTTACAACTTACTGATACCTGAACTATTCTTAAGCGGATTACCCTGAAACGGTAAAAAGAAGATTTACATGGAACATTTTTATGCCCATTTGCCCAAGGCAATGGCTGCCATTCCTTTGCTTATCGGAATGAGTTGCTACCCGTCTGGCGCTCAAAATCTGGAAGGGTTTTGGGATGAAATTGCGACGCGCATCCGGCAGGAAGAATACCTCCGTATTGCGGGTAGTATGCAATTAGAACTGCGCATGAATTCGGCACAGGGCCTTGTCCCCCGGGCAGATGCTTTTGCGCTGCGCGGCCAGTCGAACCTGCTTTTGGACATCGTAGGGGTAAAAGTGCCTTTTGCTGCAGCTTTTTCTGACGGCGACCTGACTTACCGGTTGCCAGCCTACGCCTTTTATGGCGCCAGCCCCAGTTATCGCTGGATTACCTTACACCTTGGGGATCGTTCGATGAATTTTTCGCCGTATACGCTGGCAGGACATAGTTTCCGGGGCGTTGGCGTAGCCTTAAAGCCCGGGAATTTTTACTTCGCCGCGATGTCTGGCCGTCTTCGCCGGGCACAGGCAGAAGATGCCGGCGCTATTCAGGACATTGACGGCGCTTATCGCCGAAGTGGCTGGGGGATCAAAACGGGTTTTGACAATGGTCAGCATCAATTCATGGTCATCCTGTTCCGGGCGAAAGACGACCCTGATTCTATGGAATTACCGGATAGTAGTGAGATTTTACCCCAGGAAAACCTGATTCTGGGTTTGCAGGGAAAAAGCCGGATCGGGGATCACCTTAGCGTCGAACTGGATTTAGCAAGGAGTGCGCTCACCCGCGACAGCCGTAGTCCGGAGACAACAACGCCCATCAATGGATTTTCCATGCGCATGTTTGGGCTGTATACCCCCAGATATTCATCCGGCTATCACAATGCGACAAAATTAAAGGTCAATTTTACGCCAAACGCAGGGGTATTTCACCTGACTTATGAGCGCATTGACCCGGGCTACCGCACGTTGGGCGCCCTGTTCTTCAACAACGATCAGGAGAATGTCAGTGTTGGCGCACAATTGCCCCTATTCAAGAAAAAAATCAGGCTGAATGTTAATGGGGGAGTACAACGAAACGGGCTGGAAGATGGCAGCACCAGTGCCTCCCGGCGCTTCATTGGCGCCATAGATTTTTCTGCTGCGCTTTCTCCTAAATTTCAGGTAAACCTCAATGGCTCTAACATGAGCAACACGAATCGGTATCGCTTGGTGACGGTTCCGGTGATTCAGGTTGATTCCATTGTGCTGCTGCAAACCAACCTGAACTTGCAGGCGAGTGCAACCTACTTAGCAGGGGCGGGACAAAATTCTGTATTCAACGCCATTTTCACCTACCAGACGGCCCATGCTATTGAAAATGAAGAAGTACTCCCCGACCAGAGTAATACTTTCTACATGGGTATGGTGTCACATACCTGGCGCACCCCCGGCAATAACTGGGCCGTCAGCACTTCCGGATTAGCGCATTTTACCCAAACCCACAACCTTGAGCAATGGCTGCTGGGGCCAGCATTGAGCATCAGCAAATACCTGCTGAAAGAAAAGCTTCGCATAGGGTTTAACAGCGCCTGTTCTCTGGTTTATGCGGGCCGCAATTTCGAAGGCCGGGTATTCGACCTGCGGTTTGAGGGGGGCTGCAACATCACGAAGCAACAACATATTTCGATGCGGACCTCAAAGGTTTGGTCAGATGCCGGGAGCGCTTCCACTTTTTCGGATTGGAATATGGCTTTGGCGTATCGCCTGGTTTTTAAATAACAAAATGATTTCGTCAAATAAATCACGAATCTAATGAAGTGGAATGGTCTCATTTGGGCAATTTGGATGAGTGTGATCCTGCCGGTATCGGGTTGGGGAATGACGCATCATGACTATCCTGAGAAAAAGGGAATGGAAACAGATACCAGCTTTGCGCTTTTGACGGCCATATCTCCGGGGGTTGCGGAGAGTGGAGGGGACGACATCCGCCAGATTGGACGACCGGTTGGAGCGGCATTAGAGGCGGTGCAAAAAGCGAGGGGTTTCATCGGCAGGCTGAAAGAGAGCGGAAATTATCTAAGAAATCTGACCCAGTCGCTCAGTATAGAACAACTCCCCGTTGGCGTGAAAACCCAAGTAGGGAACATAGTTTACACCATGGCGATCAGTGCAATGCGACTGAAAACTAACCATGCCGAGGTGGATATTTATCTGGAAATTGATTTGCCCGGGGAGGAAGAAGATCCCGTTTTTGGCGCCTTCGGAATCCCCTTTTCCAGAAAAGGCGGCTTTGCAGGCGATGTAAAGCTGGCTTTATTGGGCGATTATCCCATTGATATGCAATCGGGTAAATCGCGGATTGTTTTGCAGCCCGGAAATTATCAGGGTCACGGTACCTATGCAATGGTGGGGTGCGAGGGCTTTAAAGAATTAAACGTAGAAGGGTATCTTGTTTTTAGCCGGGACTGGTTAATTCCGGTTGGTACGTTAGAAACGCCGGGAGCGGGTACAGATACCTCCTCGCTGCAACAGCCAAGTCGGGTAACCGCAGATTTTGCTTTCAATGCCCAATCCTGGGATTTTGTGGTGAGCTTACAAAATTTCTCTCCTTTCCATGTTGCAGGCGTAGCCGATGTGACGTGGGAAGTAGGCAGTATTTCGCTGGATTTCAGCGACTTCACAAACCCGGATCGCTTGCAGTTTCCGGAAGACTATCAAAGCCCGTTTCTATCTGGTGGTTTAGCTTCAAACCTGTGGAAAGGGGTGTACATCGAAGCGGTACGGGTTAAATTACCCGATCGTTTTTCAAAGCCCGGAGCCGCAGCCATCGTCGTAGATGCAGCCCGGATAATTATTGACAACCAGGGGTTTACAGGTCAAGTCGGCGTTTACAATATCCTTCCACTTAGTGACGGAAACGCCGATGGCTGGGCCTTTTCCGTGGATACTTTCCGATTGGATATCATGGCCATGCAATTGAGGGCGGGCAGCATGGCGGGGCTCCTGCACGTGCCCTTATTGGGTCAAAATGAGGCAGGCGAAAATGCTCCTGTCGAGTCTTCAGATTGTATGGGTTACCAGGGGTTTATTGGATCAAACGGAAACTGGCTTTTCACGGCGCGCCCCGGAGCCAATTATCGGGCTGATATTTGGAAAGCGCAAGTCGTCATTGCTTCCAACTCAACCGTAAATTTAGAATATGCAGCAGGCACTTTGACTGCGGGAGCTACTTTACATGGCGCCATTAGTATAGATGATGATTTTGGCGGCATAATCGGTATTCAAGTCAACGACATCACCTTCAACCATTTAGGGTTGTCTTCCCGGTCTCCGTATTTTCAGCCGGGCGTGTGGGATTTTCCGGCAGTTATTGGCGCGCGGATGGGCGGTTTTTATTTGAATTTTAGTGAAATCAGGCTTCAGGAAGGCGAATCGAGCCAGGAAGCGCACCTCAGATTTATTGCCAGCGTGGAATTATCAGAAGGCAATACCGCCATTTCGGCAAGTGGCGGCTTCAGCATAGAAGGGCGATTGCAGGATCAGGGCGACCACAGGCGGTGGCGCTTCCGGAAAGTCAAAGTCGAACACATCTACGTCAGCGCCAGCACCAGTGCCTGGGGATTAGCCGGCGAACTGAATTTTTATGAACAACATCCTGTTTTCGGCAATGGCTTCCGGGGTGGTGTCAAAGTCTGGTTTTCAGGCGCCAGTTCTTTGGAAGCGCGGGAAGATCCTGTAAATAAAGGCATTGCCGCTATTGGTCAATTTGGCAGCCTGACCCCTCCCGGAGGCGACGCTTACCGGTACTTTTTTGTGGATGTGATGGCACAATTCGGGCCGGGCATTGACATCGGATCCCTTCAATTGCTGGGGATCGGCGGGGGCGTTTTCAACCGAATGGCACCCGTGAATTCGGTCACCAATTTGACGACACCGCCAGCAAATACCGCCACACTTGGCAGCACCTTATCCGGTATTGTATACCAACCCGACATTACCCGGGGTCTCCGAATCAAAGCCACCCTTGTGGTAGCGAGTCCGGGTTCGGACAATGGATTTAGCGTCAATGGAACCTTTGAAGTAGTAACCAACAGCAGTGGCGGCTTAGATACTATTCGAATTTACGGCAATGTCACGATGTTTGGTCCGGTTAACTGGGATAATGCCCATCAGGAAAACCTTTCCGGGGTTTCTATTTTTATTGAAATGCTCTATGACAATGTTGGGGAAGAAAAAGGGTTTACGGCTTCTGCCGATGTTTTTATCAACGTTGCCCAGGGTAAACTGCGGGGCGGCGCTCAACATCCCGGCGGTTTGGCGAATTATGCGGGGAGCATAGACCTCAAATTCACCAACCTTAGCTGGTATGTCAATATTGGCATTCCGGAGGCGCCGATTGCGGTGAACGCATCGCTTGGCCCATTAACCGCAAATTTGTCGGCATACCTTGACATCGGCAACGCCATTCCTCCAATGCCGGATCTGCCGGATTACGTGACCTCCCTTACCGGAACACAGGCCAATTTCATGCGCAACGAAAGCCTTTCCGCAACCGGCGCAGGCTTTGCGTTTGGGGTCAGCGCCCAAATTGCGCCGGGGAGAAAAAATGTCTTTCCCGCTTTTTATTATGAATTAGCCTTTGGGTTCGGGTTTGATTTGATGCTTCAGGATTATGGCAATGTGCAATGCGCCAATAGCACTTCCGAGCGCATCGGCATCAACGGGTGGTACGCCTCCGGACAAGCCTGGGCTTATTTGCAAGGCAGCTTTGGCATCCGGGTAAATCTGGCCTTCGTTCAGGGTGAGTTTGAAATCATGCAGGCTGCAATGGCCGCCGTGCTACAAGCCAAAGGGCCAAATCCTTTTTGGGCGGGCGCCCGAATAGCCGGCAATTACCGGATTCTTGGCGGTTTGGTTAAGGGGAGTTTCCGTATGAAAGTGGAACTTGGGCAAGAATGCATCATGGTGGGTGACGCAGGCGATCCAATGGCCAATCTTAACCTCATTTTGCGAACACAACCCGGCGATCCGCAAGGCCAATTGCCGTTGACAACACGACCTGCTGTTTTGACCAACCTCCCGTTCGACGAAGCTTTTGAAATGGAGGAACAACCCTATAAACTGGTGCTTGTAAGTGCATCGCTCAACCACAATGGTCAAGGGCTTGGGGCTTCGGTTGAAAAAGAAACGGGCGATAATTTTATGGAACTCATTCCAGATGAAATTTTACCAGGGAACAGCCCTCTTGAATTCAAAGTCAAAGTGGCTTTGATGAAAAAAAACGGCTACTTCTTTAGCGATACCGTCAAGATTGAAGAACAACTCGTCAATTTTACAACCGGGCCGACCCTGGATAGTATTCCCCGAAGTAATATTGCCTTCAGCTATCCGACAGATGGGCAGCAAAATTTTTACCCGCAGGAGTCCGGGCAAGGATATTTTCAATTGCGGCAAGGCCAGGCTCATTTATTGAATGGCAATCTGAAAGCCCGCTTCTTCACTACCGGTAACGCCACAATCGTAGTTCCTGCTCAATACCTGCAACAGGATAAAAAAATCACTTTTGGAATCCCTGCATTGATAAACGATCGGGTTTATCGCCTGGAAATTTACACGCAAACCTCCACTCCTGCTCAGCATCAGAGCGGCGGGACGGGTGGCCCTCATTTCACCGAGCTTGAAGAATGGCTCAGCGAAGACAAAATTTTGCACACGCTTTATTTCCGAACCAGCCAATATGCCACATTCAGCGCAAAAATTAATGCCATCCCGGAAATTCCGCTTAGCCGGCAAGGACGTGGCAGCTTCACTTTAGCAGAACCTTTTGGAGGCATAGAACTCAGTGGTTCACCAACTCAGGATGCCCTGATCAACTTTGAAGTCAAACTTCAGGGAAATACCTGGTATGAAGGAGGGAATTATCAGGCATTGATCTACGATGCATTCCCAATGGAAGCACCGGTTTCCATTCAGAATACCTGGCGGGATGACGTATGGGGAATGCCGCCGGTCAAAGCCATCCAATGGAATACTTCCGGCCAATGGCCAACTATCCATGCTGCTCATTTTTCGGGAGGGTGGTCTCCCGGGACACCTTATGCAGATACCCTGAATCTGTTGATCCATCAAATTGTCAATCAGGATTTTAATGGATATAAAAATGTGATTGACAGCCTCGTTGAAGCCTGGGTTGCAGAAGAATTACTGTACATCGGAGAGCTTGACCCACAACAATTAACCGCGTATGACTACAATGGGGATGGCACGGTTACCGCCACCGACTTACGCACGGGTATTCTAAATTATTGCAATACGTGGCACTGTAATTCCGGCAGTGGGATATTTCGTTGCCCTCAGTTTTCCGGGGTTTTTCCATGCCCGCTACCCTCCGTTCTGGCTATGCTGCATCAGGCATCCGGAAATCCTTTAGGCAGTGCCCGGGGGAAGCAGTTTGAAATCTCAATATCGTACACCCTGCCTGGCAAAACCCAGCCGAATAGCACGGCCGTTTTGCGGGTAAAAATTGGTCAGTAATGAACACAAAAAGGATTGCGATAACCATCATTGCAGGATTATTGCTGGCAAGCAACTCATTATGTGCGCAATCTGGGCGTGATACCTTAACGATCCATTTAGCCGCCCGGGCTATGGATGGACGTGTGGTATTGCGTTGGTCGCCAACTGATTATCAATCCTGGATATACGGCAACCAACAAGGATACCGGGTAATGCGGACTACTTTAGAGGAGGCCAGAAATAAACTTGCCGGGGAAATCCTGAGTTCGAAGCGGGTGGTGATTGCGGATCAGTTGCGCCCCTTGCCGGAGTTGGATTGGAAGGTATTGGCGGATACGAACCATTTGGCCATCATAGCTGCCGGGAGCCTTTACAGCCCGGTATTTGATACCCCTGCCTCAGCAGAAACAACAGCCTCTGATTACAATGAAAAGGAGACTCAAACCAACCGATTTTCTTTTGGCTTGTTTGCAGCGGATCAGTTTCTGGATATTGCAAGAGGTATGGCGCTGGGATTCGTAGATACCACCGTCATTGCCGGCGAGGTTTACCGGTACACGGTATCTTTTGCAGGGTCAGGTAGCCGCAGTATACATATTCCCGGCGAGATTTCAATTGCAGCGAACCGACGTATCCGCCTTTTGCCTCCCTCCGAATTAACGGCCCAATGGCGAACCCATGGAGTTCGCCTTAAATGGAATCGTTCCCGGGTTGACACCCTGTATTCAGCGTATTACGTAGAGCGATCCGAAGACTCGGGCGCAACTTTCAGCAGAATCAATCAAGCACCGCTGGTATACATGACGCCGGAAGGCACCTATGACCCTTTCATGTATTACGTAGACAGTCTGGCAAATAATGAAACGGAATATTTTTACCGGGTACGAGGCACAACACCTTTCGGAGAATTAGGGCCTTCTTCGGATATGGTTTCCGGTAAAGGGAAACGAGCATCCCTCACCACGCCACCCGGCATTTTATTTATGGAAGAATTGCCGGAGCAATCCGGATTACTGATTGGTTGGATCGTTGATTCTACTGCTATTGGCCGGGTTAAAGGCTTCCATGTTTATGAATCGCTTGAAAAGGGAGCCTCGAAAATCCAAATCAACGCCGATTTAATCCCGCCCGGAACTCGCCAGTTCATAATAGACCGACCAGGGCATGGTAATTATTACCAAATTGGATTAACAGACGATACCGGATATGAATTGATGTCCACCGCAAAGTTGGCAATGCTCCGCGATGACCTTCCTCCGGCAGCGCCAACAGGACTTCGTGGAGTAATGGATGCTGCCGGAAAAACAGCAATGGCCTGGTCTTCCAATCCGGAAGAAGACCTTCAGGGATACCGGATATACACCGGCAACCACGAAACCGGGTATTTTGCTGAATTGACCTACCTGCCTGTTTCGGATACAATTTACCGGCATGTATATAGTATGAATACCCTGCATGAGGCCGAATTTTTTAAAGTGCGGGCAATTGATTTGAAGGGCAATTATTCCGATTTTTCAAAACCGGCTAAAATTATCCGTCCTGACCTTCATCCGCCTACACCTCCCGCTTTCACCAATGTACGTTCTGAACGAGCCTTTGTATGGTTGCATTGGGCAAATAGCAGCAGTCGCGATGTTGTGCAACACACGCTGGAACGTAGAGCTTTGAAGGAAGCACAGTGGCAGCAAGTGGCAGTTTTTAGTGTCGCTAAGTCAGCCTACGCCGAATATGCAGATTCCGCTGCAATGCCTGGACGTCAATACCAATACCGGGTCATCGCCACAGACCAAAATGGCTTAAATTCAACTTCAGCGATTATACAGGGCGGGAGAATAGAATCCGGGGGGCATGGCGCCATTCGCAATTTTTCAGGCGTATTCGATAATGAGGAGGACAAGGTTTTGCTGACCTGGCAGTATCCCCGTATCGCTGAAGTGGATCGCTTTTTACTCTACCGTTCATTAGAATCCGAACCGATAAGTCTGTATAAAACCTTGGATATAAACACCATGGGATTAAGTATTCAAGGCGACACGGCTCGCTTCGAAGGTGCTGTTTTTAAAAGTGGAAAGCGCTTTCAGTACCAACTATTGGCGATTTTGAAAGACGGCGATTATTCAGAATTATCAAATCTGCTTTTCGTAGAGCATTAAAAACCCTGGTTATGCAGTACCCTTTACGACTGACGTTTTGGACAATGCTACTGGTTATGGTAAGAGCAGGTATCCTTGTTGGCCAACCCTGTAATAACTATACATTTGCGGGCTTGGTTGGCGGAAGTGCCAATCCAACAATCACGTCTTTTTGTGACGCGATTACACCTTTGCCTATCAATCAGGTTGCCGCTCCCACCGGGGGGAGTGGCGGCAGCGCAATGTATCAATGGCAGATTTCTTTCGACGGGTTATCCTGGATAAATCTGGATGTTCCCGATGGGCGCAATCAGAATCTTATGTTGACCACCTCTCAAATGGTTGCTTACTTAGCTTTAATTGGTTATGACGATACGCAAACGACTTATTTCCGAAGGGGCGTTCGCCGCCCGGAATGCACAGATTATCTGTATTCAAATGTCCGAGAATTCAGGGTTTACTACCAGGTTGAACACCCTGGGTTTTTTCCTGATGAGTATGTCATTTGTGCAGGATTCAATAATCAGTGCATAGAAACTGCGAGTTTTGCAAATTATCAAAGTGTAACTTACCCAATTCATCCGGTTGGTGGAACGATGCCCTATGAATTTATCTGGCAAAGGTCAGCGAACTTATCTGCATGGGTCACTTTTTCGACAGAAGAACTGCCTGAAATTTGTCCTCCACAGGGTACTCGCACCTATTTCAGGCGTGGAGTAAGACCACTCAATTCCCCCTGTGCTTATGCTTACTCCAATATCATCGAAGTGTTTCATGTCCGTCCTTTGAACATTCAACTGGAAATTCAGAACCCGGAGTGCCTCAATCAAACAGGCAGCATTACCTTAAATGATTTGAGTGGCAATGACCCCTTAGTGTTGGGGCAGTTTTCCTATTCAATTGACAACGGACAAAACTGGCAAAACTCCAACGTATTCAGTGGCTTGCCTCCTGGTAATTATACCATTATTGTTAACGAATATAGTACAAAATGCTCTGGATGTCACATCTTTATGCCTGAGTGCACCGTCTCTGGAACCATAACCGCCAATCCTATCCCGGTTATTCAATCTGTAGATCATACGCCTCATCACGACTGTGAGGCTACAGACCGGGTGATTAGCATTACGGCAAATGGCGGACTCCCCCCACTGCAGTATTCGATTAATGGAACTGTTTTCCAAACTTCGCCTGTTTTTACCGGATTATCGAATGGAACATACCAGGTATTTGTAAGAAATGCCAATGGCACTTGCGAACAATTTGGACCGTTTGTAACGCTGAATACAAATTTGAAAATCAATTTTGAATTTGTAGAATCCACGCCTCCCAGCGACTGTAATGCAGCAGACGGCATAATTTCTATTTATGCAAACGGAGGGCTGGCGCCCCTTCAGTATTCAATCAACGGTACACAATTTCAAACCTCGCCAAATTTTTCAGGCTTGCCCGGAGGTAACTACCCACTTTACGTCAGAAACGCGGATGGTACTTGCCAAACCTTTTTGCAAGCTGTTCAACTCAATTACCCCCCACAAAACTCAATTTCTAATGTAACTATAACGCATTTAACAGATTGTGGATCAAACAATGGCGCGATTACCATTACAGCTTTACCCGCATTCCCCGGGAAAGTTTACACGATCAATGGGGGGAATAGCTGGGTGACAAATCCTACTTTTAATAATCTCGCAAGTGGAGTTTACATTGTTGGCGTAAAAAATCAGTTCGGAGGGCCTTGTGCGGTCTTTAATACAGTTGAAATAACAGCACCTCTTCCTCCAGTCATCAATAACGTTACCTCCAATCACCCAACCGATTGCGGCGCATCAAACGGAACGATCAGCATC
>Ga0209573_1001839_pt1 | contig 30061 bp, 29 predicted proteins | sample TNRBio252014_DNA_FD_185870 | JGI IMG/M metagenome (GOLD analysis project Ga0209573, IMG submission 185870) | Wastewater treatment Type I Accumulibacter community from EBPR Bioreactor in Madison, WI, USA - TNR Reactor_6/25/2014_ DNA (SPAdes)... | ecosystem: Engineered > Bioreactor > EBPR >...
GACTTCGAGCGCGAGTTTCCTTCGCTCTGCTTTGCGCTGGCCACCGGCGTGGGCAAGACGCGGCTGATGGGCGCTTTCATCAGCTATTTGCACTTGGCGCACGACATCAACAACTTCTTCGTGCTGGCCCCGAACCTGACCATCTATAACAAGCTGATCGCCGACTTCAGCGACCGCAATCATCCCAAATACGTTTTCCGGGGCATCGCCGAATTCGCCATCGATGCGCCTTCCATCATCACCGGCGACAACTACGACCAGCGCGACCCCCTGAGCGGCGCGCTCTTTAGCGGCGTCAAAATCAACATCTTCAACATTTCCAAGATCAACTCTGAAGTTCGTGGCGGCAAATCGCCGCGCATCAAGCGGCTGTCGGAATACATCGGCCAAAGCTACTTCGACTATCTGGCCGGGTTGCCAGACTTGGTGATGCTGATGGATGAATCGCATCGCTACCGCGCCAGCGCCGGGATTCGCGCCATCAACGAACTGAAACCGATTCTGGGGCTGGAACTGACCGCCACGCCGTTTGTGGAGACCTCACGCGGCGCGGTCGCATTCAAAAATGTGATTTACGACTACCCCCTGAGCCGGGCCATGGCGGATGGCTTTGTCAAAGAGCCAGCGGTCGTGACGCGCAAGAACTTCAACCCGGCGGGCATGTCGGCGGAAGAAATCGAGCGCCTGAAACTGGAAGACGGCGTGCGCCTGCATGAAAGCGTGAAGGTGGAACTGGAAACCTACGCCCGCGAGAGCGACAACCCCATCGTCAAGCCTTTCCTGCTGGTGATTGCCCGCGACACGACCCATGCGGGGCAACTGTCCGGGCTCATCAAGTCCGACAGCTTCTTCGAGGGGCGCTACCGCGACAAGGTTATCCAGGTCGATTCCAGCAAGACCGGCGCGGAAGAAGAGGAGATGATTAACAAGCTCCTCAAGGTCGAACATACCGGCGAGCCGACGGAGATCGTGATTCACGTCAACATGCTCAAGGAAGGATGGGACGTAACCAATCTCTACACCATCGTCCCGCTGCGGGCGGCCAATGCCCGCATCCTCATCGAACAATCCATCGGGCGCGGCCTGCGCCTGCCTTATGGCAAGCGCACCGGCGTAATAGCGGTGGACCGGCTGAACATCGTCGCCCACGATAAGTTTCAGGAAATCATCAGCGAGGCCAACCAACCCGGCTCGACCATTCACTTGCAGGCAGTGGCGCTTGATGCGGATGCGCTCGGACAAAAAACGGTCACGGTCGTATCGCAGTCGCGACTGGCGACCAGTCTGGGCCTGAAACCCGCCCAGGTCACGAGCAGCGCCACGATAGCCGGTCAGGATGCCGCGCCCGCGTTTGCCAAGCCCGAAGAGCGGAAGGTGGCGCAAATCGCCTACGAGGTCATCCGCAAGCTGGAAAACCAGCCGCAAACCCTGCCCACCATCGAATACCTGAACAAGCCCGAAATCCAGACCGCCATTGTCAAAATGGTCGAGGAACAACATCAGCCGACGCAGTTTGAGTTGGAAGGCGTGGAAGAAAAGCCGGATATTGCCGCCGTGGTGGCGAAAACGGTTGAACTGGTCACGCGGCAGACTATCGCCATTCCGCGCATTCTGGTGGCGCCCAGGGGCGAAGTGAAATCCGGCTTCAAGCCCTTCACGCTTGAACTCTCCACGCTGAAATATCCAGCAGTGTCCGACGAGCTTTGGATTCAACACTTGCGCACCAACCAGCTTGAAGTCGTCTCCCTGCGCCAGGGCGGCATCGAGGAGGCGCGGCTGGAAGACTATGTAGTGAACGGCCTGGTGGATTTCGACGACATTTCCTACGATGACCACGCCGACCTGCTCTACGACCTGGCCGCACAGACCGTGCGGCATTTCCGGGGCTACCTATCCGGGGAAGAGACGCGCAAGGTGCTGCGCTGCTATCAGCGCGACATCGCCAGATTCATCCATGCCCAGATGCAGGCGCGCTACCGCGAGGACGTGGCCGGCTACGAGGTGAAAATCAGCAAGGGTTTTAACGAGTTAAAGCCGAGCGCCTACACCTGCCTGGCGCGGGAGCCGCCCGCCAACTACCGGGTGGAACCGGCGGACAAGAGCAACATGGCCAAGTACCTGTTCGGCGGCTTCCAGCGTTGCCTCTATCCGGTGCAGAAGTTTGATTCCGATGCGGAGCGCAAGCTGGCGGTGATTCTGGAGCGCGACGCCCTCAAATGGTTCAAGCCCGTCAAGGGCCAGTTCCAGATTGATTACCGGAACGGCGCGGATCACCGGGAATATCAGCCGGACTTCGTGGCCGAAACCGCCGACGCCATCTACCTGCTCGAACCCAAGCAGCGCACGGAACTTGACGACCCGGTTGTCATCGCTAAGAAGGAGGCGGCAGTTCAGTGGTGCGTGAATGCCTCGAACCACGCAGCACGCCACGACGGCAAACCGTGGCGTTATGTGCTGATTCCGCATGACGAGATCGCGGAGAACATCACGCTTGACGGCTTGGCGGTGCGGTTTGGTGAGTAATTCGGCGCTGGGCTTGCGCGAAAGTCAGCCATGACGACACCGCGACAAACCAGCTCTCTCCCCCGCAAGGAAGAGGAAGATTTACTGGACTTAATACCTTTAAAATTGTTATTTTATAGATATTTATAAATGAGAAAGCCATGAAAACCGTATTCGTCATTCGCCATGTCGCTTTCGAAGATCTCGACAGTTTCGCGCCGACCTTGATTGAACGGGGCTACGCCATTCGCTATTTGGAAGCCGGTCAGGATGATCTGGCGGCGCTGGACCCGCTGGCCGGCGATTTGTGGATCGTGCTGGGCGGTCCGATCGGAGTCTACGAAGAAGAAGCGTATCCCTTCATCCACGATGAGTTGCGGTTATTGCGGACGCGACTGGAGGCTGGGCGACCGACGCTGGGTATCTGCCTGGGCGCCCAGATGATGGCTTCGGCGCTGGGGGCGCGGGTCTATCCAGGCGGGCGCAAGGAGATCGGCTGGAAACCGTTGCAATTAACCGATGCGGGCCGCGCCAGCCCGCTGGCCGCGTTCGCCGATGACGCCCCCGCGCTGCACTGGCACGGCGACACCTTCGACCTGCCGGAAGGCGCGACGCTGCTGGCGTCCACTGATCTGTATCCCCATCAGGCTTTTATGTGGGGAAAACACGCGCTGGCGCTGCAATTCCACATTGAAACCACAGCCCGGGGTCTCGAACGCTGGTTCATCGGCCATGCCTGCGAAATCGCCGGTACGCCCGGCCTGAGCGTACCGATATTGCGGGATGAGACTGCTCATCACGCCGTAGACGCGGAGGAACGGGGCCGGCAGTGCCTGACCGCCTGGCTCGATTCGCTCTGAAGTGAAACCGGGAAACGGACTAGCAGTTTTCCAAGATCAGATAAACCAGCGTCTGATTAAGCAATTAATAGGCAATCTCCCCAAAAGTCATTGGACCCACCCGTTCGGAATACAGAAAGCTGAGAACGCAGCGACCTCCTGACCTTCACCGCCGCCCGCATCCGCGCTAAAGAGCAATCATTCAGGGCGGCGGCTTGGTACAATCCCGAAAATTCAAAAATCAAAATTCAAAGTTGCGGGAATTCCGCACCCAGGCGGGGTAGTTCCCGCCGACTCCAACCCGTAAAACCAAGATGAAGGAGTGACCGGTGGAACGCGAAAGTATGGAATATGATGTCGTGATCGTCGGCGCTGGCCCATCCGGCCTGTCGGCGGCGATCCGTATCAAGCAATTGGCGGCGAAGAACGATCAGGACGTAAATGTTTGCGTCATTGAAAAAGGCTCTGAAGTCGGCGCGCATATCCTGTCCGGGGCGGTCGTGGAAACCCGTGCGCTGGATGAGCTGTTTCCCGACTGGAAAGAACGGGGCGCGCCCTTGCATACCCCGGCCCAGGATGACCACTTTCTGCTGCTGACCCGCGAAACCTCGTACAAACTGCCTACTCCGCCGCAGATGCACAATCACGGCAATTACATCATCAGCTTGGGCAATCTGTGCCGCTGGCTGGCGACGCAGGCCGAGGAGCTGGGCGTAGAGATTTACCCCGGTTTCGCCGCCGCCGAAGTGCTGTACGACGATGATGGCGCAGTCGTCGGCGTGGCGACCGGCGACATGGGCGTTGACCGTCACGGCCAGCCGACCGAACAGTTTGCGCCCGGCATGGAACTGCGCGCCCCCTATACGATTTTCGCCGAAGGCTGTCGCGGCTCGCTGACCAAAACTCTGTTTGACCGCTTCAATCTGCGCGATGGGGTTGACCCGCAAACCTACGGCATCGGCATCAAGGAATTATGGGAAGTCGATCCGGCCCAGCATCAACCGGGTAAGATCGTGCACACCATCGGCTGGCCGCTGGACGCCAGCACTTATGGCGGCTCCTTCCTTTACCACATGGAGAACAACCAAGTGGCGGTCGGTTTCGTGGTCGGCCTGGGCTATGAAAACCCGCATTTGTCGCCGTTCGAGGAATTCCAGCGCTTCAAGACCCATCCCGACATCCGCCCCACTTTCGAGGGTGGCCGGCGCATCGCCTACGGCGCCCGCGCCATTTCGGCGGGCGGCATCCAGTCGATTCCCAAGCTGACATTCCCCGGCGGCCTGTTGATCGGCGACACCGCCGGTTTCCTCAATGCGCCCAAGATCAAGGGGACGCACACCGCGATGAAATCCGGCATGGTGGCCGCCGAAGCGGTCTTCGCCGCAGTGACCGGGGAGCGTCCGGCGGAACTGACAGCCTATCCCGAACAACTGCGGCAAAGCTGGCTGTGGGAAGAACTCTACGCAGTGCGCAATATCAAGCCGTCGTTCCGCTGGGGGCTGTGGGCGGCGATTGCCTATTCCGCTATCGACACTTACCTGTTCCGGGGCAAGGCGCCGTGGACGTTCCATCATCATCCCGATCACGCCAAGCTGAAAAAAGCCAGCGAGTGTCCAAAGATCGAGTACCCCAAGCCAGATGGCCAGGTCAGTTTCGACCGCCTGTCTTCGGTGTTCATTTCCAACACCAACCATGAAGAGGATCAACCCTGTCACCTGACGCTGAAAGACGCCAGCGTGCCGATCCGCATCAACCTGGCGCTGTACGACGCGCCCGAACAGCGCTACTGCCCGGCGGGGGTGTATGAGATCGTGCGGGATAACGACGGCAATAACCCGCGCCTGCAAATCAACGCCCAGAACTGCGTCCACTGCAAAACTTGCGACATCAAGGACCCGACGCAAAACATCAACTGGGTGACTCCGCAGGGCGGCGGCGGGCCGAATTATCCGAATATGTAACCGGTCGGCGAACTTCTCCGGTCATCACGGCATTGAACCCGCGCCCGGCCTTCGGGTGAGCCGTCAAGTCAGAATGACGCCGTCGTGATGACCGCCGGCAGCTCCTCCCTGACAAACCGCACCAGGACCCCGATCCGTTGCTCGCCCATCGAATCGAACTCGATCAGCGACAGCGTCTCGCCCGACTCCGACGAATCCGGAGGCAGCTTGACGCCAAGCCGGTTCAGCCGCAAGGTCAGCGAGCGAACCTGTAAATAAACCTCCGGCTGGCTCAACACCTGCCGGATTTGCTCCAGATAATCATCCAGGTTTCCCAACGGCTTGCGCGCCGCGACCAGTTCCTCCTCGGTCTGGAGCAAGCGCTGCTCCAGCACCGCAACCCGGCGCTCGTCGGCATCGTTCGTCGATAATAAGGGCCGCAGACCCTGCGCATGCCCCCGCAACGCCCGCAACTGCGCTTGTAACTGCCGTCGCTGCTCCTCCAGCGCACTGCGTCGATTCCGCAGATCATTGATGCGCTCCAGAGCCCGCGTCGCCAGAAACACCAGCATTCGCTGTTTCAGCTCATCGCGCAATTGGGCTTCGCTGACCGCAGGGAAAAAGAGCCGATGCCGCGAAAAGCTCACCTGAATGCGCCGGACATCGCGCACCAATTGATCGCCGCTCAACACCGCGCCAAACGTCTCGGCCTCGCGTTTGAGCATCAACATCAGGGCGAAACACGCCGCGTGATCGCCGTCGGTGAAAAAGGCGCGAATCGCCGGATCGTCGCCCAGCGTGGCCCGCAAATCATCCACTGTCGCGAAAAAGGCATTGACTTGCGGATCCCGCGACCAGGCGCGCGCATCAAGCAACACCGCCGGCGGCAACTGTTGCAGCACTCTTCCAGAATAATTCAACGCGGTTTCCACGGCGTCCACCAGTTTCTCGGCATAATTGCCGACCAGCCGAATGCGCGGCTCGCTGGCGTCCACCGCCTGCTCAATCGCCTCGCGCAGCGCCGCCAGCCGCTCCTGACGCTGGCGATGCTCGGTTAGATGCTGCTGGGCGAACGCCGTCAGACCGTCGAAAACCTGCTGTAGCAACCCTGTACCGTCGCTCATTCCCCCTCGCTCAGGACCATCCCATCAGCCGCTCGTGCAATGGACTCGTCCGGGGAAAATGCGCCCGCAGAAAGTCCATTTGATCGGCCAGCACCCGCCGGCCCTGCAAATACACATACTCGGCATGATTGGGCGTAAACGGAATCGCCAGCAACTGCATCCCGGCCTGCTCCGGGGTCTTACCGCCCTTGTGATGATTACAGGGCTTGCACGCGGTGACCACGTTGTTCCAATGATCGCCGCCGCCCTGTACGAGCGGCCGGACATGATCGCGGGATAAATCCCGAACCGTAAAGCTCTCGCCGCAATACAGGCAGGTGTTACAGTCACGCCGAAACAGGGCCGCATTCGACAGCGGCGGCGCGTAATCTTCGCGGGCGCGCAACCGGGCGTAAGCGCCGCCCTGGGTGGCGATGATCGAATTGACCGTGACAATGCTGCGTTGGCCACTGCGGGCGTTGACGCCGCCACGCACCGTGTACAACACAATGCCGCAGGTGTAGGCAACCTGTTCGGCATAATAGAGGCGCACCGCCTGTTGATAATCAATCCATTCCAATGGCATTCCTGTCACATCCGTATGTAAAACCTGCTGCTCCAGTCCGTACATGCTTCCACCTTTGCCCGGTTTCTACCTTTGCGCGGCATGATCGCTCACCGATATGAACGTTCGTTGACGTAGAATAGACGTGAAAATGACTAGCCGGTTGCGTCGCCCGAACCGCGCCGGACGTGTTTTACCTTAAACCCTGTTGTGATGTTGCCAGTCTAGGCTACTATTCTACAAGTATTGTGCGTCGCCCGCCGACGGCGCGCAGATTCGCCCGCTCGCGGGCGTGGATTAAAAGATGGATCCGTTTCCAGGCGGGTGGGCGCCTGGAAGAATCACCACCAACGAGGACAACAATATGCCTGTTCGTATGGCCGTCCCGAAAGAAACCATTTCGGGCGAACAGCGGGTCGCGCTAGACCCGACGATGGCCGAGCGGTTCGCCAAGCTCGGCGTGGAAATCCTGGTGGAAAAGGGTGCTGGCGCCAGCGCCTTTTTCGCCGACGACCTTTATGGGAAAAGCAGCCGGCTGGTCGACAGCGCCCAAGCCCTGTACGCCGAGGCCGATGTGGTCTTCAAGGTGCAGGGGCCAACTCTCGAAGAAGTAGAGTTGCTCAAGGACGGCTCGACCCTGCTGGCCGTATTGGCGCCACATCGCAATCTGGATGTGGTCAAGCGGTTGCGCGACAAGAAAATCACCAGCTTCGCCATGGAACTGATCCCGCGCATCTCGCGCGCCCAGTCCATGGACGTGCTGTCGTCGCAGGCGGCTGTGGCCGGTTACTATGTGGCGCTGCGGGCGGCCATTCTGGCCAGCGGGTTCTTCCCGATGCTGACCACCGCCGCTGGCACTATTCGCCCCTCCAAGGTCGTCATCGTTGGCGCGGGCGTGGCCGGTTTGCAGGCCATCGCCACCTGCCGCCGCTTGGGCGCCATGGTGGAAGCCTATGACATCCGCCCGGCGGCCCGGCAGGAAATCGAATCACTGGGCGCGAAGATGATCGACACCGGCGTGAGCGCAGCGGCTGAAGGCGGCTATGCGCGTGAACTGACGGCGGAAGAAAAGCAGAAACAGGCTGATGTGCTGGCCAAGCATGTCGCCGCCGCCAATGCGGTCATCACCACGGCGGCCATTCCCGGCCGGGCGGCGCCAAAGATCGTGACTACAGCGATGGTGGAAAACATGAAGCGCGGCGCGGTCATCATCGACCTAGCGGCGGAATCGGGCGGCAACTGTGAATTGACTCGTCCTGGCGAGACCTATGAGCGCAACGGCGTCGTGATTGACGGCCCGCTCAACATTCCCAGCAACTTCCCGGCGCCAGCCAGCGAAATGTACGCCAAAAACCTGTTCAACTTCCTGTCGCCGATGATCAAGGACGGCGCGCTCAACCTCGACTGGAACGACGAGGTGATCGCCAAGAGCGCCCTGACCCACGGCGGCAAGATCGTCCACGAACCCACCAGCAAGCTGGTGTAATTCCCAAACCGGAGAAGCATGATGGAAGCCGTGGTTGCGTTTTTCTCCCCTATTTACATCCTGATGCTGGCCGGCATTCTCGGCTATGAAATCATCGGCAAGGTGCCGGTGATCCTGCACACCCCGCTGATGTCCGGCACCAACTTCGTCCACGGCATCGTGCTGGTGGGCGCGATGGTGGCGCTCGGCCAGGCCGTGACTCCGCTGGAACAGACGATTGGCTTTCTTGGCGTATTATTGGGCGCCGGCAACGCGGTCGGCGGCTACTTCGTCACCGAGCGGATGCTGGAAATGTTCAAGAGCAGCAAGGGCCAGGAGAAGTAAGTCATGGGTTATCTGATTGAAACGGTCTATTTTCTGACGGCCGTGCTGTTCATCCTCGGCCTGAAGCGGATGTCGCACCCGACCACCGCCCGTAGCGGCATTATCTGGGCGGGCTATGGGATGGTGCTGGCCACCGTGGTCAGCTTCGCTCACCCACAGATTACCGCGAACATCATTCCGATCAACTATATGCTGATGTTGGTCGCTATTGCTATTGGCGGCGCGATTGCCTGGTGGGGCGCCAAGAAGGTGCCAATGACCGCCATGCCGCAGATGATTGCCATTTACAATGGCATGGGCGGCGGCGCCGCAGCGGCGATTGCGGCGGTGGAATTGCTCAAGGATCACGGCGACAAAGTGCCACAGACCCACATTCTGGTCATGGCGGTAGCCGGCGCACTGATTGGCGCCGTGGCTTTCTCCGGTTCGGTAGTGGCCTTTGGCAAGTTGCAGGAACTCAAATTCTTCAAGGATGACGCCAAGTTTCGTTTCACGGGGCAACAAAAGGTCAATGCGGCCATCTTCGGCGCAGCGGTGGTGCTGGCTTTAGTGATCGCACTGAGCCATAGCTCCAACGGTGCACTGATTACCGTGTTCTTCCTGCTGGCGCTGGCTTTTGGCGCGATGATGGCGCTGCCCATCGGCGGCGCGGATATGCCAGTCGTGATTTCACTGTTCAACGCTTTCACCGGTTTGGCGGTGGCGCTGGAAGGCTTTGTGCTGGGCAACTCGGCGATGATCATTGCCGGTATCATCGTCGGCTCGTCGGGTACGTTGTTAACCCTGATGATGGCCAAGGCGATGAATCGCTCGGTGGCTAACGTGTTGTTTAGCAACTGGGCGGCGCTGGGCAGTGGCGAGGCGCAGGCGGTTACGGGCAGCCTCAAGCCGATGGAACCGCCGGATGCGGCCATTCAGATGGCATATGCGAGCAAGGTCATTATCGTGCCGGGTTACGGCATGGCGGTAGCCCAGGCGCAGCACAAGATCTGGGAAATGTGCAAGCTGCTGATGGAGCGTGATGTCGTCGTCAAGTTCGCGATTCACCCGGTCGCGGGCCGGATGCCTGGCCACATGAACGTGCTGCTGGCAGAAGCGGGCGTTCCCTATGATCTGATCTTCGACATGGACGAGATCAACGAAGAGTTCTCCACCGCTGATGTGGCGCTGGTGATCGGCGCCAACGACGTGGTGAATCCGGCGGCGCGCACCGACAAGTCCAGCCCGATCTACGGGATGCCGATCCTGAACGTGGATCACGCCAAAAACGTGCAGGTGATCAAGCGCGGCAAGGGCGTGGGCTTCGCCGGCATCGAGAATGCGCTGTTCTTCGCCGATAATACCCGGATGGTCTACGGTGATGCGCAGAAGGTTGCGGCAGGAATGATCCAGGGCATCAAGGATCTCGGCTAGTCGTTTCACCCGGTAAAAATCAAGGCGGCCTGCGGGCCGCCTTTTTTGGTTCAGATCCCGGCTAAAACAACGAATTCAGCAGATTGGACGGCGAATACTGATCAGTCAAAATGCGGGCGTTAGCATTCCAGTCCGGTTCGGTCGAAAACAGCGGGATCAGCCATTCACGGCCAAACCCAAGGGGCGCCAACTTCTCTTCAAGCTGGTCGGCATGGCGCTGAATGACCTCCATCGTCGGGAGTCCGTCCATCTTTTTCAGGATGACGCGATTTTTCAGCTTGACCCGCAGATTGTAAAAGTCGCCAAACACCGCAGTATAAGTGACTGATTCATGGTGATAAAGGCGACTGCTGGAAAAGGTGTTCGCCGCCAGTACGCCATCCGCCGCCAACAACTTTTTGACTTCCAGCAAAAACTCCCGGGTCAGTAAATGCTCGGGGATGTACTCATGATCAAAGGCGTCCAACATAATCAGATCATAACGCTGATCGGTCTTGCCAGCGCGTTTGATAAAAACCCGTCCATCCTCCTCGAAAACGCGGACGTTCTCACCAGGATGAAAAGCAAAGAACTGCTGGGCGACTTTCACCACCGCTGGGTCAATTTCAACCACGTCGATCACGATTTCGGGAAACATTTTGGACAGTGCGGTGGGCAAGACGCCGCCGCCTAAGCCAACGATCAGGACTTTCCGGGGATTGGGGTTCAGGTACAGCGCGCCCATCATCATTCGGGTATAGCTGAATACGAACTCATTTGGATTACTCAGTAATTGGCAGGTTTGCCGGGCGGTTTCATTCTTGCGGGTGAAACTCAGGCAGCGCTGTCCCTCCTCTTCGTAGACGATAATATTGCGATAGAGCGATTTTTCGTTATGAATGACCTGAGCGACAGCAGATGATGGAGCCATGATAGAAGCGAGGAGAGCCAGTAGTGTTTTAATCTTTCTACGCTGAGTCATCAGTGGGATTTCCAAGGAATAGGGCGAGCGGTCCCAAAATCAACGAAACGCCAATCAATCCGGCAATAATCTGATTGATTTCTAAATAAAGAACCAGATAGAACGAAGTCAGAAGGGTTCCTGCGGCGCTGCCAAAGGTGGAAACGAAATAGAGCTGTCCCGCAAAATGACCGCTCAGACGGGATTCAACGACCAGCAGGCGCACGGCATAGGGGGACACCATGCCGGACACCGCAGTGGGAATGAAGAATAACAGAGCCGCTGATAGAAGGGAGCCATAACGGGGATCGTGAATCACCTCGAAAATCCATTCAAGCACCGCATCGCCCAGAACGATCACGGGAAGCGTGGCGACCGCGCCACTGATGAGGATCAGGGCCAAACGGCGCAAGCTGGGCTGGTTGACCGATAACCGGCCGCCCAGTAAATAGCCGACGGACAACGCCAACATGAACATCGTGATGACCGCGCCCCAGACATGAATGCTGTTGCCGAAGTTTGGCGCCAGAATCCGCCCGCTCAACATTTCGATGGCCATGACGAAAAAGCCGGACCAACCGGCGATGAGAAAGATCAGAAAACGACGTAAATGCAAAACTGGCTCCTCGCCCGAACCTCCAGGGTCTTTAGTCGTATCGTAATTTCTTGATGAATTCAGCGCAAAAAAACCCCGCGAGCGCGGGGTTTTTTAATTTCAGACTAAAAGACGCTTACATCATATCGCCCATGCCGCCCATGCCGCCCATGCCGCCCATGCCGCCCATGCCGCCGCCCATGCCGCCAGAATCCTTCTTGGGCAGTTCAGCAATCATTGCCTCGGTGGTGATCAGCAACGAAGCCACTGACGCGGCATTCTGCAAAGCGTACCGGGTGACTTTGGTCGGGTCGAGAATGCCCATCGCAACCATGTCGCCGTATTCGCTCGTGGCGGCGTTATAGCCATAGTTGCCGCTGTTCTCCAGAATATTGTTCATGACCACGGAAGCCTCATCGCCGGCATTAGCGACGATTTGCCGCAACGGCTCTTCCATCGAACGCAGGGCGATGGCAATGCCCGTGTTCTGATCGGCATTGTCGCCCTTCAAATCCTTGATCGCTTGCAGGGCGCGGACCAGCGCGACGCCGCCGCCAGCCACCACGCCTTCCTCAACCGCCGCACGGGTCGCGTGCAGGGCGTCTTCGACGCGGGCTTTCTTCTCTTTCATCTCGATCTCGGTGGCCGCACCCACCTTGATAACCGCCACGCCGCCGGCCAGCTTGGCGACGCGCTCCTGCAACTTCTCACGGTCATAATCAGAGGTCGCTTCCTCGATCTGGCGGCGAATCTGCTCAACCCGGCCCTGAATTTCGTCCGTCTTGCCAGCGCCATCAATAATCGTGGTGTTTTCTTTGGCGATCACCACCTTACGGGCAGTGCCCAAATCGGACAGCGTGGTCTTTTCCAGACTCAGGCCGACTTCATCGGAGATCACCTGGCCGCCGGTCAGAATGGCGATATCCTGCAACATGGCCTTGCGCCGGTCGCCGAAACCGGGCGCTTTCACTGCCGCCACCTTGACGATGCCGCGAATGGTATTGACGACCAGGGTCGCCAGCGCCTCGCCTTCGACATCTTCCGCAACGATCAGCAGCGGCTTGCTGGACTTGGCGACGCCTTCCAGTACCGGCAGCAAGTCACGGACATTGGAAATCTTCTTGTCGTACAACAAGATGTAGGGAGCTTCCAGCTCAGCGGACATATTCTGCTGGTTGTTGATGAAGTAAGGCGAAATATAGCCCCGGTCAAACTGCATGCCTTCCACGACATCCAGTTCGTTGTCCAGGCTCTTGCCTTCTTCAACGGTAATCACGCCTTCCTTGCCGACTTTCTTCATCGCGTTGGCGATGATCTGGCCAATCGCCTCATCGGCATTGGCGGAAATCGTGCCGACCTGGGCAATGGCCTTGTCATCGGTGCAGGGCTTGGACAGCTTCCGCAATTCCTCAACTGCAGCAGTGACGGCTTTGTCAATGCCACGCTTCAAATCCATCGGATTCATGCCGGCGGCGATGGCCTTCATGCCTTCGCGGACAATGGCCTGGGCCAGCACCGTCGCGGTGGTGGTGCCGTCGCCGGCTACGTCGGAAGTCTTGGAAGCAACTTCCTTCACCATCTGTGCGCCCATATTCTCGAACTTGTCTTCGAGCTCCACTTCCTTGGCGACCGATACGCCGTCCTTGGTGACGGTGGGGGCGCCGAAGGACTTGTCCAGCAACACGTTGCGGCCCTTGGGACCGAGCGTGACCTTGACCGCGTTCGCCAGAACATTGATGCCGCGCACCATGCGTGAACGGGCGTCATCGCCAAACTTAACGTCTTTTGCAGCCATTTTGGTAATTCCTCTGAAAGGGGTTATGTAGGGGTAAGGGAATGCGGAGCCAGTGAACGCTTACTTCTCGATGATCGCCATGATCTCGTCTTCGCGCATGACGATCAGATCTTCGCCGTCCACCTTCACTTCACTACCCGAATACTTGCCAAACAGGACAAGGTCGCCGACCTTAACGTCCAGAGGCCGCACATCGCCGTTCTCCAGCAATTTACCGCGACCGATCGCCATGACCGTACCGCGCGATGGCTTCTCGGCGGCGGCGCCGGGCAGCACGATGCCGCCCGGGCTCTTGGTTTCTTCTTCAACACGCTTGATGAGTACGCGATCATGCAACGGACGAATGTTCATTGATACATCTCCTGAGGATGGAATTCGGTGACTTGAGGTTGGCGCTGATGTTGTTAGCACTCGGCCTTGGTGAGTGCTAATCATAGCCAGCGGTAACCCCCTGTCAAGGGGCTGACGGAGAAGTGGGGCGGGGCAGGAAATTTTCAAGGGGGCCAGGTGAAGAAAATTGCCGGGCCGGGGGTCTATCGTTACGCTAGCGGCATTTAACCCGTACTGCCCGCTTGCCTATTTCATCCCCAAGAGGAACCCATCATGGACAGTCAACCGCTGGTGGTCTATTGCGCCTGCCCGGACCCCGCCACTGCCGAGCGCATCGCCGAGACCCTGGTCAACGAGCGGTTGGCCGCTTGCGTCAACCTCGTTCCGGGGCTGATGTCAATTTATCGCTGGCAAGGCCAAATCCAGCGAGACGCCGAGTGGTTGTTGATCATCAAGACCCGCAGTGCGGTTTATCCGCAGATGGAGGCGCGCATCCGCGATCTGCATCCTTACGAAGTTCCCGAGATCATCGCCTTGCCGATTCAGGCTGGTTCAGCCGCCTATCTGGACTGGATCGCGGATAGCACGGGGGCGCCGATATGAAACGGAATTACCGCGCCTGGTTCTGGCTGGCGCTACTGGCGACAGTGCTAGCGGGACCTGCGGCAGGTGGACTATTCGACCGATTGGGCAGTCCTGCACAGGAAGAGCGGATTTTGGAAGCCGATCAAGCTTTCCGGCTCACGATCAGCGCTCCGAACCCGCTCACCCTTCAGGCTCGCTGGATCATTGAGCCGGGTTATTACCTCTATCGCGACAAGTTCCGGCTGGAACTGGTCGATGCGCCGGGCATCGCCATCGCTAGCGTGGAAGTTCCCGCCGGCGAGCCGAAGGACGATCCCTATTTTGGCCCGCAACAGGTGTTTCATGGCGAAGCGGTGATCATCGCCCGTCTGCAACGCACTTCAGAAAGCGCGGGATCTGGATCTGTCGAGGTGAAAGCGCACTACCAAGGCTGCGCTGAAATCGGGGTCTGCTATCCGCCGCTCAGTCAGACTGTCGCTGTCGCCCTGCCCGCAGCCTCCCCCCGACCAGCGGGAGATGGGTCAGAGGCAAAGGCGAATGCTCGACAAATTCAACCCGCCGAAGCCGAACAAGATCGGCTGGCGCGACTCCTCGGTGAACAACGGTTCCTGGCGATTCCCGCCTTTTTCGGTCTCGGTCTGCTCCTGGCCTTCACGCCCTGCGTACTCCCCATGGCGCCGATCCTGTCCAGCCTGATCGCCGGACAGGGCGCGAATTTGACCCGCAAGCGGGCGTTGGCGCTGGCCTTGACCTATGTGCTGGCCATGTCGGCGACCTATACTGTTATTGGCTTACTGGCGGCGCTACTGGGGCAAAATATCCAGGCCTGGTTCCAGAATCCCTGGGTGATCGGTACATTTAGCAGCCTGTTTATGCTGCTGGCGCTGTCGATGTTCGGTTTCTACGACTTGCAATTGCCGGCTTTTGTCCAACATCGGCTGACGGAATGGAGCAACCGCCAGCGCGGCGGTCACTATGCCGGCGTGGCGATCATGGGTTTCCTGTCGGCGCTGATCATTGGGCCGTGCGTCGCCCCGCCGCTGATCGGCGCACTGACCTTTATTGCCGTGACCGGCGATATCGTACTGGGAGCCACCGCCCTGTTCGTCTTAAGCCTGGGCATGGGCGCGCCGTTACTGGTCATCGGCGCGTCCACTGGCCACTGGCTGCCCCACGCCGGACACTGGATGGAGCGGATCAAGGCGATTTTCGGCGTCATGCTGCTGGCGGTGGCGTTGTGGCTCTTAGAGCGCATTTTACCGGCGGCCCTGGTCATGGTGTTGTGGGCGACGCTACTCATCGTCACCGCCACCTATATGGGCGCCTTGCAATCGGTGGCGCATGGCGCGCCGACTTGGCGGGTGCTGGTCAAGGGGCTCGGGGTCGTGCTGCTGATCTATGGTGTATTGCTCCTGGTCGGCGTCGCGGCGGGCGGCCGTGACCCCTGGCAACCGTTGCGCGGCGTCAGTTTTACCGCCAGCGCCCATGAAACGCCTGCGTCGATATTCCGCCCGGTTAAAACCATGGCGGACGTAGAGCGGGCCTTGCGTGAGGCTGACGGCCGGCCCGTGATGCTGGATTTCTACGCCGACTGGTGCGCAAGCTGCAAGGAACTGGAACGCTTCACCTTCAGCGATCCCGCAGTGCGCGCCACCCTGGCGGGTATGGTGGCGCTCCAAGCGGATGTGACCGCTCATGACGAGGCTGATCAAGCGTTGCTACAACGCTTTAGCGTCGTCGGACCGCCTGCCCTACTCTTCTTTGGCGCGGATGGCCGGGAACGCCGTGAGCAGCGGGTGGTAGGATTCGTGGACGCGGCCTGGCTTCACAACCATCTGCGGGCGCTTCAATTCAATTGATGCGTGTATAGTTTCCAGGCGCTACGAACGCTCACTTTCAGACTTGAGGCCCCTCATGAACTTGCCTGATCCCAACCCCACTGTTGCCCTAGCCCTGGCCGAAGACGTCGGCGACGGCGATTTGACCGCCGCATTGATTCCCGAAGACGCTCAGGCCGAAGCCGCCGTCATCAGCCGCGAGAATGCAGTCCTGTGCGGTGCCGCCTGGTTCGATGCCGTTTTCCGTCAACTCAACCCTCAGATCATTATCAACTGGCAGGCGGTGGATGGCGACCGCATCGCTCCCGACCAACTTCTTTGCGCCCTGCGCGGCCCGGCCCGCGCGCTGCTGACCGGCGAGCGCACCGCGCTAAATTTCCTGCAATTACTCTCAGGCACGGCCACTCTGGCCCGTCGCTATGCTGACGCTGTCGCGGGAACCCATGCGACGATTCTCGATACCCGCAAGACCCTGCCCGGCCTGCGGCTCGCTCAGAAATACGCCGTGCGCTGCGGCGGCTGCCGAAACCATCGCATTGGCTTGTTCGACGCGGTGCTGATCAAGGAAAACCATATCATGGCCGCCGGCTCCATCAACAACGCGATTGCCGCTGCCCGTCGCCTGCACCCGGGAATCACGATTGAAGTGGAAGTGGAGAATTTCGCTGAACTGGCCGAGGCGCTGGCCGCCCAGCCCGACATCATCATGCTGGATAATTTCAATCGGACAGACATGGCTGAGGCCGTGAAGATCACCGATGGACGGGTTAAGCTGGAAGCGTCCGGCAACGTCAATTTCGACACGGTTCGCCCAATTGCTGAAACTGGCGTCGATTACATTTCCATCGGCGGTTTGACCAAGGATGTGCAGGCGGTGGACTTGTCGATGCGCTTTCGCCCACTTTAACCATGAAAATTTTGTGGGGATGTCATGCAAAGTTCACTGTGTACGTCTAGGCTTTGAGGAAACCATAGAACACATGAGGAGAAGCCAACCATGTATGCGAATCTTGCACTGGGCACTCACCCCGTCAGTTTGGGCCACCTGGCCGCTGACTATCGGGCAACCGATTATCTACGTCAGGAAATCGCCTTTTTCGAGAGTCGCCTGTACGAGATGAACGAGCAGAGTGATTGCGCTTATGAACGCACGCTCAGCCGCGCCTATGAAACATTGCTCCAGGAACGCCGCCAACAATTGGCTCAACTACCGGTCTAACTCCTTGATGAAGATGACTTATCCCGTAGTATTAGCCGGCTTGCTGGCGATATCCACGGCCCACGCCGACCTGCCGATAGCGCCATTTCAGGCCCGCTATCATTTGTATGGCTCCGGCCTGCCGGTCGGCGAGGCGCTGATGAGCCTGGATGCGGTCGGAGCGCAAGGTTACACCATGCATTTCGAGGTGCGTCCCAACAAACTGGTGGCCCTGCTGACCTCTCACCAGATTCAGGAGCAGGCCAGCGGCGAAATCCACAATGGCCAAGTACAGCCTCTTTACTATGAACGGCAGGCGGATACCGGTCGGGAAACCCAACAGGTGAAATTGCGCTTCAACTGGCCGGCGGCGCAGGTTGAGGCGCGCCGCAACGCCGAACAAGCGACCCTGCCCTTATCACCCGGCGTCACTGATCCGCTGAGTCTGAATCTGGCGGTGATGCGGGATCTGCAAAGCGGCCAGTTGCCCGAACAATACGCTCTCGTCGATGGGACCGAACCCCGGGTCTACCAAGTCCGCAACGAGGGCGAAGAAACCCTGAACACCACCCTAGGCCGGTTGCGCACGGTGCGCGTCAGCCAGACCCGGCCAGATGGCAACCGGACTACTACCTTCTGGTTCGCCGCCGAATTACAGTATCTTCCGGTGCGGATCGCCCGGAAGAAAAACGGTCGGGAGGACCTGCGCCTGGAAATCCGTTCGCTGGAACGCAGCGCCCACTGAATTCCCTACGCTTCTAGGAATAGGCTACGATGTCTGAATCCACTTGCATTTTCTGCAAAATCATCCGGGGCGAAATTCCGGCGGTTAAAGTCCATGAAGATGCGCTGACGTTGACCTTCATGGATGTCCGTCCGGCCAGTCCGGGTCATACCCTGGTCATCTCCAAGGCGCACGCGCCCAATCTGCTGGAGATTGCCGAGGCCGATCTACTAGCCGTCGCTGCAACCGTCCAGCGCGTTGCCCGGGCAGTGCAAAAGGCGCTGAATCCGGACGGCATCCGCATCGGCCAGTTTAACGGCGCTGCCGCTGGCCAGACTGTACTGCATTACCATGTCCATATCGTGCCGATGCAGGCAGGGCAGAAGGCCGGCGCGCATGGCCGCGAACCGGCCGATCCTGAACAGCTTAAGGCGCTGGCTGCACAAATCCGCGCCGCGCTGGCGACCTGATTTGGATCATTTCTGGCGCTGCCCACCGCGCTGCGGCCGCATGATGACAATGTCCACTCGCCGATTCATCTGCCGGCCTTCGGGAGTCGCATTACTGGCAATCGGCTCCTGTTTGCCACGCCCATCGGTGAGCAATCGGCGGTTATTCACGCCCTGTGCGCTGAGGAATGCGGCCGTGCTTTCCGCCCGCTGCAGCGACAGGTCCAGATTGTAGCTGTCCGAACCGATGCTATCCGTGTGGCCGATGATTCGCGCCCGTGTACGGGGATAACGGTCCATCAAGCCAGCAACCTTGCGCAGGGTGGGCGCAAAGCCCGGGCTGATGTTGGCGCTGTCATAGGCGAACATCACTTCGCTGGGTAGCCGCAATCGCAGGCTGCCGTCGGGCAGTCGCTCCACCCGCATCCCAAGACGGCGGTATTCCGGGGTGATCATCCGTTCAATTTGCTGCTGGGCGCCCCCAAAGTCATCGCCAGCACCGCGATTCCCGTACTCATCGCCAGCGCTAGCGCCGCGATTCCTGTAATTATCGCCAGTGTTGCGATCCTCGTACTCTTCGCCAGTGTTGCGATCCTCGTACTCATCGGCGGAGCGCCGTTGAGCCTCGGCTTCGGGCGCGATAGCCCCGGCAGCGACGACGGTGAAGGCCAGCAGACTGACTGTGGAGAGACGCGATAGATTCATATCGATAACCTCTTACTATTCGTGATGAACTGAACTATAGAATAATATAAATACTCGTAGAATTGGCATCCCACTGGCTTAAACGCCAGAGGTCGGTTCTACCCTGACTGACTACAACTGTATCAGTAAGCCCGCAGAAACAGGTAGAATAGCGCCGCTTTGTGGAATCTGTTGATGATCGAATAGACTCCACAAACATCATCAAAAGGGTACCACTTTAATTCCCTTAACATCAGCAAACAATTATTTAAAGAGTTTTAAAACAAGCATATGACCATTGATCTCAAATCTCATGCCAAAGTTGGCGTTTATGTGGACGCCGCCAACATTTCCCGTAATGGTGGGCAACGGATGCAGTATGACGTGCTGCGCGAATTCGCTTGCCGGGATTACGCCGAACCGCTCCGCCTCAACGTTTACCTGTCCTATGATGAGGAACGCGCTGAGACCAACACGGTCTATCGGGATAAGGCCCGCGCTTATCAATCTGCGCTGCGCGAACTGGGCTACAAAGTCATTGAAAAGCGGGTCAAGTGGTTTCAGGACGAAGCCGGCAACCGCTACGGCAAAGCCAACGCTGATCTCGACATGGCGGTCGATGTGCTGCTGCAATCGGAAAATCTCGACCGGGTGCTGCTGGCGACTGGCGATGGCGATTTTGTGCAGGTGGTGCGCGCCTTGCAAAATAAGGGTTGCCGGGTGGAAACCCTGGCCTTCGATAACGTGTCTGAAGAACTGCGGCGGGAATCGGATATGTTCGTGTCCGGTTACTTGGTGCCGGGGCTGCTGCCGACCCGGGGCGACGATTATCTCTCTCCGCTCTGGGGAGCGATGGGTTCGCGGGTGCGCGGCTATTGTTACCATCATGACGACAACAAGAGTTTTGGTTTCATGCGCTTTTTGGTCAAGCTATCGCCGTATCTGTGGAAAACCGATTCCCGTGATCCGGAGTCCCCCTACCGGACGGCGTTTTTCCATGATTCCAGCCTGCCCGATGGCTTCAATGTGATGAAGTTGCCATCCCGTAACCATATCTTTGAATTCACCCTGGCCGAACCGAACGGCAAGCAACCAGTCGCCACAGACGTTGTGCTGGTTCATCCCACACCGTTCTAAACCGGAGGGCGCGTTCGCGGCCTGTCTCTGTCGAGAAATTCCATGCACTATTTTCCAAACCTGAAATCCCTGACCCTGCTGCCCCTGATTCTCGCACTGGGCTTGCCGGGGGCGTTCGCTAAACCGACTGATGCGAATCCGAGCGTTGAGATCAAGACCCTGGCGCCAACCGCCCGGCAGGATTCGCTGGATCGAACCATCGCTGAGCTGTTATCACAGCACCATTATCGGCAAAGTCCGCTGGATGATGCGCTGTCCTCGCTGGTGCTGAACGCTTATCTCGACAGTCTCGATTTGAGCCGTTCCTATTTTCTGGCCAGCGATATCGCCAGCTTCGAGCCGTATCGCCATACTTTGGACGATGCCCTGAAGAGCGGCGACCTGCAACCGGCCTATGCGATTTTCAACCTCTATCTACGCCGACTAGCCGAGCGCAACACCCGCATCCAGGCTCTGCTGAAGCAGGACTTTCGCTTCGATGTCGATGAATCACTGGACGTGGACCGCCAGAATGTCCCTTGGGCCAAAACCTCGGAGGAACTCGACGATCTGTGGCGCAAGCGGCTGAAACACGAAATGCTGACTGTCACGCTGTCCGGCAAGGATCAGGCCGCCGCCCGCGAACTGTTGAGCAAGCGCTACGACAACCGGATGCACCAAGCCCTGCAATCGACCAGTGAAGATGTGTTCCAGTGGTACATGAATGCAGTCGCTCAAGCCTTTGACCCGCATACCGCCTACTTTTCGCCGCGTAATACTGAGAACTTCAATATCCAGATGCGGCTGTCGCTGGAAGGCATCGGTTGCGTACTACGCATGGAGGATGAGCAAGTCACGGTTGTAGAGCTGGTGACGGGCGGTCCGGCGGATCTGAGTCAGCAAATTCGACCCAGTGACAAAATTGTTGCGGTAGCGCAGGGCGAAAAGGAACCCTGGACCGATGTGGTCGGCTGGCGGCTCGATGATGTAGTCGATAAAATCCGCGGCCCACGCGGCACCGTGGTTCGCCTGAAAATCCTGCCGGGAAAAGCCGGCGTGGCGGCGGCGGAAAAGACGGTGCGTCTGGTGCGCGACACCATCAAGCTGGAAAAACAGGCGGCCAAGAGCGAAATCAAGACGTTTAAAGACTCCAGTGGCCGTGAATTGCGGATCGGCGTAATGACCATCCCAGCATTTTACAGCGATTTTGAAGCGGCCCGGCGCGGGGTCAAGGATTACCGCAGCACCACCCGCGATGTCCGGCGCCTGCTAAACGAACTACAGGGTCAAATCGACGGACTGGTGCTGGATTTGCGCGAGAATGGCGGCGGCTCCTTGCAAGAGGCTGTCGATCTAACCGGCCTGTTTATCGACAAAGGGCCAATTGTGCAGGTCAGGAATGCGGCTGGCCGAGTAGAGATTGAAGAGGACGGCGAGCGCGGTCAAGCGTATGGCGGCCCGTTAGCGGTGTTAGTGGATCACGCCAGCGCTTCGGCCTCGGAAATTTTCGCCGGCGCCATTCAGGACTACGGGCGTGGCGTCGTCATCGGTGATCCGACCTTCGGCAAGGGAACGGTGCAAACCCTGGTCGATCTGGGCCGATTGACCCGCGCCAAGGAATCACAGGGCCAGCTAAAGATGACCATCGCCAAGTTCTACCGCATCAGCGGCGGCAGCACTCAGCATCGCGGAGTGCGACCCGACATCGCCATTCCCTCAGCAATAGACAGCGACAACATCGGCGAAAGCGCCCAAAAAAACGCCTTGCCCTGGGATGAGATTCCCGCAACCCGCTATCAGAGCGCCCAGCGCCTAGCGGCGCAGGCGTCGGAGTTAGCGCGGCGGCATCAGGCGCGCGCTGCTGGCGATCCAGACTACCAAGCTTTCCTGCGTGATCTCGAATTCGCCCGGCAACAGCGGGAAAAGACGACAGTCTCGCTCCTGGAAAAGCAACGCCGAGCTGATCAGGAACGCCTGGAAGCCTGGCAACGGGAGCGCGAAAATCGTTATCGGGCGGTGAAAAATCTACCGCTACTCAAACCCGGCGATGAGATTCCCGAAGGCAAAGAGAGCGCGATTCCAGACACGGCGTTGGAGGAAAGCGCCCGAATCGTTGCTGATCTGGTTCTGCTAAGCGGCGCTGATCAGGGGACAAGCACCTTAGTAATGAGCCACTGACGCTGTGGAATCCATGACGCTGACGGCGGATCAGGCGTTCGCCGAACGGTTGAATCGTTTACTCGTCCGGTGGGAATTCCTGTTGCCGGCGGCGCTGGAGCCGCCGGATTGGGCGCACTGCCGGGCGTTTCGCTGGCGGCGATTCGGCCAATGTGGCGCACTCCAACCGGTGCGCCACCCCCACCCCTTGCGACTGGCTGATCTGCAACGAATTGACCGTCAAAAAGCTGCGCTGGATTTGAATACCCGGCAATTTCTGGCCGGGCGTCCCTGCAACCATGTCTTGCTGTGGGGATCGCGTGGCACTGGAAAATCATCGCTGATCAAGGCGTTACTAAATGAGTATGCCAACCAGGGTCTACGGCTGATCGAAGTAGACAAACAAGACCTGCTCGATCTGCCGGACATTGTTGATCCACTATTTGAACGCCCGGAACGGTTCCTGCTCTATTGCGACGATCTATCGTTTGAAGCGAATGATCCCAGTTACAAGGCGCTCAAGGCGATGCTGGACGGCTCAGTCAGCGTTGCGCCAGACAATGTGCTGCTCTGCGCCACGTCCAACCGCCGCCATCTGTTGCCCGAATATCTGCGGGAAAATGAGGATGCCCGATTGATCGAAGGGGAGTTGCATCACAATGAGGCAGTGGAGGAAAAAATCTCGCTGTCCGAACGCTTTGGACTGTGGCTATCGTTTCACCCCTTCAGCCAAAACGATTATCTCGCGATCGTCGCCTATTGGCTGGAACGCTTGGCCTGGCCAATAGGGCTGGACGAATCCGCTCGCCAAGCGGCCTTGCAATGGGCCTTGCAGCGCGGGTCGCGCAGTGGCCGGGTGGCTTGGCAGTTTGCCCGCGACTGGGTAGGCCGGCAAGGACTTCAGTGATTTTCCCGATGCGGGGCGAAGGCAATCTGGTCAATCCACGCTATCACCAGCGCCGATAAGACAAAGGTCAGATGGATCACCACCAGCCAGAATAACGTGTTGTTCCATAACGGCTGGTTGATGTCCTGAGACGGGGCGGTCATGAAGGCTTTGAGCAGGTGAATAGAGGAGATGGCGACAATGGCGACCGCCAACTTGACCTTGATGGTAGCCGCGTCAATCTTGCCCAGCCAGGATGGCTTTTCCTGACCATCCACGGTATCCAGCGCGGAGACGAAGGTTTCGTAGCTGCTGAGAATCACCATAACCAGCAGATTAGCCACCAGCACCATGTCCACCAGCGCCAACACCGACAGAATCAGATCAGTTTCACTGACCGTCAGAATGACGTTGAACAGATGGATGACTTCCTGTAACGCCTTGACCGTGAAGAGGATCAGGACAGTGATTAGCGCTAGGTAAAGCGGCGCCAGCAGCCAACGGCTGAGCAGGATAGTGCGTTCGAGAAACGTTTCAATGGATTTCATAGGAGTCACATATTATTAAAATATTTTTTCGATTCAACTTATTTTTTTAATAGTTTTTTTCCTAGATGAGCATATAATCTAACAATTTAGATACTATCGTAGTAGAGTTGAGATTTTTTTATTTAGATACATAGACAACCATTAACAAGACTATAAAAAAGCCGCAGCTTGCGCCACGGCTTAACGGGGTCGAGAATATTATTGTTATTAGGCTTAATTAGCCAGATTTACGCAACTTGCGTAATCTTTCAATTGTCTGCAATTGAGCGATTGCCTCAGCCAGTTCAGCTTTGGCCCGGGCGAATTCGAACTCGCTGCGATGATCTGCGATGATCTGCTCAGCGCGCTGTTTGGCGGTCTGCGCCGCCGCTTCATCCAAATCCCGCGCCCGCTCGGCGGTATCAGACAAGATCGTTACCACATGCGGCTGTACTTCCAACATCCCGCCTGACACATAGAACAATTGCTCATCACCCCCTTGCAACCTCACCCGAACCTGACCGGGTTTAAGCCGGGTCAGCAACTGGCTATGCCGGGGTAAAATGCCGAGTTCGCCCAGTTCGCCCGGCGCAGTCACCATCTCCGCAGCGCCGGAGAACAGCTCCTTCTCCGCGCTAACAATATCAACATGCAGTGTCATGGCCATGGTGCGTCTCCTGGTCGGTTAGCCACGGAACGCGGTCCCGCCTCATGCGGAACCGCGGCCCCATTACAGCTTGCTGGCCTTTTCCACGGCCTCGTCAATCGAGCCCACCATGTAAAACGCCTGCTCGGGCAGATGATCGTACTCGCCAGCTACGATGCCCTTGAACGCGGCAATCGTATCCTTGAGCGCGACATATTTGCCGGGCGAGCCGGTGAACACTTCAGCCACGAAGAACGGCTGTGACAGGAAGCGCTGGATCTTGCGAGCTCGCGCCACGACCAGCTTGTCTTCCTCTGACAGTTCATCCATGCCCAAAATGGCGATGATGTCCTTCAGTTCCTTATACCGTTGCAGGGTGCTCTGCACCGCACGGGCCGTATCATAGTGATCCTGGCCAACGACCAGCGGGTCGAGCTGTCGAGAGGTCGAATCCAGCGGATCCACCGCTGGGTAGATACCCAGCTCGGAGATTTGCCGGGACAACACGACCGTGGCGTCCAAATGCGCGAAGGTAGTGGCCGGCGACGGATCGGTTAAGTCATCCGCCGGCACATACACCGCCTGAATCGAAGTGATGGAGCCGGTCTTGGTCGAGGTAATGCGTTCTTGCAACACGCCCATTTCCTCGGCTAACGTCGGCTGATAACCCACGGCGGACGGCATCCGGCCTAACAGCGCCGAGCACTCGGTGCCGGCCAGAGTGTAGCGGTAGATATTATCCACGAACAGCAGCACATCGCGGCCTTCATCACGGAAGTTCTCCGCGATGCTCAGACCGGTCAAGGCCACGCGCAGCCGGTTGCCCGGTGGCTCGTTCATCTGGCCATAGACCAGAGCCACCTTGTCCAGCACGTTCGAGTCCTTCATTTCATGATAGAAGTCATTGCCCTCACGGGTCCGCTCACCCACGCCCGCGAACACCGAATAACCGGAATGCTCGATAGCGATGTTGCGGATCAACTCCATCATATTAACCGTCTTGCCCACGCCCGCGCCGCCAAATAGGCCAACCTTGCCGCCCTTGGCGAACGGACAGAGCAGGTCGATGACCTTGATACCGGTTTCCAGCAGCTCAGTGGCACCTGACTGATCTTCATAACTGGGCGCCGGCTGATGAATAGCGCGATAGGTGTCGGTTTCCACCGGCCCCTTATGGTCAATCGGTATCCCCAGCACGTTCATGATCCGACCCAGAGTGGGCTTACCCACCGGCACCGAAATCGGCGCCCCGGTGCTGGATACGATCATGTTGCGCTTCAGACCTTCCGATGGCCCCATCGCGATGGTGCGGACTACGCCATCACCTAATTGCTGCTGTACTTCCAGGATCAGCCCGTTTTCATCAAGGCGCAGCGCATCGTAGATCTTAGGCACCGCTCCACGGGGGAACTCGACGTCCACCACCGCGCCGATGATTTGCACAATATTGCCAGAACTCATTCTTTGGGTTCCTCTTAAACTTGTTTCACCGCACGCCGGCCCCGGATGAGACCAGCGTTCGCTGCGACCCTATACCGCCGCGGCGCCGCCCACGATCTCGGCGAGTTCCTGGGTAATCGACGCCTGCCGGGCCTTGTTGTAGATCAGTTGCAACTCATCGATGAGGGCGCCGGCGTTGTCAGAGGCGCTTTTCATGGCGACCATGCGGGAAGCCATCTCGCAGGCGACGTTTTCGACCAGGGCCTGATAAACCACGGACTCGCCGTAACGCCGCAGCAGCAATTCGATGAGTTCCTTGGGATCGGGTTCGTAGATGTAATCCCAGCGATGAACTGGCGCAGCGTCCTTCACCTCAGTGGTGATGGGCACCAGCCGCTCCATCTTGGGCTTCTGGCTCATAGTATTGACGAACTCGTTATAAACCAGATAGATCGCGTCTATCCGCTCTTCAGTGAACGCATCGGCCATAACCTTGACCGGCCCGAGGACATCCTCGAAGCGGGGCGAGTCGCCCAAGTGCGAGACATGGGCGACGATGTTGCCCCGCAGCCGACGGAAGAACTGGAACGCTTTAGTGCCCACGGTGCAAACATCAATCTCAACGCCGCGATTCCGCCACTCTTGCATGGCGTTAATAGTGGTCTTGAACAGATTAGTATTCAGGCCGCCACACAAACCACGGTCAGTCGAGATGACAATCAATCCAACCCGCTTGACCTCGCGTTCCACCAAACCCGGACTGCGATACTCGGTATGGGCATGGGACAGGTGTGAGATGACGTTGCGAATCTTGCTCGCGTAGGGCCGGGCCGCTCGCATGCGTTCCTGCGCCTTGCGCATCTTGCTCGCCGCCACCATTTCCATGGCCTTGGTGATCTTCTGAGTACTTTTGATACTCTTGATTTTGGTGCGTATCTCTTTAGCGCCTGCCATGCTGCCCCCGTTTAAACGTATTGGGCCTTGAAATCTTCCACGACCTTCTTGATGCCGCTTTCGATCTCATCATTGTAGTCGCCCGTCGCATCGATCTTATCGATCAAGGCGGCGTAGTTGGCTCGTGCGAACGCCAGCAACCCGGCTTCAAAGTCGCCGATTTTGTTCAGTGGCACGTCGTCCAGGTAGCCCCGATCCACCGAGAACAACGAAATACCCATCTCGGCTACCGACATCGGTGAGTACTGTTTCTGCTTCATCAACTCGGTGGCCCGCTGGCCGCGTTCGAGTTGCTTGCGAGTGGCCTCGTCCAAGTCGGAAGCAAACTGGGCAAAAGCCGCCAGCTCACGATACTGGGCCAGCGCCAACCGGATACCGCCACCGAGCTTCTTGATAATCTTGGTTTGGGCGGCGCCGCCGACGCGGGACACCGACAGGCCAGGATTAATGGCGGGGCGGATGCCGGCGTTGAACAGGTCGGTTTCCAGGAAGATCTGACCGTCGGTGATGGAAATCACATTGGTCGGTACGAACGCCGACACGTCGCCAGCCTGGGTCTCAATGATCGGCAGCGCCGTCAGCGAGCCGGTCCGACCCTTCACTTCGCCATTGGTGAGGCGTTCCACTTCGTCGGGGTTGATCCGGGAAGCCCGTTCCAACAAGCGCGAATGTAGATAGAACACGTCGCCGGGGAAGGCTTCACGACCTGGTGGACGACGCAGCAACAGGGACACCTGGCGATAGGCCACAGCCTGCTTGGATAGATCGTCATACACGATCAGCGCATCTTGGCCACGGTCACGGAAGTATTCGCCCATCGCACAGCCGGAATACGGAGCGGTGTACAGCATCGCCGCAGATTCGGAAGCACTGGCGGCGACCACGATGGTGTGCTCCATCGCGCCGTGTTCTTCCAGCTTGCGCACGACGTTAGCAATGGACGAGTTCTTCTGACCAATTGCGACGTAGATGCACTTAATGCCCGTGCCTTTCTGATTGATGATCGCGTCAATCGCTACTGCGGTCTTACCGGTTTGGCGGTCGCCGATGATTAATTCGCGCTGGCCACGGCCGATAGGCACCATGGCGTCGATGGCCTTCAGACCAGTCTGCACCGGCTGGCTCACCGACTGGCGTTCAATCACCCCAGGAGCGATGACTTCGATGGGCGAACTCTGCTTGGCGTTGATCGGTCCCTTACCGTCAATCGGTTGACCCAGGGAATTGACTACGCGCCCCAGCAGCGCTTCGCCGACCGGCACTTCCAGAATGCGACCGGTGCAGAGCGCCTTGTCGCCTTCGGCCAGGTGCTCGTAGTCGCCCAGAATCACTGCGCCAACGGAGTCGCGCTCCAGGTTCATGGCCAGCGCGTAGGTGACCGGATCGCCTTCCCGGGGGGCCGGGAACTCGATCATTTCACCCTGCATCGCGTTGTCCAGGCCATAAATCCGGGCGATGCCATCGGCCAGACTGACGATGGTGCCTTCCGTGCGCGCTTCGGCGGTCGCCTCATAGCTCTGCAGGCGTTGCCGAATCAGATCGCTGATTTCGGATGGTTTCAGTTGCATAAAACGGTATTCCCCTTACAGGCTTAAGGCCGTGGCGAGTTTGTCCAGCCGACCGCGCGCCGAACCGTCGATCACCAGATCGCCGACCCGAATCATCGCGCCGGCAATCAGCGACTCATCCGTCTTGCAGTCCAGCTCAACATTACGCTGGAACTTCGCCTTGAGCGCCTTGGCGACGCGCTTGCGCTGAGCGTCGGTCACGGCGGCGGCGCTGATGAGTTGCGCATGGAGGGTACTTTCAGCCTCCGCGCGCAACCGCTCGAACAGGACGGCGATACCCGGAAGCTGATGCAGGCGGTGGAATTCGGCCAGCATCTTGAGGAAGGTGACGAACACTTCTGGCGCTTCGGCGCCGTCACGCAGATCGCGGCACAATCCGGCCACCAATCCAGCTTTCTGATCACCGCGCAGTGCGGGATTCCAGGGTCCCAGCAGTCGTTGCATGGTGGGATCCGCCGCGATAGCGGCAGAGGCTTGCAACAATTCGGACCAGAGTGGCAGGGCATTGGCGGCCTGCGCATCCTCGAACGCAGCGCGGGCGTAAGGCCGGGCAGCAGCAGCCGGTCGGACAACGGTTGTGGTTTCAGCCATTGGCGTGGTCCGTGTGGTTAGAGCTGAGCGACCAGGTCATCCAGCAGGGCGGCATTCGCCGCTTCATCGACCTCACGCTTGAGAATCTTGCTGGCGCCGGCGACGGCGAGAGTGACCACTTGGTTTCGGAGTTGCTCGCGGGCGCGATTGACCTCCTGCTCGATTTCCGCCTTGGCGGTCACGAGTTGACGGTCGCCCTCGACGCGGGCATCCAGTTTTGATTGTTCGATGATTTCGTTGGCGCGCTTGTGGGCCTGGGCAACGATCTCAGCGGCTTGCTGCTTGGCTTCCTTGAGCATCTGTGCGGACTTGGCCTGCGCCAGTTCCTGCTCGTGAACGCCGCGCTCCGCGGACGCCAAGCCATCAGCGATACGCTTCTGGCGGTCTTGCATGGCCTGCATGATCGGCGGCCACACATACTTCATCGTGAAGAGCACCAGAAGGCCAAACGTGATCATCTGCCCAATAAGGGTGGCATTGAAGTTCACGCGGCTACCTCCTCAGGTACACGGTTGACAGGTCGAAATGATCCGGAGGGATCACTGGATCAACGCCTGCACTGGGCCGAGGAAGGGGTTGGCGAAGGTGAAAGAACAGCGCAATACCGACGCCGATCATGGTCACCGCGTCCAACAGACCGGCTACGATGAACATCTTGACCTGCAACGTGGGAATCATTTCCGGTTGGCGGGCAGCGCCTTCCAGAAACTTACCGCCCAGCAGGGCAAAGCCAATGGCGGTGCCCAGTGCGCCCATGCCCAGAATCAGCGCGACGGCGATGACAGTCATACTCTGCACGTTGGCAATCAGGCTTGCAGCTTCCATTTATTGTCTCCCGTTGAGAGGTTGGGGGGGTGTGGATGAAA
>Ga0209573_1001840_pt1 | contig 29996 bp, 15 predicted proteins | sample TNRBio252014_DNA_FD_185870 | JGI IMG/M metagenome (GOLD analysis project Ga0209573, IMG submission 185870) | Wastewater treatment Type I Accumulibacter community from EBPR Bioreactor in Madison, WI, USA - TNR Reactor_6/25/2014_ DNA (SPAdes)... | ecosystem: Engineered > Bioreactor > EBPR >...
CGGCACTGAATGCCCAGAGCGGCCAGCGCAGGCAGGTAGACCTGTTCGACATAATCAAAGGGCGGGCTCCAGGACACATGGGTGCCGCCGCGTATGATGACGGTGGATGGCCCGCCGGCCAGCGCCAAGGGCAGCAGCACCGTCTGCAATACCAACGCGGCCGCGCCGGCCGTGCCGATGTCGAACACGTAGGCGCCAGACTGGGGTGGGGTCTGCGGCTCGAAGCGCAGCTCGCGGCTGTGCTCCTGCACGCCGTCGAGCCGGGCATTGCACAGCGCCGCGGCCGCCTTGACCGACTGGACGTGCTGCGGCCGCAGGCCGGGCTGTTTTCGTCCAGCGCGGATATTAGTGATCTGGATGGGCTGGCCCAAGATGGCCGCCAGGCTGAGCGCCGTGCGCAAGACCTGGCCGCCGCCCTCGCCGGTGCTGCCGTCGATGGTGAACATGGTCGGTGAACGGTGAACAGTCAACAGTGAACGGTGAACAGAGATCGGTCGATGGCGACAACTGTTTACTGTTCACTGGCTACAGGTGCTCCTTCAACGCCTGGGCCGCGGCCAACGTCATGCCCGGCACCGCGGCCAGTTCCTCGACGCTGGCGGCTTTGATCGCGGCCACGTCGCCGTCGAAGGCTTTGAGCAGGGCCTGGCGGCGCTTGGGGCCGATGCCGGGCGCGTTTTCCAGCGTCGAGGCCAGCGCGGCCTTGCTGCGCTGGTTGCGGTGATAGGTGATGGCGGTGCGGTGGGTCTCATCGCGGATGCGCTGCACCAGGTAAAGGCCCTCGGAGTCCCTCGGCAGCAGGATCGACGTGCGTTTACCGGGCAGGAAGAGTTCCTCGCGCTGCTTGGCCAGCCCCACCACCGGCACCTGGTCCAGCAGGTCGAACTCCTTCAGCACCTCCACGGCCACGCCAAGCTGCCCCTTGCCGCCGTCGACGATCACCAGGTCGGGCAGGACGGCCCAGGCCGCGCTGCTTTGGCGGGCCTTGGCGCCGGGGTCGTCGCCCTGCGGCTCGACCGCGCGGCGGAAACGGCGGCGCAGCATCTCGCGCATGGAGGCGAAGTCGTCCGGCTCGCCCTGGCTGCCGCGGCCGCGGATCTTGAAGCGCCGGTAGTCCGACTTGCGCGGCGTGCCCTCGGCGAAGACCACCATGCTGCCGACCGTGTTGGTGCCTTGCAAGGTCGAGATGTCGTAGCACTCGATGCGGCCGGGGGGCGTCTCCAGCCCCAGCGCCGTTTGCAGCTCCTGCAAGGCCAGCACCTGTTTGCTCTTGTCGGCCTCACGCACGGCGCGCAGGGTACGCAGCGCTTCGAAGGCGTTGCTCTCGGCTAGCGCCATGGCTTTGGTCGCCTCCTCGTCGGCCGGCTGTGTCAGGCGCACGGCCGGATCGTCGTCCTCCGCCACGTGGCTGCGGCGCTTCTCTGTCAGCCATTGGGCGATCACTTCGCCGTCGGCTGGCGGCAGCGGCAGCACGATCTCAGGCGGAATGAGCGAAACCTGATCGTAGAACTGGCTGAGGAAGGCCGCCAGCAGTTCGGCTCGGTCGTCGTCGCGCGTATGGGGCAGCACGAAGCTCTCGCGGCCGATCAGCTTGCCTCTGCGCACCAGGAAGACCTGGAAGGCGGTCTCGTCGCCGTTATCGTCGCTGGCCAGGGCGATGACGTCCTGGTCGACCAGATAGTGGGAGATGACCTGCTGCTGCGCCACCAAGCGCTGGGCCAGCTTGATCTGGTCGCGGTACATAGCCGCGCGCTCGAAGTTCAATGCCTTGGCCGCGTTGCGCATGCGTGCGTCCAGCGCGGCGATGGCCTCGTCGCTGCGGCCCTCCAGGAAATCGGCCAGGCCCTGCATCACCGCGCGGTATTCGTCGCGATCCACCACGCCGATGCAGGGCGCCACACACAGCTTGATGTCGTAGTACAGGCAGGCGCGCGGGTCCTGGCCGGTGATCTCGCGGTTGCAGGTCAGGTAGGGAAAGACGCGGCGCAGGTTGTCCAGCGTCTGGCGCACGGTGAAGGCCGAGGTGTAGGGGCCGTAGTAGCCGCCGCCGTCCTTGAGCACCCGGCGCGTCACCGACACCTTGGGGAAGTCGTCCTGCCAGTGGATCTTGATGTAGGGGTAGGTCTTGTCGTCCTTGAGCAGCACGTTGTAGCGCGGCTGGTAGCGCTTGATCAACGTGTTCTCCAGCACCAGCGCGTCGACCTCGGTGGGCACGATGATCCACTCCAGGTCGACAATGTCGGCCACCAGGCGGCGGGTTTTGATGGTGTGTTGAGCCGCGTTCTGGAAATAGGAGCGGACGCGCGCGCGCAGAACCTTGGCCTTGCCGACGTAGATCACCTGGCCGCGGCCGTCGCGGTAGATGTACACGCCAGGGTTGAGCGGCAGGCTGTCCAGGCGGGCCTGTAGGGCATCGCTGGTGGGCTGGGACATGGGGGCTATTATAGCATAGGGAGGGGGAGTGGGGGAACTGGAGGAACTGGGGGAACTTCGGGAGCTGGGGGACGTCCTGAGCTACACAGAGTACACAGAGGAGACGCAGAGCACGCGGAGAAGAAAAAGGGTGTTGCTGGCAGTTTGGCTAACAGCGGCAGCAACGCCCTTTGCATTGAGAATCTGCAATGCTACGATCATAATCTGCGCGCCGCTGATCGACCTGGCGTCTCGGACCACCCACGTTTTCGGACTGAGGCAGGTGCCGAGCGTCAGCTGAGAACCTCCGAGTTCCCCCAGTTCCCCTCAGTTCCCCTCCTCACACCCCCGCCGTTGTCTCCAGGCCGCGCTCCGCCTTGCGCCGCCGCCACTTGCGCCAGATCAGCGCAGCCAGCACCACGATGGCAATGAAGGTGAGGATGGGCAACAAGATGGCCATCACGCTGACTACCAGCGCGACGATGTCCTCGACTGTGCTGACCACCGGGTTGCCCAGGCCGCCGGTGGTGGCTGTGACCACCGGCCGCACCGTGGCCTTGGTGGCATGGACGCCGCCGGCCAGCAGGATGCCCGCGCCCAGCGCCAGGGCCGGATGTACGTCGGTGATGACGTTGGCGTTGGCCGCGAAGAGGATCGCGCCGGCGGCCGGCCGCACCACGGTCTGGATGACGTCGTTGGCGTGGTCGACCACCGGCACCTTGTCCGCGACAATCTCGATCAACAGCAAAACGGCCAGCAGCCCGATGACCCACGGGTTGGTCAGCCAGTCGAAGGGTGGCTGGAGGGTGATCAGGTTGGTGAAGCGGGCCGTCAGCGCCACGATCAGCAGCGGCAGATAGGCGTTCAGGCCGGCTGACGAGGACAAACCAAAGGCGGTGAAGATGCCTGACAGGCTCTCGATCATGGTTGCGTGTTCCCAAATCCAGACAGGCTGCGGAAGCGGTCATACCGGCCGCTTCCGCAGTCTGTCAAACGGCTGTTAGCTGGCGCTGTCGCTTGGCTTGTCAGCCGGCTCGACGGGCAGCTCCACCGGCGGATCATAGACCGAAGGCGCGGCCGGCGGCTCCGGGATGTACTCCTCCGGCACGATGCTGGTCTCCCACGACCTGGACTCCAGGCCGATCTGGGCGTACAGGTGCGACTGGATCATCATGGTGATGAACTGGGCAGCCGGCAGGGTGACGAAGAGGCCGACAATGCACAGGATCAGGCCGACGATGCCGCCGATCAAGCTCAACACGAGGGAGGCGATGACGTACATGATCGTGGCGACGATCACGTTGCCGATGTGCTCGCGGGTGAAGCTGAGGATGTCGCCGAAGCGAAAGGCGCTGGACAGCTCGTCGGTCTCCGCCAGGCGAATGTAGATGACCGGCGTGGCCAGGAGAACGACTACGATCCACAGGAACAGCAGACAGCTAAAGCAGGCTGCCAGCAAGCCCATCAGCGCTGAGGCGTCGTTGGTGTCCAGCAGGGCGAAGCCAAAGGCCATGGGGATGGAGACGACAATGGCGGGCAGCGACCAGACGAAGAGCGCGACCGCCGCTTTGACGCCAAGCACCAACCACTCGCCCCAGCGATCGCGCCACTCGGGCATGGGGAACAGGTCGCCGTTGCGCACGTTGCGCAGCACTTCCAGCGCATAGCCTGCGACGATGAAGTAGCCCAGGATGCCGATCAGGATCGGCGACAGCAGGCTGCTGAGGATCAGCACCAGCGTGCCAATGCCGACTTTGGTGACCCAACGAGGGTCTTCGAAGACAAAGCTGAAGGACTTGCCGATGTTCATGAAACCACTCCTCTCATGAGAAAGATGACAACGTGGGCCGGTGTGTTTCTGCTACCGTGTCAGGGTGATTATAGTCAGTTACGTTGGAAGTACCAACCGCGGCGGCCGCAATACCTGCGGCCGCCGCGGTTAATTGCCAGCCAGCCAGCGCACTAGCCGTTGGACTGGGGCGAGTCCGATGCCGGCGTGACGATGATCGTGCCATCCGGGCCGACGACCATGGTCGTCTCCTTGGGCTGCGACGGGGCGGGCGGCGCGGGCGGAGCCGACTTGGACACGCTGGTCTGCGCCTTGGCTGGCCGGCCGTGCCCAATCTGCGCATAGAGGTGGACCGTGACCAGCGTTCCCAGCATGGTTGCCGCCGGCAGCGTCAAGGCCAGACCGATGCCGCACAGCAGGATGCCGATCACGCTGCCTACCAGGACAAACGCCAGCGTCAGCAGGGTGGACAAGATCACGGCGATCACTACGTCGCCGATGTGGTCGCGCGTCCAGACGTAGATGGCATTGAACTGGAAGCCGCTGCCCAGCTCGCCGGTCTCGGCCAGGCGCAGGTAGATGGCTGGTGTGACCAGCGCCACGGCGATGCCCCACAGCAGCATCAGGCACGAGGTCACCGCGATCATCATCCCGCCGGAGAGGTTGAGCAGGCCGCTGTTCAGGTTCAACATGCTGTCGCCGATGCCGGTGAAGACGTTCAGGACGATCAACGGCAGGCTCCAGACGAACAGGATCAACATCAGCTTGAGGCCCTCGATCAGCCACTCGCCCCAGCGGTCGCGCCACTCAGGCAGCGGCCGGGCTGAACCGGCGCGCACGTTGCGCAGCACGTCCAGGCTGTAGCCGGTGACGATGGCCAGGCCCAGAAAGCCGACCAGCACAAATGTCAACGGGATGCTGACCAACAGGATCAGGCTGCCGATCAGAACCTTCGAGAACCATTGCTTGTCCTCGAAGATGAAACGAATTGACTTACCAACGTCCATGGTTGTTCTCCTTCATATGGCACGCAGTTGCGTAAGGTTTCAGTGTGCGCACTCGAAAGCCTATACGCAGGATCGTTGGTAAGGTTGCAGCGGCGGTGAACGGTGAACAGTGAACGGTGAACGGTTATCGGTAATCAGTCCGACGCCCTATCCGCAACACCGTTCACCGTTCACCGTTGACCGTTCACCGTCAGAACGGCAGCCCCAGCTCAGCCGTCAGCCAGGCGCGCAGGAGGTTGATGCCCAGAACTATGAGCAGCGCCAATGCCAGGCCGGCGATCAGCAGCGGCAAGGCGTCGCGCCAACTTTGCGCCCGGCCGTCGCGGCGCAGCGCCAGCGTCAGCAACATGGTCGTCACCAGCGTCAGCATCATCAGCGTGCCGGCGACGCTGAGCAGCGCCAGAGGATAGAGCAGCGGCGCCCATTCGCTGCCCACGGCCGCAACGATCAGCGCGATCAATCCCAGCAGCCACAGGACCTCGCGCAGGCTGCCGATGGTGGGCCGCTGGTCTGGCCGTGCCCACAGCGTCACGTTGAAGAAGGGCAGCACCAGGCTGATCAGCGCCACGCCCTGCATCGCGCCGGTGGTGGTGCGCAGGATGTTGTGCGGCTCGTAGAGATGAGGCACGCCAGGGAAGAATGTCAGGTAGGAATTGAAGCCATCCAGCGCCCAGGCAGCCAGAAAGCCCAGCAGGACGACGATCACCGGCCGCGGCGGCAGTTGGGCAGCCTTGCCCCGTCCCAGGACGATCAGCAGCGCCAGCCCCGCCAGCGCGCCCAGGAACTGCCCGCTGCAGCGCGCACACAGCGGCAATGGCCGTCCGTCGAAGAAGGGTGTGCGGATGGGAAGCTGATGGCAAACCGCGTAGCCCACGTGATCGGCCTTGTCCAGCAGCCCACCGGGCGTGATGAACCAGATAGCGACAATCACCCCCAGCCCGCAGGCCAGCAGCAGCCAGTCCAGCCACGGTCGTGGCGCTTGCGATGGGGTGGGCAGGTCGAGCTGGGGGTCGTCTTCGTGCATGGAAAATCCTCGTCAGGGTGAGACGCCATTATACCTGAGAGCCACCGCGAGCGCCAACGTTGCGACGAACCTGGCAATCGCTCGGGCCGGTCTCTGACCGTGCCCGCTGCGCTTTCATTAGACGGTTGTGCGCCCAGGGCATGGATGGCTGCCACGAGAGTTGCTCACGAATCACACGGATCGCACGGATCAGAAGACTGCGCACAGTGCGCACTACGACCACAGCTCTCCAGCATCGTTTGCGGCCAAAACGCCATTGCTGTACAATCCGTTCACCGTTCACCGTTCACCGTTCACCGTTCACCGTTCACCGTTCACCGTTCACCGTTCACCGTTCACCGCCAAGAGGCCCACCATGCCATCACGCCCCCGCATCCATTTCGTCGCCACCGGCGGCACCATCGCCATGCGCATCGACCAGGCCACGGGCGGCGCGGTCCCGGCGCTGACCGGCGCGGAGCTGACCGAAGCCGTGCCCGGCCTGCAGCTCATCGGCCAGATCGACGTCGAAGAGTTCGCCAACATCCCCAGCGAGCACATGCAGCCGGAGTTCTGGCTGCGGCTGGCGCGGCGTCTCCAGCAGATCCTGGCCGAGGGCAGCGCCGACGGCATCGTCATTCTGCATGGCACCGATATCATGGAAGAGACCGCCTTCTTCCTGGACGTGACCGTGCCCACTGAAACGCCCATCGTCTTCACCGGCGCGATGCGCTCGGCCAGCGACCCCAAGGCCGACGGTCCCGCCAACATCCTGGACGCCGCGGCCGTGGCCGCCAGCCCCGACGCGCGCGACCGCGGCGTGGTCATCGTGATGCACGGCGACATCCACTCGGCCCGCCGCGTGACCAAGATCGACACATCAGCCGTGGACGCGTTCGAGTCGATCATGCCGCCCGACCTGGGCACCGTGCGCAGCAGCCTGGTGGAGTTCAGCGCGGCCTGGTCGCCGCGCGTCCATGTGCCGCTGCCGGCGCAGTTGCCGCGCGTCGACATCATCTACATGTATTCTGGCGTGGATGATTTCGCCCTGAGCGCGGCGCTGGAGCGGGGCGCGGCCGGACTGGTGATCGCCGGCGTCGGCGCGGGCAACGTCAACCAGGCGCTGTTCCAGGCGATCAACGAGGCGCTGGCGGCCGGCATCCCAGTGGTGATTTCGAGCCGGGTGCCCTACGGCGGCGCGCAGCCGCTCTACAGCTACGCGGGCGGCGGCATGGCGCTGCGCCGGGCTGGCGCGATCTTTGCGCGCGATCTCAATCCCCAGAAGGCGCGCGTGTTGTTGATGGTGGGGTTGGGGGCGGGATACGATCAAGCGGCGTTAGAGGGGCTGTTCGGCTAGCCGCGCCACTGGTTGAGCCAGCGCAGTTGACCGGTCCAGTCCTCGGCGTCGCTTTCTGACAGCACGCGGTCCAACGCGGCGATCAGTTGACTCAAGGTCCACTTGCTCTGCGCTGCAAGGATGATGCCGCCGTGTCGGGGATGGCGTTGGGCCAGGCGCACGAAGTCGGCAATGTTGAAGGTGACGACGCAGCGGCCTTGCGCCGTGGCGCCCAGCAACTGGGCTTCATCGCTGGCATCCAGGGCCATCCACGGATTCGGCGTGCGCGTCACATCGTGGCCGCGCGCCGTGAGGGCGCTGTGAAGTTGCTTGCTGGATGCGTCGGCGTCCAGGTGTATGCGCAGCTTAGACATCTGCCGGCTCCAGCGCTTCCTCGGCCGCGATGGCTGCGTCGATCTCGGCGCGATGAGTCTGGTAGAACAGCAGCGCTTCTTCCACCAGCGATGGACTTGCGCCGTATTCCTCAGCAATCTGGGCAGGGGACAGGCCCCAGTGCTTGGACGCAACCACGATGGTCTGCACGCGCAGGTTGGTCCCGCGCAACACGGGCTTGAGTTGGCCGCTGGCGCCGCGCCGGTAAGCAATGCGAGGAAAGGCGGGATCAGAGACCTGGCTGCGCAGGTCGCCAACTTTCTCGGCCACCGCCCACAGCACGAATTGGTTGAGCGAAATTCCCTGGCTGTCAGCCAGGCTCTCTGCGTCTTGCTTGAGTTGGGTAGGCAGACTGAGGGGATAGCGCGCCATAACGAAAACTCCGTGTCTGAATACTGATGTCTTATGCGATGTTGTATGCGATATTTTATTCGGACTTATCATGTTGTCAAACACCGATTGGCGGGTCATGGCTGGTTGGCATCCACCAGCGAAGTAGGCCGGACTTACGCCCACGCCTCCACGCGCCGGGACCCGTGCGCCTGCACCGTCAGGTAGGCCACCTCGGCCAGCAGCGACGCGCTCAGGGCCAGCGCAGCCGTCACCGCGCCCGGCCAGGGCAAGACGTTCACGCCGCCCAGCACCACCGCCAGCAGCACGACGATGTTGATGGCCGTGGCCACAGTGATGGCGCCCGTGCGGCTGAAAAAGACCAGCACGCCCCTCTGCCAGGAGGTGAGCACGGTCAGGGCCGGCACCAGCACCAGCAGCGCGGCTGGCACGCGGGCCAGCACTGCCAAATCAGGGGGTAGACCGGCCACGCCGGTGAACCACAGATTGGCCAGCGGCGTCAGCAAAACAACGCCGGCAACGCTGGTCAGCGCAAAGGCCAGGCTGCGAGTGAAACGGCGCAGCGCTTGATAGCTGGACTGGTCGGCCAGCAGCGCCACCACCACCTCTTGCATGGCCACCCCGCCGCTGCGCAGCAAGAAGGTCAGCCCGCTGATCACCGGCCATACCGCCAGCGAGTCCAGCGGCAGCGGCCCGCGACTCAGCCCCAGGCTGACGATGGGCTGCGCGGCCAGATTGATTAGCGAGGTCATGGCCAGGGGGGTGTAGAAGCGCAGCAAATAGGGCCAGGCCAGTGTGAAGTCGCCCGACTTGCCAGCCGATAGATGCTGGCGCAGCACCGGCCGTACCAGCACGCCGGCCGCGGCCGCGTCGGCCAGCACGCCCGCGCTGATGGCCAGCCCCGCTACGCTTGCGCCGGCTATCGTGCCGATGCGCAGCCCGGCTAGCGCCACGACTGCGGTGGTTATCAGCCGGATGGCCGTGCTGACGAACAGCGCCTGCGTGCGGCCGTAGCGGATCATCACGCCTTGCCACATGCGGCGGTAGGCGATGGCGCCGGTCCAGGGGGTCATCAGCAGGAAGGCGATGCGGCTGGGCTCGATCACCTCGGCCGGCGCACCCACGATTTCGGCCAGAATCCACGCGTACAGCGGCGTCAGGCCCAGCAGCAGGTGCAGGCCGGTCAGCCCCCAGGCCATGATATGCGTGAAGCGCATCAACATCTGATAGGCCTGGCGGCTGCGGGCCAGCGCCGTGCCCAGGGTCAGGAACATGATCACCGGGCTTTCGATGATCAGCGCCATAGCAAAGGTCAGGCCATAGGCCGCCAGGTTGAGCTTGGGCTCTGGCAGGCGCGCGATGACCGCGCTGAGCGTCGGCTGCTCCAGCGACATCAGCAGCCACATCGCGGCCAGCGGCAGCCACAGGCGCAGGATGCGACGTTGGGTAAGGGGTTCAGTCAAGTCCGATGATCCGATTATGGAGGCAGACGGCGTGAAACGTGAACGCGTCGTTGGACCAGGTGTCACGCATCACGTTTCACGGCAACCGCCAGGTTCTCGCATTCCCCGCAGCTTACGGCGCCGTCTGCCCGAAGTACGAGGCGATGATCTGCACGTCGGCGATGTCGATCACGCCATTGCCTGCGCCGCTGTTGTTGACGTCGAACACGTAGTCGTAGGCGCCGTATTGCCAGGCGGCCCGCAGACCATCGGCCGCCAGGGTTACATCCAGCACGTCCACTGCGCCGCTGCAATCCAGGTCGGCGAAGAAGCAGGTGACCTCGAAGGGCGCGGCCGAGAAGGGACCCCAGTTGTTGCCGGCGTCCTTGCCTCGCACCAACGCGACGTAGCGGCCGCGGCCCAGGCCGGCCGTGCTCGCCGTGGCTGTGACGTTCTCGACCGTCGAGTTGAAGCTGCCGTCCACCGCAGCCATGGCCATCCCCGCGCCTGGATCGCCCGGCGTTGGGCCGCCCTGGCGCACCAGATAGAGCTCGGCCGCAGCGATGGCCTGGCTGCCGTTCTGCGTGTCGTTGATCTGCGCCGTCACGGTCAGCGCGTTGCCCGACGGCACGCTGGCTGGCGCAGCCGCCACGCTGCGCGCGTCTGGCCCGTAGACTCGCATGTAGGGCCGGTCGGAGATGGTGGCCGCGTAGCGCAGCAGCGGCAGCATGTTGCTGACGATGTTAGGCACCAGGCTGCACGTGGTGAAGAAGTCGTTGCCGTCCAGCTCGATGACGTAGGCCGGGATGCCCAGCTCGCCGTAGGCCCAGTCCCGGGTGTTGCCGCTGACCGGGTAGAGTGAGTATTGCCAGTTGTAGACCGGCGACGTCGTGTACGTGCGCATCTTTTGGGTGATAGCTACCAACTGAGCGTTGTTGGGTGCCAGCGCCGTGGTCCAGCCCCACGGCACCAGGATCACGCCGCCGCCGACGTAGTTGTGCAGGTTGATCAGGAAGCCGGTGGCATCCAGCGGCGCCGGGTCGTTGTCGCCTGGCGGCCGCTGGTCGGGGATGATGGAGCGCACGAAGTTGGCGTAGGCCTGAATCTCCGGCTCCGAGCCGGCCGACGGGCCACGGAAGTCCTGCGCACAGACCACCGTGCTGCCGCCGCCGGCAACATCCCACTTGAAGATATGGTTGCGGTTCAGGTCCACGCCGTAGTGGCTGCTGCTGGTGGGCGGCCAGGCGCAGGCGGCCGAACCTGGGTAGCTGTTGTTGCCGTTCTTGCGCCAGTACCAGGGGTTGCCCGCGTAGGGCGGCTCGGTGCCGACGCCCAACTCCACCAGCGCGCGGCCGTCGGGGTTGCTGGTCAATGCCACGTAGACCTCCCGCTGGTCCAGCAGCCAGGTGACATCGGGGTTCACGCCGTAGCCGCTGACCAGGGTCTCGATGAAAGCCTTGGCTAGTTCCGGCGTGGGGATCTCGCGCGCGTGGATGCCGCCGTCGGTGAAGAAGCGGCCAGTCTTGGGACCTGCGGCCAGTTCGTTGGTGATTCGGGCCACAAGCAGGTCGTGGCCGCCCAGATATTGCCCGCCGGTGGTGGTGCAGCCGCCCTGTTGCTTGCACCACGAGTCGCCGTAGTCGATAATCTCAACGAAGTTCGGGTTGGCGGCCTCGTAGCTGTAGAGCCAGCTATAGAGCGTGTCCAGCCGGCTGTAGCAGGCCGGCCAGGCCGTGGGAGCGTCGGGCGCGCGGCTGGCCACAACCAGATCGTAGCCTAGCGTGCGCAGCTTATCGATCTCGGCCTGGGTCATGATCACCTGGGTCGCGCCGGCCTCCAGCGCCTCATCCCACTGGGGCAGGAGCCTGGCTAGCGCCGCGGCATCGGCGCCGCTGCCGATGGTCAAATCGACATAAAAGCGCTCCGATGGCTGGGGCTGTGGGCCGTAGACGCCCGGAGGAGGCGGTGCGGCGTGGGCAACAGGAGAGAGGACGAACAGCGCGGCCAGCAGGGCCACAACGAAGGACGATTTCATGGCGCAGGGCTCCTTGGTGAGGGTTCGGTGCGGCACGCGTAAAGGAAGGCATGCGCGAGCGAATAACGCCATGATTGTATCCGAAACGAGTGAAGGTGCAAACGCCGGCAAAGTTGCCAACTTTCCGAAAGTTGGCAACTCTGCCGGCTTGACAGCCTAGCGGCGTTTGCGCTGCATGGCGCCCAGGCCCCCCAACACGGTTGCCAGGGCCAAGGCAATATGCCACCAGGCGGCTGGCACAGTCGCCGGGCTCGCCTGCAGTCCGCCCAGTCGCACCGCTGTCGGTGTGAGACACAAGACAGAGATTGGCCCATGCATGGTCGCCACACCGCTGAACGCGATGTCCTCCAGCCAGTAGTAATGCTCCTGGCCGGCCGGCGCAGTGAGATCGTGCCATTGGTACCAGGCTCCCGCGCCGCCGCCCGGGTTCTGCGCGGGGATTAGCGCGCTGTTGATCTGCGTGTCCCAGTCTGCGGGCGTGGGGCCGCGGTAGAGGTTGAAGCCCCGGTGGTTGATCTCGAACAGCGTCTCCCAGGCGACCAGAGGTGTGCCAGCCTCGCAGAACGCCGAGAAGTCGTTTAGAACGACGCCTAGCGGCGAGTTGACCTGTACCGGTGGCGCCTCTGCCTGGTCGTTGAGACCCCAGCCCCAAAAGGCGGTTGCGGTCGAGGTCAGGATGCCTGCGCTGCTCAACGTTACCGTCATCGCTATTGTGACCGGCGCGCTGCCTACGTCTCCTTGCCAGTGGACGAAGACGCCTTCGGGACCGTCGGCGATGCCCATAACCTGGCCGCTGCTGGCCCCCGCCGTGACGTTGGCAGCCTGGCCGGGCGGCAGGAACTGGATCAACTGAGCGTTGCTGATGGTCCCGCTGGCCTGTAGGGTCGACTCAAAGGTCAGTTGTTCGCCGACAAGGGCACTGGCGCGATCCGGCGCGTGGCTGACGGCGCCTTGCGGCGTGAGGATGACGTTGACCAGCGGCGCGGTCGTGAAGTTGCCGGCGTCGTCCAGCGCCACCGCCGAGACGGCGTTGTTGCCCTGGCTGAGCATCACCGGCGCGCTCCAGCCGCTGTCCACGATCTCGCTGGCCGGCCGGCCATCGACATAGACCGTCACGGGCCCGCGGTTGTCGCTGACCACTCCCTGCACCGTCAGCGTCACGGTCGGCGCGGCCGAGTACAGGATGGTGTGCGTGCTGGGGTTGGTCAGGGTCAGGACAGGCGGCTCCGTGTCAGCCGGCAGCGGCACGGCGTAGGCCCGCAGCGCGCTGTCTACCATACCAGCAGCGTCCGCCGTGCGCGCCACCAGCAAGTAGTCACCTGCCGTCGCCGTGTAGATGGGGAAGTTGTAGGTGGCGAACCCGTTCAGGGTGGCCGTGGTGCTGAGCAGCGTCCCGCCCACCGTGTCGGTCACCACCAGCGTCGCCGGGCCGTAGCCATAGACCGTCAGCTCGCCCGTGCCTGCCTCGCCCGGCAGATAGGTTCCCTGGTCGGTGAGCAGGCTGCTTACGCCGGCGCGGCCCACATCGAAGATGGCGGCCTCGCCGCCCAGCTCGACCAGGGACGCGGCGTCGATCACCTTGAACACCAGCTGGTGCGGGCCGGGCTGTTGGGGCGCCAACACTCCGTTCAGGGCGATGGCTGTGTCGCCGGCCGGCAGCGGCATGGTCATCACCGCCGTCGGTCCCAGGTCCAGGTACTCGCCGTCCGGACCCAGGCCGAAGAGCGAGAGGCGTGCGCTGGCCAGCGGGACGTTGAGATGGAGCTTGGCGGCCGCGCTCACCGGCCCGCCGGCCTGCGCCGCGCGGCCGGCGTCCACGCCCGGCCCAGAGACGACGAACCCCGTCACCTTGAGGTCGACGCCGAAGACGTCGATCGGCTGGGTGCGCTCCTCGCCGCCGAAGAAGTAACGGAAGAAGTAGCGCCCGGTCGCCATCACCGCCGGCAGCTCGTAGCTGAAAGGGAAGTCCCCTTGCAGCCAGTTGGTCTCGGTCAGCACCACCGTCTGGTTGACCGGGTTGCCGCTGACCGGGTCGGTGATGGTCACCGTGTAGGTCAGCGCCTCAGTCGGGCTGACCTGCAGGCTGCTCCACACCAGCGGGCCGGGCTCGCCCAGCAGCCCATCCGGCTCCAGTACCATGGCCGACTGCATCGGCGTCTCCAGGTGATAGGCCAGGTGTACGAGGTCGCCCGCGTTGTAGCGGCTCTGATCGGTCTCCAGCCAGGCTCGCACATCCTCCTGCACCGGGATCCACTGGCTGTCGATGATCAGGCTGTGGCGGGTCTGCTCTGGGCTGAGGGGGTGCGTTTGCACCAGCACGGTGCCGCGGTCGCTGACCGGGCCGACGTCGACGATCCACGGGACCTGTACGGTTTGGCCCGCGCCGACGGTGACAGTCTGGACGTGGCTCTGGTCGCCGTAGCGCAGCTCCACGTCGTATTGCGCCGCCGCGCCGGCCAGCCCTTCCAGCTCCACCGTCCAGGTCGCCAGGCTGTCGGGCTGGTAGACCTCCGCGTTCAGCCACTGGCGCAGGTCGATCTCCGCGCCGGTGACCACCGCCTCGGCCCGCAGTGCCTGGCTGCCCAGGCGGACCACCACCGGGTAGCTGCCGGCCAGCAGGTCGGGCGGCACGGGGACGGTGGCGGTGAAGACGCTGGCCGCAGCCGGCCCGCGCAGGCCCGACCCGCCGCCGACCTCGCCCACCACCTCCACCGTCTGGTCGAAGGCGGTTACCTCCAGCACGGCCTCGCCGGCCGGCCCGTCGTTACCCACCGTTGCGGCGATGGTCACATTGCCGCCGGCCACGCTTGGGTCGACAGTGACGCCGTCCAGCGTGGCGGCCGGCGCAGCGCGCGGCTCGGCCTGCACGGGCAGGAGCGCGCTGGCGGCTGTCGAGCCGTCCGGGGCGACCAGCTCGACCAGCACCGATTGTTGGCCGGCCCGGTCGTCCAGCGCCAGTATCGTGCTGAAGACGCTGCTGCCGCCCGGCGCCAGGGTGAGCGCCTGCTCGTCCAGCAGCGCGCCGCTGAGGCGCAGGAAACCGTTCCAGGCGCCCTCGCTGGCAGCGCCGCTGCCGGCCGTCACGTCGATCTGCCGGGCCTCGCTGCCGTCAAGGCCGGTCGTGGTCGCATCCAGGCTCAGATCGTAGGCCGGCTCCACCAGCTCGAAGGCCAGACTCTCGCTGGCGATCAGTGTACCCAGCCGGGCGTGGCGCACGTCGAAAGCGGCTGTGTACGCGCCGGCCGGCGCAGTAGCCAGCGAGACGGTCAGTTCGCTCACGCCCGGCGTCACTGTGTGCAGCGCGCTGCCGGCCACCGTCGCCGGCCCGCTGATGGTGTAGTCCACCAGCACGTCGAAGCTGAACGATTGCGCCGAGGCCAGCGACAGGGTCAGGCCCGCGTCGGGCGTCCGCACCAACTGCGGGTCGCTCAGCAGGCCGGCATGCGCCGCTGCGGGGTAGACCGGTGCAGCGCCGCTGCGCACCAGCCCGGCCAGCGCCAGCGCGGCGGTTGCGCTCTCGTCGCGCACCGTCAGCGCCGCCGCCTGCACGCCGCCCAGGTCGCCGCTCAGCGTCACCGGCACGTTGAGCGCGCCGGCCGCGGCCGGCGTTAACACGCGCGTCACCGTCAGCGCCTCGCCCGACTCCAGCGCCACGTGCTGCACCCCCTCGCCCAGGTCGGCGCCGACGTAGGCCGGCAGGTCGTCTTCGTTGGTCAGCGCCAGGCGCAGGGTCGTCGCCTCACCCAGGGCGATCTCGCTGGGTGCGGCGCTGACTACCGCGGCCACCACCGGCGTGCGCACGGTAACGGTCTCGACCGCGCTGCTGCCGATGTCGGTGACGGCCTCGTAGACGCGCGTGCCGGCCGGGGGGGTGGGATCGCTGGCGGTGAAGAAGCGGGTCTCCCCCGGATCGACGGCGGCGAAGGTTTGGGTAGCGACAGTTGTCGCGCCGTCGCGGGTGATGGTCAGCTCGATGGTGGCCGCGGCCGGCCCGGTGTTGCGCACCAGCCCGCTGAACTGCACGGCCGACGCCGCGTCGTCAGGGCTGTAGCCGGGCACGTTGCGGCGGGTGCTTTGCCGTTGGCTGGCGAAGGCCAGACCGTCGCTGGCGTCGTCCACCAGGAAGGGGTAGCTGGCGCTCGCCAGGCGGTGGCGCTGGCCGGGCAAGGTTGCACCGGCCGGCGCGTTGCTGAACAGATCGACCTCCAGGAAGAGCTGGCCGCGCGCGCGGCCGTCCTCCAGCAGGTTGGGATCGATGAACGGCTCGACGAAGCCCAGCGCGGCCGGGCCGTCCAGCAGGCCGTCCACCGGCTGCCACTCCTGGCGCAGCACGGTCGCCGGGACGATGCCCTGGCCGGGCAGCCCCAGCCGGCGCACGGTGCCGCCCTCGGCGTCCAGCGCCAGGGCAAAGGTGGGATCGTCGCTGGTGGCCACCGCATAGGCCCAATAGAAGCGGGCGGCCGAGCCGACGCCGTCGGCGCCGCCGTAGCTCCAGGGCTCGCCGGCCACGGTCGTCACCACCTGCGCGTCTGGACCGGTGAGGCCGATGCGGCGCACCAGGCCGCTGCTCGAGTCCGCCACCAGCGCGTAGCTGCCGTCGGCGCTGATAGCCACGCCGCGCGGGTAGCTGAAGTAGGCCGAGTCCAGGAAGCCGTCCAGGCTGCTCTCCCAGTCCGGCCAGCCGGCCAGCCGCGTCATCACCCCGCTGTTCAGATCCAACCGCCGCACCAGTTGGTTGAAGGTGTCGGCGATCAGGGCGTAGCTGCCGTCCGGGCTGATGGCGACCCCGTGCGGCCAGTCCAGCCGGGCCGCGCTGCCCACGCCGTCGGCGTAGCCGGACGCGCCCGGGCTGCCGGCCACCGTGGTCACCGCGTAGGTCAGCAGGTCCAGCCGGCGGATGGTGTGGTTGAGGGTGTCGGCGACCAGCAGGTAGCTCTCGTCCGGGCTGAGGGCCAGCCCGCGCGGCCCATAGAAGCGGGCGGCTGAACCGACGCCGTCGGCCGAGCCGGAGACTCCAGGGCTGCCGGCGATGGTCGTCACCGCGCCGTTGAGCATATCGACGCGGCGGATGGTGTAGTTGCTGGTGTCGGCGATGTAAGCGACTGTGCCGGCTGCATCCAGCGCGCCCGCGCCTGGCCAGCGGAAGCGGGCCGTAGCGCCGACGGCGTCGGCGCTGCCCGGCCCGTCGTTGGCCTCGCCGGCCACCGTGGTCACCTGGCCGCTGGCCGCGTCCAGGCGGCGCACGGTGTTGCTGGAGGAGTCTACGATCAGCGCGGTCGAGCCGTCCGCGCTCAGGTCGATGGCATTCGGCCAGTTGAGGCGCACGTCGGCGCCGGCGCCATCCTGGTGCAGCGGCAAGCTGACCAGCGTCGCCACCTCGCGGCTGGCCACGTCGACGTAGCGCACGGAGGAGCCGTCGAAGTCGGCCACCAGCGCCCAAACGCCGTCCGGACTCAGGGCCACGCCCAGTGAGAGACCGAAGCGGGCCGCGCTGCCCACGCCGTCGTAGTAACCGAACATCTCCGGCTGGCCGGCCAGCGTCGTCACCATCCCGGTGGCCAGGTCGATGTGGCGCATCAGGAACGTGCCGGAGTCGATCACCACCGCGCTGCTGCCGTCGGCGCTGAGAGAGACGCCACTGGGGCTGCCGAAAGTGGCCCCGCTGCCCACGCCGTCGTCGCTGCCCCAGACCCCCGGCTGGCCAGCCAGCGTCGTCACAGTGTTGGTCAGCAGGTCGATGCGCCGCATCGTGCCGTTGCTTTCATCAGCCACCAGGGCGAAGCTGCCGTCGCTGCTGATAGCCAGGCCGCGCGGGTTGTTGAAGCGAGCCGTGCTGCCCGCGCCGTCAGCGCTGCCGCTGCTGCCGGCCAGGCCGGCCACCGTCGTCACGGCTGCGCTTGCCAGGTCGATGCGGCGCACCGTGTGGTTCCAGGTGTCGGCCACCAGCGCGTAGCTGCCGTCCGGGCTGACCGCGATGCCGGTGGCGACGTTGAAGCGGGCCGTGCTGCCCACGCCGTCAGTGCTGCCGGACTGGCCCGGCGATCCGGCCAGGGTGGTCACCTCAGCGGTGGCCAGATCAATGCGGCGGATGGTGTAGTTCCAGGTGTCGGAGACCAGCGCGAAGCTGTCGTCCGGGCTGAGAGCGATGCCCTCCGGCCAGTTGAAGCGGGCCGCGCTGCCGATGCCGTCGTCGTCGCCCCAGCTTCCCGACTGGCCGGCCAGGGTAGCCAGCGTGGCCGGCGGCAGGTCGAGGGTGGGAGACCACAGCGGATCAGGAACAGCGGATGAGGAGGAGGCAGACCGCAGGGGAGCGGATCGCGACGAGCGGTCGGTGGGATGAGCTGGCTGTGAGCGCGCCGGGCCGGCCGCGCCGGGGAGCGGGCGGGCGTTGTCCGCCGCGGCGGCCAGACCATCGCCGGCGTTGGCTGCAGCGGCGACGGCTGCCGAGAGTGCTTCACGCTCACCTCCCAGCGTCAGAACGCGCACGGCGTTGTTGCCGCTGTCGGCGACCACGGCGAAGTTCCCGTAGGCGCTGACGGCGATGGCGCTGGGGTTGTAGAGCCGTGCCTCGGGGCCGAACCCGTCGCTGGCCGGCGAGCGGTTGACGACAGTCTGCACCTGCGCCTTGGCCAGGGTGGTCAGGTCGAGGCGGGCCACGGCATGGCCGAGCTGCACGGTGGTCAGCGCCCAGGTTCCGTCGGGACCGAAGTCGACGCCGATGGGCTGGTAGACGCGGGCCGCGGCGCCGGGGCCGTCGCGCATGGTGGTGTCCTCCCAGGCCGCGCCGGCTACGGTGGTGACCTCCAAAGTGGCCAGATCGACCAGCCGGATGACCTTTGGGAAGCGCTCGCTGACCAGGGCGACCGAGCCGTCCGGGCTGATAGCGATGCCATCCAGGTCGTCGAAGCTGGCGTCCAGCCCGACCCCGTCCACCGGGTCGCAGGTGCTGTTGCCGGCGATCTGGGTGACGCCGCTGGCCGCGCCGCCGGTGATGTCGACGCGGAAGAGGGCGCAATCGGCCACGCCGCCCACCAGGGCGAAGCTGCCGTCAGAGCTGATGTCGACCGCGCGCACGTCGTCCATCCCGCCCGCGCCGGGGGCCACGAAGGTCGTCACCTCGGCTGTGGCCAGGTCCAGCTTGCGCACTGCGTTGTTGTCCCAGTCGGCGATCAGCGCGTAGCCGCCGTCGGGGCTGAACACCACGTCTTCGGGATAGTCGAAGCGGGCCGCGCTGCCGATGGCATCCACGTAGCCGCTCTGGCCGGGCGAGCCGGCAACGGTGGTCACTTGCAGCGTGTGGAGGTCGATGCGGCGCACGACAGCGTGCGTGTCGTCCACCACCAGCGCCGTCGCCCCGTCCGGGCTGATGGCTACCCCGGCCGGCCAGTTGAAACGGGCAGCCGTGCCAACGCCGTCCACGGTGGCGTGCTGCTCGAACGCGCCGGCGATGGTGGTCACCAGGCCCGTGGCCAGGTCCATGCGCCGGATGGTTGCGCTGCTGTAGTCGGCGATCAGGGCGAAGGCGCCGTCCTCGCTGACCGCGATGTCCCACGGGTCCTGGAAGCGTGCCTCGTTGGCCAGGCCGTCGGCGCCCCGCCAGTTGCCGACCACGGTGGTCACCGCGTTGGTGGCCAGATCCAGCCGGCGCACGGCGTCGTTGTCGCGATCTTCCAACAGTGCGTAGCTGCCGTCGGGGCTGATGCCGACGGTGCGCAGGGTGTCGAAACGGGCCGCGCTGCCGCTCTCGTCGGCAAAGCCGGCCTGGCCGACCGCTCCGGCCAATGTGGTCACCGCCGCGCCCGGCATGCTGATGCGGCGTACGGTGTGGTTGCCGGTGTCGTTGACCAGCGCGAACGAGCCGTCAGCGCTGATGGCGATTCCGCCGGGGCCGTTGAAGCGGGCCGCCGCGCCCACGCCGTCGGCGCTGCCTGAGGTGAACGCCGTCCCGGCCAGCACGCTGTTCGCGCCGCCGGGCAGAGTCACCAGGTTGACGGTGTGCGCGGTGGGGTAGGCCACCAGCGCGTAGGCGTCGCCGGGCGCGATGGCCACGCCGCCGGTCAGGCCGGCTGCCAGGGTGCTCACCGCGCCGGATGCCATGTCGATGCGTCGCAGGCCGCAGGTGTCGGTCACCAGGGCAAAGCTGCCATCGTGGCTGACCGCGCTCTGGCCGGGGAAGTTGAAGCGGGCAGCCGCGCCCACGCCGTCGGCGCATCCACCGCCGCCGCCGGCCACGAAGGACACCCGGCCGGTGGCCGTGTCGTAGCGACGGATGACGCCGCGGCCGAACTCCACCAGCAGGGCGAAGGCGCCGTCGCCGCTGTACGACACCGACATCAGGTTGGCGGCGAAGCGGGCCAGCAGGCCGTAGTTGTCCACCGCGCTGTTGCCCATGCCGCTGCGGCCGGCCACCACCCGGCCTTGCCAGGTGGCGGTGTCGACCTGCAGGATGGCCCGGCCGCTGCCGAGCAGCACGTGATCGCCGGCCGGACTGAACGTCAGGCCCCCCGGCTCGTCAAAGCGCAGCGCCTTGCCCACCGCAGCCGCATCGACTGCGCCGCCGGCCACCGTGGTGACGACCACGCCCGGCTCGCCGTACTCGGCAACGTAGGGGTTGCCGCCGCGACTGGCGACCCGTAGGCGCAACTGGGCGCCCTCCAGCGGCGCGCTGGGGGTGATGACGCCCAGCGCCGTCACCGTTTCGTGGCTCAGATAGTAGGGCTGGTCGGTCTGGCTGTCCAGGGCGACATCCAGGCCGGTCAGGGCAACGGATTGCTCGTCGCCGGTGAGGTTGTCCAGGTGGTCGACGCCGCTCCAGCGCAGGCGGTAGTCGCCGCTGCGCAGTTGCACAGGCACGGTCATGGTTACGGTCGCCGAATCATGCACCGGCACGGCCTCGGCGACCGACTGGCGCACCACCGACACACCTGCGTCGTCCAGCAGCGACAGGGCGCCGGCGATAGTCGTGTCGACGCCGGCCTCGTTGCTGACCGTCCACGACAGGACATCCCCGGCTGTGAGGTTGGGCGCCGTTGAAAATCGCAGGGCGTGATCCGGCATATCGAGCGTGTCGACTGCGCTCCAGCCGGGCAACTGGGCTGTTTCGACTGTGATCTCGTACTGGCCGCCGCGCGGCAGTTCAGGCGTCACGCTGTCCAGGATCAGCGAGGCGATCTCCAGCGTGACGGGCGGGCTCTGGACACCGCTCCACGCTGGGCTGGGGCTGGAAACCGTCACGCTGAAGACGCCGGAGGGTAGGATGCCTGGCAGGCCATTGGTTGCGTAGACCCGAACAGGCATGGGATCGCGCACGGCGCGCACGGCGTCGATCAGGATGGCATCCAGCGCGATGGGCGGCAGCGCCAGCGTGCGGCTGACGGCGACCGACGCGCCGCCGCTGACCTGACCGCTCCCTTGGACGACGACGCTGAAGGTATTGGTCGGATCGAGCGTGGCGGGCAGGGGCAGGTCGAGGCTGACCTCCTGCCGGCCGCCGCCTAGCGCGACGGCCTGGAGCGGCCCGCTGGCGACTGGCGCTGGGTCCCCGGCGCGGCGCAGGACAGCCTGCAACTGGCCGCTGCCCGCTATGCCGGCGTCGTCGATCTTGACCCGCACCGCGCCCGCGTTGGCAGCGTCGATCAGCAACGGCCCGGGGAGTGACAGGCCGGCCACCGTCATCGGCGGGACGACGGCGAGGGTGCGGGTCATGGCGCCGGCCGCGCTGACCAGCGCGGCGTTGACTGTCAGCTCGTCGCCAGGCGCGGCCGCGGGCAGGCTCAGCGTGGCAACTGTCACGCTGTAGGGGCCGGACGGCGCGAGGGCGGTGGTTTCGGAGTCCACCAGCGCGCCAGCTAGCCGCGCCTCCCAGTCCACCTGGCTGGCGCGGTCGTCGACCAGGGTTGCGGTCACCGTGACCGAGGTGGCCAGGCCGGCCGGGACCTGGTCGGTTGACGTGCCTAGCCCCAGGAAGGGCGGGCTGAGGCGCAGGACTAGCGGCAGCGTGCTGAGGGGAATGCCGCCCTCCGAGAGTAGCACGCGCACCTCCTGCCGCTGGTAGACGCGAGTGGTGTAGACGTGCTGGGCCGTTCCCAGCGCGGGCACGTTCAACGTCACTGGGCCGTCCTCCAGCCCCAGGGTCGGCGACAAGGTCAGCGTGCGCGGGGCAGGCAGGTTGTTGAGCACCGTGGCCGTGATGGCTGCCGTCTCGCCGAAGGCGAAGCGCTCGCGGCTGGCGCGCAGGCTGAAGCCGGGCGGCGGCGTGTAGGTGGTTTGCACCTCGTAGAAGGGACCCTGGATGCCGCCGGAGCGATACCAGGCGGCGGGCACGTAGGCGGTCGCGCCGGCCGTGCCCAGAAAATAGCCCGTGCGGAAGATACCGGCTCTGGGCGGCGCTGTGAAAGCCACGTCGACGGTTCGGGCGTCGCCGCTGGCCAGGTCTGGCGCGAGATCGACCGCCGTGGCGCTTTGCAGCGGTCGAGGGCGATGGACAGCCCAGCGCCAGGCCTGTCCCACGTGGGACTCGTAGTAGTCGTGCATGACGGTCAGCTCGGCGGCGTCCTGCGCCATGTGATTGGTGACGGGGAGCGACAGGCTGACCGGCGCGCCGGGCGCGCTGGCTGTGGCGGCCAGCGCCTCGCCTGTGGCTTGCAGGTAGGCCAGGCCGAACAGGCTGCGGGCGAAGACGATGTCTTCCACGCTTTGCATGCCGTTGATGTAGAAGTCGGGGTAGGCTGACATGGCCACCACGTGGCCGGCGCCGTAGTCGTACTCGATCATGGCCGGCAGTTGGTTGCCGGTGGTGCGCACCAGCACCACCGTGGCCTCGGCCGGCCAGGCGGTGAAGGAGCCGTCGATCTGGATGTCGGGCAGGTCGCGGCCTATGCCCTTGATCCAGGGCGAGCTGTTGACGATGTGCACCGAAGCGGTCTTGCAGAGGATGTCCTGGTCGTAGCCCAGTCCCTCGACCCCGCCGCCGGGTAATAAGTCCCAGTCAGCCGAGTCGGCCTGCGCCAGCACGAGGAGCGTGCCGCCCAGATTAACGTAGGTGTCCAGCCAGTCGCGCGCCTCCTGGCTGGCGGCGTAGCGGTTGAAGCCGCCGCTGGGCACCAGCAGCACAGAGGGCGCCTCGAAGGGGGTGAAGTAGCGGCTGTCGCGCAGGCCGCTGGTGGAGGTCCCGGCCACGATCTGCACCGGCGCGGCCTGCACGCCCAGGCTGCCCAGCGCGGTCAGCGCCCAGGTCACCAGGCCGCTGTCCAGCACGCCGAAGCCGGCCTGGCCCAACTGGGCGCGCAGCTCCTGCTGCAGGGCCAGCTCCTGGCCGCGCAGCAGGTTGTACTGGCGCTGGGCAAACTCAAGGGCATCTTGGAGCTCGCGCAGTTCCTCCGTCCGGCCAGTGTTGCTGACGTTGACGACGAACGCCTCGTAGGTCGAAGCGACAGCGTCCGTGATGGTCTGGCCGGGGGGCGGCAGAATGGAGCCGCTGATGAGGCCGTCCATGTGCGCGACCGCTTCTTCGTAGATGGCGGCGCGCTCCAGGACTTCCTCCACGGTCAAGGTCATGTCTGAGATGAGTTGGTGGATCTCGGCCCGCCTCAGGTGAAGCGTCCAGTAAGTCGCAGCCCGGGTCAGCCCCAGTTGTTGGGCCGTGGCAAGCTGACCCTGGAGATACTGAACGTCGCCGGTGGCCCCAGCAGGTGTGGGCACAAAGTCATTGGCGCCGGCGTCGCGCCGGTCGTCGGGGTTGCCGTTGGGGTTCGATGGTTTGCACTTCTTCTTGATGACTTCACGGTACTTAAGCGCCTCGCTTATCAGGTTCATCCAGGTGTTGACTTCAACGAACTGTTCGGTGATGTCCCACAGCTTGAACAGCAATTTACCCCAGAACTTCATGGCGCGAACGTAGGCCCAGTAACTGGGTAGCTTGGCTATCACTGAGGCATTCCAGCCGAATTGCATCTGAAGATCGGCATAGACGCTGTACTCGCCTCGGCGCCCGCCGGTAAACTCCGGCTTCACCACCGGGCTGATCCTGTAGGATAGAAACGAGATGGGTGGTGCAAAGGGCACTGGCTCCGGTCCTTCGGCTGCCAATTTCGATAGAATCGTTGAGAAACGCTGGTTCAGGTTTGCGGCAACATCTTCCAAGTTGCGGCCAGTTTTCTCGGCGAGGTTTCTCGCCTGCTCCTCGGCGTCTAGCTTCGCACAGGCATACAGGTTGACGGCGTAGCTCTCACCGATGGTCCACAGCCAGTCAAACGACCCGACCTCGATGCCGTTCTCCACAGCCGCCAGCGCGGCTTCCAGGCTGCTAAATCCCGCGGCCCGCATGAAATCGCGCAGACCTGTCGACAGGACATCTTGCCAATCAGTCGGCGAACCAGCCAGCCAGTCGCCAATGATGCCGCCGACCGGTGGAAACGTACAGCCCCCGCCGATCGCGCAGGAGAGTTGGACCTGAAGCAACGAGATATTGGCCACGGTCAAGTTGACCTTGTGCGAAACGGTCAAGCTGAAGCCAGATTCCGGATTGCGGTCGCCAGCCAACGTGTTGAAGATCGCACTAATCAGCGCCTGGCCTTTTTCAACTAGCCAGTCGACGATGGCCGGGTCATGGACGACAATGCGTAGGCTCTGAGGTTCGCCCAGTTCGGCCGGCACGCTAACCGAGTGGAGCAGGGGTTGTTCGGGATCCAGCCAGATCGGAACCGTCTCTTCGTAGATCATGATGTTGCCCGGTCCGAATACCTGCACGGTCAGCTTGTCCTCCACCGGCTCGTCCATCAACGAGTCGATGACGATGTCGTAGCGCCGCGCGATGGGGTCCCAGGTGAAGCCGTCCAGCCGCACGCGCTTCTTGCCGTCGTCGGCCACCACGTCAACCGCCAGATCGTAGGTGTCGACCTGCCATTGAAAAGCGCCGATGCGCTGCACATCCTCGAAGACGGTCTGCTGGGCCTGCTCGCCTGGGGGCAGGTCGTCCAGAGAACGGTGGAGGAGCGCTGCATCGCCCTGCGGCGTGAGGTAGTGGACCAGCCCCAGTCCGGACTCGTCGCGCTTCTCATACGATGCCACCACCGAAGCGACAGGTGGCGTTGTGACGGCCAGCGTATGCACCAGGGCCGGCGCGCTTTGGGCGCTGACGTTGCCGGCGCGCACCAGCGCGGCCGCCAGATAGTCCCCTTCCTCCAGAAATATTCCGGCCACCGCCGTCCGTTCATCCACACGGCGCGCGGGCAGGGTGGGCAGGATTTCACGCTCCGGGTTTGCCGGATCACTGGCCGAAGGAATCAGCCGCACCAGCAAGATGTCGACGGTCGAGGTTTCGTCTAGCGGCACGTCGGATGTCACCGTCACGGCCAAACGCCCACCGGCCTCGGCCGCGGCGGCGACGCGCGCGGCGCCCAGGCGCAGCTCTTGTGAGTAGCGGGCCGTGTCGAAGGTGAAGGAGCGCACGGGCGTCTCGCCGTAGCCGGGCGCGCTGGCCTGGTAGAACCAGCGGCCGGCCAGGTGCAGGTCGTCGAAGAGGATCGACGTGGCTGCTGCGCCCCAGGCGTCGGCGCGCGCCGCGCGCACCAGCTCCACCGGGTCGCTCTCGTGCCAGACGCGGAAGGTCACGAGGGCGCCGGCCGGGTTGCGCTGCGGGTCGGCGGGCAGCACCTCGGCCGCCAGGCTGATCTCGGCGTATAGCACGTCCTGGCTGGAATCATCGCCGCCCACCCGTTGCACCGGGACGCTGTTCGTCGGGTTGGTCAGCGGGTTGCCGTCGCCGTCGATGGCCGGAGAGAGCAGCAGCCGGCCCACAGGCGTCACTGGCGTTGCGCTGCCCTCGAGGGACCTGCTGGCTCCAGGGGCGCTGGCTAGACCGGCCAGCGGACTGCGATTGGCAAAGGTGTCATCGCGGGGCGTCTCGGCTGGCCAGACTGATTGGTCGGCTGGCGCGGCAGGCATCGCCTGGGCCATGGCTGGCGCCATCAAGGCGGCAATCAACAGGCAAGAGATGAGTGGGCGCAGGAGCTTATGGTTCATAGGGCGGTGTCCTTGTGCGGTGGAATGGACAGCAAGTGGTCGTGTGCAGGCAAAACGTGCAAGCTGTAGCGCTATCTTATACCCCCATCATTTGGGAATCATTTATTGGGCGCGGGCTGCAGGCAATTTTGCCTGGCTCTTCATTTTGCCAGCAAAAAAGTCTATGCTATACTGCCGCTATCTCACCATAATGGAAGGTCGCACCCTTGGAAAAACGCCTTGCCCGGACCTATCAACTCGAGACTCCGCCGCAGGTCAAAAAGAGCGGCAGCAAGAACAACCAGTTGCCCCGTGATCTGATCCTGGCCCTGATGGTGCAGGGGTACCCGCTAGAGGAGATCCTTGAGTTCTTCCCTATGTTTACGATGGACCAGTTGATGATCCTGCTGGATGAGGATATCATCCACTAACGCCGTTATCGCGGCATTTCAATCACAAGATAGATCGAAAAGCCCTGGCGTCAGCCAGGGCTTTTCGATTGGGTGTGTGTGAAGCTGGTCGATGGCCCGTCACACCTGCCCAGGCCTTCAGCCAGGACCAAACACACTCTTTTCCACTTGCTCCAGGAACTGCAGCGTCACCCGATTGAACGCATCCGGCTGGTCCACCGGCGTGGCGTGGCCGGAGTCGGCGATGATCTCCAGCCGGCTGTGGGGGATACGTTCGGCCAACAGGCGCTTGGACGCCAGTGGCACGGTGCTGTCGGCGTCGCCGGCTACAATCAGCGTGGGGCAGGCGATCTCGCCCAGGCGCGCCCGCACGTCGAAGCGGGCGATGGCCCACAACGTAGCCCGGTAGGCCGCCACATCGTTGTTTCTGAGGCGCTCGATGGTTTCCTGGCGCAAGGACGTCTGCTCTGGCTTGGGGAACAGCCGCAGCGCCACCCCTTCGGCCACCCGGTCCATACCCAACAGGTAGACGCCAGCCACGCGGCGCACGCCCATCACGCGCTGCTGCCAGCTATCGGAGACGAAGCGCGCAGCCGTGTTGACCAGCACCAGGCTGCGCACCATCTCTGGAAAGTCCAGCGCTAACTGCAGCGCCACCGCGCCGCCCAACGAGATGCCCACCACATGGGCTGGCTGCGCATCCAAGCGGCGCAGCAGCAGCGCCACATCGGCCGCAAACTGCTCCAGGTGATACGGGCCGGGCGGCTTGGGCGATCCGCCGTGCCCGCGCAGGTCCAGGGCGATGGTGCGGTAGCGCGCGATGAAGGGGGGCAGTTGCAGCAGCCAATCGTTGCGGCTGCTGCCCAGCCCGTGAAGCAACACCAGCGGCGGGCCGTGCCCCGCTGCGCCGTAAGCCAGATCGACCGCTTTGTGTTGGTGTGATTGGTGGTTGGACATAGGTTCGCTCTTCATCGGGTCAGCCCGTCCGGGCCGCCAGCCATCTGCATCATACCCTCGCCCAACAGCCGCGCCAAATTCAAGGCCGTCAATCTTGGCGCTTGCCAGCCTGCGTGGTACAATTGCCCCGCTATGCAGGATTCGAACACCCCTTCACCGTCGCGTGTCGTCGTCTTTGGGCTGGATGGCGCCACCTGGGAGATTGCCCAGCCATTGATCGAGGCCGGCCGCATGCCCAACTTGGCGCGCCTGGTGGCCCAGGGTACGGCCGGTTCGCTGGCCTCCACCGTGCCGCCCATTTCAGCCGCGGCCTGGACGACGTTTCTAACCGGCCAGAACCCCGGCCGTCATGGCGTCTACCAGTTCCGCAAGATGGACATGCGCCAGTACGGCGGCTACCGCGATGAGTTCGCCACCAGCCAGGACTACGTGGGCCGCAGCTTTCTGGAGTTGGTCAGCCAGCGCGGCCAGCGCGTGGCATCCATCGGCGTGCCGATGACCTATCCCCCCTTTGCTGTCAACGGCTTCCTGGTGAGCGGTTTTCCGCGCCCCTTTGGCCCGCGCGCCCAAGCCTTCCCGCCTGCCAAGGCTGAGGCGCTTGGCCGCTGGGACGAGGTGCAGGATAGCTTCAACTTTTCGCTGTCGGCGGCCAAGACGGTGGAGACCTCGGACTACTGGGTGCGTAAGTACACCGATATCGGCCTGCAAGCGCTGGCCGAGGAGCGGTTCGACCTCTTTCTGGTGGTCTGGAACAGCACCGACAACATTCCGCACCTGTTCTGGAAGTACACCGACCCCACCTTTCCTGCCTACGACCCGGCCGGCGCGCCCGAGTTTGGCCAGGTGATCAACCACCAGTACGAGGTGGCCGACGGCGAGATTGGCCGGCTGCTGGCAGCTCTGCCCGATTTGGATGATACCACGATTCTGGTCATGTCCGACCACGGCATGGGCCCCTATCCCCACCGGCAGGTCAACTTCGGCGCCTGGCTGGCCGGGCAGGGCTACCTGACGCTGAAGAAGGGGGCAGCCAGCCAACCCAGCCTGCTGGGCCAAGCCGTCAGCCGGGTACGGCGCCGCTTGCCGCGCCAGTGGATGGACCGCCTGCGCGGCCGTCTGCCGGCCGGCCTGCGCGCTGACCTGTACGCCCGCCAGATGAACCTGGATCAGATCGATTGGAGCGCGAGCAGCGCCTACCGGCTGAAGGTCTTTCCGTCGGTGGAGGGCATCGTGCTCAACGTGAGCGGACGCCAGGCGCAGGGTATTGTCGAGCCGGGCCCGGCCTACGAAGCGCTGCGCGACCAGTTGCTGGCTGAACTGGCCGATTTGCGCGACCCAGCGACGGGCCAGCCCATCGTGGCGCGCGCCAGCCGGCGTGAGGACCTGTTCGAGGGGCCGTTCGTGGATGACATTCCCGACATCTTGCTGGAGCTCCATCCGTCCTACACCGGCGGCGCAGCGTTGCAGGGCGACCTGGTGACGCCGCTGCCACTGGCTGAGCTCAGCGCCTACAGCGGATCGCACAGCCCTGATGGCCTGTTCGTCTTCAGTGGGCCGGGCGTGCGCCGCGGCCAGCGCCTGAAGGGCGCGCATATCCAGGATCTGGCGCCGACGCTGATGCACATCATGGGCCTGCCAGTGGCATCGTGGATGGATGGCCGGGTGTTGACCGGCGTGTTCGAGCCAGCCGCGGCCCGCCCGGTGACGTATGCTGAGTATGATCTGCTGGCGCCTGACCCGAACAGTGTAGGCCTGACTGCCGAGGAGGAAGACGCGATTCGCGCCCAACTCGCCGGCCTGGGCTATCTGCGCGACTGAGCGGCCACGACGTGTAGCATCCGAACTGGCCCGGTCAGCCCACTACGGCAGACCTCCGGGGTGCTGCGCAAAGACCGGCCAGAGCGAAGGATCGCATCCGAACTGGCTCGGTCAGCCCACTACGGCAGACCTCCGGGGTGCTGCGCAAAGACCGGCCAGAGCGAAGCCCGAACTGGCTCGGTCAGCCCACTACGGCAGACCTCCGGGGTGCTGCGCAAAGACCGGCCAGAGCGGCGCTCGACCAATCTACCAATCTACCAATCAACCAATCTACCAATCTACCAATCTACCAATCAACCAATCAACCAATCTACCAATCTACCAATCTATCAATCTACCAATCAACCAATCTACCAATCAACCAATCTACCACCCATGTTCACCCTCCATCTGGGAAGTCCCCCTCACCACAAGACCCTATCGGTGCATCCTGCCTGGCTGCTGATTCCTGTTGGCCTGGCCATGGCTGCGCTGATCGGTCTGTTGCAGGGCGCTTTGCAGTCGCCGGCCCTGGCGCTGGCGCTGGTCGGCGGTGGGTTGGCGTTGCTGTGGCTGGGGCTGGTGGTGGCGAAGCCTGAAGCCGCGTTGTTGATGTACACGCTGCTGGCTGTCAACCTGAATAGCGTCGACCTGCCGCTGCCGCTGGGCGGCGTGCGGGTCAGCCCGGACATTGTGCTGATCTCATTGCTGATCGTGGGCGTGCTGCTGCGTGCGGTGGCCCTGCGGCGGCCGCTGATTGCCCTTCCCATCTCAGCGCCTTACCTGATCTTTTTGGCTGTTCCTGTCATCACCTTGCTTTGGACGCCGACCGTGATCGAGTCGCTGCGCGGGCTGTTTCGCTTCATCGGCTATTACGCCTTGATGTGGTTGATCGTCGATACCATCCGCAGCAAGGCTCAGGTGCGCCACATGGTAGCCGCTATCATCCTGTCCACCGTGCTGCCGATTGCATCGGGCCTGTATCAGGCATTGACCGGCAGCGGCCAGTTCATTTGGGCCGGCGCTGGCTTCAACCGCATCTACGGCTTCGCGGGCGGTCCCT
>Ga0209573_1001841_pt1 | contig 29993 bp, 23 predicted proteins | sample TNRBio252014_DNA_FD_185870 | JGI IMG/M metagenome (GOLD analysis project Ga0209573, IMG submission 185870) | Wastewater treatment Type I Accumulibacter community from EBPR Bioreactor in Madison, WI, USA - TNR Reactor_6/25/2014_ DNA (SPAdes)... | ecosystem: Engineered > Bioreactor > EBPR >...
GTCCTGAAGGGGGTCCTCGAGCGTCTCGGGCCGATCGCCAACCTGGTTTCCACGGGCCGCCAGGGGCTCTTTCTCGACATCGACATGCACGACGCGATGGTCCTCGGACGCCTGGGCGTGGACGCCCTCGGGCCGGACGGGCCCGCGGCCTTCTACGGGGAGCACGAGCGCCTGCTCGAGAGGGTCAAGAAGGCCGGTTGAGACGCTGCGCTCCCGGCGGAGGGCTTCCTCAGCCAGGGGCGCCAGGGGGGGCAGGGGAGGCAAGGTCGAGCAGGATCGCCTCCGCCGCCTCCCGTGCGATCTTCACGGCGTAGTTCTGTCCCCGGTCCTCCGGGTAGACCTGCGCCATCGCGGCGGAGTAGAGGCCTGCAACGCCCGTCCTGACGGGAGGCAGAACCCGCGAGTAGTGCGTGCCGACGATCGGCTGCGCGTACTCGGCCCGGAAGAGGTGCCGTACGAGAACCCTGGCCCGTTCGAGCTCCGGGGCGAGGCGCGCTGCGGCGGGAAGGTAGATGTCCCAGAGGTCCCGGTCCGGCATCGACCACTTGGGATCGTCGGGCAGGACGTAGTCGGAGAGGTAGATCACGTGATTCCCGCCGTACCGCGACGGGGGGATGTAGTTCGTGTGCTCGATGAATCCGCCGAAGGGCATCGTGACGTCGCCGACGTTCGTCCAGTAGAAGGGCGTGAGCGGCCGGTCGACGACGAGGACCGGGCAGAGCGCGTGGGCGTAGGAAATGCCGCTCCAGAGGGCGCGCGTGTCGGCGGGAAGGCCGGGAACGAGCCGCAGCAGCTCGGGGATTGCGACCGTCGAGAGGACGAGGTCGAACGTCTCGGAGCCGCCGCGGAAGTCTACGGTCCAGCGCCCGTCGCCCGGAGACGCGAGCTTCACGGGGCGGGCTCCCCGGACCTCCCCCCCGCGGGAGGCGATGCGGGCGAGGAGCGCCTCGACGACGCGGCCGAAGGAGCCGCGCATGTAGCCGAGCCGCTCGCCGAGGCCGGTCTTGTCGCGCGAGCGGGTCCTGAGGGCGATCTTTCCCCAGAGCCAGACGAGGCCCACCTCCTCGGCGCGGCGTCCGTACTTCTGGGTCAGGAGCGGGCCCCACACGACGTCGAGGACCCGGCCGTAGCCGTTCTTCCTCAGCCAGCCGATGGCGGTCTCCCCCTCGAGGGCGCGCCAGTCGCGCGTCTGGCGGAGGCGGAGCGTGGAGAGGACGAGCTCCAGGCGGCCCTTCACGCCGAGCGGCGAGAAGCCGAGGAGCGACGCGGGCGTGCCGAACGGGTAGAGGCGGCCACCCGAGTAGAAGCCCATCTTCGACGGGAGCCACTCGATCTCGCCGCCCAGGCCGAGCTCCCCGGCGAGCGAGACGTAGTCGACGTCGCTCGTGAAGAGGTGGTGGTAGAAGCGCTCGAGCGCCTCTCCCCCCACGGAGAACGTGCCGACGAGGCCTCCCGCCTCCGGGTACTTCTCGAAGACGACGACGGAGTGGCCCGCCGCCAGGAGCCGGTCGGCCGCGACGAGGCCGGCGAGGCCGCCGCCGACGACGGCGATCCGGCGGGGGGACTTCGAGGCCGGAGACGTTTCTTCGAGCATGCGCGAATTGTGCTGCCAGGGGCGGCCGAGCGGAAGCCGCCCGGCGGCGCAGCGCGGTTTTCCTGTGCTACCGTCTCGTGGTTTCGTGAGCGCTGCGTCCGCGATTCTCCTGGCCGTTCTCCTTGTCGGCCTCTGGGCGACCGGCACTGCCGTCCTCCTGCGCATCGGTCGCGGGGACCCGGATGCCGGTGGCCTTCGCGACGGCGCGGTCGCGCTCGGCCTCCCGGTCGGCCTCGTCGTCCTGGCGTTTCCCGGCTGGCTCCTGACGACGTTCGGACGGATCCCGTTCGGGGCGATCCTCGTCCTCGGCGGCGCCGTCGCCGTGGCGCTCCTCCTCGTCAGCGCGTACGGCCTCGGCTGGCTTCGCGAGGCCAAGAACCTCCGCGCGTCTCTCGTCCCTTCTCTCGTCCCCATCCTCGTTCCCGCGGCGCTACTGCTCGGGCTCTTCGCGGCCTACCTCTGGCTGCGTCTCGGCTGGCCCGACATCCGGGGGACCGAGAAGCCGATGGACCTCGCGGTCCTCTCCAACCTCCTCGCCACGCCCCGGCTCCCGCTGGAGGACCCGTGGTTCGCGGGAGAGCGGTTCCCGTACTACCACTTCGGCACGTACGTCCTCGCGCTGCCGTTCCGCCTGGCTTCCGTGGCTCCGGAGTACGCGTACAACCTGATCGTCGCGCTCGTCGCGGCCCTTGCGGGTGCCGCGGCGTTCGGGGTCGTTCGCCTCCGGGGCGGAGGGCGCGTGCCGGCGGTGCTGGCGGCCCTCCTCCTCGCCTTCGCGGGGACGTTCGACGGGGCTCGCCAGCTCCTCGCCGGAACGCCGCTCGCCGGCGTCGACCTCTGGCCGTCGTCGCGGCGGGTCGCGGACACGATCACCGAGTGGCCCCTCTTCACGCTCTGGCTCGGGGACCTGCACCCGCACGCGGTGGCCCTTCCCCTCCTCCTCGCCTTCGCGGCGGTCGTGGGGCGTTTCGCCACCGGTCCAGGCCTCCTCCTCGACGCCGCGCTCCTGGCGGCCCTCTTCTCCGCCAACCCGTGGGACCTCCCTGGCGCGCTCCTGCTGCTCGGCGCCGGCGCGCTCGCGACGCGGGAGCTGAAACCGGCCCTGCTGCGCAGCGTCTCGACGGTCGCGGTTTCGCTCCCCTTCCTCCTGCCGGTGCTCCTGGCGCCACGGCCCGAGTTTCAGGGCCTTCGCGGGGTGACCGGCCGGACGACGAGCCTCGAGGCGTTCCTGCACCTGGGAGCGCTCCTCCTCGTTCCCGCCCTCGCCGTCGGGATCGCCCTCCTGCGCTCGAGGGACGACGCGGAGGAGTCGTTTCTCCTCGTGAACGTCTTCCCGGCGCTCGGCCTCTTCCTGGCGATCGTGACGAAGCGGCCCGTCCTGGGGCTGGGGGCCGCCTTCCTCCTCGCCCTGCTGCACCTCCTGCCGCGCCTGAAGGGCGCGCTGAGAGCGGGCTTTCTCCTTGCGGGAGCAGGCGTCGTGCTCCTCCTCGTGCCGGAGCTCGTCGTCGTTCGCGACCCGTACGGCGAAGAGCTCCACAGGATGAACACCGTCTTCAAGTGCTACGCCGCCGCGGCAGCCCTGCTGGTGCCGGCCGTGGCGCTCCTCCTGCCGCTCGCCCTCTCCACGAGGAGGGCGAGGTGGGTCGTGCGGGGCGCGCTCGTCGTCGCGGCGGCAGGCGTCCTCGCGCACCCGGCCAGTCTCGTCGTACAGCGCTGGACCCCCTCGCAGCGAACCGTCGACGGCCTGGCGTGGATGAGCCGCGAAGCGCCGGGAGACCGGCAGGCGGTGGAGTGGATCCGGCGGCATGCGCCCCGCGACGCGCGGCTCGTGGAGGCCGTCGGCGGCGCCTACAGCGACCACGGACGCATCGGAGGCGCCACCGGCCGCCCGATCGTCCTCGGCTGGCCGAACCACCAGGGGCTCTGGCGGGGCGGCGCGGCGACGGCCGAGATCGACGCGAGAAAGCAGGACGTCGAAACGGTCTACAAGTCCGGCGACCCGGAGGCGGTGCGCGCGGCCCTCGCCCGGCGCTCCGCGGCCTACGTCGTCGTGGGGCCTCTCGAGCGCAAGGAGTACGGGACCGGCCTGTTCCGCGGTCGCGGCCAGGCCCGGCGCGTCTTCTCGGGTGAGGGGACCGAGGTGTGGGAGGTGGCGCGGTGAGCGGCGACAGCCCCGCCTGGGAGCGACTCGAGAGGTGGGCCTGGGGAGGGCTCCTCCTCCTGGCGCTCGTCCTGCGCCTCTGGGACCTCGGGTCGAGGGCCTACCACCACGACGAGTCGATCCACGGTCATTTTTCGTACGACCTGGCGCAGAACGGCACCTACGTCTACGACCCGATCTACCACGGCCCGGTGCAGTACTTCATGGTCGCCTCGACGTTCCGGATCCTCGGCGACTCGGACTTCACGGCGCGGCTTCCCGCCGCTCTCGGAGGCGTCGGCCTCGTGGCGATGGCGATCCTCCTGCGGGTGCGGTTCGGGCGGGCAGCCGCCTTCGCGTCGGGCGTCCTCCTCGCGGTCTCGCCGAACTTCCTCTACTTCACGCGCTTCTGCCGGGAGGACGTCTGGAGCCTCCTCGGCACGTTCGGGCTCTTCCTCTGGCTGGATCGCTGGTGGAGGAGCCGGCGCGTCGCCGACCTCGGTCTCGCCGCGGTGTGGGGCGCCGTGGCCTTCGCGTCGAAGGAGAACTTCTACGTCCTCGGGGCGCTGATGGCGCCGTCGGTCCTGGCGGCGGTCTGGGAGCCGGGGAAGGGCTTCCCGGCCTTCGCGAAGATCCGTTCGCTCCTCGACGTCCTGGAGCGTCACGGGACGGCGATCCTCGGCGCGATCCTCCTCTTCTTCACGCTCTCGGAGGTCGCCTACACGTTTTTCCTGGTACACCCCGAGTCGGGGAATCCCGTCTTCCTCGCCATCTCCTACTGGTGGAACCAGCACAAGGTCGAGAGGGTCGGCGGGCCGCCGACGTTCTACCTCCCGCGCATCCTCCAGTACGAGTTCGCGATCGTCCTCCCCGCGCTCGTCTGGATCGGCATGAGGTGGCGTCGCTTCTCTCCCGCCGAGCGGTTCGTCGCGGCGCTGGCCCTCTCCTCGGTCGCCATGTACGCGTACCTCGGGGAGAAGACCCCCTGGCTCATCGTCCACCAGATCCTGCCCTTCGTGCCGCTGGCCGGCGCCGCGTGGGCGGAGCTCTGCGCGTCGCGCGTCCGGGCGGCCTCGATCGCCGTCCCGGTGGGTGTCGCGACCCTCCTGGCGACGCTCTCGCTCTCCTTCTGGAACCCGCTGCTCTCGCCGTTCCACCCGAGGGCCGAGTCGGTCGTCTTCACCCAGACGAGCCCCGAGCTGATGCCGGTCGTGGCCGACGTCGTGAAGTTCGCCGCCACCGGTGCGGACCCCGCGGCAGCGGTCTACGGAGAGGCCGTGTGGCCGCTCTCGTGGTACTTCCGCAGGCTGCCGGTCTACTGGGCGATGCCGAACGCGGGAAGCCGGCCGCCGTACGTCATCGTCGACGACACGAAGCTCGAAGAGGCCCGGAAGATCCTGGGGCCCGACTACGTGGCCCGGCAGATCCCGCTCCGCGCCTGGTGGATTCCCGAAGTCTCCCTGTCGCCTCTCCGCCCGACGCCGCGGGAGCTCCTCACCTACCTCTTCACGCGCCGGCCCTGGAGCAACGACGGCTCGGCGACGACCCCGGTCGGCTCGCAGAACGTCGTCGTCCTGACGCGGCCCGACCTCGCGAGGAACGCGGGAAGATGAGCGTGCCCGAGATCTCCGTCGTCCTGCCCTGCTTCAACGAGCTCCCGAACCTGCCGGAGCTGCGCCGCCGCCTCGTCTCGGTTCTCGAGGCGACGGGGCGGACCTTCGAGATCCTCTTCGTCGACGACGGAAGCCGTGACGGCTCGTTCGAGGCGATGACGGCCCTCGCAGCGGAGGACCCGCGCCTCAGGGCCGTGCGCCTCTCGAGGAACTTCGGCCACCAGATGGCGCTCACCGCGGGCGTCGACAGGGCCCGCGGCCGGCTCGTGGCCGTGATGGACGCCGACCTGCAGGATCCGCCCGAGCTCCTCGCCGAGATGCTCGCGAAGGCCGACGAAGGGTACGAGGTCGTCTACGCGCAGCGGACGGCACGGGAAGGGGAGAGCGCCTTCAAGAGGGCGACGGCGCACCTCTTTTACCGTCTCATGCGCCGCTGGACGAACGTCGACATCCCGGTCGACACGGGCGACTTCCGCCTCCTCGGGCCGAAAGCGGTCGCCGCGTTCCGCTCCCTGCGCGAGCGGCATCGCTTCATCCGGGGAATGACCGCATGGGTCGGCTTCCGGGCGACGGCGGTGCACTACGTCCGCCCCGCGCGGCTGCACGGCGAGACGAAGTACCCGCTGCGCAAGATGGTCCGCTTCGCCCTCGACGCCCTCACCTCGTTCAGCCACGTCCCTCTCCAGCTCGGCACCTGGCTCGGGTTCGCGGTGTCGTCGTTCGCGTTCCTCTACATCGCCGTCGTCGTCGTCCTGAAGGTCCTCGGGATCAACGAGCGGGGCTGGACGACGCTGATGGGCTGGATCCTCCTTCTCGGCGGAGTCCAGCTGATGCTCATCGGCGTTCTCGGGGAGTACCTCGGCCGGATCTACGACGAGGTGAAGGGGCGCCCCCTGTACCTCGTCTCGGACGAGGTCGGAGGCGAGCCGGGTGCCGCCGGAGAGCCGCGCTGACCGGCGCGTCGCCTCGACGCTGCGGTGCTATGCTTTCCCGACCGGAGGTGTCCCATGCGCCGCGCTTCTTCGCTGCTCGTGCTCGGGCTCGTCAGCCTCACAGCTGGGCCGCTCGCGGCCGATGAGATCATCCTCAAGGACGGCCGGACCATCGAAACGAAAAAGCCGGCGGTGATTCGCGGGAGCCAGGCGGTTCTCGTCCTCGCCGACGGCAAGCTCGTATCGATCCCCGCTTCCGAGATCGACACCGCGAAGACGGCAGCCGCCGCCGCGAGAGCGGCGGAGGCGGCGAAGGTCCCGGCCGCCGCTCCCACGGCCGCGCGTCCCCCGAGCCTCGTCGATGCGGCCCGCGCCACGCGGGACGGACGGAAGGCCTCGGTCGTCCTGACGGACCAGGACGTCGCGGGCGGATACCTCGAGCCGGGCGACCAGAAGAAGGCGGCCGGCGCGGGACGCGTCATCGTGAGCAACGTCTCGGCCAGAAAGGGCGCGACCGGGACGGTCGTGACGGGCTCGGTCCAGAACACCGGCGAGAGCGTCGTCGAGGGCGTGGCATTGACGATCGAGGCGGTCGGAGGCGAGGGCCAGACCGTCGCGAGCACGTTCGGACAGCTGTCGGCGGACGTCCTCGCCCCCGGGGAGAAGGCCACGTTCACCGCGCAGCTCGACGCCGAGACGTCCGCCCAGAACGTGAGGGTCTCGCCACGCTGGCAGGCCGGAAAGCAGGCCGCGGGCGAGGCCGATCCGGCCGCCTCCACGGGCCGCTCCGCCTCCGCCCAGGGAGCGTCGCCTCCCGGCGAGCCGACGCCCGCCCCGACTCCGGTGCCGACGCCGGTGGCCACCCGGGCGCCGGCCCCCCGGTCGTCCGACATGCCGGCTCCGCCGGCGAGCGCCCCGGTGGGTGCGCCGGAGAAGCCGGGCGGGAGCTACGTTCCCCAGCCTTCCTCCAACCAGCCGAAGCCGCCGGGCGGCGGCGTCTGAGCCGGAGGCGCCTCGGGCCGGGATGGCCGCCGAGATCCTCCTCGTAGAGGACCGGGAATCGCTCCGGTCGATGCTGGCCGAGACGCTGGCCCGCGAAGGGTACGGCGTCGAAGCGGTCGCGACCGGGGACGAGGCGGTTCGCCGGCTCGCCGAGGGGCGGCGCTACGCCCTCGTCCTCACCGACCTGAAGCTCCCCGGGGCCGACGGCCTCGCCGTCCTCGACGCGGCGCTCGCGAGCGACGCGTCCCTGCCGGTCATCCTGCTGACGGGCTTCGGCACGGTCGAGACCGCCGTCGTCGCGATGAAGAAGGGGGCGGCCGATTTCCTCGGCAAGCCGGTCGACGTCGACCTTCTCCTCCTGCTCGTCCGCCGGCACGTCGACGCGCGGCGCAGCGCCGTGGCCCGGACGCTCCTCGCCCAGGAGGCCGGGCTCGCCGGGATGCCGCGCATCCTCGGCCACGCTCCGGCGCTGGCCGACGCCCTCGACCGGCTCCGGCGGGCCGCCGCGAGCGACGTGACGGTGCTCCTGACCGGTGAATCGGGGACGGGGAAAGAGCTCTTCGCGCGGGCCGTCCACGCCCTCTCTCCCCGCCGGGCGGGGCCGTTCGTCGCCGTGAACGTCGCGGCCCTTCCCGAGGGGCTCGTCGAGAACGAGCTCTTCGGCCACGAGCGGGGCGCCTACACGGGCGCTTCCGAGCGGCGGGCAGGCCGCTTCGAGCTGGCCGACGGCGGGACGCTCTTTCTCGACGAGATCGGCGAGCTGCCGCTCGGGGCGCAGACGAAGCTCCTGCGCGTCGTCGAGGAGAGGACCTTCCTGCGTGTCGGCGGGACGGTCCCGCTCACGGTGGACGTTCGCCTGGTGGCCGCCACGAACTGCGACCTGGGCGCCCGGGTGAAAGCGGGAGCCTTCCGCGAGGACCTCTTCTACCGGCTCGACGTCTTTCCGGTCCGCCTCCCGCCGCTGCGCGCCCGCAAGGAGGACGTCCCCGAGCTGGCCAGGGAGTTCGCGAGGACCTGCGGCGAGAGCGCGCGCGGCCGGGCGTTCGAGCTCAGTCCGGCGGCGGTCGAGAAGCTCGTGGCGTGGGACTGGCCGGGAAACGTGCGGGAGCTCAGGAACGTGATCGAGCGGGCCGTTCTCCTCTCGTCCGGTCCGCAGATCCGGCCGGCCGACGTCGTCCTCGGCGCGCCGGGGGAAGAAGCGGTGGGGACGCCCTCGCTGGCGGGGACGCTCGAGGAGACGATGGAGAGGTGGAGACAGGCCGGCGAGTCGGCGCGGATCCGCCGTGCGCTCGAGGAGGCCGCGGGGGACCGGTCGACGGCCGCCGAGGCCCTCGGCATCCCGCTCAAGAGGCTCGTCCAGAGGATCCGCGACCTGAAGATGTAGCGGCCCGTCAGGGCCGCGTGCCGCTCTCCCCGAGCGCTCTCAGGATCTCGTCGTCCTCCTCGGGACTGACCGAGCGCAGATCGACGACGAGCCTCCCCTCCGAGATGCGGACGAGGATGGGCAGCTCTCGCGAGCGGAGCCGGGCCGCCGCCTCGGTCTCGCCGAGGGACGGGTGTCGCAGGAGGAGCCCGAACGAGGGGAGCGTCGATTCCGTTCCCGTTCCGCCGCCTGCGATGGCGACCAGGGGGGCCGCCTCGGCCTCCCACCCGAGGGCCGCTGCCGCCGTCGCGAGACGGCGCGCACGCTCAGCAAGGTGCGTCACCGGCTCCGCGAGCAGCGCGTAGAAGGGGACCTCGGAGGCCCTGCCCGAAAGGTGCAGGTCGAGGGTCGCCGCGAGCGCCGCCAGAACGAGCTTGTCGGGGCGGAGCGCCCGGGCGAGCGGGTTCCTCGCGCAGGCGCCGACGAGGGCGCAGGCGCCGAGGAGGATTCCGGCCTGCGGCCCGCCGAGCGTCTTGTCCCCCGAGAAGCAGACGAGGTCGGCGCCCTGGGCGAGCGCCTCGGCCGGGACCGGCTCGTCGCAGAGGCCGGGCTCTTCGAACTGCTCGGGCGAGCCCGCGCCGGCATCGTAGAGGAGCGGGATACGCGCCTCCCTGCAGAGAAGTGCGAGCGTGCCGAGGGAGACCTCCTCGGTGAACCCGACGATCCGGTAGTTCGAGGGTCTCACCTTCAGGATCGCCACGGCCCCGGCGCGGACCGCCTCGGCGTAGTCGTCTGGCGTCGTCTTGTTCGTCGTCCCGACCTCGAGGAGCGAAGCCCCGCTGCGCGCCAGGATCGAGGGGACACGGAAGTCGCCCCCGATCGCGACGAGCTCGCCCCTCGAAACGGCGACGGGCCGGCCGTTGGCGAGCGTGTCGAGCGCGAGGAGAAGCGCGGCGGCGGTGTTCGTGACGGCCAGGGCGTCGACGTCGGCGCGGCCCGGGACCAGCAGCTCGAGGAGGAGGGGCCGGACGTGCTCGCCCCTCTTCCCGCGCCCGCCGGTCGTCAGGTCGAGCTCCAGCGTCGAGTAGCCGCACGCCCTGAGGACGGCCTCCCGTGCGGCGACGGCGAGCGGAGCCCGCCCGAGATTCGTGTGGAGGAGGACCCCCGTGGCGTTGACGACGGGCCTCGGTCCCGCCGGCGGGCGACGTGCGAGGGTGGCGCCGGCCGCGTCGAAGACGGCGCCCGTGGCATCCCCTCCGGCCCCGAGGCCGCCCCGCCGAAGCCGGTCGGCGGCCTCGCGAAGGGCCTCCCTCGTCCGAAGGCGCCCGTGGCGGGTCGCGAGCGCCAGCCCTCGCTCGTCCGACAGAAGCGTCTCGATCGACGGGGGGATGGTCACGGGTCTTGCCAAGACCCGTAGAATCTATCGCAGCGATGGCTGTCTCGTTCGAACGGGAGCTGGGTGATCTGGAGCGGGGCATCACGACCCTCAGGATCGAATACGAGCGCTTCTTCGGCGGCGAGGTGAAGCGCCCGCCCCTGCCGAGCCGGCGGACGATCGAGGAAACCCTTCGCAAGCTCGCGAACGCCGAGATGGAGAAAGCCGCCGAGCGATTCCGTCTCCAGGGGCTGCAGGGCCGCTTCTACTCGTTCGTCGAGCTCTGGGACAAGCGGATGCAGGCCCGGGAAGAGGGGCGGACCGGTCCGGTGCGCCGCCTCGCCCCGCTTTCGTCGATCGTGGCGCCGGGCTCCGGGGCGGGATCGGCGACGACAGGCAAGGCCAGAGAGAAGAAGGTCCCAGCAGCCGGGACCCCCGACGTCGAAGCTCTCCTCGCCGCCGCAGAACGAGCGGTGAACCGCGACACCCCCGTGACCGCCGAGCCCCCTCGGCCCGACGCAGCGGCCGGTCCTTCCGTAAAACCGAGGAACCGGGTCGACTTCACGCCCCTCTTCGAGAGGTACGTGGCGGCCCGGCAGGCCCTGGGAGAGGACGTGTCGAGGCTGAAGTACGAGAAGTTCGAGGAGTCGGTGAGACGGCAGGCGGACGAGATCCGCCGCAAGACCGGCTCGTCGCGGCTCGTCTTCGAAGTGCAGACGACGGACGGACGGGTCCGACTCGTAGGCCGTCCCGCAGCTCCCGGGCCGAAGGGGTGACGATGCTCGTTCCGTTTCAGAAGGCGTTCCTCGCGGGCGCGGTCCTCGCGGCGTCCCTCGTCGCATCTCCTGCCGCCGGCAAGGACTCCTACAGGGCGTCCCTCGACCCGGCGATTCCCCACCACGCCGCGATCCTGGAGACGATCTCGAAGATCGAGCAGGACCCGTCGAACGCCGCCCTCCACAACGACCTCGGCTGCCTCGTGGCGTGGGACGGCTTCTGGCGCGACGCTCTCCGGTCCTTCGACACAGCCGCCGAGCTCGCGCCAGCGGACTCCCGGCCTTCCTTCAACGCCGGCCTCGTCCAGGCCCTTCGCGGGGAGTGGGGGGCCGCCCGGTCCCGCTTCCGCCGGGCGGTGAAGGCCGACCCGGGCAACTGGCCTGCCTGGTGGATGCTCGGCTTTGCGGAGGAGACGCTCGGAAACGAGGGCGCCGCAGTCGACGCCTACTCGAGGTCGCTCCGGGTCGACACGTCGCTCTTCGATACGAAGGTGAACCCCTTCGCCGTCGCGACGCGCCTGAGGTCGAGGGTCCTCCTGGAAACGTATGAGCGGAGGCGGGTCGACGCCGCGATCCCGTTCTCGAACCAGCTGTCGGATCCGTCCCGGGTCGCCTCGTTCTTCCAGAATCGTCCGAAGGCGCCGCAGGCCATCGTCGAGGTCGAGGAACCGCCCCGGACCGGGCCCGTCGTGACGAGCGTGCCGCCCCCGAGCGCCGCACGGCCGATGGTGACGTCGCCTGCCGTGGAACCGCTGACGCGCCGCCGCAGGGCCTATTCCCAGCGCTCGGGGAGCGAGGGTGAAGGGCCCATCGAGGTTTCGCCCGCGCCGGCCCGAGAGGTACCAGACCCTGAGGCACCCGCAGCAGCCCCCGCTGCGGCGCCGGCCGCGGCGCCGGGTCCAGGGTTCGGAGAAGGAAGCGGGGCTCCCGGGACCGGTGTCGTTCCCGCGCCGACCCCCGCGGGACCTCCGCGCCGGGTGCCGGCTCCGGGTCCGGGCGGGCCGCCCGAGCCTCCGAACGGCGAGTAAGCAAGGGCTGGCCGGTTCAGCCGGTTTTCCAGCGCGGAACGAGGAGCGTCGGTGAGCCGGCGCTCCCGGTGCCCCCGAGCGCGAACTTCAGGTCGTCCCCGATCCCGGCGATCCCCCGGAGGAAATCGGAGAGACGGCCGGAGACGGTGGCCTCCGACACCCTCTCCGTGGCCCGCCCCTTCTCCACGACGTACCCGGCGACGACGAGCCGGAACGTGTCCGCGGAAAGGTCCACCTCGGGCTTCTCGAGGAGGACCGCGGCGTAGAGGCCCCGGCCTACGCTGCCGAGGAGATCGAGAGGCGAGACCCCGGGCAGGGGATCGACGAAGAAATTCGTCACGCCGATCCGCGGCGGGGCGCTCCAGGTCATTCGGACGGCGCTTCCCGAGGGGGTGCGGGAGAGGCGGCCCGACGCGGCGACGTCGGTGAGGCGGCCGAACGGCATCCCGCGGTCGACGAGGCGGGTCCGCCCCTGGAGTGTCCCCTCGCCGTCCCTCACCCCCCGGACGAGCCCGCCCGGGGCGGCGGCGTCGTCCACGAGGGAGACGAGGGGCGAGGCGAGCGCGTCCCGCCCTTCGCGGGTCCGTGCCGCAAGGAGCACCTCCTCCTCGTCGCCGAAGAACAGGGGTGCGAGCCGGCCCACGAGGTGCGCGGCGACGAGGGGATCGAGGAGGATGTCTGCCCTCGTCGCCTCGAACGGCCGCCCGTTGAGGGGCAGGAGAACCCGGTCGGCGGCGTGCCGGGCGAGGCGCGCCACCGGCAGGTCTTCGGGACGCGAGGCGGCGCCGACGACGCGGGCCGAGAAGCGTCCGGCGGAAGAGCGGCCGACGACCGTCGCGACGAGCGTCGCGAGGCGGCTTCCCCACGTCGCGTCGCGCCCCGCCGTCGTCGCGAGCCGCTCCGCCCGTTCTCCGAGCGACACCGACGCCTCGCGAACCGTGACCGCCCCGCGTCCGGAGGCCGTGAGCGCCTGGCGGAAGCCGGTCAGGAGAGTCCTGGCGAGGTCGGCGTCGGGCGGAGGCGGATCGGAGAGAGGACGCCGTTCGGCGACTTCTCCGGGGGCGGGCGCACCGAGCCTCACGCCGCGTCGCGCCCGGGCCCTCGGGAGGCGACGGCGGGCTTCGGCGGGGAGGGTGTCGGCCCGTTCGGGGCCGGCGGCGGCAAACGCGGAGCGTCCCGCCTTGAAGAGCCGCAGGGCGAGCCCTCGCTCGTGAGACTCGAGGAGCGTCGATCCCTCCTCGTCCTCCGTCAGCTCCAGGAGCGCGCCGCGCCGTTCGTAGAGCTCGGCTCCCGCGCCGTCGCCGGCTGCGGCGTCGAGCACCCGCTCGAAGAGCCCGTCGCCGGCGCCGTGGGTCACCGGCGAGCCGCCCTTGCGGTGAGACCGCGGACGAGGATCGCGGCCGCTGCACCCCCCACGGGAACGGCGTCGCCCCCTTTCACGCAGACGGAGAGGCCGATCGCCGGAAGGACCTCGCTTCCCCAGGTCTCTTCGACGGACGAGAGCGCCGAGAGAATCTCCCCGGTCAGGGCGAAGGGGGCGAGCGGCGCGCCCCGCCGTCCACGCCGGATGCCGTCGGCGGCCGAAACGAGGAGGACGAAGCGCCCCGACTCGGGGTCGGCCGACCCGCTCGCCACTTCCCGCACGTAGATGCCATCACCGCAGCGGTCGAGCAGCTCGTCGAGGCTCGCCTCGCCGGCGCACGCGACGAGGTTCGCCATCCGGACCCGGGGCGGGCGCCGGTAGCTGGAGGTTCGTCCGTGGCCGTTCGAGTCGACGGCGCCGGAGCGCCTGTCGGAGAGAAGTCCCGTGACGATCCCGCCTGCCAGGAGCGGCACGGCGCGGCCGAGCGTCCCCTCGTCGTCGACCCCGTAGGCGCCCGGGAGGTCGCTCCGGCCCGGGTCGTCCACGACGTCGAGGCCGGGAGGGGCGACCGCGGCCCCTTTGACGCGCGAGAGAACCGAGCCGCGTTCGCCGGCGTCCGCCTCGAGTGCGTGCCCGACGACCTCGTGCCAGAAGACCGAGGCGGCCGAAGGGGAGAAGACGACGTCGACGGGACCCGTCGCTGGAGGAAGGCCCGAAGCGGGGCGCGACGCCTCGCGAAGGGCTGCGGCGAGAGCGTCCGCCGCTTCGCCGAAGGGGCGTGCCGACTGGAACGAGAACGGCCGTTCCGAGCCCGCCCGGCGGATCGTCCCCGAGGCGACGAGCCGTGTCCGCACACCGCACGGCAGGAACGCCCGGGGCGTGACGACCGTCCGCTCGGTCACGACGCGCGAGACCTCGACGGACAGCGCCAGGCCGCGCGGATCGGGGAGCGCGCGCGCGAACGCCGCGGCGAGCGCCGCCGTCCGCCCTTCCTCCTCTTCAGGCCTCTCCGCGCCGGCCGGCAGCGGGGCGGGGGCGGCGCCACGGTGTGCCTTGAAGAAGGGGGCGTTTCCCGCGCGCCGCCCCGCCTCCCGGACCGCGTCCCGCAGCGCCTCGGGGCCGGCTCCGGAGCGCGCCACGAGGAGGAGGCTCCCCTCGCGCCGGATCCTCACCGCCGTCCCGCTCTCCTCGGCGAGCGCAGGGGCGAGGAGCCCGGACTCGGAGGCGGTCCACGTCTCGGTGCGCGTCCGCTCGCGAAAGGCCTCGCCCGACTCGCCCCTCCGGAGGAGCCCCGAGACGAGCTTCACCGCGTCGTCCGCGTCACGCATCAGGTCCGCCGGGTTCCCCATCGCTGCCCCGATTCTAGGCAGACCGGGGGCGAAGCGCTCGAGAGCCTGCTGTATCCTCCGCGGCCATGGCCGCGCCGGACGCCCGAATCGCCGCGTGCGCCGCCTTCGTGGCGCGGCGCCTCATCGAATCCGGCCTCGTGAGGGCGAAGTCGCCCGCCGAGGTCCGCAGGGTCGTGGAGGCCACGCTCGTCTTCGACCGTGACCGCGAGCGCCAGCTCGAAGCCGAGGTCGACAAGCTCCTCCGCGCCAACACCGGCGCGCTCGGCGGGGCCGGGTTCGACTACTCCGAGGTGTTCCGCAAAGCGAAGCGCCTGCTCGCGGAAAAGAAGAAGATTCCGCTCTGAGCGGGGGAGCGAACGGATGAGGACGATCGAAGAGCGGATCAAGTACCTCGACGGCCTCCGGCAGGCCGCGCGGCTCGGTGGCGGAGAGGCGCGGCTGAAGAAGCAGCACGAAGCCGGCAAGCTCTCGGCGCGCGAGCGGGTCGAGCTTCTCGGCGACCCGGGCTCCTTCGAGGAGACGGACCCCTTCGTCGTCCACCGGTGCCGCGACTTCGGCATGGACGGGGCGGGGAACTCGATCCCGGGTGACGGGGTCGTGTCCGGTGCCGTCCGCGTCGAGGGGCGTCCCGTCTTCGTCTTCGCGCAGGACTTCACCGTCTTCGGCGGGTCGCTCTCGGAGACGAACGCCGCGAAGGTCTGCAAGGTGATGGACCTCGCGATGAAGGCGGGGGCACCGGTCGTCGGCCTGAACGACTCGGGCGGCGCACGGATACAGGAAGGGGTCGCCTCCCTCGCCGGCTACGCCGACATCTTCCTGCGCAACACGCTCGCCTCCGGCGTCGTGCCGCAGATCTCGGCCATCATGGGCGCCTGTGCGGGCGGAGCCGTCTACTCGCCCGCCATCACCGACTTCGTCCTCATGGTGCGCGGGACCTCCTCGATGTTCGTCACCGGTCCCGACGTCATCAAGTCGGTGACGCACGAGGAGGTGACGAAGGAGGCGCTCGGAGGAGCCGACACCCACGCCTCCGTTTCGGGAGTGGCCCACCTCGTGGCCGACTCGGACGCCGACTGCATCCTGAAGATCCGGACCCTCCTCGGCTTCCTTCCGTCCAACAACCGGCAGGACCCGCCCCGCCGGGAATGCTCGGACCCGTGCGACCGGGAGGACGTCGCCCTCGACACACTCGTCCCTACGAGCGCGAACCAGCCGTACGACATGAAGGAGCTGATCAAGAAGGTCGTCGACGACGGCGAGCTCTTCGAGATCCACGCAGATTTCGCGAGGAACCTCGTCGTCGGCTTCGCGCGGCTCGGCGGGCGCCCGGTCGGCATCGTCGCGAACCAGCCCGACTTTCTCGCCGGCGTCCTCGACATCGACTCGGCGACGAAGGGGGCGCGCTTCGTCCGCTTCTGCGACGCCTTCAACGTCCCGCTCGTCACCTTCGAGGACGTCCCCGGCTTCCTCCCCGGCACGCAGCAGGAGTTCGGCGGGATCATTCGGCACGGCGCCAAGCTCCTCTTCGCCTTCGCCGAGGCGACCGTCCCCAAGGTCACCGTCATCACGCGAAAGGCCTACGGCGGCGCCTACTGCGTCATGTCCTCCAAGCACATCCGGACCGATTTCAACTACGCCTGGCCGACGGCCGAGATCGCCGTCATGGGCCCGGAAGGCGCGGTCAACATCCTCTACGGCCGCGAGCTGGCCCAGAGCGCCGACCCCGTGGCCGCGCGCAGGGCCAAGGTCGAGGAATACCAGGAGCTCTTCGCCAACCCCTACGTCGCCGCGCAGAAGGGCTACGTCGACGACGTCATCCTCCCCCGGACGACCCGCCGCCGCCTCATCCGCGCCCTCGACCTCGTCGAGAACAAGCGCGACGTCCTCCCCCCCAAGAAACACGGAAACATCCCCCTATGAGAACCTGGGGTCAGGTCTACCTTCTACACTCTGCGGGGATCGCGTGACCGAGCGGCTCCTCATCGCGAACCGCGGTGAGATCGCCGTCCGGATCGCGCGGGCCTGCCGGGACCTCGGGATCTCGCCCGTGGCGGTTTTCTCCGACGCGGACCGGGCCTCGCTTCACGTGCGCCTCGCCGATCACGCCGTCCGCATCGGCCCCGCCCCGGCTCGCGAGTCGTACCTCCTGCCGGAAAAGCTGATCGACGCCGCCAAGCGGACCGGGGCCCGTCTCGTCCACCCCGGCTTCGGCTTCCTCGCCGAGAACGCCGCCTTCGCGCGCGCGGTGCGCGACGCCGGGCTCGTCTGGGTCGGTCCCGACCCGGAGTCGATCGCCGCGATGGGCAGCAAGACCGAGTCGCGCGCACGGATGAAAGCCGCAGGCGTTCCGATCGTGCCGGGGATGACGACCCCCGCGAAGGACGCCGCCGAGATCGCCGCCTTCGGGCGCGAGCACGGCTTTCCCCTCCTCCTCAAAGCGTCGGCCGGGGGCGGAGGAAAGGGGATGCGGATCGTGAGGGCCGAGGAGGAAGTCCCGGCCGCCTTCGCGCGCGCCCGCAGCGAGGCCGTCTCGTTCTTCGCCGACGATGCGGTCTACTGCGAGCTCTACGTCGAGAAGTCGCGGCACGTCGAGGTCCAGGTCCTGGGAGACCGCACCGGCCGCGTCGTCGCCCTCGGCGAGCGCGAGTGCTCTCTCCAGCGACGCCACCAGAAGGTCCTCGAGGAGTGCCCGTCCCCCGTCGTCTCCCCCGAGCTGCGCGCGCGCATGGAGGAATCCGCCGTCGCCGCGGCCCGCTCGGTCGACTACGTCTCGGCCGGAACGGTCGAGTTCCTCCTCGCTTCCGACGGCCGCTTCTTCTTCCTCGAGATGAACACGCGGATCCAGGTCGAGCACCCGGTGACCGAGATGGTCTACGGGGTCGACCTCGTCGCCGAGATGATCCGGATCGCCCTGGGCGAGCCGATGAGCTTCGATCGCCGTCCCGAGCCGCGCGGGCACGCCGTCGAGTGCCGGATCTACGCGGAGGACCCGTCCAACGGCTTCGCGCCGTCGCCCGGAACGATTCACCGCCTGAGGTGGCCTCAGGGGCCGGGAATCCGCGTCGACTCGGGCGTCGAGGAGGGGGACACGATTCCCCTCGACTACGACCCGATGGTCGCCAAGCTCGTCGCCTTCGGTTCCGATCGGGACGAGGCGCTCAGGCGGATGCGCCGCGCCCTCCGCGAGAGCCGGGTGGAGGGAATCGAAACGTCGATCCCGTTCTTCCTCGCGCTTCTCGACGACCCCGACGTCCTCTCCGGGAACGTCTCCACCCAGTTCCTCGAAAGCTGGACCTACCCGGGAGACCCCGCGCCGACCGACGACGCCGCGGAGCTGGCCCTCGTCGCCGCGGCGGTCGCAGCGGCGCGGGAGAGTGTCGCCGTCCGCGGGGCGGCCCAGCCCCGGCCTCCGTCGGCCTGGCGAACCGCCCGGCCGACATTCGGACACAGGGAATGAAGTACCGCGCGAAGATCGCCGGCCCCTCAGGGGAGCGCAGCGTCGAAGTCGAGGTCCAGCTCGACCCGACCGGCGTCGTGGTCTCCCTCGACGGCCGTCCTTCCCGCTGGGACGTCGTCCCGACACCCGGCGGCGGTTTCTCGGTCCTGCGCTCCGACGGCCGCCAGGCGGAGGCGGTCCCCCATCCCGCCGGAAACGGAACCGTCCGCGTCCGGGTCGGCGCCGAGCGCGTGACCCTCGAGCTCCTCGACGAGCTGACCGCCCGGGCTCAGGCCGTCGCCGGGAAAGGGAGCTTCAGGGGCTCGGGGGAGGTGAAGGCAGCCATTCCGGGCCGGGTCCTCAGGATCCTGGCGAGTCCGGGGGATTCCGTCGTCGAGGGGCAGCCTCTCGTCGTTCTCGAGGCGATGAAGATGGAGAACGACGTCCGCGCGCACAGGGACGGCGTCGTCCGCTCCGTGGAGGTTGCCGCCGGGCAGGCGGTGGGGGCCGGACAGGTGCTCCTTTCCCTCGAGCCCGCCGTCTGAACCGGCCCGCGGCACGCGCTTCGCTATCATTCCGGCCGCATGTCTCGTCGTCCCGTCCAGCTCGAAAGAGGAGGCTCGTCCGTCCGATGAACCACCACCGTTCTCTCGTACTCCTGGCGGCGGCCACGCTGCTGGCGTGTCGCGCCGGCGGCGCGCCGCAGGCCCCGGCTGCCGAGAAGCCGGCCCCCGCCGCGGCGACGGCCCCGGCGGCGCCGCAGCCGTCCGATCCGATCGCCGCAGCCCCGAAGAGCGCCGACCCGAGGACCGAAGCGCTGCTCGGCTGGCTCGAGGGCTTCTTCCCGTACGGCCCCGGCGAGCTGACGCTCGACGCCCTCGACGCCGTGAGAATCCCCGGCTGGAGGCTCTACCGCGCCGCGAAGAAATTCACCGTCGACGAGCGCGCCAACGACCAGGCATTCGTCCTCGCCGACGACGCCGGGAAGACGGCCCTCGTCGGGGACGTCTTCGTCGACGAAGCCCGGCTGAAGGCCCCGAAGCCGGTCCTGGGTGAGTCCGACATCGACACCCTCCGGGAGCTCCTCGGCCGCTTCCTGAGGGGCCGGTTCAAGGTCTCGTTCGAACCCTCGATCGACAGGCCCTCGATGAAGGGCGTGAAGGTCCAGCACGAGTCCGGCTACGGCGCCTACGACATCTCCGCCTTCGTCTCCTCCGGGGACGGGGCCCTTCTCCTCGTCGGAAGGGCATGGGATCGCGGGAAGAGCTTCGCCGAGCAGCGGCGGGCACTCATCCGGCTCGAGGGGGCGCCCGCCCAGGGCCCGGCCGACGCCGCGGTGACGATCGTCGAGTACTCCGACATGCAGTGCCCCTTCTGCAAGAAGAGGGCGGCGGACCTCGACGCGCTCGTCCACAAGATGGGGAAGGAGCTGAAGATCCGCAGGGTCTCCAAGCTGTTCCCGATCTCCGAGCACACCTGGGCGTTCCGGGCGGCTTCCGCGGGGCGCTGTTTCTACGAGAAGGACAAGGACGCCTTTTTCCGCTGGAAGTCGAACGTCTTCAGCCGGCAGGAGACGCTTTCCGTCGGTGAGCTCGACACGTTCGCGCTCGACTTCGCCGTTTCCAACAACATCTCCGAGGAGGCGTTCCGCTCCTGCTACCTGCAGGGGAGCGCCGTCACGAGGGTCCTCGACGACCTGTCCGAGGGTTTCGCGGTCCGGGTCCGTTCGACGCCGACCTACTTCGTCGACGGCGTACCGCTCTCGTGGTTCTCCGACAACCTCATGGAGGAGTACCTGCGCAAGACGTACCTGAAGGGAGCGGGGCTCCCGCTCGCCGCGCCCCCGGCCCGGCCCTCCGGGGCGAAGTAGGTTCGGGGAGTCGCGCCGCTCTCCGGCGGCACGCAAGAAGGGCGGGGTGCCTCGCGGCACCCCGCCCTTCGACCTTTTCCGGCCCCTCTCCGGGCCCGTTCTACTTGATGACGAACGGCAGCGGGACGACGATCCAGGTCTTCACCTTCACGCCGTCCTTGGTCGCGGGCGTCCACTGCCACTGCTTCACGGCCGAGACGCTCGCCTCGCCGAGGCCGACCCTCGGGGTCGTGTCACGGTAGACCTCGGCCTGCGCGGCGCGGCCGTTCTCGTCCACGAGGACCCGGACCAGGACGGTACCGGAGACCTTGCGGGAGCGGGCGAGGCTCGTCGCCTCGGGCTTGACGACCTTCGTCGCCTGCGGCGGCCGCGAGACCTGCCCGATGTCGACGAGGTCGCCGGGATTCACCTTCGGGGAGGCGGCTTCCGCCACTCTCCGGGCTGCCTCCTCGCGGGAGCGGGCGTCCGCGGCTTCCTTCGCGAGACGCTCGGCTTCTTCCTTGTCGGCAAGGGCGCTGGCGGCCCGCGCGGCCTCTTCGGCCTCGCGCGTCCTCTGGGCGGCGGCCTCGAGCTGCGCCTGCTCCTCGGTCCGCTTCCTCGCGGCCGCAGCCTGCTCCTTCCCGATCTGCGCCTCGACCTTCTTCATCTCCTCCTGGAGCCTGGCCTGGAGCTGGGCCTGGAACTCGGGATCCTCCTTGCCGACCATCATCGGGGTCGGAGCCGGCATCGGGGTCGGCGTCGCCGCGGCAACGGGCACCGGCGTGGGGACCGCTGCCGGCTTCGCTCCGCCCCTTCCGAAGAGGAGCCAGCCAGCGACGCCGAGGACGACCACGACCCCTCCGGCCACGAGAGGAACCGGCAGGCCGCCGAGAGCCGGCTTCTTCGCGACCGGCGTCCCGCCCATCGTCGTCGTACCCGGCGAGGTCCCGGCACCGAAGGAGGGAACGGAGACGGCCGCCGCCGCGCGGGCCGCCCGCGCGCGGTCGCGGACCTCCTTGTCCTTCTTCTCCTCGGCCGCGGCAAGAGGCTTCGGGTCGATCGTCTCTTCCTGGCCCATCTCCTTCCGTTCCTTCTCGATCGCCTTCTCGAACCGCTGGTGCATGAAGAAGGCGAGGTTGAAGGTCGAAGGGGCGTAGGGGCCTCCATAGAGGAGCTTGCCGAGCGTCTTCCTGTAGGCGACGACGTCGGTCTCGCGCTGCCCCGGGTCCCTGGCCAGGCCCCGGGCGAGGAGCTTGCCGAGGTCTTCCGGCATGGGGCTTCCGTCGACGGCGAGGACAGCGCCGGAGAGGGCGTCGGCGCCAGCGCCCGGGGCGGGCACCTTCCCGGTCAGCGCCTGCAGGAGGATCGTGGCGGCCGAGTAGATGTCGCCAGCGCCGCTCGGCTTGCCCGAAGCTAGGACCTCCGGCGCGATGTAGGGGCCGAAGGCGGCGAGAACGGCGGGCTTCTTGAGGGAGGGGAGGAGCCCGGCGCCGAGGCCCGCGCCGTAGACGCGGACGTCCCCGTCGTTGGAGATCGAGACGAACCCCGGCGTCAGGAAGCCGTGCGGCGCGCCCATCTTCTTCTCGAAGGGCTTGCCCGCCTCGAGGGCGACGAGGAGCTTCTCGGCGATCAGGAGGGCGTGCTCCACCGGGAGCGGAATCGAGCCCTGCCCTTCGCCCGAGAAGAGGCGGTCGAGCGTCCGGCCGGGGACGTACTCGATGCCCGCGAACGGGACGTCCTCGACGATGCCGAGGACCGCTCCCTTCGCGACCGCGGGACCACGGACCACCTCGAGGTACTCCGAGGCATCCTCCATGGCGGGCACGAGCGCGGCCTCGTCGACGCCGGCGCCGTCGAAGACGCGGACCAGCAGGAACGGCGCCAGGTGCGGTCCGGAGGCCGTTCCGGCGCGGTAGACGCTGCCGAGAGGATCCGCTCCGAGGTGGCGGGTCAGGACGTAGGGACCGAATAGCCTGGGAATGGGGCCGCTGCTGCTCATCTCTGCTCCGCCTTCGGTGGACTTCCGGGGCGGAAAAGTCTACCTCAGCGGGGCGCGAGGGAAGCGGTTTCCTGGGCGGCCCGGGCCCGCCGGAAGAGCGCCACGTTCGCGAGGTGCTCGTCGTAGGAGACGGCGAAGCGATGCTCGCCCGATCCGTCGCCGACGGCGACGAAGTAGAGGAAGGGGACGTCCGCCGGCGCCACGGCCGCCTCGAGGGCCGCGGCGCCGGGGCTGGCGATCGGGCCGGGAGGCAGCCCCGGGTGCACGTAGGTGTTGTACGGGTCGTCGAGAGCCAGACCCTCGCGCGTCAGGGTGCCCGTCCAGAGGCCCCTGCGGCGGAGCGCGTAGACGGTCGTCGGGTCGCACTGGAGGGGCATCCCCACCCTCAGCCGGTTGTGGTAGACGGCCGAGACGAGCGCCCGCTCCGCCGCGACGGCCGTCTCCTTCTCGACGAGGGAGGCGAGGGTGGCCGCCTCCAGGGTCGTCCGTCCGAGTGCGCGGGCGCGCTCCTCGAAGCGGTCCGGGAGCAGGCGCCGGAAGGTGGCGACGAGCGTCGAGACGACCCCGCGCGCCCCCTGCGACCGGGTGAAGACGTGCGTGTCGGGGCCGAGGAACCCCTCGAGGCTCGGCGCCCCGGCCGGCACCCCTGCGAAGAGCCCGGGTTGGGCGAACAGGGCCTCGAGCTCGGGCTTCGCCGCGAGCCCTTCCTTCGCCACGAGGCCGAAGATCTCGTCGGCCGTCAGCCCCTCGGGAATCGTCACCCGGTAGGTGACGATCCGCCCCTCGACCAGAGTCCGGAGGACCTCCTCGGTCGTCCGAGGCCCCTCGAAGCGGTACTCGCCCGCCTTCAGGCTCTGTCCGCGGAAGGCGACCCGCAGGACGCCGTACGCCAGGTGCCGGCTCCTCACGATCCGTTCCCGCTCGAGCGTCTCCAGGATCGCGCGGGTCGAGGTTCCGAACGGAATTTCCACGACGGCCGAATCGCCCGTGTACCCCTTGAACGGGCTTCGGACCAGGAGGAGCCCGGCGGCGAAGGCGAGTACCCCGACGGCAGACAGCACGGCGAGCCGGCCGGTCCACCATCGAAGGCCCCTGCTCACTCCGCGCTCCCGCCCGGGCGGGAAGAGAGCCAGTCGCGGAGGATCCCGGCGGCGGCCTCCGCGTCCAGGGCTGCCAGGCGGCGGCCCCGGGAAAAGCCAGCCGCGCGGAGCGCTCCCTCCGCCGAGTGGGAGGTCAGCGCCTCGCCGTGGAGCTCGACGGGCAGGCCCGAAACCTCCGCCAGCCTCTTCGCGAAGTTCCGCGCCCTTGCGGCGAAGGGGCTGTCCGTGCCCTCCTCGGGGCGAACCGGAAGTCCGACGACGAGGAGCCCCACCTCCCGCTCCCGGGCGGCGGCCGTCACCTCCGAGGCTGCCTGCGCGTCGTTCCGCCGGGAGACGACGCCGACCGGGACGACGATCTCCCCGGTTTCGTCGGACACGGCGAGGCCGATTCTCTTCTCGCCGAAATCGACCGCCAGGATGCGCATGGCGAGAGGATAGGGGGGGCTCTCCGGTGGTGTCCACCGGCAGGGGCACCGGCGGAAGGGCGAGCGAAGGGGCGGGTAGGTAGAATCCCCCCTGTTCCCCGGAGGCCCCTTCGTGGCCCGGGGGCCTACGGAGCAAGCGAACGATGAAGAACGTCCTCGTCCTCTCGGCGGCCCGAACGCCGATCGGCACTTTCCTCGGGTCCCTCTCCACCCTCAGCGCTTCCGAGATCGGCGCGCAGGCTCTCAAGGCGTGCCTCGACCGGACGGAGTTCCCCGGGTACCGGGTCGACCAGGTCCTCATGGGGAACGTGCTGCAGGCCGGCCAGGGGCAGGCCCCGGCGCGGCAGGCCATGATCGCGGCCGGTCTTCCGAAGTCGACCGGGGCCGTCACGATCCACAAGGTCTGCGGCTCCGGGATGAGGGCGGTCATGGACGGGACCAACGCGATCCTGTCGGGCGAGTACGACGTCGTCCTGGCCGGCGGGATGGAGTCGATGTCGAACGCTCCGTACCTCCTCCCGAAGGGGCGGCTGGGGATGCGGATGGGTCACGGCCAGCTCCTCGACTCGATGGTCCACGACGGCCTCTGGGACCCCTACAGGAACGTCCACATGGGCAACTGCGCCGAGCTCTGCGCGGGCAAGTACGCGTTCACGCGCGAGGCCCAGGACGCCTATGCCCTCGAGAGCTACCAGCGGGCCCGCCGGGCGAACGACTCGGGCGACTTCCGCGCCGAGATGGTTCCGGTCTCGATCGAGGGAAAGAAGGGGACGACCGTCGTCGACCGCGACGAGGAGCCCTTCGCCACGCCGCTCGAGAAGCTCGAGAAGATGGGCTCGCTCAAGCCCGCCTTCCAGAAGGACGGAACCGTCACCGCGGCGAACTCCTCGAAGATCAACGACGGCGCCGCGGCCCTCCTCCTGGCGGGTGAGGCGGTGGCCCAGGAGACCGGGGCCAGGCCGATCGGGCGCATCGTCGCCTACGCCTCTCACGCCCAGGAGCCGGAGTGGTTCACGACGGCCCCCTCCTTCGCCGCGAAGAAGGCGATCGAGAAGGCGGGGATTCCCCTCTCGCAGATCGACCTCTTCGAGGTGAACGAGGCGTTCGCGGTCGTCGCCATGGCCTTCGTCAAGGACCTCGAGATCGACCCGAACAAGGTCAACGTGAACGGCGGCGCGGTCGCGATGGGCCACCCCATCGGGGCTTCCGGCGCCCGCATCCTCGTCACGCTCCTCCACGCCCTGAAGGCCCGCAAGAAGAAGTACGGCATCGCGGCGATCTGCATCGGGGGGGGCGAGGCGACCGCCATGGTGGTGGAGGCCCTGTGATCGACAAGGTCGTCCTCTCTTCCTCGCACCACGAGGCGGCGGCGCGGGCGGTGGCCGACATCCCGTCCGGGGCGACGCTCGCCGTCGGGGGCTTCGGCCTCTGCGGCATCCCGGAGAACCTCATCCAGGCGCTCGCGGACCGCGACGTGAGGGACCTCACCTGCGTCTCGAACAACTGCGGCGTCGACGACTGGGGCCTCGGGGTTCTCCTCGGCAAGAAGATGATCCGCAAGATGCTCTCCTCCTACGTCGGAGAGAACGCCGAGTTCGAGCGGCAGTACCTGACGGGCGAGCTGGAGCTCGAGTTCTGCCCGCAGGGGACCCTCGCCGAGCGGCTCCGGGCGGGCGGGGCCGGCATCGCCGGCTTCTTCACGCCGACCGGCGTCGGGACGGTCGTCGCCGAGGGGAAGGAGACGAAGCTCTTCGACGGGCGTGAGTACGTCCTCGAGCGCGGCATCGTCACCGACTACGCCCTCGTCGCCGCCTGGAAGGGCGACCGGCTGGGAAACCTCGTCTACCGGAAGACAGCGAAGAACTTCAACCCGATGGTCGCCACGGCGGGGCGGATCACGATCGCCGAGGTGGAGCAGCTCGTCGACGTCGGAGAGATCGACCCCGACGACATCGACACTCCCGGGGTCTACGTGAACCGGCTCATCGTCGCCCCCCGCGCCAAGCGGATCGAGCGGCGCACCGTGCGAAAGGGCTGAGGGGCTGCGATGGCGAAGCTGGATCGGGACGGAGTCGTGGCCCGCGCCGCAGAGGAGCTGCGCGACGGGATGTACGTCAACCTCGGCATCGGGATGCCGACCCTCGTGGCGAACCGGGTCCCCTCCGGGATGGAGGTCATCTTCCAGTCGGAGAACGGGATCCTCGGCATGGGCCCCTACCCGACGGAAGCCGAGGTCGACGCGGACCTCATCAACGCCGGCAAGGAGACGGTCACCGTCATCCCCGGCGCCGCGTTTTTCTCCTCCGCCGACTCCTTCGCGATGATCCGCGGCGGCCACATCGACCTCTGCATCCTCGGAGCGATGCAGGTCGACGCCGAGGGGTCGCTGGCGAACTGGATGATCCCCGGGCGCCTCGTGAAGGGGATGGGGGGCGCGATGGACCTCGTCGGAGGAGCCCGCCGCGTCATCGTCATCATGGATCACGTCGCCAAGAACGGCGACCGCAAGGTCCTGAACCGCTGCACGCTCCCCTTCACGGGGAAGCGCTGCGTCCACCGGATCGTCACCGACCTCGCCGTCCTCGACGTGAAGCCCGGTGGGGCAGGCCTCGTCCTCGTCGAGCGGGCGCCGGGCGTGACCGTCGAGGAGATCCTGGCGGCGACGGAGCCGCCCCTCGAGGTCCGCGGGGACGTTCCCGAGATGAAGCTCTGAAGCCCGGGCGGCGCCAGGCGAGCTCTCCACGGCGGCGACCGCTCTTCGCGGGGGTCGCCGTGGCCGCGCTGCTCCTGGCAGCGCCAGCCGCGAGCCAGTCGTCGTTCGAGACCGACCCGTTCGCCTCCCGTTTCCGCGAACGCCCGAACCTCGACATCAAGTTCCGGATGCCCGAGGAGGGCGGCGTCATCAAGGTGACGGTGTCCGACGGGAAAGGGGGGCGGCAGAGCCTCCTTTCCGAGGACGTCTACGAGACCCAGGCCCCGAAGGGGGGCGTCGTCACGCTCGAGTACCAGGACATCAGGCTCACGGCCGACTACGTCCGGGCCGACCGGAGGACCAGGCAGGTCGTCGCCGAGGGAGACGTCATTCTCGAGCAGGGGCCCTCGCGCATGACGGGCCTGCGCCTCGACCTCGACCTGACGGACAAGACGGGAATCCTGACGGACGGGACGGCCGAGCTGGCGGGCATCCTCGTCCGGGGAGCCGTCCTCGCCAAGACCGGCGCGCGGACGTTCGAGATCCGCGACGGTGCCGTCACCGCCTGCGAGGGAGACGACCCCGCGTGGGAGTTCGAGGTGAAGGACGGGAGGGTCACGCTCGACGACTACGCGAAGCTGAAGACGGTCGTCTTCCGCCTCGGCGGCATCCCGCTTCTCTACACGCCGTACCTGCTCTGGCCGGCCCTGCGCGACCGGGCCTCGGGCTTCCTCACCCCGGGCATCGGGTACAGCAGCAGCCGCGGCGGATTTCTGGGCCTCTCGTACTACCAGGTTCTCGGCCGCTCCGCCGACGCGACCGTCACGACCGATCTCTACACGAAGGAGTTCTTCGGCCTCGGCACGGAGCTGCGCTGGCGTCCGTCCGCCGGGACGAGCTTCTCCGGCATGTACTACACCGTCATCGACCCCAACCAGCGATGGCAGTGGAAGACGTCGGGCTCGCTCGCGGCGGACGACCTCGCCCCGAGGACGCGCGCCGTGCTGAACTGGGTCGACTACTCGAGCATCGCCTTCTTCCAGACCTACGACCGCGACTTCTCCCTCACCTCGACCCGGACGGTCGGGCAGAAGGCGTTCATCACGCGCTCCGAGGGGCCCTTCTCCTTCAACCTCCGCCTCGAGAGGGAAACGGCCCTCTACGGCGCGAGCGAAGTCGTCCTGGAGAGGAAGCCGGTCCTCGAGGCGCGCCTGAGGCCCACCGGCTTCTTCGGCAACACGGTCTTCGTCGAGGCGCAGACCTCGGGCGGCTTCCTCCGTTCGATCCGCCCCACGGGCCAGCCCTCGGGGGACTACGAGCGCTTCGATCTCTTTCCGAAGGTCTCGGCTCCCGTCTCTCCCTTCCCGTGGCTCTCGCTCAACGCCGAGGCGGGCTACCGGCTCACCCGGTACGGGGCGTCGGTCGCGACCGACGGCCGCACGCTCGCGGACGAGCCCTACACGAGGGGCACGGCGCAGGTCGGCCTCGAGCTGACCGGGCCCTCCTTCGCGCGCATCTTCGACGTGAAGCTCGGGAAGTTCACGAGGCTCAAGCACGTCATCGAGCCGCGGGCCGAGTACCAGTACCAGACCGACCCCGGCGATCTCTCGCGGACGCCCGTCTTCGACGAGGTCGATACGATCCTGCCTTCTCACGCGGTCCGCTACGCCCTCGTCCAGAGGCTCCTCGGGAAGGAGAAGTCCGGCGGCTCGCGCGAGATCGCTTCCTTCGAGGTCTCGCGTCTTCACTACTTCGAGCTCCCGGTAGGCCTGCCCGCGACGACCGCCCGCGACTCCCCGCTCGACGCCGTGCTGCGCGTCAATGCGGGTTCGTCGCTCAACTTCGACGCCCGGGCCGCGTGGGACCTGGAGGCGGGGGTCGTCACGTCCACGAGCGTGTCGGCGAATATCGGGTCGGGCTCCCGCTCCCTCCGCTTCTCCTACTACGACAGCCGCCCCGTCGGTTCGGTGCGCCCTTCGACCCAGCTGAGGCTCGGGGGCGGGTCGGCGATCCTGCCGAAGAACCTGCGGCTGGACGTCGAGGCGAACTACGACATCGGGCAGGGGCGGATGCTCGAGTGGCGGAGCCTGCTGACCTGGGAAGCGTCCTGCTTCAAGATCCTCGGCGAGTACCGGGACCTGCGCATCGGCGCGATCCCCACGAAGGACTTCCGGATCGGGCTCAACCTGAAGAACATCGGCAGCTTCCTCGATTTCACCGGGCGCGTCTCGAACTGAGCCGTGGAGTGCGTCGCGAGCCGGCCGGGAGCTGGCGGGGACGAAACAGATGGATGACGGCAGGACGGAGCTGATCCTCGCGGCGCGCCCGGCGAACTCGGTGCTCGACACGTCGCGTTACGAGCGGCTCACCGGCGCGGCGCCGAGGCACTTCACGGCCGCCCTCGACGAGCACCTCCGGCTCCGTGCGGGGGCGCCGGGGAAAGCGGCGGGTTGAGGCTCGACGGCACCGAGGCGAAACGGAAGGCCGTCCACGTCGGGATGGCCTCGTTCGCGCTTCTCCTCCGTTGGCTCGACTGGAGGGGTGCCGCCCTCTGCGCTCTCGGGGCCCTCGCGTTCAATCTCCTCGTGCTCCCGCGGCTCGGGGGAAAGGCTCTCTTCCGCGCGGACGACCGAGCGCGCGGCTACCCGGTCGGCATCCTCCTCTACCCGCTCGTCGTCCTCGTCCTCATCCTCCTCTTTCCGGACCGCCTCTCCCTCGTGGCGGCGGGATGGGGCTTCCTCGCCTTCGGCGACGGCTTCGCCACCCTCTGCGGCGTCACCCTCGGCGGGCCCCGCCTTCCGTGGAACAGCGGCAAGAGCTGGAGCGGCTTTGCCGGCTACGTCCTCTTCGGCAGCCTCGGCGCACTGGCGCTCTCCTCGTTCGTCGCGGGGCGGTGCCCGTCGCCCGCCGAGGGCGTGGCGTTCCTCCTCGCCGGCCTCGCCGGAGCCGCCGTCGAGAGCCTCCCCTCCGAGCTGGACGACAACCTCGTCCCGCCGCTCGTGGCAACGGGAGTCCTGGCGGCCCTCCTCGCGGCGCTCCCGAACGTGGATTCCCTCCTGGCTCCCGCCGCGCTCCGCCAGCTCGCACTGGGCCTCGCCGTCAATGTCTTCGTTTCGAGCGCCGCGGCTCTCCTGGGCGTCGTCCGCCCTTCCGGCGCGCTTGCCGGCGGCCTCGTCGGGACTCTCGTCCTCGGCCTCGGAGGCTGGGGGGCCTACGCGCTCCTCTGGGCCTTCTTCGCCGTCGGGACGCTCACGACCCGCTTCGGCCGGAGGCGCAAGGAAGCGATGGGCAAGGCGGAGGAGGCGGGCGGGCGCCGCGGGGCCGCGAACGTTCTCGCGAATTGCTCCGTCGCGGCCTTTCTCGTCGCCTGCGCCGTGCTCACGCCCGGCACCGCCCCGCATCTCCTCCTGGCCGCGGCAGCGGCCTTCGCCACGGCCCTCATGGACACGGTCGGCACGGAGGTGGGGCAGGCGCTCCGGACGCCCACCGTCCTCCTCCCCGACTTCCGCTCCGTCCCGCCCGGGACCGACGGAGCGGTCTCCATCGGCGGCACCCTCGCGGGCCTCTTCGCGGCGCTCCTCCTGGCGGCCCTCGGCTGGAAGCTCGGCCTCTACCCGCCCTCCGGCATCCCCGTCGTCGTCGCCGCAGCCTTCGCCGGCACCGTCGTCGAGAGCCTCCTCGGCCGCGACGGAGCACCCTGGCGTGTTACGAACGGCCACGTCCTCAACTTCTTCAACACCCTCGCCGGCGCCGCCCTCGCCCTCATCCTGGCCTGAGGATGACGCGGGGGCCCCAGCCCGGACATCTCGTCGATTCCGCGGGGGGCCGCGTGCGCGGGGTCTGGTCTACGTTCTGGTACGAAACTCGATCTAGGCGGCTGACCGGATCTGGATGTTAAGGCCGAGGTCTTTGAGGCGGCGGATGAGTCGTTTGGCGGTTCGGTCGCGGTCGTGCTGG
>Ga0209573_1001842_pt1 | contig 29991 bp, 30 predicted proteins | sample TNRBio252014_DNA_FD_185870 | JGI IMG/M metagenome (GOLD analysis project Ga0209573, IMG submission 185870) | Wastewater treatment Type I Accumulibacter community from EBPR Bioreactor in Madison, WI, USA - TNR Reactor_6/25/2014_ DNA (SPAdes)... | ecosystem: Engineered > Bioreactor > EBPR >...
CATCGCCGTCGGCGACGAAGTCATCGACGCCTCGGTCCGCGGCAAGCTCGCGAACATGGCCGCTGCGCTCAAGAACTAGGAGTTATCGCAAAATGCAACTCAACCCCTCTGAAATCAGTGATCTGATCAAGAGCCGGATTCAGAACCTGCAGCTCGCCGCCACGTCGCGTAACGAGGGCACGGTGGTTTCCGTCACTGACGGTATCACCCGCGTCCACGGCCTCACCGACGTCATGCAGGGCGAGATGCTGGAGTTTCCCGGCAACACGTACGGCATGGCTCTGAACCTCGAGCGTGACTCCGTGGGCGCGGTGGTTCTCGGTGAATACGAGCACATCACCGAAGGCGACACCGTCAAGGCCACCGGGCGCATTCTCGAAGTGCCCGTCGGCCCCGAGCTGATTGGCCGCGTCGTGAACGCGCTCGGTCAGCCGATCGACGGCAAGGGCCCGATCAACGCCAAGCTCACCGACAAGATCGAAAAGGTCGCGCCGGGCGTTATCGCCCGTCAGTCCGTTTCGCAGCCGGTGCAGACCGGCCTGAAGTCGGTCGACGCCATGGTGCCGATCGGCCGCGGCCAGCGCGAGTTGATCATCGGCGACCGTCAGACCGGCAAGACCGCGGTCGCTGTCGACGCGATCATCAACCAGAAGGGCCAGGACATGTACTGCGTGTACGTGGCCATCGGCCAGAAGGCCTCGACCGTCGCCAACGTGGTGCGCAAGCTCGAAGAGAACGGCGCGATGGAATTCACCATCGTCGTCGCAGCGACCGCGTCCGAGTCCGCTGCCATGCAGTACCTGGCTGCCTACGCCGGCTGCACCATGGGCGAATACTTCCGCGACCGCGGGATGGACGCCCTGATCGTTTATGACGACCTGACCAAGCAGGCCTGGGCTTATCGCCAAGTTTCGCTGCTGCTGCGCCGTCCGCCGGGCCGTGAAGCTTACCCGGGCGACGTGTTCTACCTGCACTCGCGCCTGCTCGAGCGCGCCGCGCGCGTGAACGCAGACTACGTCGAGAAGTTCACCAACGGCGAAGTCAAGGGCAAGACCGGTTCGCTGACCGCCCTGCCGATCATCGAGACCCAGGCCGGCGACGTGTCCGCGTTCGTTCCGACCAACGTCATCTCGATTACCGACGGTCAGATCTTCCTCGAGACCGACCTCTTCAACGCCGGTATCCGACCCGCCATCAACGCCGGTATCTCGGTGTCGCGTGTGGGTGGTGCAGCGCAGACCAAGGTCATCAAGAAGCTTTCCGGTGGTATCCGTACCGACCTCGCCCAGTACCGCGAACTCGCTGCTTTCGCGCAGTTTGCTTCCGATCTGGACGATGCGACCCGCAAGCAGCTCGAGCGCGGCCGCCGCGTGACCGAGCTGATGAAGCAGGCTCAGTACTCGCCGATGTCGATCGCCGACATGGCCATCGTGCTGTATGCGGTGAACAACGGCTACTTCGATGACGTCGATATTGCCCGTATCCTGGCTTGCGAAGCCGCGATGCTGCAGTTCGTCAAGACCAAGAAAGCCGATCTGGTCTCCTCGATCCTGAGCAAGAAGGAACTCGACGCCGACGGCGAAAAGACCCTGGCTGCCACGATCGCCGAGTTCAAGAAGAGCTGGGCCTAAGGCCGGCGAGGGAGACGGAATATGGCTAGCGGTAAGGAAATCCGTACCAAGATCAAGAGCGTGCAAAACACGCGCAAGATCACCAAGGCCATGGAGATGGTGGCTGCGTCCAAGATGCGCAAGGCGCAGGACCGGATGCGTGCCGCCCGTCCCTTTGCCGAGAAGATCCGCCGACTCGCCGCGAACCTGTCCCAGGCCAATGTGACCGACTACAAGCACCCGTTCCTGGTCCGCAAGGACCAGGTGAAGCGGGTGGGCTTGATCCTGGTGACCACCGACAAGGGTTTGTGCGGTGGCCTCAACACCAACGTCCAGCGTATCGCACTCAGCGCGATGAAGGACTGGGAGTCCTCGGGCGTGACCGAGATCCGTGCCTGCGCCATCGGCAACAAGGGTCTGGGCTTCATGCAGCGCATGGGCGCCAAGGTGGTGTCGAACGTCACTCAGCTGGGTGACACGCCGCACCTGGAAAGGCTGATCGGTCCGGTCAAGGTCATGCTCGACGCGTTCCAGAACGACGAGCTCGACGCGGTGTACGTGGCTTACACCCGCTTCATCAACACGATGAAGCAGGAACCGGTGCTCGAGCAGTTGCTGCCGCTCACCGGCGAAAAGCTGGGCACGCCCGACAGCTCCTGGGACTACCTCTACGAGCCGGATCCGCAGGTCGTCATCGACGAGTTGCTGGTGCGCTACGTCGAGGCGCTGGTGTACCAGGCAGTGGCCGAGAATATGGCATCCGAACAGAGCGCGCGCATGGTGGCAATGAAGGCCGCTTCCGACAATGCCAAGAACGTGATTGGCGAACTGCAGTTGGTCTACAACAAGACCCGCCAGGCCGCGATCACGAAAGAGCTGTCGGAAATCGTCGGCGGCGCCGCCGCGGTGTAACGGATTATTGATTTAAGGATATGACGATGAGTCAAGGTACGATCGTTCAGTGCATCGGCGCCGTGGTGGACATCCAGTTCCCGCGTGATTCGATGCCCAAAGTGTATGACGCCCTGAAGCTCGAGGACGTGGCCGACTCCTTCGCCGAAGCAAATCTGACCCTCGAGGTTCAGCAGCAACTCGGTGACGGCGTGGTGCGTACGATTGCGATGGGTTCTTCCGACGGCCTGCGCCGCGGCATGAAGGTTGCGAACACCGGCAAGCAGATCTCCGTGCCGGTCGGCATGGGCACGCTCGGCCGCATCATGGACGTCCTGGGTCGCCCGATCGACGACGCCGGCCCGATCGAGACCGACGAACTGCGCGCGATTCACCAAAAGGCGCCGAAGTTCGACGAGCTGTCCCCGTCGGTGGAACTGCTCGAGACCGGCATCAAGGTCATCGACCTGATCTGCCCGTTCGCCAAGGGTGGCAAGGTGGGTCTGTTCGGTGGCGCCGGCGTCGGCAAGACCGTGAACATGATGGAGCTGATCAACAACATCGCGAAGCAGCACTCCGGTCTGTCTGTGTTCGCTGGCGTGGGTGAGCGTACTCGTGAGGGTAACGACTTCTATCACGAGATGAAGGACTCCAACGTTCTCGACAAGGTCGCGATGGTGTTCGGGCAGATGAACGAGCCCCCGGGCAACCGTCTGCGTGTGGCGCTGACTGGCCTGACCATGGCTGAGCGCTTCCGTGACGAAGGCCGCGACATCCTGTTCTTCGTGGATAACATCTACCGCTACACCCTTGCCGGTACCGAAGTGTCCGCGCTGCTGGGTCGTATGCCTTCCGCGGTGGGTTACCAGCCGACGCTGGCGGAAGAAATGGGCCGTCTGCAGGAGCGCATCACCTCCACCAAGGTCGGCTCGATCACCTCGATCCAGGCCGTGTATGTGCCAGCGGACGACTTGACTGACCCGTCGCCTGCCACCACCTTCCTGCACCTCGACTCCACCGTCGTGCTGTCGCGTGACATCGCCGCCCTGGGTATCTACCCGGCCGTCGATCCGCTCGACTCCACCTCGCGCCAGCTCGATCCGCTGGTCGTGGGCGAGGAACATTACAACGTGGCGCGTCAGGTCCAGATGACGCTGCAGAAGTACAAGGAACTGCGCGACATCATCGCGATTCTGGGTATGGACGAACTGTCGCCGGATGACAAGCTCGCCGTTGCCCGCGCGCGCAAGATTCAGCGTTTCCTGTCGCAGCCCTTCCACGTCGCGGAAGTGTTCACCGGTTCGCCCGGCAAGTACGTCTCGCTGAAGGACACCATCGCCGGCTTCAAGATGATCGTCAGTGGCGAACTGGACAACCTGCCGGAACAGGCTTTCTACATGGTCGGCAGCATCAACGAGGCCATCGAGAAGGCGAAGAAGCTGCAGTAATTCTCCCGACTGCGCGACACTGAGGTGTCGCGCAGATTTGAAAAGGAAACACTATGGCTATGACGGTTCACGTCGACATCGTCAGCGCGGAAGAGCAGATCTTCTCCGGGCTGGCCGAATTTGTCGCCCTGCCTGGTGAGGCGGGTGAACTCGGCATTCTGCCCGGCCACATGCCGCTGATGACCCGGATCAAGCCGGGTGCGGTGCGGGTCAAGGTTCCGAATCAGGCGGAAGAAGAGCTTGTTTTCGTTGCTGGTGGTTTGCTGGAGGTTCAGCCGGGTCTCGTGACGGTGCTCGCTGATACGGCAATTCGTGGTCACGATCTGGACGAGGCGAAAGCGCTGGAGGCCAAGAAGCGTGCCGAAGAGGTAATGGCCAACCAGACCGCCCGCCTGGATTACGCCAAGGCTCAGGCGGAACTCATGGAAGCGGTGGCACAACTCGCCGCCATCCAGCGCTTGCGCAAGCGTGGTCACTGAGACGGGGGGCTGGAAACGGCGCCTTGGCAAGAAAAAGCAGCTCGAAGAGCTGCTTTTTTGTTGGTGCGCTCCTCATGGGCACACCCGCGCCACGTCGAGGAGGCTCAAGGTTTGCCGCTCGCACGGTCTCGAACGGCACGGTGCTTCACCGCGCTGTGTGCGTCGCCACATCCGCAACGGAACAAGCTGACATTCAGCAGCGCCTTTCCAGCCGTGCCACGCGCTTGTCAAGGCGCGCGACACCGTCGCGCAGGGTCACGACCTCATCCGCGAGCGCCGGCAGTGCCTTGCGTGCGACGAGCACGGGCGACTCCTCGGTGAGGTATTCGGCGACACTACCGCCTGCCCGTTCGAGCGAGCGCCGGCCTTCGCCGATTACATGCCGCCCACCCTCGATGAGGCGGTGCGCCGCGATGTCGCCAACGATACGCGCCAAGTCCTCCTCGGCATCCCAGTGCAGGTGGCGGAAGACAAAGCCGAGCGCCTCGGCAAACTCGGCATTGCCCTCGATGCGCACGTGGCGCATCGCGCTCTCGAGCCCGTCGGCAAGCAGCCGCGGAAGGTCGGCGATCGCGAGGCGCAGCGTGACCTCGGGGGCGTCTCCACCGCTCCATTCGGCAAGATGGCCGTCAGCGGTGATCGAGAAGTCGATCTCGAGTGCCGGTGCGAATGCCAGTCGTGCTGTCCGCCCGGCGTGTGGAGTCAGGCGCTGGCGCGCCCATCCGGCTTGCGACAACAGGTGATTGGCGGCCGACAGGAACAGGCTGGAGATCATGGTTGCACTCCGGGTGAGGGGGGCTCTGGGGGGCAGGGCCCTAACATTGCTCTTGGCCTGTCGAGCCGGAGCCTCTCCGAACGCGCGCTGGCGCGCTCCAGGCCGACAATGCAGAGGGCCTGCCGGCTTCTCATGGGAGCAGACGGCAGGCCCGGATCGGGGGCTGACGCGGCCGGTGACCGCGTCGTGGGTGCGCTTCAGGCTCAGTGAGACTGTTGGATGCCCGCAACGAGCCAGCCACCGTTACCGGCGAGCGGCTTGGTGAGGTGCCAGATCTCGGTGAAGGTGTCCGGCGCAGCGTCTGCGTCCTCGCGCAGCAGTCCGGAGAAACGGACGCTGGCGATGTAGCGGCCACCTTCCTCAGCAACGTCGATCACCTGCGCGTCGAGTTCAACCACATCGGTACGTTGAGCAGCACCGCGGCGCTCATTGATCTGCATGCACAACTCGGCGAACACTTCGGGCGTGGTGAATTCGCGCAGGTCGTCGAGGTTGGACGCATCGTTGGCGGCCTGGAGGCGGATGAAGTTCAGCTTGGCCTGGCGAGCGAAGCCTTCGGCATCGAAACCGGAAGCGATTGCCTTGTCGAGGCCGCTTGGTGCTGATGCAGGACCGCCGGCGACGGGCTGGTTGGCCTCGAAGCGCGGCGCGGGGACCTGAGCGGCGCTCGCAGGTGCGCCGGCGGCGTATTGCAGTCCACCCTTGACCGGCGCAGCGGCGTTCGCCCCGCGGCGGAAAATCAGGCGGAATACGAAGAAGGCCGCTGCCGCGAGGAGCAGGATCATCACGAAGTTGGCAAAGCCTTCGCCGAGGCCGAGATGCGAGAACAGGGCGGCAAGGCCGAGACCTGCAGCCAGACCGGCGATCGGACCCATCCAGGAGCGCTTCGGCTGGGCGGCAGCGGCGGCTGCGCCGGCGGCAGGAGCCTGTTGTGGTGCGGCGCTGGGCTGGCGCTGCTGAGTCGGCGGGGTCGCCTGTCGCTGCATGCCAAAGCTGCTGCCACCGCCGAGACGCTTCGCCTCGGCTTCGGTGGCGACGAAGCCGAAGGACATCACGGCGAGGATCAGGGTGAGGAAAAAGTGCTTCATCTGTCGGGGTCTCCTGGTTCAGATCTTGTAACCGCGGTGCAGGGCGACGACGCCGGCACTCAGGTTGAAGTAATCGACCCGTCCGAAGCCGGCTTGTTCCATCATCGTTTTCAATTCTTCCTGGCTGGGGTGCATGCGGATCGATTCGGCGAGATAACGGTAACTGTCGGGGTCGTTCGCGACCTTCCCGCCCATCCAGGGTAACAGCTTGAAGGAGTAAAGGTCGTAGATCGGCGACAGCGGCTTCCAAACCCGCGAAAACTCCAGCACCAGCAGTCGTCCGCCCGGGCGCAACACGCGCTGCATTTCGGCGAGGGCGACGTCCTTGTGGGTCATGTTGCGCAGGCCGAAGGCCACGGTGACGCAGTCGAACCAGTCGTCGGGGAAGGGCAGCTTCTCGCCATTGCACTGCGCCACGGGCATCGCAAAGCCGTGGTCGATCATGCGGTCGCGACCACGCGCGAGCATCGCGTGGTTGATGTCGGTCAGCCAGACCTGCCCGCTGCGCCCGACCCGGCGCGCAAACGCGAGCGAGAGGTCGGCCGTGCCGCCGGCGACGTCAAGCACGCGATCGCCGTCGCGCACGCCGGAGACCTGGATAGTGAAATGCTTCCACAGGCGGTGCAGGCCGAACGACATGAGGTCGTTCATCACGTCGTACTTCTGCGCCACCGAGGAGAACACCTCGGCAACCTTTTTTTCCTTGAGTTCCTCGGCTACCGTCTCGAAGCCGAAGTGGGTCGTCTTGTCGCTCATCATGTTGCTCAGTGGTGATGTCCGCAGCCGCCTTTGGGCGCTGGCGGCGGGACCTTGGCGGGGTCGCGGGTGCCGCCCGCGCGCTCGAGGGCCTCGAGATAGTTGGCCCACAGCTCTGCCTGGTCGCGACCGATCGCGTACAGGTAGTCCCAGGAGTACAGGCCGCTGTCGTGACCGTCGGAGAAGGTGGGCTTCACGGCGTAGTTGCCGACCGGTGCGAGGTCGACGATATCCACGTCGCGCTTGCCCTGCTGCAAGGTCTCCTGCCCTGCGCCGTGCCCGCGTACCTCGGCCGAGGGTGAATACACACGCAGAAATTCGAACGGCAAGTCGAAGCGGCTGCCGTCGTCGAAGGCGACCTCAAGCCGCCTGGTGTCGCGATGCACGATGATGTCGGTGGGAATCGGGGTGTTTTCGTCGAGTCCGGCCATGGCTTCAGTCCGGTTGCAGGGGCCACAATCATACCCGAATCGCCGCGCGGCCGTTCCGGCAAGCCGTCGCTGCGGAGCGAGTGCCGCGCAGGTGCCAGGCATTGCACTTCGATGACGTGTCATGAAAGCGTCAAGGAGCTGCAATACACTTGGCGGGCCTTTCAGAGGGAGCCCCAGGCATGCCAGCGAACATACTGCTCGTGGAAGACGAACCGGCAATCCAGGAACTGATCGCCGCCAACCTAGCGCGCGCGGGTCATCACGTCGTGCGTGCGAACGACGCCGAGACGGCGCAGCGCATCGTGCGCGAAGCCCTGCCCGACCTCGTGCTGCTCGACTGGATGCTGCCAGGCGCCTCCGGTGTCGAGTTCGCCCGCCGCCTGCGCGCTGACGAACGCACCCGTGATATCCCGATCATCATGCTCACCGCGCGCGGCGAGGAGCAGGACAAGGTGACCGCGCTCGAGATCGGCGCCGACGACTACGTGACCAAGCCTTTCAGCCCGCGCGAGCTGGTCGCCCGCATCAAGGCGGTGCTGCGCCGGCGCGCGCCGCAGACCACCGAGGACGTGGTCGAACTCGGCGGCCTGCGCCTCGATCCGGCTACCCACCGGGTGAGCGCCGGTGAAACCGCGCTCGTGCTCGGGCCGACCGAATTCCGCCTGTTGCACTTCCTGATGACGCACCCCGAGCGCGTGCATTCCCGCGCGCAACTGCTCGACCAGGTGTGGGGCGACCACGTCTTCGTCGAGGAGCGCACGGTCGATGTGCATATCCGCCGCCTGCGCTGCGCGCTCGAACCGACTACGCACGACGCGCTGATCCAGACCGTGCGCGGCAGCGGCTATCGGCTCTCGGTGCAGGCTGTGCAGCCGGCGGCGGCGTCCTGAGCGCGCTGCGGTGATCCGGCGGCCGCTCGGCTACGTCACCCTCGGCGTTGCCCTGCCGCTTTTCGCCCTGGTCGTGCTCGCCGCGCTTGCCGCCTGGTATCGCGGGGCCGATGCCGCCCTCGCGCTGCTGGTGGTGGGGCTTATCGGCTGGACGATCATGCTGGCGCGCAACATGCGCCTGCTCGTCACCTGGGCACGGCAACCTGTGGGCACGCCGGCACCCCAGGCCGAGGGTTTGTGGGGCCAGGTCTTCGCCGAGCTCGGCGACCGCCTGCAGCGTGAGTGCGAGGTCAAGGAGCGACTGTCGGCGGAGCTCGGGCGCTTCCAGCAGGCAGCGCTGGCGATGCCCGACGGCGTGATCTACCTTGCTGACGACGACCTGATCGAATGGATGAATCCGATGGCGGAGCAGCACTTCGAGCTCGACCGCCGCAAGGATCTGCGTGTGGCCCTGCCCAGCATCGTGCGCCAGCCGGAGTTCGTCGACTATCTCGCTGCACGCGAATACGCCGAGCCGCTGGTGATGCGTTCGCTACGCAGGCGCGATCGCACGCTGCAGGTTCAGCTGATCGCCTTCGCCGGCAACCGGCGCATGGTGCTGTCGCGTGACGTGTCGCAACTCGAGCGCCTGGAGAACATGCGGCGCGATTTCGTCTCCAACGTGTCGCACGAACTGCGTACACCGCTCACCGTCGTGTGCGGATTCCTGGAGACGCTAAGCGACGGGCTCGACGATCTGAGCAGGGACGAGGTGATCCACTATCTGACCCTAGCCAGCGAGCAGTCGTCGCGCATGCAGCGGCTGATCGAGGAGCTGCTGACCCTTTCCGCGCTCGAGACCGGCGCACCGGCACCGGTCGAGGAGCGGGTGGATGCGGCCGCCCTGGTGCGCGAGGTGGCACGCGACTGCGAACTGCTGTCGGCAGGCCGCCATCGGGTGAGCCTGGTGCTGGAGGGCAGTGGCGAACTCATTGGCAGCCGCAAGGAGTTGCACAGCGCATTTTCCAATCTGGCGAGCAACGCGGTGCGCTACACCCCCGCGGGCGGGCACATCGAGCTCGGCTGGCGCACTGACGCGGCAGGTGCGGAGTTCTGGGTAGAAGATGACGGTATCGGCATCGACCCGGTACATATCCCGCGTCTCACCGAGCGCTTTTACCGCGTCGACCGCGGACGTTCGCGCGAGACCGGCGGCACCGGACTCGGCCTTGCGATCGTGAAGCACGTCACCACGCGACATCAGGGAGAGCTGTCGATCGACAGCGAGCCCGGCCGGGGCAGCCGATTTGCGCTGCGTTTTCCGCCGGCGCGGCTCAGCTCGGCGTGAGGTCCCCGTCGACCGGCTCGAAGCTGCACTGATCGAAGTTCGTCCCGCGCATCAGGAGTTTGGACAAACGCAAGGGCTGACGCGAGTCGCCATCCTGGATCTCGACGATGCGCCCGACCTTGAACCAGCCCGGGGGCAGCACCAGCGCTCCGGAGGACTTGAGGGCCGGCGAGGGCGGCAGCATGAAGGCCTGATGGAAAGGCTCGCGGCTGCCGGGTCGGGTCGACGCCCGGCGAATCCCGACCACGCGCGGGATACCCGGCAACACGTTGACGCCGACCTCGAGCGTGCCGTCGCTGCGGTACATCAGCCAGCTCAGATCGGCGATCAGCAGTTGCTCGGCGTCGGGCGGGCGGATGCCGACAAGCTGGTGGTGATCGAGGCGTGCGCCGTCGCTGGTGCGGCGCAGCTTGAAGCCGCCGACCGACTGGTCCACAAGATCCCAGCGTTCGCATTCCATGCCCAGATCGACGGCCTGACTTTGCCGCCTGCGGGTATCCGGGGTGCTGCCGTCGACGGTGGCCACGCGCTCGCCGAACGTGAGCAGCGAAATGTCGTCGCGCAGCGCGCGCGGCCGATTTTCGGCGACCGGCTGCTGAAAGAGTTCACCCTTGATCGCGTAGCCGATCGCCAGCCAGTCGCCGGTGAAATCGATCGCGCCGGACTTCAGCCGGCGCGGGAAGCGGCGACCCGACGCACCAAGACCCCAGGGGCGGTAGAGCGACAGCAGCAGGCGTGCGCTTGCGCTCGCCGAGCAGTCGGTGCCGAGGCCAAGCGAGGAGGGCTTGACCCCGCGCTTGAACTGGGCGAGGACGGCCTGGATCTGGGTGGCGAGCGCGCTGCCGTCGAAGCGCAGCAGCGTTGGTGTGCGCGCCAGCAGGCCGAGCGGGCGCAGGCCGCTGTCGCCGTCAGTGTCGATGCCGTAGCTGCTCGGCTTCTGACCCTCGAAGTCGGTGTCGAGGCTGCAATAGGGCGCGAAGCGCTGCGCCCAGCGCACCACCCAGGTGAGCTCGCGCTCGCTGCGGCCGTATGGGTTGGCGAGTTCGACGAGCAGGGTGGCGCAGTAGGTTTCGTGCGCGCTTTGCGCGCGCCAGACTTCGTTGAGCGGCTCGACCACGCGCACCTGGGCGAGGCCGCTACGCACCGCATCGTCGTAGCTGGCGTGCACCGCGTGCCACAGCCCGGGCGCAAGCTCGAGGTGGCCGCGGTAGTACTCGATCAGTGCCAGGCTCTCGTACAAGACCCGGCGCTGCGCGAGCAGTGCGCGCTGGTCCTCGAGGGTGCCTTCGCGGGCGTCTGCGTCGGCGATCCGCGCATAGGAGCGCGCCATCGCCTTCCAGAGACCCACGACGCGCGCGAGTGCATCGTCCTCCGCACGTCCGGGGGGCAGGGGGTGGGTGCTGTAGGTGCGCGCCATCTCGCCCTGCACGAAGGCCAGCGTCTCGCGTGCAGCCTCGAGCACCTCGAGGTGCTGGTTGGGCGCCGGGGCGGCTTCGAGCAGGCCTTCGAGAATGCGGGTGAGCGTCGCGTGCGTTGTCCGGAAATCGATCGGGTGCAGCTCATGCAGGAGCGCGAGGCAGGCGGCGGGTTGGCCAAAGTCCATGGAGTTGCTCATTGCTCAGTCTGGTCCGCCCGGGTGGAGCGCGCCATCGATCGCGCGCGCGAGCGCCACCGGGTCGGCGGCCGGATGGATCACCCCGTCGCGCTGGGGTGTGCCCCATACCGACTCGGGGAAGTGGCGGTCGTCACGGTAGCGCGGAATCACGTGCCAATGCAGATGCGGGACCATGTTGCCGAAGCTGGCGAGGTTGATCTTGTCGGGCTGGAGCAGGTTGCGCAAGGCCGCTTCGGTGGCCATGACCACGTCGAGCAGGTGGCGGCGGTCTGCCGCGGAGAGGTCGGTCATCTCGGCCACATGCTCTCCCCACACCACCCGGCAGAAGCCGGGATGGGCAATCTCATCGACCCGGATCACGCGGCAGCGGTCGTCCTCCCAGAGGGTTTGTCCGGACGGCAGGGCGCACAGGGGGCAATCCATTTCGGGTTCTCGGTCGGCTTTGGGCGAATGGTGACTTCAAATCTAGACGGCGGGGGCAAGGCGCGCGAGGAACTGTTACTCATCCGGTGGGATTGCCAGGCGCCCGTCGTGGGTAATCCTGGGCAACCGTGGTGGTTTCGCCGAGCGCGACCGGCTGGCCGTCGCGGAAGGCGATCAGGTTACCCGGCGGGATCTGCACCCACCGTTCGTTGTCGGTGAGCGGTGTTGTGGCGATCACCGCAACGCGGTCGTCGGCACCGGTGAGGCGGCGAAAGTCCACGGTCAGGTCCTCATCGGCCAGATGGGCTTCTGCGAAGGGCGCGCGCCGTGTCACGTAGCAGAGTCGTGACGAACAGTGCGCGAACAGCCAGTCGCCATCGGAGAGCAGGAAGTTGAATTCGCCTCGGCTGCCGATCTCGAGCGCCAGCGCACGCAGCGCCGCATGGAGCGCCGCCGGTTCGGGCGCGCCCTCCGGAAAGCGGGTCGCCAGCGTATCGAGGATGTGGCAGAAGGCGAGCTCGGAGTCGGTGCAGCCTACCGGCAGGAAGCGCCCGGAGCGCTGCGGCGCGAAGTCCTTCAGGTTGCCGTTGTGGGCGAAGATCCAGTAGCGCCCCCACAGCTCGCGCTGGAAGGGGTGGGTGTTCTCCAGCCGGATATCGCCCTGGGTGGCCTTGCGGATGTGGGCGATGACGTTGAGCGAGCGGATCGGATAATCACGGACCAGCTCCGCCACCGGCGAGTGGGCGCTCGGCGCCGGGTCGAGGAAGATGCGCACGCCGCGGCCCTCGAAGAAGGCGATCCCCCAGCCGTCGCGGTGATGGTCGGTGAGTCCTCCGCGCGCACGAAAACCTGCAAACGAGAAGCAGATGTCGGTCGGCACGTTGCAGTTCATGCCCAGCAACTGGCACATCTTCGTTCCCCTCTTCCGCGCCGGACGCGGTTTTCAGGCGCCGAGCTTCTTCTTCAGCAGCTCATTGACCTGCGCCGGGCTGGCCTTGCCCTTGCTGGCCTTCATGACCTGGCCGACCAGGGCGTTGAACGCCTTGTCCTTGCCGGCACGGAATTCGTCGACCGACTTCTGGTTGGCGGCGAGCACCTCGGCGATCATGGCCTCGATCGCGCCCGTGTCGGTGACCTGCCTGAGGCCCTGGCGGGCGATGACTTCGTCTGCGGCGTTCGCGTCACTTCCGCCCTCGCCGCTCCACAGCGCCTCGAACACCTTTTTGCCGATCGCGTTGGAGATCGTGTTGTCGGCGATGCGCCTGACCAGCCCGGCAAGCTGCGGGGGCGAGACCGGCGAGGCGGAGACGTCGAGTTCGGCCTTGTTGAGGCGCGCGGCGAGGTCGCCCATGACCCAGTTGGCGCAGAGTTTTGGCAACTGCGTCGGCAACTCAGTGCCGGGCGCTGTACAGGCCGCCGACACCGTGGCCTGGTAGAAGTCGGCGACTTCCCTGGACGCGGTGAGCGTGGTGGCGTCGTAGGCGGACAGGCCCCACGCGTCCATGAAGCGCGCCTTCATCGCCCCCGGCAGCTCGGGCATTTCGGCCTGCACGCGGGCTTTCCACTCGGGCGCGATCATCAGCGGTAGCAGGTCGGGGTCGGGGAAGTAGCGGTAGTCGTGGGCGTCTTCCTTGCTGCGCATCATCCGCGTCTCGCCCGTGTCCGGGTCGAACAGCACCGTGGCCTGCTGGATGCGACCGCCGTCTTCCAGGGTGTCGATCTGCCACTGCACCTCATAGTCGATCGCCTGCTGCAGGAAGCGGAAGGAGTTGAGGTTCTTGATCTCGCGCCGGGTGCCCAACTCGGCGGCGCCGTGTCTGCGCACCGACACGTTGGCGTCGCAGCGGAACGAGCCTTCCTGCATGTTGCCGTCGCAGATGTCGATCCAGCGCACCAGCGCGTGCAGCGCGCGGGCGTAGGCCACCGCTTCCGCCGACGAGCGCATGTCGGGCTCGGAAACGATCTCGAGCAGTGGCGTGCCGGCGCGGTTGAGGTCGATACCGGTCATGCCGTGGAAGTCCTCGTGCAGGCTCTTGCCGGCGTCTTCCTCGAGGTGGGCGCGGGTCAGGCGCACGGTCTTTTCATAGGCCTGCTCGCCTTCGCCGACACGGATCGTGATCTCGCCGCCGACCACCACCGGCAGGTCCATCTGGCTGATCTGGTAGCCCTTGGGGAGGTCCGGGTAAAAGTAGTTCTTGCGCGCGAACACGCTCTTCTCGGCGACGTGGGCGCCGATCGCGAGGCCGAAGCGGATCGCGCGCTCGACCGCGCCGCGGTTGAGCACCGGCAGCACGCCGGGGAGCGCAATGTCCACCGCACTCGTCTGGCGGTTGGGTTCAGCGCCGAACGCGGTGCTGGCGCCGGAAAAGATCTTGCTCGCGGTGTTGAGCTGGGCGTGGACTTCCAGCCCGATGACGACTTCCCAATCGGATCTGCTCATGGTGTCTTTCCGTGTTGCGTGTGGCCAGCCACCGGGGTCAGTGGCACTGGCCGTTGGTCCGATCGACGATGATCGGCCACAGGTAATCGAAGGCGCCGCGGGCGCAGCGTGCGGCGCAGTTGGCGAAACCGACGGTGACGGCCTTGCCCTGCTCGAAGATGTCCACTGTGCACCCGTCGGGTGCGCGCAGCTGCACGCTCGGTTTCTCGCGCGTCTGTGTGAACGGGCCGTGGAAACTGCAGCTGCCGCGGCGCGGGATGTCCACGTCGGCGTTGAAGGCCTGCACCTGCGACTGCGCTACGTCGAGCGTGATCCGCGTGGTGTAGCCGGCCTCGTCGCGGAAGCGGCAGTCGGCGCGCACGTCGAGCGGGCGCCACGGCATCGGACGGAGGTGCTTGCCGGCCGAGCTCGGGCTCGCCAGCACGTCGTCGCTGATCGGCGCGTCGGCAGGCGGCTGCAGCCCGGGCAGCGCACAGGCCGCCAGCAGCACCGAAGCCACCAGTGCGGCGAGGCGGCTGGCGACGCGACGCAGCGTCGGGCGTGGCATGGAACTCACGCGGCGCAAACTGGCCGCCGGGCGTGCCAGTCGGTGGCCTGCTGGAAGCGGTGCGCGGCGTTGAGCAGGCGCGCTTCGGCGAAATAGTCGCCGATCAGTTGCAGGCCCACCGGCAGGCCGTCGGCGCCGAAGCCGGCCGGGTGCGACAGGCCGGGCAGACCGGCGAGGTTGACCGCGATAGTGTAGATGTCGGACAGGTACATCTGGACGGGGTCGTCGGCCATCTGGCCAAGCGCCCAGGCGGTTGTCGGCGTGGTCGGTCCGGCGATCACGTCGCAGTGCTGCAGCGCGCCCTGGAAGTCCTGCGCGATCATGCGGCGCAGGCGCTGCGCCTGCAGGTAGTAGGCGTCGTAGTAGCCGTGCGAGAGCACGTAGGTGCCGACCAGGATGCGGCGCTTGACCTCGGCGCCGAAACCCTCGGCGCGGCTCTTCGCATACATGTCGGCGAGGTCGCCGTAACTGGCAGCGCGGTGGCCGAAGCGCACGCCGTCGAAGCGGGACAGGTTGCTCGAGCACTCGGCGGGCGCGATCACGTAGTAGGCGGGGATCGCCAGCTTCGCGTTGGGCAGCGAGACCTCGACCGTGGTGGCGCCGAGCGCGCGGTACTGCGCAATCGCGGCCTCGATGGTGGCGCGCACGTCGTCGGCCATGCCCTCGGCAAAGAATTCGCGCGGCAGGCCGATGCGCAGGCCTTCGAGCGGCTTCGCTGACGCGGGCGCCGCGAGCGCCGCGGCGTAGTCCTCGGTCGGGCGCTCAAGGCTGGTCGAGTCGCGCTCATCGAAGCCGGTCATCGCCGACAGCAGCAGCGCGCAGTCCTCGGCGCTGGCGCCGAAGGCACCGCCCTGGTCGAGCGAGGACGCGTAGGCGATCATGCCGTAGCGGCTCACCAGGCCATAGGTGGGCTTGATGCCGGTGATGCCGCAATAGGACGCCGGCTGGCGCACCGAGCCGCCGGTGTCGGTGCCGGTGGCGATCGGCGCCAGGCGCGCGGCCACCGCGGCGGCCGAACCGCCCGACGAGCCGCCGGGGATGCGTTCCAGGTTCCACGGGTTCCTGACTGCGCCGTAGTGCGAGCTTTCGTTCGACGAGCCCATCGCGAACTCGTCCATGTTGGCCTTGCCCAGGCTCACCGCACCGGCAGCCTTGAGCAGGCTCACCACGTGGGCGTCATAGGGGCTGACGAAGTTCGCAAGCATCTTCGAGCCGCAGGTGGTGAGCACGCCTTCGGTGCAGAACACGTCCTTCTGCGCGAGCGGGATGCCGGTGAGCGTCGTGGCCGTGCCGGCGGCGATGCGTTTGTCCGCGGCACGCGCAGCGGCGAGCGCGCCTTCACGATCGACGGTGATGAAGGCGTTCAGTTCGGGATTGAGTGCGTCGATGCGATCGAGGAAGAGGGTCGCGAGTTCGACGCTGGAGATCTGCCGCGCATCGAGCGCATGGCGCAGTGCCGGAAGGGAAGCGTTGATCATGGGGTGTGCAGGCAAAGAGGGGACGCAGGCAGGGGATGCAGGCCGTGGGACGCGGTCAGATGCGCGCTTGCCAAGGCTGCAGCGCAGATCATTCGATGACTTTCGGCACCAGATAGAGGCCGGCCTCGGTCTGCGGCGCGACCCTCTGGAAGGCCTCGCGGCGGTCGGTCTCGGTGACCACGTCGGCGCGCAACCGGGCGGCGAACTCCTGCGGATGGCTCATCGGCTCGACGCCGGTGGTGTCGACCGCCTGCATCTGCTCGATGAGGTCGAAGATGCCGTCGAGCTTGGCACGCGTGGCCTCGAGTTCGGCTGCGGACAGGGCGATGCGCGCGAGGCGGGCGATGTGCCCGACCTGGTCATTGGAGAGCGACATGGCGTAACAAAACCTGCTGAATCCACAAAGGTTTGTAGGTTATCATAATCGTCTTTGCCTCGCCTTGGGCTGCACCGTCTTGCGGTGTCCGGCGGGGTTTTCGCGTTGCAGCGCATCATGTATGCACAGGCTGTGCGTGGCTCGACTACTTCACCGGCTTCGGAAGGCTTCATGTTCGGTTTCCTGCGCTCTTATTTCTCCAACGATCTCGCGATCGACCTCGGCACCGCCAACACGCTGATCTACGTCCGTGGCAAGGGCATCGTGCTGGACGAACCCTCGGTGGTGGCGATCCGTACCGAAGGCGGGCCCAACGCCAAACGCTCCATCCAGGCGGTTGGCCACCAGGCCAAGCAGATGCTGGGCAAGACGCCGGGCAACATCACCGCGATCCGGCCGATGAAGGATGGCGTCATTGCCGACTTCGTCGTCACCGAGCAGATGATCAAGCAGTTCATCAAGAAGGTGCACGACTCGCGCCTGCTGTCACCGAGCCCGCGCATCATCATCTGCGTGCCCTGCGGCTCCACCCAGGTCGAGCGTCGCGCGATCCGTGACGCGGCGCTTGCGGCCGGTGCCTCGCAGGTGTTCCTGATCGAAGAGCCGATGGCGGCCGCGATCGGCGCCGGCCTGCCGGTGTCGGATGCGACCGGCTCGATGGTGGTCGACATCGGTGGCGGCACCACCGAGGTCGGGGTGATCTCGCTCGGCGGCATCGTCTACTCGGGCAGCATCCGTGTCGGCGGCGACAAGTTCGACGAGTCCATCGTCAATTACATCCGTCGCAACTACGGCATGCTGATCGGCGAGACCACCGCCGAGAAGATCAAGAAGCAGATCGGCTCCGCCTTCCCCGGCTCCGAGGTGCGCGAGATGGAGGTCAAGGGTCGCAACCTGGCCGAAGGCATTCCGCGCAGCTTCACGATCTCGTCCAACGAGATCCTCGAGGCGCTCACCGAGCCGCTCAACCAGATCGTGTCCGCGGTCAAGATCGGCCTGGAGCAGACCCCGCCCGAACTCGGCGCCGACATCGCCGAGCGTGGCATGATGCTCACAGGCGGCGGCGCGCTGGTGCGCGACCTCGACCGCCTGCTGATGGAGGAGACCGGCCTTCCGGTGGTGGTGGCCGAGGAGCCGCTGACCTGCGTCGCGCGCGGCTGCGGCATGGCGCTCGACAAGATGGACAAGCTCGCCTCCATCTTCACGTCCGAGTGATGATCCGTCGCGCCGGCCCGCGTGCCGGGGCGTATCTCCTGCCCACCTGACGGCCCCCCTGGCTTTACGCGGATGTCTCTCGTCGGCCATCAGCCTCCACCGATCTTCCGGCGCGGACCGGCGCCCTTGGCGCGCCTGTTCGTGTTCGTCGCCGTGTGCCTCGCGCTCCTGGCCGCAGACCTGCGTTTCCGTTACCTCGAGGTGATGCGCAACGCGCTGTCGGTGGTCACTTATCCGCTGCAGATGGCGGCGTCGACGCCGGCCGATGTGGTGCGCAACGCGTCGCGCTACTTCGGCACGCTGATCGATGTCCAGCTCGAGAACGCCGAGCTGCGTCGCCACCAGCTTGGCGCCGGGGAGCGTCTGTTGCGCTTCGAGCATCTCGAACAGGAGAACGCCCATCTGCGCGAGCTGCTGCAGATGTCGCAGCGCGTGCAGACGAAAAGCATCGCCGCCGACATTCTGTTCAACGCACCCGATCCCTTCGCGCGCAAGGTCATCCTCGATCGCGGCGCGCAGCAGGGGGTGGAGGCGGGCCTCGCGGTGGTTGACGCGTACGGCGTGATTGGCCAGGTCACCCGCGTGCACCCGATCCAGGCGGAGGTCACGCTGCTGACCGACCGCAATCAGTCGATTCCTGTCAGCGTCGTGCGCAACGGCGTGCGCGGTGTGCTCTATGGCGTCGGGCGCGGGCTGCTGGAGATGCGTCACGTGCTCGCCGACGTCGACATCCAGCCTGGCGACCAGCTCGTCACCTCGGGGCTGGACGGTGTCTTCGTGCCCGGGCTCCCGGTCGCGACGGTGACCCGGGTCAACCGCGACCAGGATGCATTCGCCCGCATCGAGTGCGAGCCATTGGCCGCGATCGAGCGCAGCGTGCAGGTGCTGGTGATCGGGCGGGCCGCCTATCCGCCGCCCCCTCCGCCGCCCGAAACCGAGAGAAGGCGCTGAGCCGTGCAGCCGACCAATCGTTCCAGCCGCATCCTGCAGCCGGCAAGGCTATGGTTCGTTTACGTGAGCCTGTTCATCGCGCTAGGCGTCGAGTACATCCCCACCGGGCGCACCCCCGGCCTGCCCGACTGGGTGGCGCTGGTGCTGGCCTTCTGGTGCGTGCGCGAGCCAATGGCGATCGGCATGGGGGCTGGCTTCGTCTTCGGCCTGCTGATGGACGTCGGCCTCGGTGCGGCGATGGGCCAGCACGCGCTCGCCTACGTCGTGCTCGCCTACCTGGCCAACGCCCTCGCCCGCCGCGTGCTGTGGTTCCCGGCCTGGCAGCAGGCGCTGCATGTGCTGCCGCTGTTGCTGCTCTCCCAGGTGTTGATGGTGCTGGTGCGCCTGCTGGCCGGTGCGGAGTTCCCCGGATGGGCCTATTTCCTGTCGAGCTTCAGCAGCATGCTGCTGTGGACGCCGCTGTCCTTCCTGCTGTTGCTGCCCCAGTACCAGCCGGTCGAGCGCGATGACAACCGCCCGATCTGAGGCCGCTCGCCGATGACCGAGTTCCGTGCCCCGGCGGTCGAGCTCACCCGCTTCCGCCGCCGCGTCGTGGTGGCGGCGCTGTTCGTGCTCGTCTGCCTCGGCCTGCTGGCGGTGCGCTTTCACTTCCTGCAGGTCAAGCGCCACGATTACTTCCTGACTCGCGCCGAAGACAACCGCATCGCGCTGCTGCCGGTGGTGCCGCATCGCGGCACCATCGTCGATCGCAAGGGCGTGGTGCTGGCGCGCAACTACGCCACCTACACGATCGAGATCACGCCCTCGCAGGTGCGCGAGCTCGACGCCACGCTCGATGAGCTCGCCACCCTGGTGCCGATCGACGCCCGCGACCGTCGCCGCTTCCGCAAGCTCTACGAGGAGAGCCGCAACTTCGAGAGTGTGCCGCTGCGCAGCCGGCTGACCGAGGAGGAGGTCGCGCGCGTGGTGTCGCAGCGCTACCGCCTGCCGGGCGTTGACGTGAAGGCGCGCCTGCTGCGCGACTATCCGCAGGGCACCACCGCCTCCCATGTGATCGGCTACATCGGCCGCATCACCGAGCGCGACATCGAGCGCATCGACGAAGGCGGCGATACCGCCAACTACCGCGGCACCCAGCACATTGGCAAGGCCGGCCTGGAGCAGTCCTACGAACGCGAACTGCACGGCACCACCGGTGTCGAGCAGGTGGAGGTCAACGCCGGCGGGCGGGCGGTGCGCGCGCTCTCGCACACGTCGGCGACACCGGGCAACGACCTCGAGCTGACACTCGACATCGAACTGCAGAAGGTCGCCGAGAAGGCGTTCGGCGATCGCCGCGGTGCCCTGGTGGCGATCGAGCCCGCGACCGGCGGCGTGCTGGCGCTGGCATCGATGCCGACCTACGACCCCAACCTCTTCGTCGATGGTATCTCGACCCAGGACTGGAAGGCACTCAGTGATTCGCCCGATCACCCGATGCTGCACCGTGCGATCTACTCCACGTATCCGCCCGGCTCCACCTTCAAGCCCTTCATGGCGCTCGCCGGCCTGGAGACCGGAAAGCGCACCGCCAGGCAGGCGATCCACGACATCGGCTATTTCAACTTCGGCGGCCATCGCTTCATGGACGACAAGATCGGCGGCCACGGCATGGTGGACCTGCACAAGTCGATCGTGGTGTCGTGCAACACCTATTACTACCAGCTCGCCAATGATCTCGGCATCGAGGGGATCTCCGGCTTCCTCGCGCCGTTCGGCTTCGGTGAGCGGACCGGCATCGACCTCCCGGGCGAGGCCACCGGCGTGCTGCCGTCGCCGGAGTGGAAGCGCCAGCGCTTCAAGAAGCCCGAGCAACAGCGCTGGTATGCCGGCGAGACGATTTCGGTGGGCATCGGCCAGGGCTACAACGCCTACACACCGCTGCAGCTGGCGAACGCCCTTGCCGCGCTGGTCAACAAGGGGCGCCTGTTCCGGCCGCATGTGGTCAAGTACGTGGTCGACGCGCGCACCGGCGAACGGCGTGCGGTCGAGCTCGAGCCGCTGCGCGAGATCCCGCTGCGCGACGCGCATCTGCGGGCGGTGCTTGACGCGATGGTGGACGTCAATCGCAGCGGTACCGGCAAGCGCGCCTTCAAGGGCGCACCCTACAGCGTGGGTGGCAAGACCGGTACCGCGCAGGTGTTCTCGCTGCGCGGCCAGCGCTACGTCGAGGGCCGTGTGCGCGAGCGCCTGCGCGACCACTCCTGGTTCGTCGCCTACGCCCCGGCGGAGAATCCGAAGATCGCGCTCGCGGTGCTGGTCGAGAACGGCGGCTTCGGCGCGCAGTCGGCGGCACCGATCGCGCGCCAGGTGATCGACTACTATCTGCTCGACCAGCGTGCGGGCGAGCCTGCCGCCGAAGACGAGGAGGGTGACGAGAGCGCCGGCGAGGTGGCGACGCCGGCGCCGCAAGCCGAGCCCGCGCTGCAGCCGCAGCCAGCAGCGCCGACCACCCCCGCGCCGCAGCCCGAACCCCGTCCGCTGCCGCCGCCGGCCGCCGTGCCGCCGCCGGCCGCCGTGCCGCCGCCGGCCGCCGTGCCGCCGCCGGCCGCCGTGCCGCCGCCGGCCGCCGTGCCGCCGCCGCAGCCCGCCGCGGCGAGGAGCGCGCGATGAACGACAGCCGCTTCAACCCGCTCGCACTTGTCGCGGCCGTCCTGCGTCCGCTCGACCCGGTGCTGATGCTGGTGCTCGCTGCGCTGCTCGGCTACGCCCATGTGCTGATGCAGAGCGCCTCGCCCGAGCGCCTCGACTCGCAGATCACCCACATCGGCATCGCGCTCGCCGGCATGTGGGTGCTGGCGTGGATCAAGCCGCAGCGCCTGCTGTCGATGGCGGTGCCGCTGTACCTGCTTGGTGTGGTCCTGCTGGTCGCGGTGGAATTGTTCGGCGAGGTGTCCAAGGGCGCGCAGCGCTGGCTCGACCTCGGGGTGGCGCGCATCCAGCCCTCAGAGCTGATGAAGATCGCGATGCCCTTGATGCTCGCCTGGTTCTTCCAGTTGCGCGAAGGGCAGACACGCTTCGTCGACTTCATCGTTTCCGGTGTGCTGCTGGTGGTCCCGGTCGGCCTCATCGTGATCCAGCCTGACCTTGGCACCAGCCTGCTGATCGCCGCTTCGGGGCTCTACGTGATCTACTTCGCCGGACTGTCGTGGAGGCTGCTGATCCCGCTGGTGGTGGCACTGGTGATCGGGCTGGGCTCGATCGTCGCCTTCGGCGACACGCTGTGCCAGCCCGAGGTCGACTGGCAGGTGCTGCGCGAATACCAGAAGCAGCGCGTGTGCACCTTGCTCGACCCCACCCGCGACCCGCTCGGCAAGGGCTTCCACATCATCCAGTCCACGATCGCGATCGGCTCTGGCGGCCTCACCGGAAAGGGCTGGATGGATGGCACCCAGACCCATCTCGCGTTCCTGCCCGAACGCCATACCGATTTCATCTTCGCCGTGCTCGCCGAAGAGTTCGGTCTCCTCGGCGCGCTGGTGCTGCTCGCGATCTACGTCGTGCTGCTGCTGCGCGGCTTCCACATCGCCGCCAACGCGCCGACCCATGCCTCGCGCCTGCTCGCCGGGGCGATCACGATGATCTTCTTTACCTATGCCTTCGTGAACATGGGCATGGTGAGCGGCATCCTGCCGGTGGTGGGCGTGCCGCTGCCCTTCATCAGCTACGGTGGAACCGCGCTCGTCACGCTCTGTCTGGGGGTCGGCATCCTGATGAGCATCCAGCGCAGCCGCTTCGCGGACAAGACCTGAGAAGGCCCGACCGATGATTCCTGCATTTCCCGCGCCACGTGTCGGCGCGACCACCCGACTTCATCCGCCCGCCACCAGGCTGCGCCGCGCCGCGCTCGCCGCGGGGCTGGCCTGCGCCGTCGTCCTGTTGTCGGCCTGCGGCTCGGCGCCCAGGCGCGAGCAGGCCGACGCGTCCGCGAAGGCCGAGTCCGCCGCGCGCAGCGCGCAGCGCGGTGGCGGTTATTACAAGGACGATGGCCCGGGCGACGACGTGCCGGAAGATCTCGACGCCATCCCCGACGCCGAGCCGCGCGACGAGCCGATGCACCGCTACGCCAACCGGCCCTACCATGTCATGGGGCAGAGCTTCGTGCCGGCGACCAACGTCCGCCCGTTCCGCCAACGTGGCCACGGCAGCTGGTACGGTCGCCGCTTCCACGGCAACCCGACCTCGAGCGGCGAGCCCTACGACATGTATGCGATGACCGCCGCACACCCGACGCTGCCGATTCCCAGCTATGCGCGCGTGACCAACCTCGCCAACGGCCGCTCGGTGGTGGTGCGGGTCAATGACCGCGGACCCTTCCTGCGCGGCCGGGTGATCGATCTGTCCTACGCCGCGGCATACAAGCTCGGCTACATCAACCGTGGCAGCGCCGAGGTCGAGGTCGAGCAGATCCTGCCTGGCGAGGCCCCGCTGGTCGCGGCGGCCAGGCCGGTGCCGCCCTTGCGCGCACGGGCCAACGAGGGCCTGGTGCCGAGCAGCGCGCCCGCGATCGGCATGAAGCCGCTCGCGCCGCTCGCCGCCGTGCAGCCTGCGCTCGCCACCACCACCACCACCACCACCGCCACCGCACCGGCTGGCGTGCCGGCGCCGGTTGGTGCGCCCGAGATCACGCTTGCGCCGGCAGAGTGCGCCGAGGCCGCAGCCTGCGGCGCAGCCGGCGGACTGGCGCCGCCGGTCGCCTCGGCCAGTGCCGGCATCTTCCTGCAGCTCGGTGCGTTCTCAACCTATGCCAATGCCGAAGGCTTCCGCGACACGGTGCGCAGCCAGGCCGCGAACCTCGCCGAGCGTTTCGAGCTGTTCACCGACGGCGAACGTTTTCGCCTGCACGCCGGTCCATACGACACGGTCGATGCCGCGCGCAGCGCCGCCGAGCGCATGGGCTCCGTCCTCAAGCTCAAGCCTTTCGTCGTGGTGCGCTGAAGCAGCGCGTCCCGCCCCGGTTGCAACAAAGGCTTTCGATTTTTGGCCTGCCCGGGGGCGGCGCCTATAATCCGCGGTTCCCTTTTCCCGTTTCCCCAGGTTTTTCCGATGCGCTTCCTGATTGCAGTACTCGTTTCACTGTTCTCGCTGTCTGCGCTCGCGCAGGCGGTGCCGCCCCCGGTGCTCGCCGCCAAGGCGTGGGCGCTGGTCGACCATGCCACCGGCCAGGCCCTGGCCGAAAAGGACGCCGACGCCCGCATCGAGCCGGCCTCGCTGACCAAGCTGATGACCGCGTACATCACCTTCGCCAAGCTCAAGGAAGGCTCGCTCAAGCCCGACCAGGTGGTGCCGGTGTCGACCAAGGCCTGGCGCATGGAAGGCTCGCGCATGTTCATCGAGCCGAACAAGCCGGTCACCGCCGACGAGCTGATCCGCGGCGTCATCGTGCAGTCGGGCAACGATGCCTGCGTGGCGCTTGCCGAGACCATTGCCGGTAGCGAGGAGGCCTTCGCGGCGTTGATGAACCGCGAGGCTCAGCGCCTGGGCATGACCAACACGAACTTCACCAACTCCACCGGCCTGCCCGACCCGCAGCTCTACACCACGGCGCGCGACCTCGCCCGCCTGGCGAGCGCGATCGTGCGCGACTTCCCCGATTACTACAGTCTTTATTCGCTCAAGGAATTTACTTACAACGGCATCAAGCAGCCCAACCGTAATCGCCTGCTGTACATGGACCCCTCGGTCGACGGAATGAAGACCGGCCACACCAGCAGCGCCGGTTACTGCCTGGTGTCGACCGCCCGGCGTGGCGAGCGCCGGCTGGTGTCGGTGGTGCTCGGCGCGGGTTCGGACGCGGTGCGCGCGCAGGAGTCGCTCAAGCTGCTCAACTTCGGCTATCAGTTCTACGAGACGGTCAAGCTCTATTCCGCCGACGAGGCGCTGTCGAAGTTCCACGTCTGGAAGGGCAAGCTCAACGAGCTGCCGGTCGGCTTCACCAGCGATCTCGTGCTGTCGGTCCCCAAGGAGGCGGCGAACAAGATCCAGGTCACGCTCGAGAGCCGGCAGCCGCTGGTCGCGCCGATTGGCCGTGGCCAGGAGGTCGGCACCCTGACGCTGGCGGTCGACGGCAAGCCGCTCGGCCAGTACCCGGTACTGGCGCTGCAGGAGATCGAGGTCGCCGGCTTCTTCGGCCGCCTGTGGGACGCCATCGTGATGTTCTTCAAGAGCTTGTAAGCGGGCGGGAGGATCGGTCGTGATCACTGCCCATGTCGATCGCGCCTGGCTGCCGCGCGCTGAGGCGCGTGTGTCGTCGATGGGCCGCGGCTTTCTGTTCGGTGACGGCGCCTGCGAGGTCATCCCGGTGTATACGCGCCGCCCGTTCCGTCTCGACGAGCACGTCGCGCGAGTGAGCAACACGCTGGCGCATCTTCGTGTGCAAGGACGGCGTGCTGCGGGTGCCGCCCACGAGCCACCAGATGTTGCCCGGCATCACCTGCGACGTGGTGCTCGAACTCGCACGCACGCACGGCATGAGGCACGCGGTGCGCGAGGTGCTCGAAGCCGCGGTGCGCACGGCCGACGAGCTGGGGTGGCCGCGTCCACCAAGGAAGTGCTGCCGATCGCCTCCCTGAATGGGCGTGCGGTCTGCGATGGAAAGCCCGGCCCGATGGGGCGGCAGATGGTTGCCTGCTGCCAGACCTTCAAGGACACGGTGATGCGCAATGGATGACACCCAGCAAGCACAGGCGCGCCAGACGCTGATCGAATACCCCTGCGACTTCCCGATCAAGATCATGGGCGCGCGCGTCGACGGCTTTGCTCAGGCGGTGATCGAGGTCGTGCTCCGCCACGCCCCCGACTTCGACCCCGCCGGCGTCGAGATGCGGCCGTCGAGCAAGGGCAACTATCTCGCCGTCACGTGTACCTTCCGCGCGCGCTCGCAGGCGCAGGTCGATGCCCTGTACCGCGAGCTGACCTCGCACCCGATGGTCAAGGTGGTGCTGTGATCGTCAAACGCCTCGGCGTCGTGGAGTACGCACCGGCGCTCGAGGCGATGCGCGTGTTCACCGCACGACGGGGCGCTGAAACACCGGACGAGATCTGGCTGCTGCAGCACCCGCCAGTGTACACCCTCGGCCAGGCCGGCAAGCCGGAACACCTGCTGCAGAACCCGGCGAACATCCCCCTGGTACACATCGACCGCGGCGGCCAGATCACCTATCACGGCCCCGGCCAGCTGGTGGCTTACCTGTTGCTGGACCTGCCGCGACGCAGGCTCAAGGTGCGCGAGCTGGTGTGGGTGATGGAGCAGGCGATCATCGACACCCTGGTCGACTACGGCCTCGCCGCGGCGCGCAAGGATGGCGCCCCCGGCGTCTACATCGCCGGCGACAAGATCGCCGCGCTCGGCCTGCGCGTGAAGAACGGCTGCAGCTACCACGGCCTGGCGATCAACGTGGACGCCGACCTCGCCCCCTTCGACTGGATCAACCCCTGCGGCTACGAAGGCCTGAAGACGATCCGCATGAAGGATTTCGGCATCGACGCCAGCGTCGAGCAGGTGGGCGACTGCCTGCTCGGCCACCTCCAGCGCCTGCTGCCGCCTGTTGGGGAAACCGATAACGCCGATCCGGCGGGCTGCGCTGCCGAATCCTCCCGCCCCGAGTCATAATCGGGCCCTTGGCCAGCCCCCGGCTCAGACCCCTTCACCACCCGGAACCCACAGAGACCCGCGACCATGGAAACCCCTGCGCGCAAGCAGCGCGGCGCCGACAAGACCGCCCGCATCCCGATCAAGATCGTCCCCGCCGAACGCCTCAAGAAGCCCGACTGGATCCGCATCAAGCTCGGCGCCGGCATGGAGGCCGAGCGCTTCAACGAGATCAAGGCCACGCTGCGCGACCACAAGCTGCACACCGTGTGCGAGGAAGCCTCCTGCCCGAACATCCACGAATGCTTCGGCAAGGGCACGGCCACCTTCATGATCATGGGCGACATCTGCACCCGGCGCTGCCCGTTCTGCGACGTCGGCCACGGCCGTCCCGAGCCGCTCAACCCCGACGAGCCGAGGGATCTCGCCAAGACCATCGCCGCGATGCGGCTGAACTACGTGGTGATCACCTCGGTGGACCGCGACGACCTGCGTGACGGCGGCGCCCAGCACTTCGTCGACTGCATCCGCGAGACCCGCGCCGCCTCCCCGAGTACCCGCATCGAGGTGCTGGTGCCCGACTTCCGCGGCCGCATGGAGATCGCCCTCGACATCTTCGACGCCGCCCCGCCCGACGTCATGAACCACAACCTCGAGACCGTGCCGCGCCTGTACAAGCAGGCCCGCCCGGGTTCGGACTATGCGTATTCGCTCGAGCTGCTCAAGCAGTTCAAGGCCCGCCATCCGGACGTGGCGACCAAGTCCGGCCTGATGGTGGGCCTGGGCGAGACCGACGAGGAGATCCTCGAGGTCATGCGCGACCTGCGCGCGCACGACGTCGAGATGCTCACCATCGGCCAGTACCTGCAGCCCTCAGGCGGCCACCTGCCGGTGCTGCGCTACGTGCATCCCGACACCTTCAAGATGTTCGAGACCGAGGCGCTGAAGATGGGCTTCAAGAACGCCGCCTGCGGCCCGATGGTGCGCTCGAGCTACTGGGCCGACCAGCAGGCGCACGGGGCCGGGGTGGTCTGAGAAGACTCCCGCGGCTGGCCGGGCGACGGCTTCGCGCTGACGCAGGTCGGACCGGGGCGCCAACCCCCGCGGGTGGCGTGGCCCCGGGGTTTTCGCTGGCTCGGGGCGTCGCGGCTTCGCTCCGCCCCGGGGCTCGCTGCGCCGGGGCTTTCGCGGCTCCGGTCCGGCCTTGGGGCCGGGGTGGCGCTCGCCGCCTGCACTCGCGGCCCCTCGCTTCGCTCGGGGCTGCCCTCGGCGGCGGACGCCGCGGGGGCGGCGACGCAAACTCGTCGCTGCGCTCCTCGGACATGCGTCGCCTTGTTTCCCCCGCGACGCCCTCCGCCTCGGCGCTCCTGAAGTTGGCGAGCGCCACCCCGGCCCCAAGGCCTCGCGCCTGCGCGCATCAGGGCGCCGAAAAACCTCGCCGATCAGAAGTCATCACGCTTCCGAAGCCGCGCCGTAGGAGCGACGCAAGTCGCGATCGCGGCCGCCGGTCGACCGCCGCGCGCGTTCCCGGCGCCGCCGTCGCCGTGGATTCCCGCGTCGATCCGTCCCGACCTGCGAGAACCCCGCCTACGGACAGCCCTTGCACCCGTCCGTCTGCGCGTTGAGGAAGACCGCCTGATCCAGGTTCGCACCGCTGAAGTCGGCGTTGCTCAGTTGCGCGCGGGTGAAGTTCGCCCCCTGCAGGTTGGCGCCGACAAAGGACGCGCCCGCGAGCTTGGCGGCGCGCAGGTTGCTGCGGGTGAGCTCGGCGCCATCGAAGCGGCTGCGCTCGGCGCGGGCGTTGGTCAGGTCGGCGCCGCCGAGCTGGGCGGCGGTGAGATCGGCGTCGTGCAGGTCGGCGTTCTGCAGGATGGCGTTGCGCAGGTCGGCTTCCTTGAAGCTGGCGCCGGTCAGGCGCGCGCCACGCAGGTTGGCGCGCAGCATCGAGGCCTTGTCCAGCGTCGCGCCTGCCATCTCGGCCTGGGAGAAGTTGGCTTCGTTCAAGGTGGCGCCGCGCAGGTTGGCGCCGGACAGATCCGAGCGGGTGAACTGCGAGTTGGCCAGATTCACCCCTTCGAGGTTTGCCCCGTTGAGGTTGAGGTTGGTGCACAGCGTGCCGCGGCGGATGTCGCAGCCGCCGATGTTGCCGGCGCGCTGGGCGTGGGCGGGCGGGAGCAGGGCGAGCAGCAGGCTGGCCGCGAGGGTGGCGTGCAGTGTGGCGCGGATCGTGGGCATGGGGTGCGTGGGCTTCCCGGTCAGGCGGGTTCGGCGAGAAGCTGGTCGAGCAGGCCGTGCAGCTTGTCGAAGTCGGGTTCGCCGAGGATCTTCTGCACGATCCTGCCGTGCTTGTCGAGGACGTAGCTGGTCGGGGTCAGGCGCACGCCCTCGAAGCCGCGCGCGATGCTGCCGTCGCGGTCGAGCACGAAGGTGAAGGGCAGGGCGCTGCGCTCGACGAAGGCGGCGACCTGGGCGGGCGGGTCGTAGTCCATCGCCACCGCCACGGTGCGGTAGCCGCGCGCCTCGAACTTCTCCTGCGTCGCCTTCAGCGCCGGCATCTCCTTGATGCAGGTGGTGCAGGTCGTGGCCCAGAAGTTCACCAGCACTACCTTGCCGCGCAGGTCGGCAGTGCGGAAGCTCTGCCCCTGCAGCGTGGAGAAGGCCACGTCGGGGGCGGCGGGCTTCTGGGTGAACACGAAGAAGCCGGCGACTGCGAGGACGAGGACCGCGACGGCGGCGGCGATCTTGAGCTTCATGGCGGGGTCCGGAACGGTTGAACTGCGCGGCGGCAGGCGCTTTACGGGCGATTTTGAGCGAGCGCCCGGGGCTTGTCACCTTCGACCGGTCGGACAGGCGCTGCCTGCAAAGGTGCCCGTCTTGCTAGACTTCAAGCATCGGGGACGCGCGACCGGCGTCCCTGCACCCGTTTTCCGACATTCGATCCGAGGCAAGACCGCAATGACCAGCCCCCCCGTGTTTACCTGGAGTGACCGATTCCTGCTCGGGCATCGCACGATCGACGACACCCATCGCGAGTTCGTGGACTGTGTGGATGCGCTGCTGCGCGCGAGCGACGCGGAGATCCCCGCCGCGCTCGAGGCCTTCGCCCGCCACGCCGAGGCGCACTTCGCGCAGGAGGACGCCTGGCTCTCCGCGGCCGATTTCCCCACCGGTGGCGACTGCCACATCGACGAGCACGCCAAGGTGATGGCGTCGGTGCGCGAGGTGCAGGAGCTCGTCGCCAAGGGCGAGGTGGAGATCGCGCGCGAGCTCGCGCAGGCGCTGATGGACTGGTTCCCCGGCCACGCCGACTACATGGACTCGGCACTCGCCACCTGGCTGGTGAAGAAGTCCCACGATGGGCGTCCGCTGGTGCTGCGGCGCAAGGAAAACCTGTGAGCGCCTCGCCAGGCGGGCGCAGGCGACCTCGGGCGAGCGCCCGGTGGGCGCGCATCCGGCGCCGTCCGGCCGGCACTCGCCGGGCCGCACGCCCGATCGGCTAGAATCGATCCCCACGCCGCCCGGCCGGGCGGCTTTGCTTTTCTGCGATCCAGCTCACGATGTCCGCCCTCCTCAACGCGCCCCAGCGCGAAGCGATCCGCTATCTCGACGGCCCCTGCCTGG
>Ga0209573_1001843_pt1 | contig 29984 bp, 32 predicted proteins | sample TNRBio252014_DNA_FD_185870 | JGI IMG/M metagenome (GOLD analysis project Ga0209573, IMG submission 185870) | Wastewater treatment Type I Accumulibacter community from EBPR Bioreactor in Madison, WI, USA - TNR Reactor_6/25/2014_ DNA (SPAdes)... | ecosystem: Engineered > Bioreactor > EBPR >...
CATCGTTCGAAAAGGACAGGATGGGTTGCACAGGCGGGTCGAACCGGATCCCGACCTCCACACCGAGCGGCATGACGAAGTCGGGGCATTCGTCCGGTGCACCTTCACAGGTATAGGATCCATCCTGCACGACCACCAAGGTGTCATCGGACTCGCCTTCGATCAAACTGCCGTTGTGGTACCATCGCACCTGCTGCGAATAGTTGAGGATGAGCAGTACCGTATCGCCTTCACAATTGTGCTGTACACCTTCGCCTTCGATGTACAAGGGTTCATCCCCGGCGTGGATCACGAATGGCAAGAGGAAGGCCCAAGCGTCCACCAACACTTCAGCGGACATCTCCGTGCAGCCGTTCAAGGTGGCCTCGACCGCGAAGCTCGAGACGGCATCCATCGAGCTTACCGTGAGGGTCTGGCTGGTGGCTCCTTCGATGAGTTCTCCGTCCTTGTACCACTGATACGCATCGTATGTCCCGGTGCTCAGGAGCGCCTCGGTGAATGGGCACAGGATCAAGTCGTTGGGGCTTACCGTCGGCGTGAACGTACACTGTGCGGAAAGGCCGGTACCGAAGAGGAATGCGGAAAGGAGAGATAAAGGTTTCATCCGTGTGCTGCGGTTGTTCTGATCAGTAGACACCTCCTCTCGATGTATTGCTGCCTGGCGATCCGATCTTCGATCGGTGATAGCTTCGCGGTCGAACCACACCCCACCTCTTATGGAAAACACTGCCTGCCCCGAATGCCGCTCCAAGATCACCTATCCGACCGGCACCAGTATGATGTGTGCGGAGTGTGGGAATGAATGGAATCCCGAGGAGGTGGCTGCACAACTCGCAGGACCGGTGATCAAGGATGCCAATGGCAATGTGCTCAAGGACGGCGATGATGTGGTGGTGATCAAGGACCTACCGGTGAAAGGCATGCCGAAGCCGGTGAAAGCCGGGACCAAGGTGAAGAACATCCGCCTTGTGGAGGGTGATCACGACATCGATTGTAAGGTCGAGGGCTTCGGGGCCATGGGCCTGAAGAGCATGTACGTGCGCAAGGCATGAGCGCTCCCTCCCTCATGTGGCGCGGTAGATGGACGAACGCCCAGGGGAGTGAATGCTCCACGGGACATGCTGGTCCGGACCGCACTATCCGATCCAGCGCACGCCGTCCTCTTCCAGCCGTACAAGCCTCGCCTTGTACAAGGCACCAATGGCCCGCTTGAACACCTTCTTGCTGAATCCGAATTCGGCATGGATCTCGTCCGCACTACTTCGATCCGTGAGCGCAAGGAACCCGTTCCGTGCTTGGATCCGCTGCGCCACCATCGTGGTTTGCCCGTCGATGTACTGCCGGTAGCCTATGGGTTGTAGGGTGATGTCCAACTTATTGTCCGGTCGCACGGTCTTCACATAGCCGGTCAACCGGTCGCCCACCGAGACGGGCTTGAACACATCGTTGGCGTGGAGCAGGCCATGGTGCAGCCCATTCACCACCACGCTGTAACCCAGGTCGCTGCGGCCATGGATGAGCAGATCGACCGCATCACCCTGGCCTACGGTCAGGTGGTCATTGTCCAGGAAACTCCTTATCCGCGTGCTGCCCTGGATGCGCCCTGTCTCCTCATCCAAGTAAACACGGACCACATGGAAGCGTCCTGCTTCCAACGCACGTTCCTGTTCCTCATGGGGTACGAGCAAGTGCGGCTCGATGCCCCATTCCACGATGGCACCACCACCCCTGTGGCCAAGGACACGCATGTATGCGAAGCCACCGACCTCGGCCTTGGGCAGCTTCGTGGTGGCCGCCTTCCGTCCGTTCCGGTCCTCATACACGAATACCTGGAGCGACTCGGCATGGCCCGAAGGATCGGATGAGCTGTGCAGGATCAACTGCTCATCGTCATCGCCGATGATCAAACGATCCTTCGTTCGATCGATGATGGGGAGTTCCTGGATGCGGCCGATGGAGATCACAGCGCGAAGGTCGTGCATAACGATCGTACCGGTCTGCCCCCATTGGCGTTCATAACTGGCGAATTCAAAGGGCCGATCGGTCCGGGGCGCAGCCGACCCCCGATCGGCTTATCGGTGGTCTCATTCCTGCTATTGGCCATTTCGTGCATAGTGGCTTGGACCGATGCACTGAGCATGGTTGTGCGGTGCGCTTCAGTCATCCAGCCCCTTGCCCTCCAGGATCCGGTCCACATACTTATCGATGCGGGCTATGCGGGTCGCCGCCTGTTTGGCCCCGGCGAAATGCAGCAGGTAGCCTCGCTGACGACCAGGTGTCAGCGCATTGAAAGCCTTTTTCAACTCGGGCATCTGTTTCAACGCCTTGGCGAATTCTGTTGGCATCTCGAACTCGGCGGTCTCCTTCATCGTCACCTTCTTCCCGGCGCGTTCATTGGCGATGGCCTCCCGGATGAATGCCCTGAGGTCCTTCGTTCGTGCGATGATGTCCTGCTCACTGGTGAATCGGAGCTGGCGTCCGCTCTGCACGTTCTTCGTTTGCTGCACCAGTTGCGCCTTATCGTCCTTCAACAGTGCGCCCTGGTGGAATAGCACGGCACAGTATTCCTTGAAGCCGTGGATCAGGAGAACGTTCTTGCCATTGAGGGTGTAGCAGGGGTGCCCCCACTTCAATTCCTCGGTGAGGCCACTTTCCAGGGCGACCTCGCGAAGCAGGGCATAGCAGTCCTGCCAGGGACCCTTCTTCGCGAAGAACCAGTCGACTTTGGGGTTCATGCTCCGAAATTAGGGCTATGGCCTTGTGCTACGTGCGCGCTGCAAGCGCGCCGGGATCTTCGCCCGCGTTGCAAATGCGGGCGAGACAGTACCGGAGCAGGCGCTACCGATGGACACTTGCGCCTGCTCATGGGTTCATGCCTCGGAAACAACGTGTGCTGGTAGCAGCGTCCGGTCCGCTGGCCTGAAATACCAGGATGCCGCGATGAGGACCAGGTAGAGCAGCACGGGAGCGATCATGCCGAAGTCATCGCCGGAACGCACATGGAAGTACAACGCGCCCGAGATGGTGAAGAAGATGCCGGCATAAGCCCACTCTTTCAGGATCGGTATTCCCGGAAGGAGCAAGGCCACCACACCCAGGACCTTCCACACGCCAAGCAGCACGAGCATGTCCGTGGGAAAGCCCATGTGGATCACATTCTCAACTCCGCCGGGGCCGTTGGTCTTCAGTTGGAAGATCTGGATAACCGCCGTTGAGGTCAGGCCCAGGGCCAGCCATATCGTGGCCACCCAGTAGATGATCCTGGTGCGTTTGTTCATGGATCCAATGTGTTGGAATTTGCCTTTTTCACTTGCCTGGCTGCTTTTCGGACAGGCTGAACCAGTTGCCGCTGTCGTCCTTGAAGTTGCAGGAGACACCATAGAACTCCTTTTTGGGCGGGGCCTTGAACTCCACGCCCTTGGCGTGCATCTCCTCGTAGGCGGCGAATACGTCCGGGCTTTGGAACGAGCCGAAACCGAAGACGCCCTTGCGGATCAGCATGGCCAGGGCATCGGCGGACTCCTTGTCCATGGCATGGCTTTCCTTGGCGGCCAGCAGGGAGATCTCCAGGCCCGGCTGGTCCGGCGGTGTAACGGTGAGCCAGCGGAATTCGCCTTTGCGCACATCAGTATGTTTCTTGAACCCGAGCTTGTTCACGTAGAAATCGAGGGCGCTGTCCTGGTCCAGGACGTAGAAGCAGGTGTGGGTCAGTTGGAGGTGCATGGTCGTTGTGTTCGATGGAGCAAAGCAAGAAGTCAAGCGCGGCGCCGGAATGTCCGCGATTGCTATTCTTCGCTCAGCCCATGCGCGCCGGAGAAACAATCCGGGATGAAGTTGAGCGGTCGGGCCCGGGTATCCGCCTCCCGCCGCAATTCAGCTTCGCGAAAGACCCTCGGTGTGGACCCTGTGGCCTTCTTGAACGCACGGCTGAACGAGGACAGGCTCTGGTAGCCCACGGCCACGCAAGCTTCCAACGCATCGACGCCTTGGGCCATCAGTTCCTTCGCACGCTCCATGCGGCAATGCGTCAGGTGCTCGCGCGGGGTGCGGCCGTAGATGGCCTGGAATTCCCGGATGAAATGGAACTTGGAGTAATGCGCTTCCCCGCTGATGATCCCCACGTCGATGGCCTCGGCAAAATGGGCATCGATGAAGAGCTTGGCCTGTACGATACGCCGGTAGAGGTAGGCTTTTGGATACGGATCGCTCAAGGTGTTCAAGGCATCAATTGATGATCAGCGGGATCAATGACCCAGCCATCCCGGCAACCTGGCTGCCTGCTTCACCCAGGCCATGAATTGCTTCTCATCGAGCTTGTCCGCTTCGCGAATGTTCAGATAGCGTACTTCCTTCTGCGTGCTCGTGTCCGGAGGCAACGGCACAAGGGATGCGCCTTTGAAGAATGTCACCTTCACGTAGTTGGTGAATACATGCAGGGAGAGGAACCAGCCGTTATCCTTCACACCGTAGAACGGCGAGTTCCACTTCACGGCTTTCTGCACCTTGGGCAGCGCGAGGGTGATCAATGCATCCACCTGCGCACAGGTGGCCCTTTTCCAGCCGGGCACGGCGGCGATGTACGCTTGCACAGGACCGTCGCCATCACCCTTGGCGATCTGCGGGTTGCCGCCGGCCAGGAGCTTCACCGCGGGTTGCTTCACTGTGTTGGTGCTCCGGGTTGCCTTCTTCGAGGCCGAACGAACAGGAGCGCGCTTGGTCGATGCCATGCAGCGAAGTTCGTGCATGTCCGGACAACATGGACACCTGCCATATTTGTAGGAACGACACCGGACCATGGCCAAAGCCGAACTCAAGACCAAGGAGAACGATGCTTGCGTGGAAACATTCATCGGAGGACAACCTACCGCGGTAGCCGCCGACTGTCACACGATCATCGCCCTGATGAGGAAGGTGACCGGCGAAGAGCCCAGGATGTGGGGTGCCAGCATTGTGGGCTTCGGGCGCTACCGATACAAGGGTGCCAGCGGCCGTGAAGGGGAGTGGTTCCTCACCGGGTTCAGCCCACGCAAGGCGAACCTGTCGCTGTACATCCTTGTGGGGCTGGAAGAGAACGCCGCTTTGCTCGCCCAGCTCGGCAAGCACACGACGGGCAAGGGCTGCCTCTACATCAAACGATCGGGTGATGTGGATCTGAGGATACTTGAGGAGCTGATCGCGAAGGGAGTGAAGGGTCTGGAGAGGTTGCGAGTGCGGTAGGTGCCAGGGAAAGCTACGCCACCGCGGATGAAGACGGACCAGTGCAGGAGGGCGCTCATGCCGGACCGGGTCCAGCTCGTCAACCCGCTCAAACCAGGTGTGGCCGGGATCAGGAGCCCAACACCAAGGAGCATGAGGCGTACTGCTGCAAGATGCACGCCCCGGGCCACGAGCCGAGTTCCGGTTCGCCCACGGTGATGACACGAACGACGCCCACCACGGACTGCTCACGAATTCCGAAAGCAACATGAGAGGAAGGACCTTCGCGACGGTCCGGTTCATCGGGCATTCAGCGGAACGGTGCAAGGAGGCGGAACAGTGTGTGTCATTTCCGTTCAGCCAGCGGGCCAAAAGGAGATCCAGGCCATTCATGCCCGGCTGTCCCGGAAGAGGAGGGCTTCGACCGGTGGCCGATCGTTGTGCGATCCTCATCGTTCATCCATCACCGCGATCAAGCTTCGCTCGGCCTGTTCGGGATGAACGAAGCCGCCCGGAGGCGGCTTCCCATCGGCGGAGAGGGAGGGATCGCCGTGGGAACGGCTTTCCCGTGGAGGGGTGGCTTCAACGCTGTATCCCGCTTCGCGGTATCGGATCGGGAAGGCCCGTCGTCGGGCATCGAGCAAGCACGGCCATCCAACGGACCTTCCCGATCGGCCGCTATGCGGGCCGCGTTGGCGGAGAGGGAGGGATTCGAACCCCCGTTACCCTTGCGGGTAAAGCGGTTTTCAAGACCGCCGCATTCAACCGCTCTGCCACCTCTCCAGGTCTGCTGGCAACCACCTTTCTGGTTCTGCCGCGGCGGCGCGAATGTAGTGCCTTGCCTCCGGCGGACGATATTTGCCCAATGGCGTTGCGCTTGGAGTTCCTCGGCACCGGTACCAGCCAGGGGGTGCCGGTGATCGGTTGCCGCTGTGCCGTCTGCACCAGCACCGACCCGTATGACAAGCGCCTGCGCTCGTCGGTGTGGATCACAGCGAGCGACACCCGCATCCTCATCGATGCCGGTCCCGATCTGCGGCAACAATTGCTGCGCGGGGGCCATGATCGTCTGGATGCTGTACTGCTCACGCATGAGCACATGGACCATGTAGCGGGGATCGATGAACTGCGTGCCTTCAACTTCACGCAGCGCCGGGCAATGGACCTGTTCGGCCAGCCTCGCACACTTGATGCCGTTCGGCACATGTACCATTATGCCTTCTCCGAGGTGCGTTATCCCGGTGTGCCGGAGCTGAACCTACGACCCATCGGGACCGACACCTTCCACATTGGACCGGTGGCGGTGACACCCGTGGAGGTGATGCATGAACAACTACCGGTCCTGGGCTTCCGGATCGGGGACCTCGCCTACATCACCGATGCCAAGACCATCGCTCCTGCGGCACGCGATCGGTTGCGAGGCCTCGATGTACTGGTGTTGAACGCGTTGCGGATCGACCCGCACCGTTCCCACCTCAACCTGCGGGAAGCCCTTGCCGTGGTGGAGGAGCTTGCCCCACGCCGCGCCTATTTCACCCATATCAGCCACCTCATGGGCCGCCATGATGCGGCATCCCGAAACCTCCCTCCTGGCGTACAGCTGGCTTTCGATGGACTTTTGGTGGAATCGGATCCGGCGCCATTTTCCGTCCCATGATCGGAAGGCTGGACCGATCGGCTTGGATACAAGGACCATGCTCCCGATCTTCGTCATTCACCTAACGCGATACATGCACATCCGTACGCTCCCTTTCCTGCTCCTGACAGCCTTCCTGCCGACCACCGTCGCCGGCACCGCCCAACGCCCAAGTGAGACACAGGAGGTCACCTTCATCACCAACAACAAACGACTACCGGACCGGGACCGTCAAGCGGAATTGCGGCACTGGGGTGGATGGCCCGCGTTCAAACAGCTTCATCCTCGCTGGACGGCCGAGTTCAATGAGGAGACCGGCCTACCGCGTCGCGCCTATGGTGATCCGATCCCTACGGTAGGGGCTACGCCTGCTGACCGGGCTACGGCCTTCCTTGCACAGGAACTGGCCGGTTACCACCTGCCCCTGCACGAGTTGGTGCCGGTGGCCACGGCACCTGGGAAGAAACTGACCTACGTGCATTTCGGGCAATTCCATGCGGGTCTGCCCGTGTTGGGTACGAAGGTGCAGGTGAAGCTGGATGCGTCCCAGCGCGTGATCGCGTTCGCTGCTGATCTCGCAAAGGACATCAACGTATCATTGATCCCCACGGTCCCGGCCAGCACGGCGACCGCTAATGCCCAGCAAGGACTCACCGGGGTGGTGGCAAGTACCGAACAGGGACTGGCCTTGCTTTCAATGGCCGTTGCTGGTCGTCAACAGGTGCGGTTGGTGCATCGCGTCCTGGTGACCACCCAACGTGGCGATACACCCGGGCGCTACGCATGTCTCGTGGATGCACAGGACGGAAGGCTCCTGTACCGGGCCAATGAGGTGCGTAATTGTGGACACGAGGATGGGAATGACGATGCCGGTGTGGAACTCTCCGTGAGCACCCTGGCTTATCCGGGAAGCCCGCTTCAAGCGCCCACGGTGCAGGCTTTACCTGAACTGAACGTGACCATCAATGGCACCTTGTTCCAGACCGACGTGACCGGCTACCTCAATTCGGGCGTGGCAGGTCCGGCAACAGGCATCGTGCAACTGCGGGGGCGTTGGGCCGCCGTGCGCACCAATACGGTGACCCCTCAATACACGACCTCCCTGAACGAAGGTCTGAACCCGCTCACCTTCAACAACAACGCCAACCTGCGCGAACGTTCGGCTTACATCTACGTGAACCAGATCCACGCCCACATGAAGAGCGTGTTGCCTGATTTCACCGGGATGGACTTCCAGATCGCTGCCAACCTGGACCTGACCACCGACAATTGCAACGCCTTTTACGACGGCACGGCGATCAACTTCTACGCGGAGGCCAACAACTGCCGTTCCCTGGCCACGATCAACGATGTGGTGTACCACGAATATGGGCATGGCATCAACGACAAGTTCTACCTCTCCCTGGGAAGTAGCTTCACGAACGGTGCCATGAACGAAGGATATGCCGATGTGTGGGGCCTCACCCTCACGCAGAGCCCGGTCCTTGGGCTGGGGATCAACCTGGACAACCCCAACAGCACCGTGCGCCGGTACGATCAGGATCCGAAGGTGTACCCTGACCATATCATCGGTGAGGTGCATGCCGATGGCGAGATCATCGCCGGTGCGTGGTGGGACCTGTATGGCGAATTAGAGGATATGGCGTTGACCCTCGACCTTTTCGCGCAGGCCTATCCCGGACTCCAGGCCAACACGTTCAACGGGAACGAAGGGGTGGCGTACCGCGATGTCCTGCTCGATGTGCTTCAGGCCGATGATACCGACGGCGACATCACCAACGGCACACCGAACGGTGAAGCGATCGTTACTGCCTTCGGCCGCCATGGCATCACCCTGATCAGCGGGGCCGAGCTCTACCATGACGCCATCCAGTCGCGTGCTGCGGATGTCGTGATACCGGTGGAGGCCCAACTCATCATCCAATTCCCTGCCACCCTGTACTTGCAGGATGCGAGCCTGTTCTACAAGGTGAACAATGCGACGGAGTGGTCCAGCGTTCCGATGACCACTGCTGGTGAGGGTGCGTATACCGGCAGTATACCGGCCCAACCCGCAGGTACGTTGATCTCCTACTACATGGCCTTGCGCGACATCTTCGGTCAGACCAGTTCGGTTACACCCATCGCTGCCGATCGCATCGATCCCGGTCTCCCATACCACATCCTCGTGGGTTATGATCTGGTGGCTACGGAGAATGCGGATGACCAAAGCGAATTAGGACCCTGGCAGGAGGGCCAGCCGGAGGATAACGCGATCACCGGCCATTGGGAGTTCGGTACACCGGTGGGTTCCTACAATACACCTGGGGACTTGAGCACCGTATGCCAACCGGGGACCCAGCACACCGAAGGCGGTGAATATTGCTGGTATACCGGCAATGCGGCGAGTGTGAATGATGGGCTCGGTGAAAATGATGTGGATGAAGGAAGTACCACCCTGTTGGGACCGGACATCGATGTAAGCAGCATGGTGGCCCCTGCGATGAGCTACTGGCGTTGGTACACGAACAACCCGCCATCCGGCGCCAACCCCAACGCCGATTGGTGGCAGGTGTACGCGAGCGCCGATGGCGGAACGAACTGGGTACCGGTGGAGGACACGAAGACCGGCCAGCGGTTCTGGCGGCGGAATGTGTTCCGTGTGGCCGATGTGCTCGGCGAAGATGCCACACACATCAGATTGAAATTCATCGCCAGCGATAGCATCCGACCAGGCCTGGAATTGGACGGTGGGAGTCTGGTCGAGGCGGCCATCGATGATGTGGAGCTTTGGGATGCGCAGATCCCGGACGGTATCGAGGAGGGGAGCAGTGCTTCCGGGATCTCCATCTGGCCTTCGCCGGCCCACGATCAAGTGACCATGGTGACCCATGTTCCTTTGGCACAGACCATGGTGTTGGAGGTGGTGGACCCCACCGGTCGTTTGGTGGCGGTGCCTCAGCCCGTTCGTAGCGACCGGACGATGATGGACGTTTCCGGATTCGCCAACGGCCACTATGTGGCACGGTTGCGTTGGGCCGGAGGTGCCGTGGAGCAACGGTTCACCGTGCTCCATTAGCGCCCATGGCAGTTGTTACTCCATTTCGCCGTAAGGGCTGGTCCATGGATGCGCTGCAATTGTTTCGCAGTGCGATACGACGGGTTCGTTGTCTAACGGGGACTACGGAACGAGCCCGGCTGTGAAGCAATGCGGAATATGGGCGAGCGGATCAGGTGGATATGCATGGCGAAAGGGTATTGGATCCCATGAGGGCATACCCCTCGCCAAGGAAGCCCCGATGGTCGACCATCGGGGCTTCCTCGTTACCTGACCAGGATGGGCCAGGTGGCGTGGTGGGCCGATGCCTGGAGGCAGACCAGGTAGAGGCCCGGAGTCATTCCTTGCAGATCGATGGCGTTCGGGTGATCCACCATGGACAGTGTGCGCACCGTGCGACCCATGCTGTCCAGGAGACGGCCCTGTGTCCATGGCTCAGACGGAAGTTGAAGTTGCCCATTGGAGAGCACAGGTTCCGAGCGCGGCTTGATCGCGGTGGTCAGTTGCTCCAGCAGGATGTTCACCACTTCCTGCTGGTCCAGGCCTTGGTCGTACAGGCGCACGTCGTCCACCCAACCACTGAACGGACTGGCTCCGGTGCTGAGGGCAGCGATCGATGCCGGTGCCTGTGGATGGTAACCGATCGATCCACTGGTCGCGGTCTCCGCCATCAAGGCTCCATTGAGGTAGATGCGCATCGTGCTGCCGTCGTAACTGCCAACGATATGGTACCAGGCACCGCCAAGCACGCTGGATGGTGCGGTGGTGAGCTCGGTGGTGGATGGGCCGGTGCGCAACCGGAAACGAAGGGCATTAGCACCCACGAAGGTCATGGACCAGATGTGGTCCTGTGCGCTTGGACCGACTGTTTTCGCCATGAGCGTGCGGTCCATGCCGGTCACGAAGTCCGGGCGGATCCAAAGCGACAGACTGAACTCGCCGGTACCGGTGGTCAGGTCGCACGGGCCGAGGAGAATGCGGTCATCCACTCCATCGAATCGGCATGCCCCGCCGTGGTGCCCTTGGCCCGGCGCCCACATCGCGCCACCTTGCAGTGTCCCGTTCTGGCCGATGATCAGCTCCTGGGCCACGGGGCCGCTGTTGGCATCCAAGGGCCAGTGGTACTTCGGTGCGGGTTGGGCCAGCGCTGCCAATGGAAGCAGCCAGGAGGCCAGGGATAGGCGTGCGGTCATGGGGTGGTGGCTTGGTGCTTCGCGTTACGCGCGGGTCCGCCACCGGGTTCATGTATTTCGACCAGCGTGGTGTTCCGGTGGACCGGTCACACCCCGATGCCTACGATCATACGAATGGCCGGTCCTCGTGCAGGCAGTTCGCCAGCTCGCGGTACACGCTGCGCACCTTATCGGCCGTGGGTTCCTTGCCGGTGTGCCGCACGATCCGTGCTGCCAGGCAACCATGTTCCAGGATATGGGCCATGTGCTGGCGGCAACCATCGCTCAGGTCGCCGTACAGTTCCACGAAGAGCAGTTGCCACAGCTCCCTTGCCGTCATGCGCTCCTGTTTCATCCGGCCGAACATGAGCAGGTAGTCGCGATTGGCGATCCGTGCGTTGCCGGCATCCTTGATCACCTGTAGGAAGAGCGGCAGCAGGTCATCCTCGCTCCAGGCTCGTTGCAGGTACGTGCTCACCCAGCGGCCAGTGGTAAGGGCCTTCAGCACGGCCACGATCATCTCCGCGATGGCCAGGTCGGCACTGGGGCATTCCTGGATGTCGATCACACGGATCTCGATGGCACCGCGATCGAAACGCGCAATGGCACCACGGGAATTCGCGAAATGGTGGTCCATCACGCGTTCCGTGTCGTATGGCGCCATGGCCTGCGCGATGGGGCTGAAGATCGTGCGGTAATAATCCTCCTGCGAGAAGACCGCTTCGGGGATCAACGAGCCCATCAGTTCGGGCAACTTGTCCTGGTGGTGCAGGTAGGCTTCCATGCGACTGTCCAGGAAGCCGGTCACCTGGCCATCGAGGATCGGGGAACTCGCGCTGAGCGCGGGGATGATGGGCAACAGTAGTCGGATGGCCGCATGCAACTTGCTGAACTCCTCGTCGTTGGAGAAGGGGAGATTGAGGTGGGTGCTCTGCAGGTTGCTCCAGCCATGGCCGCGGCAATCGAAGATGCGGTTGTACAGCGCGTACACCTCGTTGTATTCGTGAGGCCAGATCACCGTTTCGGTGAACGGGTCCATCAGTGGGTGCGCGGCCGAGGGCAGCAACATGGCGTTCCGCCTGGCGAGCACGGCATTGATCACCTTCACCTCCTTGCCGAACTTCCTGCGGAAGGAGGGGATCTTCCTGGTGGGCTTCGCCGTCTTCAACTCCACCACATGGCTCACCAGTTCGTTGCTCCACTCCACATCACCCCGCTCCACGTCGCTGGTGATCGTTCCGGTCACGTCCTCGAATAGCTTGTCCACGATGGGCAGCACCTTCAACGTGTCGCGGTCCACCACCATGTACTCCAGCTCGATGCCCGTCACTTCGAACAGTTTGTATTTCCTCTGTTGCGTTGTCATCGCTGTTTCGGTGCCTTGATGGCCGTTGTTGTTCGTTCGATCCCGAGCTTCTCCTCGATGCAGGTCTTCAATGATCCGATGATGGCGCGGTAAAGGTCATCGCCCAGTACCACGTCCTCCACACCGCTGTCGATGTTGGGGCATTCATTCACCTCGATCACGTACGGTCTGCCCTCGAATTCCTTCACATCCACACCGAAAAGTCCCCGATCGCCCACGATGGCCAGCACGGCCTTCAGCGCGGCTTCCACGATCCGTGCCGGAGCCTCTTCCACCGGGATCGTGGCGAAGTCGCCTTCCTGGCCCTTCTTGGTATCGCTGCCCCAGTTGTAGATCTGCCAGTGCCCGCGTGCCATGAAGTACTTGCAGGCGTAAAGCGGTTTGCCGTCCAGGATGCCGATGCGCCAGTCGAAATCGCTCGGCATGTACTCCTGGGCGATGGCCAGGTCGCTCTCCTCCAGGATCGCATCGAGGTGCGCTTCCAGTTCCTCGGCCGTCCGCGCCTTCACCACCCCGCGGCTGAAGGTGCTGTCGGGTAGCTTCAGCACCACGGGTAGGCCGAATCGGGTGGCCACCTGCTCGCGGTTCTCACTGTGGATGATCATGGTGCGTGGGGCGGGCACCTCGGCCGCTTCCATCACCTCGGCAAGGAAGACCTTGTTGTTGCATTTCAGGATCGCGTCCGGCGCATCGATCACCGCCAGGCCCTCGCTCTGTGCCTTGCGTGCGAAGCGGTACGTGTGGTCGTTCACATGCGTGTTCTCCCGGATCAGCAGGGCGTCGTACTCGGCGATACGATCGATGTCGTCGGGCCCCAGGATCCCCACCTCGAAGCCCATCTGTTCGGCGATCTGCCTGAACTTCACTGTGGCTCGTTTGTTCGAGGGCGATGCTTTGTCCTGCGGATTGATCAGGATGGCCAGATCGTATCGGCTCCGATCCAATCGGGCACCATCGTACCGTTTCTTGGCGAAGTATTCGGCCGCATACCGTTTCACATGCCCCAGGTGCTCCTCCGGAATGTCCGTGTAGGGGATGGGGCGTACCGATCGCAGCTCCCACTTGCCCGATTCGGTGCGTACGAAACGGGCACGCAGCAGCGGGGCCTGGAACACCTTGTACAGTTCATGTGCTAGCCGGTCGTACTTGCGGTTCACGTTGTGGCCGAAGTAGATGCTGAACAGGAATTCATGCCGGTTCTTATGCGCCAGGCTGCTCTGGATCACATCGTCCAGGTCGCGCGATAGCACCTTCACGATGCTGGGCGACTTCAGGTCGAGGATGGTCTTGGCACTGGGGATCACCTTGTGCCCCCGTGCCTCGGCCAACAGGCTCACGTAGTAACCCCGGCTCTGGTAGCTGAAGCTGCGCGCCAGGTTGAACACCCGTACATTCCGCTGTGCCGCCAAATGCGGATTCGTCAGATAGTCCTTCGAACTCACGACCTCCACTCCCTTTACACCCAGGTTCCATTCCTTGGGCTCCCGGACAACGATGATCTTCCTCATAGCGGGTCCTTCGAAATGATCAGCAGGTTCGCATCGTAGGTCACGATGCCCAGCATGATCGCATTGATCAATCTTCCGACATGCACGTGGTAGTACAGGTCCTTGCTGTACGGGTTGTCCTGGTAGGGGTCCGCCACCAGTACGTTCTTCCGCTCCATGCCGCAAAGCACCACGAAGTGCCCCATGGGTTTGCCACGTAGGTCATCGTAAATGCTCTCGCCTTGGCTGCCACTGTATTCGCGCCTGCTCTTGTACAGGTACGTGGCGCTCAGTCCGGCCAGCACCGGCAGGCCCCGATCGAAGTACTCTTGGAGGAGCGTAGGGGAGGGGTCGTCGAAACGGATCTCCCCACCTTCCTGGATGAAGCGGGAATAGGCCAGGCAGGAGGCATGTAGCTTCTTGCCGTCCTTGTACCTCAACTGGGCCAGCAAGCGTTTGCGCAGTTGCTCGGGCGGTAACCCCTCCCACGAGGGATCGAACACCCGCAGGTTGTACGTATGTATCCGGGCATGGAGGCCCTGTTTCAACGCATGGGTCCCAAGGAATACGGCAAGGGTGCCGCCGTCCTCCAGAAAGTGAACCTCCTCGATGACCTGCTCCAAAGTAAGGTCCAGCCCCAACGAGGCATACACGGCATGCAGGGCAGTGGGGCCGCAGGTACTGTCATCGGGCTGGGCAAGGATGCGGATGGGGCGCATACGTGGTTGCCGCTGTTCCTTGCGGCGTCTCCTTGGGTTGGTGCCTGTGCCCTATGCGGAAGGCCCACAAAGGTCCGGTGCAGGTCCTTGGGGGACCACCGATGGCCCGGACCGAGCCTTCACAACCGGCTGTTGACAGCACAGGACCGTTAACGCACGTGCGGGGAGGTGACCCGATGGAGGAGCCACATGCCGCTGGGGCCGGATGCGCAACGGCCTTGTGCGATGGTTTCCCACGTCGCGATTACCTTCGGCCTATGCCAGCCGCTGCGGAGAAGGTCTGTTTGGAGTGCGGGGAGAAGATCGCGGGCCGTACCGATAAACGGTTCTGCTCCGACGCCTGCCGCAACCTCTATCACTATCACGCGAACAACGCACCGATCAATTATGTGCGCAACGTGGTGAACGCCCTGAAACGCAATCGCCGGGTCCTATCCGAATTGAACACCGGGGCCGATGGCAAGACCAAAGTGCATCGCGACCGGCTGTTGGAGAAGGGTTACAGCTTCATGTACCATACCAACACGCATCGCACCAAGGCAGGTAATACCTATGTGTTCTGCTTCGAGCACGGATATCTCGAACTGGGCGAGAACTGGTTCATGCTCGTGCGCCGGGACGAATACCTGGGCCGCGCGGGCGACCTGCGCAAGGACTGATCGATCAGCCCAGCGCCCAGATCAGCAGCACGATCACCGCCAGGGTCATCAGACCTACCAGCACCGGACCGGCGATCTCGTTCTGTTCTGCTTCCTCCGGAAAGTGGCCTTCGAAATGATGGTCGCTCATGGCATGGGGTTGACCGGACAAATATAGAAGTCCGCCCAACTTGCCATGGACGTCACGATCCTGGTGGTGCCGTCCTCAGTTCAGGCTGAAGGTAGGCTGACGCAAGACCATACGGGCGATCACCGGACTTTCGTCCACCCGCATCCGCCGGATCATGGCCTGTACTTGCTCGTCCAATTCGCGGTCGCTCAGTTGAGACAGGTCGCGGTACACCGGCAGGCTGCTCTTGCTCTTCAGGATCAATGCTATTTTGTAGGCGCGTGACATGCTGGTTCCTTACCCATAGACGTGCGGTAGGGCGGGAGGGATGCCTTGCCTTCACGGTTTTCGGATCATTTGCAGGTAACGGTATGGAACCGGGGAGGAACGGCAATGTGGACGACGTTGATCATCGTCTGCTATTCGGGTGGCTCGAAGAACCTCGCTCCGGCTGCACGACCGGGCATGAGGATCCTTATGGATGCTCGCCCTCGATCACTCATACATCGTTGCAGCTCAGCCGGATACTTCGTTCCAGTATCCTCACTTCGCTGCGCCTTGTCTGAGCGAACGATGACTTCGCGTGCCATCCGTTCGAGATGCTTCGAACCACCCATTAAACTGATACTCAGTGAAGTGTGATCCTGTCGTGCCGAGGTGCCTCGGTCGGGCATGAAAAAGCCCCGGTGACTTCGTCACCAGGGCTAGGTCTGGTCGGGGTGAGAGGATTCGAACCTCCGACCTCGTCGTCCCGAACGACGCGCGCTAACCGGGCTGCGCTACACCCCGAATCCTTGGCCTTGCAGTGCGGGATGAGCTTGCAAGGGCGGCAAATATAGCGGGGACTTCTCTGTTATGCGTCGAACTTGTAGCCGATGCCCTTGATCGTGCGGATCCGTTCCTCACCGATCTTCTCGCGCAACTTGCGGATATGCACGTCGATGGTACGGTCGCCCACGAACAGGTCGGTACCCCATACCCGCGCATAGATCTCGTCGCGCTTGAACACAATGCCGGGTTTACTGATCAGCAAGGAGAGCAATTCGAATTCCTTCCTCGGCAGTTGGATCGCTGTGTCACCGAGGTGGACCAGTACCCGCTCAGGGTCCACCCGCACGCCGTTGGCTTCCAGGATCCGCTCTTCCGTACGTTCACCTCCTCCGCTGCGCTTCAACAAGGTTTTCACTTTGGCCACGAACACCTTGGGACGCACCGGTTTCGCGATGTAATCGTCCGCTCCGGCCTCCAAGCCCGCGATCTGCGAGTAATCCTCGCTCCGTGCTGTCAGGAAGGTGATCACGGTGTCCTTGAATTCCGGTTGTTGTCGCAGTTGGGCGCATACCTCCACACCATCCATACCGGGCATCATGATGTCCAGTACGATCAGGTCGGGGTGTTCCGCACGGGCCATGCGCAAGGCCTCTTTCCCGTTCAACGCGGTCTTTACCGAATAGCCTTCCCGGTCCAAGTGATAGCGCAGGAGCTCAAGGATGTCGGGTTCGTCATCCACCAAAAGGATCTTCTGTGTGGGAGAAGTGGCCATTACGTTGTCTTTGATGCGGCAAAGGTCCGCATCGGCAACGGGTCGGCATGTTAACCGATCGTAAGATCCAGGTCATGGATCACCCATCGCGTTGGCCGAACCGCTGAGGTGTATTGCAGGGATGGGATACACCCCTGGTGCGGCGGTCGGGAAGGGATGGAATGCGAAAGGTGGCCCTTCGACCACCTTTCCTGAGCGGGAAACGGGACTCGAACCCGCGACCCTCAGCTTGGGAAGCTGATGCTCTACCAACTGAGCTACTCCCGCATTTGCGGTGCGAATGTAGCTCTTCACACTGCATCGTTGACGCCGATCGCACCTTCGTGGAATGAGGCGGACATGCCCGGTGCTATGTTCGGCCCCCGATGGCCAAGGGTAAGGCGAAGCCGGTGATTCGGGTGGCGGAGTTGTTCGCCGGGGTGGGCGGTTTCAGGCTGGGCCTGGAGCGGGCGTCCCAAGTTCTGCACTACGAGGTGGTCTTCAGCAACCAATGGGAGCCGAATCGACGAAAGCAGCATGCTTCCGAGGTGTATGTCGCGCGTTTCGGACAGGAGGGGCATTTCAATCATGACATCGCCACCGTTCCCGTAAAAGCCATTCCCGACCACGATCTGCTCGTGGGTGGCTTCCCCTGCCAGGACTATTCGGTGGCCAGCACCTTGAAGAACAGCAAAGGGCTGCAAGGAAGGAAAGGGGTGCTCTGGTGGCAGATCCACCGCATCCTCAGCGAGAAGAAACGCAAGCCCGCCTATCTGTTGCTGGAGAATGTGGACCGCCTCCTGGGCTCGCCCGTGGGACAGCGTGGCCGCGACCTTGCCGTGATGTTGCGCTCCCTGGATCAATTGGGATATGCCGTGGAATGGCGTGTGATCAATGCCGCCGAATACGGTATGCCGCAACGCCGCCGCCGGGTGTTCCTGCTCGGCTACCACCGCACCACCCCGCTCTACAAGAAATTGCGAGGCGCCGAGCCGGCTGCATGGATCGGCGGTGAAGGCGTGCTCGGCCAGGCATTCCCCGCCTCGTCCAATGGGCCGCTCGTGCAGTTCTCCATCGCCCAGGGATTGGATGAATTGTCCCGCCATTTCGGCGAACGTTCGGGGCGCACCCCCTTCAAGAACGCGGGGATCCTCATGGGTGGACATGTCTTCACCGGAGCGGTGGAGGCACGGTACGATGGTGCAATGGCCCGGTTGGGCGATCTGCTCCAACCCGAAGCCGATGTGCCGGCCACGTTCTACATCGCCCGGAAGGACCTGCCTGCCTGGCGCTACCTGAAAGGAGCCAAGAGCGAGGCCCGTGCCACGGCCAATGGCCATAACTACGCCTATTCCGAAGGGGCGATGATCTTCCCCGACCCCTTGGACCGCCCCTCCCGCACCATCATCACCGGCGAGGGTGGGCGTGGGCCTTCCCGCTTCAAGCATGTGGTCAGTCCCGATGGCCGCCGTTACCGGCGACTGACCCCCATTGAACTGGAACGCCTCAACATGTTCCCCGACGACCATACCGCTGGCGTGAGCGATGCCTGGCGCGCCTTCTTCATGGGCAACGCCTTGGTGGTGGGTGTGGTGGATCGCATCGCCTCGGCCCTGGCGGATGCCATCCTGGAGTGATCTTTGTACCTCGACGGATCGGACCACCGTAACGTCGGGGCACGATGCCGACCATGCTCCACACCATTTTCTCCAGGAGGATACGGGTCGCACAGGCCGCGCTCGTACTGGCGGCCGTGGCATGCAGCGATGGCAACGCCCGGCCCGCGATGCACACGGATCATACCGACCCGAACGAACTTCCCAATACCGAACGAATGGACACGATCACCTTGGGCGCTGGTTGTTTCTGGTGCGTGGAAGCCGTCTTCACCGAACTGAAGGGGGTGGCCTCCGTTACTTCCGGTTACATGGGCGGGCATGTGAAGAACCCTTCCTACCGCGAGGTGTGCAACGGAACCACCGGCCATGCCGAGGTGGCCCAACTCGTCTACGATCCGCAAGTGGTCGACCTGGCCAAGATCCTGGAGGTGTTCTGGCAGACCCACGACCCCACTACCCTGAACCGCCAAGGTGCCGATGTGGGCACCCAGTACCGATCGGCCATCTTCTGCCACACCGAGGAGCAATGCCGCATGGCTGAGGTGTACATGCGCGAACTGGATGCCAGTGGTGCGTTCCGCGCGCCCATCGTCACGGAGGTCACCATGGCCACGGCCTTCTACCCGGCGGAGGACTACCACCAGGGTTACTACGCCGTCAATGGGGAGCAGGGCTACTGCCAGATGGTGATCCGGCCCAAACTGGAGAAGTTCCGCAAGGTCTTCGCCAAGGACCTGAAGAAGTGAGCCACCGGGCCGTAGGTAGCTTTGCGGCATGTGTAGGAAGGGAAGCAAGCTGTACAGCATCATCGCCCGGAAGTGCCCGCATTGCCATGAGGGGGAATTCCTGGTAAGCCGCAATCCGTACGACCTGACACGTGCCGGAGACCTTCGTCCCTCCTGCTCGGTCTGTCATCGGAAATTCGAACCGGAGCCGGGCTTTTACTACGGTGGTATGTATGCTTCCTACGCGCTGGCCGTTGCCCAGTCCGTCACGGTGTACGTGGCCGTCACCGTGCTGGCACCAGCCTCCGCACAGTCCACCCGCCTGTTCTGGGTGCTCGGGGCCTTGTTGCTCACTACGCCGGTGCTCTATGCTTGGTCCAAGGCCCTTTGGGCCAACCTGTTCATCGGGTACAAGGGTGTGCAACGCCAACCTGGTGAAGACAGCAAGTGGCTGGCATGACCCTGGCGTTTCGACCACTGGAAATGATGCACCGCGCCTTTACGGCTGCGTGATCAGTTGGGAGGGATCCATGCCCTGTGGATCATCCGCCGCGCCGGACTGCACCGAGGCGAAGAGGAAGGTCTGGTACGGGATCTTGGTGGCATAAGCCCCCACATCGGTGTATCCCGATAGCCCGATGTCGTCCATGATCCGCTCGCTGCTGACGCGATCCACCAGCGGTGGCCCGATCGGGGTTTCGGTGTTCGACCATTCCAGGATGAACAATGGATGAGGCGCTTTCGTGCCGGCCAGTACCTTGCTCAGATAAGCCTTCTTATCCGGGATCCGCGTGTAGGCGTGTACCAGCAGGCTCGCATCCACCTCGCCGGGGGCAAGCCCGGGATCACCGGGTTGGGCCAGCCGGGTGCGCAACCGGTCGTCGCCCAATTTCATCGCCTGCTTGCGCGCCTCGATCGCTGCGATCTGCGCCGGATCCTCGCTGATAGCGATGACGTTGGCGCCCACCTCGATCAACTTGAAGGTGAAGTACCCGTCGCCAGCCGCCAGATCGGCGATGGTGTGGCCACGTAGGTCGTTGCCCATGAGCATGAACACCTCCTGCGGTTTCTGCCATTCGTCCCGCTCATTCGCCCCACCAGGTGCTACGGCCTCTGTTCCAGCGTTGGTCGCCGGGGGTGTTCCGGTATCGACCGGGGTTTCCGTGGGAGTGGCACAGGCCGCCAATGACATGGCCGTGAGGTAGCAGGGGAGCCGTCGCATCGTGTTGGGTGCAAGTGCCACAAAACTACCGTGAAGGGCGGTCGGCCTCACAGGTCATCATTTTCCATGGGGAATATCACCGTAGATTTGCACCTAACAGGATGGCACGGATCGACGAGGAGTTGAAGAGCCGTTTCGGTAGTGAGCAGGAAAAAGCCCTGCTGAACGTGCTGTTCACGGCCGCCTGGTTCCGCAACCAGGAGGTGGACCGGTTCAAGCCCTTCGGGATCAGTCCGCAGCAATACAACATCCTGCGTATCCTGCGCGGCGCCAAGGAGCGCATGAACATGCACTGCGTGAAAGGCCGGATGATCGACCGGGCACCCAATGCCACGCGCCTTACCGACAAGCTCATCGCCAAAGGGTTGGTGGAGCGCGAGCGATGTGAGGAGGACCGCCGCGTGGTGTTCGTGCGGATCAGTGCCAAGGGACTGGAGATGTTGGAACACATCGATGAACTGAGCCGTGCTCGAAAACAGTGCGCATCCACCGGACTTTCCGAGGCGGAGGCCGCTGACCTGAACCGCCTGCTCGATGCCTGGCGCGACCGTACAACCACATAGAACACTGAAAACCATTGGATCGGATGAAGCATTTCCTCATGGTGGCGTTGTTACTGGCCACCACCTCCCTTCTCGCACAGACCTCCAAGTCCCTTGTTCCGGAGAAATGCAAGCTGCACTGGACCGGGAGCAAGCTGAATAGTGACCACACCGGCCACGTTCCTGTGAAAAGTGGCAATATCACCATCGATGGCAAGCGTTTCAGTGCTGCCGAGGTGATCATGGACATGGCCGGGATCACCTGCATCGATGTAACGGACCCGGAGTCCAATGCGGATCTGGTGAGCCACTTGAAGAGCGAGGATTTCTTCCACGTGGACCAGCACCCCACGGCCTCGTTCCGGACCACCGCGATCGAAGCCATCGCTGATGCGGCGCCGGGCAAACCGAACTACAGGGTGACAGGCGATCTTACGATCAAGGGCATCACACAGCCCAACTCCTTCGATCTGCTCTTCTGGATGGACGGTGATGTCGCTCGTGCTGCGGCCACCTTCTCCTTCGACCGTGCCAAATACGACGTCAAGTACCGCTCCGGCACCTTCTTCCCGGAGATCGGCGACAGGGTGATCTCCGACAAGGTGGATCTCACCTTCGATGTGACGGCGCGATGAAATCGACCGGTGTGCAGCGCAGCGCGTTGCCCGTGCATCCGGTCCTCAATGCACGTTTCAGCCCGCGTGCCTTCAGTGATCGCGCGGTGACCGATGCGGAACTGGAACTGGTGCTGGAGGCCGCGCGTTGGGCACCCAGCAGCATGAACGAACAGCCCTGGCGTTTCCTGATCACACGCCGGGGTGAGGAAGGGCATGCCGAACTCCTGGCCACCTTGAACCACAGCAATCAGGTGTGGGCGAACAAGGCGCCAGTGCTCATCCTCAACCTGGTACATCGCATCCTGAGCCGTATCGGGCAGGAGAATTTCCACGCGCGGCATGACCTGGGGATCGCCACGGCACAACTCACCGCGCAGGCTACGGCACTGGGCATGGGCCTGCATATCCTCGGTGGTTTCCACGCCGATGCAGCACGTGCAGCATTCGGTATCCCGGAAACGTACGATGTGGTGAGCGTGATCGTGCTCGGTTTTCCGGGTGAACCGGATAGTTTGCCTGAACAGTTGATGCAACGCGAACTACAGCATAGCCCGCGCCGTCCACTTGCTGAACTGGTCCACTACGGCCGGTTCAACGGCTGATCACTCCTGCGCAATGGAGCGCTCCCAAAGCTGGGTGCCTGTACCATCGAACACCCGGATCCGCATGGTGCGTGCGCCTTTGGTGCCTGAGAATTCAAGGGTGCTGAAGTTGCGCTGGTCCACCACCGTGCCTTCCACGCGCAATGCATTGGTCTCCTTGGGGGCGTAGGGGCCGGAGGTCAGGGGCGAGGTGGTGAGGTCGTAGAGCATCCGCTCATCCTTCAACTTAAGCACGCTCAACTCGGTGAAGTGCCGGTCGCCGGTGAGGAAGACCACGCCCTTGATGCCTTCGTCCTCGATCCGCCGCAGCAGCTCGTCACGCTCCTTGGGCATGGTGCTCATGTTCTCGAACACCGCCGCCGGATTGAGCACCTGGCTGCCTACGGCCACGAGCTTGAACGAAGCATCGCTGTACTTCAATGCACGGATCAGCCAGTCCAACTGGGCTTTGCCGAACATGGCCGGTTCGCTGGTCTTCATGTTCCCGGGTACGCGGAAAGTGCGGTCGTCCATCAGGAACAGGTCCACATCGTAGTAGCTGAACATACTGGTGTTGCCCTCCACACCCGGCACACCGTTCGTAGGATTCGGCCAGAAGAGGTCGAAGGCCTCGCGGGCCAACTTCGCACCTACGAATGAACCATCGCCATCATTCGGCCCGAAGTCATGATCGTCCCAGATGGCCGCATGGCTGGTTGAACGAAGTAGGTGTTGTAGCTCAGGCGTACTCCGCGTGTGCGTGTACCGGTACAGAAAACCGCTCCAGCTGCCCCAGTCCGGCTCCCGTAGGTACACGTTGTCGCCCAGCCAGAGCATCAGGTCCGGTCCCTTGTCCGCGATCGCGTCGAAGATCCCGTAACCACCGCCGTAGGAACGGCCTGGCCGATCGTAGGCCGGTTCATTCACGTAGGTGCAGCTTCCCAGCGCCAGGCTGAACGGCGGTGGGTCCGTACGGTGCTTCCACAGTGCTTGTGTGGTGAAACCCAAGGTGTCCGGCAACGGGACCTTCGCGCCATCCACGCTCACGGTGTAGCGGTATTCCGTTCCCGGCAACAAGGGCCCCAGGCGGAATTCCAGCGCATGGCCGCGATCGGCGGATGACCGCTGCTGTGCCGTGGTCACCGCGTTCTTGGCATCGTTCACCGGCCAATAGGTGACCTCCGCGCCGCACCCTGAGTGGCATTGCATCCAGATCGTGATCTCCATCAGATCCGGCGGCCCGGCCATGGGTCCATTTACGGTGGGTTGTGCCGTTGCATTGACAACGATCAGGGTCGTAGCGAAGATGACGGTTCGGGACATACCACAAAGATGACGAGCTTCCTTCAGGTGCCTGCCCGGGTTGGGATACATTTGGCCCGCATCATTTCGAACACTGACGTATGCTCATGAGCTTCAACCCGATCCAGGCCTGGCTGGACATGAAGGCCCAGCTACCCGAACTGGCCATCGAAGGCATCGGGATCAAGTACATCTATCCGATCTTCCTGGTGCTCATCGTGTGGGAGTACCTCAGTGCCAAGCATCTTTTCGACTTGAAGGAGAGCTGGTCCGGCTTCGTGATCGGCATCGGGGCCACCATCATCCGGGTGATCACCAACGTGTTCGAGATCACCCTCTACATGTTCCTCTTCGCCTGGGCCGAGCCCTTCCGCGAACAGTACCTGGGCTATTCGTCGCTCGGTTTCGCCTGGTACATCTGGATCATCTGCGCCATTGCCGACGATCACAATTTTTATTGGCACCATCGCCTGGCCCACAACGTGCGCATCCTCTGGGCCGCGCACCTGCCGCACCACAGCGGCAAGATGTACAACCTCACCATCAGTATCCGCAATGGCTGGTTCATCACCCTGGTGAAGCCCATCTACTGGCTCTGGATGCCGCTGGTGGGCTTTGAGCCGATCATGATCGCCACCTGTTTGATCATCAACGCCTTCTACCAGTTCACCCTGCACTCCCAATTGGTGCCTTCCTACGGTTGGTGGGAGAACATCTTCAACTCCAGCCACGTGCATGTGGTACACCACAGTTGCAACACCGAATACCTGGACCGCAACCACGGCGGCATCTTCACCTTTTGGGACCGCCTGTACAACACCTGGCAGAAGCCCATCAAGGGCATCGTGCCCCGCTTCGGCATCAGCCACGACCCCGGCACCAACAACCCCGTTACGCACAACATCTTCGAGTTCCAGGAGATCTGGCGCGATGTAAAGCAGGCACCCGGGCTGCGTAACAAGCTGATGTACATCTTCGGGCCACCGGGCTGGCGCCACGACGGCACCGGCAAGACCAGCCAGCAGCTGCAGGAGGAGTTGCGGGCCAGCGGCAAGTTCGGCGCACCCACGGCGGTGGAGGAGGAGCCGATGGCGGCGCGGGCGTGAACGACCCGCATCAGGGATGGACCGCGGCACGCGTGTCTCCCTTGCTATTCTCTGTTGTAGGGGGATGGCCGTACTCGTTGAGCATGGCCAACGGGGATTGATCCCGTGTGCAGCATCGTCGATCGTTCACATCACCTATCGCAAGCCGATGTGGGTATGGTGATCCCAATTCGATCGCCACTTCAGCGATGAACTACATCACCTCTCCATTCAATCTTGTGATGCTCATGCACCTCGGATGCGGAAGCGGGGCTTTTGCGACCGAGCCCGCAAAGTACACCGACCACCACGCTCTCTTTAGTTCCAGGCAGGTGGTTTTCGTGGAGAACAAAGGCCAGGTGCGCACTTTGGATGGTGAGCCGGCACCTTTTGTGCGGTATCGTATGGACCAGGGTAACACGGTCCTATTCCTGTTGGAGAACGGGATCGCCTTTCAGTTCAATCGCTGGAAGGCCATGCCAGAGGAGGAGAATGGACCGGATGTCCTGCAGCCCGGCATGATGGCCATGGAACATCCGCGTTCCATGGAACTGGAGACCTACCGGATGGATATGCTTCTTGAGGGCGGAAACCCACATCCACGGATCAGTGCCGAGGGACGGAGTAACGACCGCACCCACTACTACAACACCGGCGCGGCACCTGCGCTCGATGTGCGATCATTCGCCCGGTTGACCTACCACGAGGTGTGGCCGGGCATCGATTGGGTGATCCGTGCTACACCCCAGGGCATGAAGTACGACTTCATCGTCCATCCCGGCGCTGATCCCGCATTGATCCGCCTGCGCTTCAAGGACCACGAGGATCTGGTGGTGGACACCCAAGGCCGGTTGATCCACGGCAACCGTTTGGGACGGTTCATCGAGGAAGCGCCCGTGAGCTTTCAAGGTGATACGGAGATACCCACCCATTTCTCCCTCGATGGTGATCTTTTGCACTTCTCGGTCGGCGCATACGACAAGGCCCGTTCCCTGACGATCGACCCGGCTCGTTACTGGGGGACCTATTTCGGTGGTGACGGCTTCGATTCCTTCAATTTTGTGGAACTTGACGCTCAAGGGGACCTCATACTTGGCGGACAGACGACCTCATCCGCAGGCATCGCCACCGGTGGTCATCAGATCACGATCGGGGGTGGGAGCGATTCCTTTCTTGCGAAGTTCGATGGGGACGGGGTGCGGCAATGGGCCACTTATTTCGGCGGGTCCGATTATGAAACGACGACCGGAGGTGCTTTGGATGGGTCCGGAGCCATATACCTGTGTGGCTCCACGACCTCCAGCTCAGGGATCGCCCAGGACGGTCACCAACTTACCTATGGAGGTGGGATCTATGACGCATTCCTGGCGAAGTTCAACATGGACGGCACTCTATCGTGGGGAACTTACTACGGCGGCTCGGGTGATGATCAATCGAGAAACTGTACTGTGGACACCGAAGGCAACGTGTACTTGGTGGGTGCTACAGTCTCCAACAGCGGTATCGCGACCGGGTGGTTCCAAGGAACGCGAGCTGGGTTGGATGATGGCTTCGTGGTAAAATTCGGCCCTGATGGCGAACGCATCTGGGGCTCGTACTACGGGGGCGAGAGTGACGACACCGTACGTGACTGCGAAGTGGATACCCAAGGTAATGTACACCTTGTCGGTTCCACCCGATCCACAACGGGGATCGCCGAGAATGGACATCAGATGAGTTACGGCGGAGGTGGCGCCTGGGACGGGTACGTCGCGAAGCTCGATGCGAACGGTACGCGGCAATGGGCTACTTATTATGGTGGTTCCACTGGCGATGAATTGATCCGTATCACCCTGGATGGCGGTGAGATGTACGTGTGCGGGGCCGTGTCCGCCACCGCGAACATGGCCGCCAACGGACACCAGAACACCTATGGTGGTGGGTCGTATGATGCGATCCTCGTGAAGTTCGGGCCTGATGGTACCAGGCTATGGGCAACCTATTACGGCGGAAGCGATTTTGAACTGGGTTTTCACCTCTCGATCGATCGTTCGACCACACCGCACATGGTCTATATGTCCGGCTGGTCATCCTCGACCACTGCGATGGCCTCGAACGGTTTCCAGGACATTTATGGCGGCGGTACTTCCGACGCATACCTCGCCAAGTTTCACTCCGATGGTACCCGTTCTTGGGCCACATACTACGGCGGAGCGCTGAGCGAAGAAGGCGTGGCTTGTGCGGTTTCGCCGGATGGCGCTGTCTACCAAGTGGGGAACACGTCATCCACTTCAGGCATTGCCGATAACGGCTTCCAGAACTCCTATGCAGGAGGGACTCTTGATGCCTACATGGTAAAGCTGCACGGTACGGCCACCGGGATCTTTTCCCCGGCGGATGAGGACCTGGCCACCGTCATCTGGCCCAACCCCGCTGGCGATGTGCTTTGGGTCGGTACGGGCGAGGAGATCAACGCCGTTGCACGGGTGCTCATGCGTGATGCAATTGGAAGGCTCGTATTGGAGAAGGCCAAGGCCACACCGTTCCGATCTGGGGCCTTCCGTGTGGAGATCGGTCACCTCATCCCGGGGATCTATTCGGTGGAGGTGGAGGTCGACGCTCGGCGATGGTCCGGAAAGTTCATGAAGGAATAGTACCAATGACCAACCTGGGCAAGACCAGCCAGTAGCTACAGGACGAATTGCGGGCCAGCAGCCAATTCGATACGCCCACTGAAGCCGATGTGGAGCCGGTGGCGGTGCGGGCCTGATAACGATCCACTGAACGCACAAGGCCGGGAGCGATCCCGGCCTTTTGTTTGCGACCTGGATCATGCCGGGTTGTATGGTCGGATCCTGCAACCCGATCGGTGGGGACCGAGGACAACAACGCTCTGATCCTTGGTACCGCGCTGGTGAACCAGAACTGGGCGTGGTGTCAGCAGAACAACCTGGATTTCAGAGGGCACCTGGGCATTGGCAACCCCACGCCTCAGCGGCCGTTGACCTACCTGCACTTCCACTCCCGCGGGTCTCGCCAACCGGCATCTGCGAAGGATAGCGGACCCTGCGGCACAACCTTTCCAGCACCGTTTGCACGCCTTGTAAATTCCGTTACCTTCGTTTCATCATGAACGCGCAATAACAAATAGCCTTCTTGTTTGGCTTGCGCGTTGCGCCCACAGGCCAACGGGCCAACGGGCCAACAGGCCAACAGGCCAACAGGCCAACAGGCCAACAGGCCAACAAATTTTCAAAGGCACCAAGGTAACACTCCATGGTACGGCTTGGCCGAGGGAAGTCCCCGTGTTATTCACAGGGAGAACCTTGTATTCACGCCGATCGCCTTGGCATTTCATGCTCTCCCGTGTTTCACCAATTCATGCTTGCACATGAACACGGGCTGAACAGGACACCGACCCCGCCCGGAACAAGCTGCATGCCGGGCGGGGCGGTGAGCACCCGGTGCCGCAGGCGGGCCGGAAGCGGAAGGCAACATGCCCATTGGCCGTGAACGTCTTCCAAGTGCCGATGATGCAGCGAACAAGAACGGAGACGAAGAACATGCTCAACGCACTCCTTTCTTCCTTGACCAACAACGCTGCCCGCGCCATCCCCTTGGCTGCGGCAGCAACCCTCGCTGCGATGGCGACGGCACAGAACCTGGTGCCCAACCCCAGCTTTGAAGACACGGTGGATTGTAGCACCCCGACCCAATGCACCTTGCTGAAGGCTACCCAGTGGTACAATCCCACAATATCAACGCCAGACGTATGGGATGCGGATACCACCCGCCTATGCGGGTACGATATTCGTACTCAAGGAGTGGGCCAAATGCAGCCGCCGGAGGGTGCTCGGATGGCCGGTGGCTATTTCTGGGATGGCCCTTCCGGTGGCCCTACTCGGGATTACATGCTTACACGCTTGACCGAAGAGCTGGCCCCGGGAGCTGCCTACCAAGTATCACTTTGGTACGTGCGTAATGCTGCTTTCGGGTCGGCGGTGGACCATGTCGGAGTATGGCTGGGGAATGACAGCATCCATGAGCCCACATGGGGCCCCATGGGTCTCGTGCCCCAGGTCAGGTTGCGCGATCCCAACATAGAATACCTCACCAACGGGACACAATGGACACAACTGGTGGACACGTTCACGGCGATCGGGGGCGAACGTTGGCTGATCATCGGCAATTTCGACCCGCAGGATTCAATTCAAGCCATCGTTGCAAACCCCGCTGCGCCATATTCCAACTGCTACTATTACATAGATCAAGTAGCCGTGGAAGCCCTTCACGGTGCGGGCATCCGGGAAATTGCGAATGCTGCTGCTTATTGGGATGGCCGGAACCTGGTGCTGCATGCGGAGGGTTTTTCCGGGACCGTGACGGTGGATGTCTTGGACGCATTGGGCCGACAGGTGTACCGCTCCGAAGCAGGATTCTCTGGAGGGAAGGCCGAAGTGCCGATGGATCATTATCCACGCGGATTATATGTGGTCCGCATGCGCTGTGGGCAACGGGAGGCCGTGGTGAAATTCGTCAAGGGGGAAGGAGGGCAATGAGCACAAACCCCGAAGAAGATGAAGAAGCACATGATGCTGCTGGCATTCACTGCCGCAGCGATGAACAGCAACGCACAATTCTGGAATGACACCGGAAATCCGGGTGTCATTCCTGGAACGAATTTCCTGGGAAGCATCAACCCTGCGCCGTTGGACTTCCGCACGAACAACCTGCTGCGCATGCGTCTATACCCGAACGTATCACCGGTGATCAACGGTTACCCGGCCCTGCCGCGCAACGGCTCGCTGGTCTTGAGCAACCTCGATGCCGGCTTCGCACCGGCGCGGGTTCCCTTCAGCCGGTTACACCTGATCGATGTGGGGGGCAACACGAACGCGAACTTCATCGCAGCGGAGGTCGGCTTCCGCTCCTGGATGCGGAATGGGGTCACCTTCACGGGCAATAGTGATCAGAGCTACATCGGTGCGAAGTACGGTGTGAACGAGCCGGATGAACAGCTTGCGGACGTTACGGACATGGTGTTGCAGTGGAGCAACGACGTTCCTGGGGAGTATGGCCCCGACCGGCTGCGTTTCCTGTATACAGCGGACCGGGTGGTTGGTAGCACACACGGGAGCAACAGCGAGGAAGGCCTGGAGGCCATGCGCTTCACGCCCATCGATACTGCTACGATCAATGCCGGTCTGGGCGATTTCTACCGAGGCAACATCCTGGATCCGGTGAACGTGAACGAACCCACCGAGCGGCTGGATATCCTCAATGGGAGGCTGCGGATCCGGGAACTACCCACCACCGCTTCCAACGATGCGGTGAGCAAGTACATGGTGGTGGACAACACCGGCGTGGTGCATTGGCGCAACTTGCCGGCTGCGGCCACGCCGGGGTGTG